>Ga0209087_1000048_pt1 | contig 64468 bp, 96 predicted proteins | sample S_130805_EF_Meta_FD_187321 | JGI IMG/M metagenome (GOLD analysis project Ga0209087, IMG submission 187321) | Freshwater microbial communities from Lake Simoncouche, Canada to study carbon cycling - S_130805_EF_MetaG (SPAdes) (version 2) | ecosystem: Environmental > Aquatic > Freshwater > Lake ... | reverse complement strand
ATTAAATTGCTCTTTGCTGAAATGTGAAGTTTGTACAATATTTTCGCCTTTCATAGCAATTTTTTTGTTACTAGTTACGTTAATAGTTACAATTGTTAACGTTTCATTTTCGTTTCTAAAAATGTATTTCATAGTGTTATTCTTTGTTGTTGGTTTGGTAAATCTCATAAATGCCGATTACAGCAGTAAAAAATAATGCAATTAAGCAAAGTGTTGCGATTGTTAAAATTACGTTTATCATTTTTTTAGGGTTATTGAAGGGCTTAATTAAAAGCCCTTTGTGAATGTCATGTTGAATTTTTTTGAGCGCTCAATCATCCATTGGCGAGCCGTTGGCGTTGTGGCAATTACTACCTTGTCTCCCGCTTCGTTAAACATTGGGTTAAATTCAATGTTAAAAAGTGTAGCGTTTGATATTTCTTCGGCAAGTTGTTTGAGTTGTTCAGTTTTACCTTCGCTAACTAAGTTGTACAAATCTTTTATTGTGCGCCCGTCGTTGGTAATACCTTCAATGTCCAAACGATAAAATCCGCCGTTTGTCATACTAGAACTATAGTCGAATGAGGCAAATAATCTCAATCCGTCGTTTAATGTATATTCGCAAAAATGTCTGTCATATTCGTACCCGTCGCCCTTGTCAACTTTGTAAAAAATCACGTCGTTGTACATTAACATTCTATCAATGTTTTTGTTCCACGTTTGTGAATTGTACGTACTTCTCTCGTCCAGGCGCAATGCGTCCACGCTTACTTTGTAGGCTTTCATAGTGTTTATCTTTATTGTTTCTTAACAATACAAAGATATGTATAATTTGTGAATAAGCAATACCTATATGAAAAAAATATTGAATAAATTGATTTTGTGACAATACTATGACAATGTTTTATTGATAGTCAATTAGTTAGGGGAAAAAGTTTTTTTAAACGGGTTGAAATATTTTTTTGAATGGGACGGGTTTATCCCACGGGAACAAAGCGCAGCGCCTTAAAATTGTACAGGGAAACTACAGGCAAATAATACGCCCAACAAATCGACCGCCGAAAATATAACCCCGTCCCAATGGAACGGGACAAACCAACGGGAAACGGAACGGGCGCAAATCGTAGCGCCAAGGACGGGAACGGGGACGCGCTCGAGCGCCACGGAAAAAGGCAAAAAATCGGATAGGATTTTTTGGAAACGGAACCCCCCCCATGCGGATAGGATCCGTTTTCTTTTCGCGGGGGCTGCTCCAGTTTGGGGGGGGATACCCATCACCTCAAAATTTGCGACATATTTTTGACATTGCCCTGACATTCCCGACACAAAAACCGACACAAAAGAGTTCATTTTAATGAATTCTTTTTATCTGCATGACCACACCTCACCCCAAAACCGACACAATACAGCCCACTTTGTGTCGATTTTGAACACCTTGTGTCGATTCCGTGTCGACTTTGTGTCGATATTTGTAAACAATGCACATACTACTTTCATTGATAATCAATAACTTAATTATATATAGGTGTCAACATTTATTTTATATTTTAAAAAAAAATTAAAAAAGAATATTAAAAGAATGTTATAAATATTAAAAGCCGGACCCCAAAAAATAAAAACCGACACAAAAATGGTATATTGTACTTATCTTTGCATTATGAATAAAATTATATTTGATCGTTACATGGTGAGTGATGCCGGAATCATCACGAGCTTAATTGGAGGAAGTAAGAAGATTTTAAAGGATCAGTCAACTCCGGGCGGCTACAGAAACATCACGCTATCTGTTGCCAGAAAACCAAGGGTGTTCATGGTACATCAGTTAGTTGCTGATGCGTTTGTCCCAAACCCTGAGGGCAAAAAGCTTGTCAGGCATATTGACGGGAACAAGCAGAACAACAATGCCAGCAACTTAAGATGGCTCACCGCCTCAGAGATGATGCAAGAGGACTGGCAAAGCGGTAAGCGCACAATGAGCGATAGCCAACGCGAGGCCCTCAAGAAGCCACGCAAAAGAAAAGAACGTGTACGCATGGTACGTCACATCGCCACGCAAGACCTATACGACACCATCACCAATGCGTGCAAGGCTCTCGGGCTTGATAAGGATGTGTACTTATACCGCAGAGCGATGGAGAGGCCGCTAATTGACTTTGAATATTTTTGGGTAACTTTGTAACATGGTAATCAAACAAGTTGAGTTTACGAACTACAAGAATGAGGTAACGCCAAAGACGCAGATATACTTGCATCATACTGCTGGCGGTCCGAACGCTGAGAATGTGTTCAAGTACTGGCAATCAGATGCGACACCGGTAGCGACGTGCATTGTGATCGGGCAAGATGGCCAGATCGTGCAGGGGTTCCCAAGTTCTAAGTGGGCATACCATTTGGGTCTAACGAACCAGGCCTTCGCGAACAACAAGCTGCCGTACCGAAATCTTGACCGTACGAGCATTGGCATTGAGCTATGTGCATGGGGCGGCCTAACCAAGAAGGGCGACAAGTTCTACAACTACGTGAACGGTGAGGTGCCACAGAGCGAGGTTGAGGAGCTACCTACTGAGTTTAAAGGGTACAAGTATTACCACAAGTACACTGACAAGCAGATCGAGGCTGTAAAGCACTTACTCTTGCTTTGGAACGACAAGTATAATATCCCACTGGCATACAATGAGAATATGTGGGCAGTGTGCAAGGATGCCTTAGAGGGCAAGCCGGGAGTGTACACCCACGTGAGCGTTCGCAACGAAAAGTCAGACACATACCCATGCCCGAGACTAATCGCAATGCTAAAAAGTTTAACAGAAAAATGATATTATACAGACATATTAGACTTGATAAAAATGAACCATTTTATATAGGAATTGGTACAAATTTACGTAGAGCTAATGCTAGGACAGGTAGAAATGATATATGGAACAAAATCGTTGCTAAGACAGACTACAAAGTACAAATAATTTTCAATGAATTATCAAGATCTGAAGCTTGTGAAAAAGAAATTGAATTTATAAAATTGTACGGAAAAATAACAGACGATACAGGATGCCTTGCAAACATAACACCAGGTGGTGATATATTATTTGGATCCGATAATCCGGCATTTAATAAGGGTAAAGTTGTTGTTATAAATGGCGTGGAATATTCTTCTATATCTACTGCAAGTAGAGCTATAGGACTTCACGATAAAACAATAAGGTATAGATTAAAATCAATGTTTGAGCCAGATTATAATTTTGTTGATCCTTCTTTAAAAGTAAAAAAATACACAAAAGAAGAACGTGTAACTCAAAGAAGAATAACAAATGTTATGTATGGAAAAACTCATTCTACGGAAGCTAGAAATAAAATTTCAAACAAATTTTTAGGAAAGAAGCATTCTTATTATCAAGTATTTATTTCGAAAGTTTGTAAAGTTAACAGAAAAGAAATAATTGTAAATGGAGTACAATACATGAGTTTTGCTCATGCAATTTATATTTTAAAAGTTTCACATCATACTTTAAGTAAATGTCTAGATAACAATAATACAAATAATAGATTTTTAGTTTCTTATGCAAAAGAGAACATCTATGACAGACAACTGATAGATTTGTATTTTGAAAAATATAAAGATAATGTAGAGTTATATCCATGTCCGAGACTAATTGAGATGCTAAAGAGTTTATCATGAGAAAAGACAAAGGCTTAGGCAAGGTATACGGCAAGATGCTTGAGAAGGACGGCAAGTCCAATAAGCAATTAATCAAGAAGCTAATTGTCAAAGCACCAAAAGTCAAACCAAAAATAAAATAATTATATTTGTACCATTATGGCAGGACCAAAACCTAAACACAGAGACTATCCGTTGAGCATGACTCCGGAACCAGTAAACAGTTTATCATTAAGCAGAGCTAATGAAATAGAAAGAAGACCCACTCGTGAAAAACTAAACAGCGTTTATGAAAAATACAAAAAAGAAGGAGGCTACGCTAGTTATCCAAAAAGCATGAAGAATCCAATGACTACTGACAAAATGATTTCTGAATCAAAAAAAATAAGAGGTCAAGATTTAGATATAGTTGGTAAACAATTAGAAAAAAACTTGTTTCAGGCTGGAAACTTTGATAAATATAAAGTACCTGCTAAAAGTATTGCAAAAAAGAAGTCTTAACACTTAAAACAAACAAACTTATAAAGATGCGGCTATATGTCGCATTTTTTGTCTAAATTTGCGACAAAATGATTGTAAAAGAAATTGAATTTAACCAAGATAGACTGATGAGTGGCGTTCGCAAAATAGCGAAGGCGGTCAAGTCTACATTAGGACCAATGGGACAGACTGTCCTTATTGAGTCAGAGAATCACACACGTGGTATTGTTGTAACGAAGGACGGTGTCACCGTTGCCAAGTCAATTGTGCTTGACGACCCAATCGAGAACCTTGCGGTTACAATGATGAAAGAGGCCAGCGAGAAGACGGCAACAATATCGGGAGACGGAACTTCAACGGCCCTAGTGCTCGCAGAGGCCATCATCGACGCGTATACAGCTGAGGGTCTTGGCAGTGATCCATCTGTGCTAAGAGACATTGTGGTAGTATCAAAAGAGATTATCGATGACCTGAGCGACATGGCTGTGCCGGTAACAAACGACAGTTTGCTTGACGTGGCAACAATATCTGCAAACAACGATAAAGAGATCGGAGAGATTGTGGCTGACGCGTACATTAAAGTGGGCAAGGATGGCGCTGTGACTGTTGAGAACTCATCGACAAGCATGACATATTCTGAGGTGGTGAACGGGATGCGAATCAAGCGTGGCTACTCAAGTAAGTACATGGTGACAGACGAGAAGAGACAAGAAGCTGTGCTGGAGAACCCGTACATACTTATCTCGGATCAAGAAATCTCATCACTACAAAGCATTGAGCACATCTTGGCAGAGGTGCACAGACAGAACCGCAGCATACTCATCATCTCTGAGATGGGAGAGAATGCACTTAACTCATTGAATCTTAACAAGATGAAGGGAGTATTAAAGGTTGCAGTGATCTTGCCTCCACAATTTGGATATAAGAAGCAGGAGCTGATGTCTGACCTGGCAATTGCCACAGGTGGCAAATATATCACTGATGACACGGGAGATGACTTCTCATTGATGACAATTAATGACCTTGGTCAAGCAAATAAGGTCGTGGTTGGCAAAGATGCCAGTGTTGTGATCCTAAAGGACAGCGCAAGCGCGAAGGCACGCATCGAAGAGATCAAAGGGATGACAACAGACGACGCAAGCTTCAAAGAAGAGCGCATTGCGAACCTTGCAGGCGGTGTTGCTGTCATTTATGTGGGTGCGAGCAGTGATATTGAGCAAAAAGAGAAGAAAGACAGAGTCGATGACGCGGTGTGCGCGACCAAGGCAGCCCTTGAAGAGGGGATACTGCCGGGTGGTGGGTACGCATTGCTGTCAATTGTCGAGAAAATGTGGTCCAAGGACAAGCATAGTGTTGCCAGAAAGATCATGGCAGCGTCAATTGTGGCTCCATTCTACTTAATTTTAGAGAATGCAGGCATCAACGCTGACAATGCTGATATAATCAGGGAACATTTCGCGCAAACAGGCCTTGGATACAACGTCAAAACAGCCTCTACAGGCGATTTAAAGGAGATGGGTGTCATAGACCCCTCAAAAGTTACAAAGAATGCCTTAGAGAACGCTGTGAGTGTATCTACGACAATCTTAGGGACCAATTGTATCATCTATAACATGAGAGCTAAATGAGAGCTGTAAATAAATACATAATCATCAATCAAATCATCGAGGAGGCTAAGACCTCCTCTGGTTTGTTATTGACAAATGTCGAGAATGACGAGATGCGCTACGGCAAAGGCACTGTTGTGAGTGTTGGCAACGAGGTGGTGGCAGTGAAAGAGGGTGACATGATATACTTTGACAAGCGCAATGGGCATCAAGTGCGCATTGAGGGTGTTGTGTATGGTGTGATTAAAGAAGCGGACGTCGTCGTTCTTCTACAGGCGTAGTGTCTTTCTTCATTCTGCGAAGGGCGATATTCGTGACCTTCTTGACATAGTATTGCTTACCACCAACTTGGACGTGCTTCTTGCCTTCTAAGATTTTATAGATGTCATCGCAGATCTTCTTGCCTTTAAATGATATGGTGTAGAGGGTCCCGTAAGTCTTATAGTTTTGCCTGAACTTAACGATATAGCCTTCGCGTAGGAAGCGGTCAAACCTTGAGTGCTGATGCGTGAAGGTTGAGTCATATGTCTTGAAGTATGTCATGGTGAAGGGGCGCTCTGCGTAAATGTACAAGAGCATATATACGTCAGTCTCCATTAGCCTCATTTCAACTTGTGCCCAGTACTTTACAAGCCTCCAATATTTTAGGTAATTATACTTAATAGGTTCGATTGGGGCAGGGATATGGTTCTTTGCTTCGCGTATCTTTTGTTTTTCAATTCTTTCTTCACATCGTTTGATTCCAGTTTTTTTCATATCAACAAAGATACTTATATTTGCATAAAATGCACGGATTAGGCGATACAATTGCAGCAATAATGGAAGCGACAGGCGTAAAGGCTGTTGTAAAGGCTATTGTGGGCGAAGATTGCGGATGTGAGGCAAGACAACAAAAACTAAACGAATTATTCCCTTATGGCGAAACCAAAGAAGCAGACGGAGTCGAGCAAGAAGTTCACTCTGAAATCGAAGGCTAGTAGACCTGGCGTTCATAGCAAAAACAATAAGCCTGATAAGAAATATAGAGGGCAAGGAAAATAATATGGCAAAGTCTATACCTAAAACAACAAAGGGCAAAGGTGCAAACTACTTGCCGACAAGTAAAGGTGCCGGCATGACAGCGAAAGGCGTTGCGGCATACCGTAAAGCCAACCCATCTTCAAAACTTCAGACCGCCGTGACGGGTGAAGTAAAGCCTGGCAGTGCTGACGCAAAAAGACGTAAGTCATTCTGTGCGCGTAGTGCTGGGCAAATGAAAGACTTCCCGAAGGCAGCTGCTGATCCTAATTCAAGATTAAGGCAGGCCAGAAAAAGATGGAAGTGCTAAACCAAAAATAACTATATTTGTAGAAAATTATGGCATATCAAAAACTTCAGGGGTACAGAGCAGCAGCTGTGACCCCATCAGATTCAGCATTAATTCCCTCAGTAATGAATGGCATCAGTAATGGATGCGTTCTATACATTGGAACCGCAGGTAATATTACTGTTCAAACAGTTGGTGGTGATAATGTTTTGTTTGCTAATCATCCAGTTGGATATATGCCGGTACAAGTACTTCAAGTGTTTGCAACCGGAACAGCGGCATCAAATATTGTAGCGATCTGGTAATATGATTATTGGTATCGTCATTGAGATAGCAACATCATTTAATGGATCTATTGGAGTTTGTTTTGCTACGACTAACTGGAACTTGTACAATGCACAAAATTGGAACAATATAAATACAAATTGGAACAATTGTTTATAAAAAAATAAAAAATGGGAACTACATTATTAGGTACAAAACCGCAAGACACGTATACTGGTTTAATTAAAACAACAGATTCAGGTGCTCTTACTACAACATTAAAAAGAATAACAGATGGAGCTGGAAACGATTCAGCTATTTTGTTATCTACTTTAGATATAACAAATTATGGTGGTGGAGCGATAACATCAAATACTGCTTTTGGGCAAGGGGCTTTAGATAGCAATACAACGGGTGTTGATAACGCTGCGTTTGGATTAAGTGCATTGACTGCTAACTTGATAGGTGGCAGTAATACAGCTTTTGGACATGAAGCATTATTATCAAATACAGGAAGCTTTAATACTGCTTTTGGTAAGCATGCTTTGAGATTAAATACTACTGCAGACGGTAATACTGCTATAGGATCTCAAACTTTGGCTTTAAACGTAACTGGATCAGAAACTACCGCAGTAGGTTACCAAGCGTTAAGAGTTTCAACTGCGGGTAGCAATACGGCTGTAGGTTATTTATCCGCAACTTCTATAACTACGGGAACAGGTAATATTGCTTTAGGAGGTCGTTCTTTGCAAAATAATATTGCAGGAAACAATAACGTAGCAATAGGTAGAACAGCATTACAAAATAACACAGCTTCAAATAATACGGCTGTTGGTTATGAGGCTTTATTAACTAATACAAGTGGAACAGGAGTTACCGCTTTAGGTTATCAAGCGTTAAGAGTTTCTACAGGCGCAAATAATACCGCAGTAGGTTTTCAATCGTTAGTAGCAAATACTAGTGGTGTTAACAATACCGCAATTGGAGCAAATGCTCTTAATAGTATAACTACAGGAAGTTCTTGCGTGGCAATAGGTCGTGGTGCATTGATAACGAATAATGCATCACAAAATATAGGAATAGGTCAAGACGCAGGTGCAGCCAACTCAACAGGCACAGGATTAGTAGCAATCGGTTATCAAGCGTTAACGGCATCTACAGCAGATAACAATATTGCTATAGGGTATCAAGCAGGAGTTGGAACTACTACAGGTGGCAATAATGTTTATATAGGTTACAATGCGTGTCCGGGTGGAACAGGTGCAGCACAAAACGTAGTAATTGGTAGGTCTACAAGTGTAGGACCAAATGGATTAAATAATGTTATTGTAGGAGATAGTTCATCTAGTGCAGGTCAATCTAGTTGTGTTATATTAGGTCGTAGTGCAAGTGCTACCGCATCCAATCAATTTGTAGTAGGTAGTTCAACGGCAGGATTAAACGTAGGAACGGTAACAACAGAAACAGTCGTATCAGATAGAACTTGGACTGTTAAAATTAATGGAACAGATTATAAAATTTTATTAAAAGCATAAAACTATGACAAACTATACTTGGGTAGTAACTACCCTTTACACGAAAACAATCGAAAACGAGCAGAACTATGTAGTTACTGCTTATTATGACGTAACAGGAGTTGATGGCGTTTATACGGCATCTTTAAGCAATGTAGCACAATTTTCAACCGCTTCGGTTTCTACATTTATTCCTTATGAAGATTTAACAAACGACATTGTTACAACTTGGATTCAAAATGGATTGGGAGTAGATGGCGTAAGCAACATAGAGGCTTGTATTCAAGGTCAAATCGATTCTCAAATAAATCCTCCTGTATCTCCAGAAAACACACCTTTACCTTGGACATTAAATTAAAAAATCATGGAAACAAATACAGCAAAACAAATCATCGCAGAAGCATTAAACATTGCTATCGCTAAAGGTTGCTTTAACCTTGTTGAAGTTACAAACATTGTAAAAGCATTAGAAAAAATTAACGAACAACCAAGCATTGAGTTTGGCGAAGTTACTGAAGAATAATGGAAAGCCTTGAGGTTAATAAAAACACGAAATTCACACTTACGCTTGAGTTTCTGGTAGTTATTGTGTGTGGGTTGGCATCGTTAATGGGAGTTTACTATAAGCTCTCATCTGACATTGAAGAGGCGAAGAGTTTACCTAAACCAGCGGTATCAGCAGAAGAGTATCAGCTAAAAGATCAGTTACTACGAACAACAGTAGATAACATAGATCGCAAGGTTGAGAAAATTGATTTGAGACTTGAAAAAATGGAAGAACGCTTAATGAGATGAAAACATTTTTAATAATACTTGCATTGCTGTCAACAGCAATCTGGTTTGGATTCAAGAAACCAGAACAAGGAGTTCCAAACTTAAATGATGGTAAGACAGTAGTTCAGATTAACTACGAATGGAACAAAGTAAATACTTACCAGTGGAAAACAGTTAACGGAGTAAAATATTACTTTTTATCTTTAGACAAGTTTCCAGAACTAAAAGATAAAATGAAAGTTAAGACCGTTCCAACAATCATCGTGTTAAACAATGGGCGCGAAGCAAAGAGAGTTGAAGGCGGATTATTAATGAAAATCACAAGTGCACAATCAGATATATTACAATGAAAAAGTTCTTTGTAGATATGTTATCGTCAAGCGAAGGAGTATCTCATAAGAGAGTTCTTGGTGCAATTGGGTTTATATCCTTAATCGCTTATATGTTTATGTATAAAGAATTAAAGGCAATAGAGGCTGTAGAATACATATCTATCGCATACGGTATTGGAACAGTAGCAGAAAAATTTACAAAATGAAACAAGGACTATACGCAAATGTAAATGCAAAGAAGAAGCGCATTGAAGCCGGTAGCGGTGAGACAATGAGAAAACCTGGCACTAAAGGCGCTCCAACCGCAAAAGCATTCAAGCAATCTGCAAAGACGGCAAAGAAGAAATAATGCCAAAAAACAAAATAGTAGCGAAGAATAGTAGACCGGGTAGCAACAAAGCTACTGGCAGAGATTACTCATACGACAAAGCGTATCAGGCATCTCCTTCTCGCGTGAAGTATCGTGAAGAGCTTAACAAAGAAGCGCACCAACGTGGCATCTATGGTAAGCGAGCATCTAAGGGTATTGATCTCAGCCACAAGAAGGACGGATCGGTTGTGATTGAGAAGACAAAAACGAACAGAGCTCGCAACGGCTCCAACAATAAGTCAACAAAGAAGTAGTATCTTTGTGGCATGATCTTAAGACCACCTAAAAATTTTAACGAGTATAGTGTCAGCGTCCCAATGTCAATTGACTGGATACTTAAGACGCTTCATAGGCTGATAGATAGCGTACCTATAGGATACACTGGCACATTCACCGTACCAACAAATCCTCCTGGTCAACAAAACTTGCGTATTACAAATGGTATTATTGCTAGTGTAGATTAATGAAAAATAACTATCTTTGAAAGCAATATGAAAAAATCTACAATCGTAAAGAAAGCCGTTGCTGGTAAAGACATCGGGAAAAAGGGTAAAAACTTTGCACCTATGGCTGAGAGCGTAGCTAAAAGCTATGAGAAAAAAGGTATGCCTGCTAAGAAGGCTGTTGCAGTAGGTAAAGCTACCGCAGCTAAAATGATGTTTAAAAACGCAGCAAAAAAATAATCATGGCAATTACCATTAAAAACACCAAGCCGGCAGCACCTAAAAAGATGACATCTAAGGCAAAGCCAGGAACAACAAACAACCCTGTTGCAAAGAACTCAAAGAAGTGCTAAGGTCATTACTCCTCATATTATTACTCACATCATGCTCCGCTGAGTGGCACTTAAACCGTGCGCTTAAGAAGGATCCAACACTATTCAATAAAGAAAAAGTTATTGTGCATGATACTACGGTAATAACTGAGGAGTACAACCACACCGATAGTTTTTACATCACGGACACAATGACATACGAGGACACAGTATTAAAGCTGAAGTTCATCGTTAAAGAAAAGAAAATATACTTTAAGGCAACTGTCAAGCCTGACACAATAAGGGTTGTGACGCATGACAGAGTGCCATACAAGGTAATTGAATATCAAGATAGCAAGTATCTGTATAAGGGTTTACCCCTTGTACTGTTGGTTATCTTAGCAATCATACTATATAAATTATTAAAATGAATAAAATCAAAGAAGACCAATTAGAAAAGTTAGTTGCTTTAAATCGTGATTTACGATATTTAAAGGACTCGATTGCAGACGTAGAAATCCAAATCTCAAGAGCAAGAGCTCAGATGGAAAGTGCGGACGTAGCAAAGAAAGAATTTATTGAGAGAATTGAAGGTGTTGCAAAGGACCTACAATCGTTTCAGCATGAATTGTCGCAGGAATATGGCGACATAACAATAGACTTACACACAGGAGAATATAAAAATGGCTAAAATATCAAGTTACGCAAAAGATACAGATCTTACAGGCACAGAATTATTGTTGTCTTCAAATGCTGATTCATCTACAGTAAACATTCAATTGTCTACACTTAGAGACTATGTGTACAAAAATACATTCAGTGTAGCGAATACTGCTGCAAGAACTGCGTTAACTGTTAGCCCAGGTGCTTTGTGTTTCCAAGCAGACACAGAGAACCTGTATATCAAAAAGACATCCGGATGGGTGCTTGTTATATGATAATCAGAAAGATAGCAGTTGGTACTGACTACAAGAACGCAATGAACTACGTTGTAGGTCAGTCAGTATTGGATGGCAGCCATATCGTGCATCAGATTGTATCTGATAAGGATGGCGCTATTTTAATATACATCGAGAAAGATAGAGAGATATTATTGTGGAAGAAGTTCACATATAGTATGCCTGTATCAATTGAATTTAATATAAACTTTATATAATGAGATCCCCGTTCTACTTTATTGTAGAACCGGTTGGTGGTAAATCTTACGACAATGTTAGGGAGAGTGGGCTAATTATTAGCACATCAAAAGAAGACCATAAGGCCACCAATAGGTTCGCTACAGTAATTAATACACCAATTGGCTATGATGGTCCAATTGAGGCAGGCGATACGCTTGTCGTTCACCACAATGTATTTAGAAGCTATTATGACATGAAGGGTAAGGAGCGCAAATCAATGTCGCACCTTAAAGATAATTTATACATTGTAGATTTCGATCAGTTCTTCCTATACAAAAAGAATGATAGTGAATGGATGGCCCACTCGCCTTATTGCTTTGTGGAGCCAATTGAGAAGCAAAAGGATCTGTCTGTATTTGAGGTTGGCGTAGAGCAGCCATTGATTGGTAAGCTCGCATACATTAGTGATGCTATTGATATCCCTGCTGGCACATTGGTGTCGTATCAGCCTGACACAGAGTACAGGTTTGATATTGACGGAAAAAAACTGTACAGAATGTTTGAAAGAAATATTTGCATCGTATTATGACAACTGAAGAATATAAATTAAAAATAATCAAGGCAGGCGAGATGGCTATCAAAGAACTTATTAAGGTTGCTGAAGAGCAAATCTTGACAGGTGATGAGGGGGATGTGTCTGCTGACAAATTAAAAAATGCAGCAGCAACCAAGAAGTTGGCTATCTTTGATGCGTTCGAGATCCTATCAAGGATAGAAGAAGAGCGTAACATGATCACGGGCAACGTACACATCCAAGAGAAAAAAGGTGGCTTTGCTGAGAGAAGGGGCAAATAATGCTATACACAATTGAGAAAGATATTATTAGTGCGAAGGTTATCGAGAAAGGTAACCTTACAAATAGCTGGAAGTATGGCCACAATGATAAATATGACGTTGTCATTATATCAAAAGATGGAACCATTGGTGAGATATATAACATTAATGGTGTTAACATAGCCTTGCCAGCAAAGCCTGAAGAGGTTGAGAATAGAAGTAATCACTGGGAAGTTGTTGAGTATCCTAGAGAATTACAAAAAATTAAGACAATCTTTGATTGGGACAGAACTGATAACAAGTTCAAAGCTAAATGGGATGACTATATAGACCAAGAGTTCAATCGTAGAGATAATGGCTTCTGGTTTGTCAATAATAGTATCCCGACATATATCACCGGCACACATTATATGTACTTGCAGTGGAGCAAGATAGACGTTGGTCTACCTGATTTCCGTGAGAGTAACAGGATATTCTTTATATTCTGGGAGGCGTGTAAGGCTGACGACAGGTGCTTTGGTATGTGCTATCTAAAGAATAGACGTTCAGGTTTCTCATTCATGAGTAGCTCTGAGATGGTCAACCAAGCGACAATTACTAAGGATGCCAGGTTTGGTATCTTATCAAAGACGGGAGATGATGCAAAGAAAATGTTTACAGACAAGGTCGTGAATATATCTTTGAGCTATCCATTCTTTTTTAAGCCAATACAAGATGGTATGGACAAGCCAAAGACTGAGCTTGCGTATCGTGTGCCGGCATCTAAGTTCACAAGAAAGAGTATTGCTAAGGCTGAGGAGGATCACTTAGAGGGTCTTAATACCACGATTGACTGGAAGAACACAGGTGACAACAGTTATGACGGAGAAAAATTACGGATGCTCATCCAGGATGAGAGCGGTAAATGGCTTGCTCCTAACAACATACAGAACAACTGGCGTGTAACCAAGACGTGTTTGCGTTTGGGTAGCCGGATCATTGGTAAGTGTATGATGGGTTCTACATCGAATGCGCTTGATAAGGGTGGTTCTAACTTTAAGAAATTATACGAAGACTCTGATCCAAGGAAGAAGAATGAGAACGGGCAAACAAAGAGTGGCCTGTATTCATTATTTATTCCAATGGAATGGAACTTCGAGGGGTATATTGACGAGTATGGTCACCCGGTGTTTAATACGCCATCTAAGCCTATCAAAGGTATTGATGGCAGAATGATTAAGATTGGTGTAATTGAGTACTGGAACAATGAGGTTGCGTCTTTAAAAAGCGACTCAGACTCATTGAATGAATTTTACAGGCAGTTCCCACGCACAGAATCACACGCGTTCAGGGATGAGAGCAAAGCATCGTTGTTCAATCTTACGAAGATATATCAGCAGATTGACTACAATGACTCATTGATCAAGGACAGAGTTCTCACAAGAGGTTACTTCCATTGGAGAGATGGTGTGAAAGACAGTCAAGTTGTTTGGACACCAGACAATAAGGGTCGGTTCCTTGTGTCGTGGGTTCCACCAGAGAATTTAAGAAATAACTTTATTAAAAGGGGTAGTTTGTTCTATCCTGGTAATGAGCACCTTGGCGCGTTTGGATGTGACCCTTATGACATCTCAGGTGTTGTGGGTGGAGGTGGATCTAACGGATCGCTCCATGGCATGACGAAGTTCAGTATGGAGGATGCGCCAAGCAACCAATTCTTCTTAGAGTACGTGGCAAGGCCACAGACGGCAGAGATATTCTTCGAGGAGGTATTGATGGCGTGTGTGTTCTATGGTATGCCGGTGCTTGTGGAGAATAACAAGCCAAGGCTACTATATCACTTCAAGAACAGGGGCTACAGAAACTTTGCATTAAATAGACCAGATAAGCCCACTCACAAGCTCTCTAAGACAGAGAAAGAGATCGGTGGAATACCTAACTCATCTGAGGACGTGAAGCAAGCACACGCGTCCGCTATTGAGACGTACATTGAAAAGCACGTTGGCATAGACTTTGAGAATGTGTACAGAGACTCTGACGAGATGGGATCGATGTATTTCACGAGAACACTTGAGGACTGGGCAAGGTTTGATATCAACAATAGAACTAAATTTGACGCAACAATTAGCAGTGGTTTAGCGATAATGGCGAACCAAAAGCACTTATATGTGCCAGAAAAAAAAGAATCAAAAATAAGCATTAAATTTGCGAGATACCAGAACGAAGGGTATAATAGCAGGATAATAGACAAATAATGGATCAAACAACTCAAGAATTAATAAGCCCAACATCATTTCCGAGTCAGCTGGCTACTGATGCAGAAAAAGCGTCCAAGGAATATGGTATCAAAGTGGGACGAGCCATCTCTTACGAATGGTTTAGAAGAGATACTAATTCTTGTCGTTTCTATAACCAATGGATTGAGTTTCATAAGCTAAGACTATACGCTCGTGGTGAACAGCCTGTACAAAAGTACAAGGATGAGTTAGCCGTTGACGGTGACTTATCTTACTTGAATCTTAACTGGGAGCCAGTTCCAATTATCCCTAAGTTTGTAGATATCGTTGTTAACGGTATGTCTGACAGAATGTACGCAGTAAAGGCATTTGCTCAAGATGAGTTAGCTGCTGGCAAGCGTTCAGGTTACAAAGAGATGATCGAGAAGGATATGGTAGCAAAAGACTTCTTGGTGCAAACGCAAGAACAATTTGGTATCAATGCCTTCAATACGAATCCTAAAGATTTGCCAGAGAACGATCAGGAGCTTAATCTTCATATGCAGCTTAATTACAAGCCTGCGATTGAGATTGCTGAAGAGATTGCAATTGACACATTGCTTGAGCAAAATAGATACCAAGAAATTAAAAGACGTGTTGATTATGATATGACTGTCTTGGGTATCGGCATGGTTAAGCATACATTCCAACCAGGAGCCGGCATTAGGGTTGAGTACGTTGATCCTGCTGCTGTTGTTTATTCATACACAGAGTCTCCAACATTTGAGGATTGTTTCTACTATGGAGAAATCAAGCAAGTGCATATTGGTGAGTTGATTAAGATTGACCCGACCATTACCAAGGAGGAGCTTGACAAAATATCTAAATTAAGTAGTATCTGGTTCACGCAGTACAACATTATTAGGCCATACAGAAACACATTGTTCGACAGAGATGTCGTAACATTATTATATTTCAATTATAAAACCGATAAGAAATTTGTCTACAAGAAGAAGTTTTTGGATAATGGTGGTACTCGTATCATTCGCAAGGATGAAAACTTTAACCCACCAACTGGGACTGACGAAAGATTTGAGAAAATAGAAAAGAGAATTGACGTATGGTACGAAGGTATCATGGTGTTAGGTTCAAGCTATTTGCTTAAGTGGGAACTCAGTAAGAACATGGTTAGACCAAAGTCTGCTACGCAGTATGCTTTGCCTAACTATATCGCAATGGCCCCAAGAATGTACAAAGGCGTTATTGAGTCATTGGTTAGACGTATGATTACTTTTGCTGATTTGATTCAAATTACGCATCTTAAACTACAACAAGTTATTGCGAGAGTTGTGCCAGATGGTGTATACATTGATGCCGATGGTATGAATGAGGTTGACTTGGGTAATGGTGCAAACTACAATCCAGAAGATGCGCTTAAGTTATATTTCCAAACGGGTAGTGTAATTGGTCGTTCTTACAATCAAGATGGCGAGTTCAACCAAGGTAAGATTCCAATTCAAGAGCTAAACTCAAATAGCGGCCAAGGGAAGATCACAGCGTTGATTAATTCGTACAATCATTACTTGAGTATGATTAGGGACGTAACTGGCTTAAACGAAGCGAGAGACGGCTCTATGCCAGATTCAAGATCATTGGTTGGTGTACAGAAGTTAGCTGCACTTAATTCAAACACAGCAACAAGACATATCTTAGATGGAACATTATTCATTACAAAGAGATTGGCGGAGGCATTGTCTTGCCGTATCTCTGATGTGCTTGAGTATTCAGAATTCAAAGAAGAGTTTATAAACCAAATTGGTAAGTACAATGTTGGTGTATTAGAAGACGTAAAAGACTTATACTTACATGATTTTGGTATCTTTATTGAAGTATCTCCGGATGAAGAGGAGAAGTCTCAGCTTGAGGCAAACATCCAAGCGTCGCTACAACGTGACCAGATTGATCTTGAAGACGCTATTGATATTCGTGAAATTCGCAATATTAAATTAGCAAATGAACTTCTTAAGTTAAAGCGCAGGAAGAAGCAAGAGCAAGACATGGACCGTGAGAAACAAAAGATGGAGATGCAAACGCAGTCAAACATCCAGTCTTCTCAGGCAGCAGCACAAGCTAACTTGCAAAAGGTTCAGGCAGAATTCCAAGCGAAGGCGCAATTAAAGCAAGCCGAGTCAGCGTTTGAGATCGAGAAGATGAAGCAAGAAGCTCAACTTAAAATGCAGTTAATGCAAATGGAGTTTGAGATGAATATGCAGTTGAAAGGCTTAGAGGTGAATGCCGCTAAGACAATTGACGAGCAAAAGGAAATGGCTAAGGATAAGCGTATTGATATACAAAGCACACACCAATCAAAGTTAATTGAGCAGCGTAAGAAAGACTTGCCAGCCATTGATTTTGAATCAAGCGAAGACTCTTTAGATGGTTTTGATTTGGCTCAATTTGAACCAAAATAAAAATCACTATTTTTGTAGCGAAAAATTAATCAAATAAAATATATGGAGAATTTCACATCAGTAAAAGCTGTGAGTTTCGGTGAAGAAAAATCTGTTCAAGAAATCGAACAGGAGTTACTAGCCAAGCACGAAGAACAGCACCCAGTAGAACAGGTTGAAGAGCCTGTTAGAATTGAAGAGCCCATCGTTGTGCCAGAAGCACAGCCAAGGGAACTTGAAGAGAATGACGTTCTGTCCTTTATTAAGAATAGGTATAACAAAGAGATTAATACTTTGGATGACTTGCTTCAAGAGAGAAATCAAACTGAAGAGTTACCAGAGGATGTCTCAGCGTTTTTAAAGTTCAAAAAGGAAACAGGTCGAGGCATTAATGACTTCTATAAAGTAAATAGAGACATTGATAACGAAGACCCAAATAAGTTGCTGTTCGATTATTACAAGCAAAACAACCCAGAACTTGACGATGAGGAAGTTGCATTTGAACTTGAGAACAAGTTTAAGTACGATGAAGACATGGACGATGAAAAGGATGTTAAGAAGAAACGAATAGCACACAAACAAGAGCTTACAAAAGCGAAGGACTACTTTAACAAACTGAAGGACCAATACAAAGTTCCTCTTGAGTCAAGAGGTGCTGGGATTCCGGATGAAGAAAAAGATCAGTACACCGCTTTTAAGCAATATGCCCAGAGTGCCAAAGAAGTTGAACAGGCGCAGAGAGAAAGAGCTGAATATTTCGCCAAGAAAACTGACGAGTTATTCTCTAATGAATTCAAAGGTTTTGGATTTAAAGTTGGAGATAATGAATTTGTTTACAAACCAGGCGAGACAGAAGCGATTAAGAAGGATCAATCTAATTTGACCGAGTTCATCAAGACATTCTTAGATGATAACGGTTTCATGAAAGATCCGGCTGCGTATCATAGGGCGATAGCAGTTGCCAGAAATCCGGAGGGTTTTGCAAAATATTTCTACGATCAGGGAAAAGCTGAGGCAGTAGAAACAATTGCAAAGGAATCAAAGAACATAGATATGGGAGGTGTAAGATCCGTACCAGAAAATATGGGCAAAGGTGGATTTAAGGTAACTTCTCTTGACAACGACCACGGCAATAGATTAGTTATAAAAAGCAACAAAAAATAAAAAAAACAAAAAATAAAAAAACATGGCTGGTTCAGTATTATCGAGTCCGGGTTTCGCATTAACCCCCTCATCAGTAAAGGCAACATTGCCTACTAACTACATTACCAACTTCAACTTCTTGAACCAGTATCTTCCTGATACTTACGAAAAAGAATTTGAAAGATACGGTAATCGTTCAATTGCATCTTTCTTGCGTATGGTCGGCGCAGAGATGCCAAGTAACTCCGACTTAATCAAATGGGCTGAACAAGGTCGTTTGCACACAAAGTATTCTAGCTGTACTTCAGCTGGTGCTGCTGGTGATGACACTGCTGTTTGGACTGTAGCTGACTCAGGTATCACTGCTTGTAACTTCAGAGTTGGTCAAACTGTATTCTTATCTAGAAATGCAGGTGGAACTCAAAGTGACAAAGCAATTATCACTGCTGTTAGTGGTTTGACTTTCACTGTAGCATACTATGCTGGTGGTGGACAAACTATCCCTGTATCAACTGCATCTACTGCATTTGTTTACGGTTCTGAATTCAAAAAAGGTTCTAATGGTATGACTGGTTCTTTGGAAGGACAAGATGATATCTTCTCTAACAGCCCAATCATTATCAAAGACAAATATGAAGTTTCTGGTTCTGACATGGCTCAAATCGGATGGGTAGAAGTTACTACTGAGAACGGTGCTACAGGTTACTTGTGGTATTTGAAATCAGAGCACGAAACTCGTTTACGTTTTGATGACTATTTGGAAATGTCTATGGTTGAAGCAGTTCCTGCTGAAGCTAACTCTGGTGCTATCGCAGCTACTGGTGACGTTGGAAATAAAGGTTCTGAAGGTTTATTCTACGTTGTTAATAGCCGTGGTAACGTGTGGGGCGGTGGAAACCCAACTGCATTAGCTGACTTTGATGCTATCTTGCAACGTCTTGATAAACAAGGAGCTATTCAAGAAAACGCATTGTTCATCAATCGTCAATTCTCTTTGGATATTGATGATATGTTGGCTGCTCAAAACAGCTACGGTGCAGGTGGAACAAGCTTTGGTTTGTTTGACAATGACGAGAACATGGCATTAACTTTGGGCTTCAAAGGCTTCAAACGTGGTAGCTATGAGTTCTACAAAACTGACTGGAAATACCTTAACGATGCTACTTTGCGTGGTGGTCTTAATGGTGGTGTTGTAAACGGTGTGTTAGTACCAGCAGGTTCTACCAGCGTTTATGATCAAGTGTTAGGTAAGAACGCTAAACGTCCATTCTTGCACGTTCGTTACAGAGCTAGCGAAACTGAAGATCGTCGTTACAAAACTTGGATCACTGGTTCTGCTGGTGGTGCAACTACTAGTGACTTGGATGCTATGCAAGTTCATTTCTTGTCTGAGCGTGCATTGTGCACCTTGGGAGCTAACAACTTCTTCTTGTTCCGTAACTAATAAGTAATTAGCAATCAATAAATTAAGTGGGGTTAATAGCCCCACTTTTTTTGTTTATATTTGCAATGTAAAATTTTAATCAAATGAAAAAACCAGAAATCAAAGACAGAGTGTACGTTCTGAAGGACGTAGCACCTCCATTATCTTTCATGTTGCCTTCTCGCAACACCAAGCGTTTCCCTTTATTACACTTCGATGAAGCGACAAACACTAACAGAGCACTAAGATATGCCAGAAACCAAAAGTCTCCATTTGAAGACGAACAAGACGGCAACTACATCTTAGAGCCAATTGTATTTGAAGATGGCGTATTGGTTGTTCAGAAGAATAACCCAGTACTACAAAAGTTTCTAGCATTACATCCATCTAACGGAGATATTTTTGAAGAGTTCGATCCAGAGAAAGACGCAAGTGAGAAACTTGAGTATTTGAACTTTGAACTTGACGCACAAATTGCAGCAAGAGAAATTAGCATTGACACAGCAATGGCAGTATTGCGTGTGATGATCGGATCTCGTGTAGAGAAGATGACATCGCAAGAAATCAGAAGAGATATCATGGTGTATGCCAGAAACAATCCAGAAGACTTCTTAGAGATGATTGACGACTCTGACTTGCAATTACGCAACAAAGCAGCAAAGTATATTGAGATGTCTTATTTGAGCCTTAGAAACTCACAAAGAGATGTATTCTTTAATTTGAAAGATAATAAACGCAAAATGATGAGCGTTCCTTTGGGTGAAGATCCAATTAATGCAATCGCTGCGTATTTCAAAACGCAAGAAGGCATCGAGACAGAAGAGATGCTTAATAGAATTAGTCAAGAATAATTATTATATTTGCATACAACTATGAGCAAATTTTTAAAAATTGAGGCATCGACTACCGGAACGGTTTTGATCGGCCTAGACAACATCGGTTTAGTAGCTAAAGCTTCTGATACTGCCGTTACTATTGCGTACACTGCTGCTAGTGCATCTACAGACATCGTTACTATTACTCACACAAGTAATGCAACTACTTCAACTGTAAATGCAATTATTGATGCAATCATCGCTATCAACAAACCAAACTCTGCGCCTTTGCAGTTCATTACACCTACTTTACCAAGCGGTATCAGCGTTACTACTGTAGCAATCGCTTAATTTTTTCTTTCTTTCATTCATTAAAGTAGCAGGGCAAGTCCCTGCTATTTTTTTATTATCTTTGCGATACAATGATAAATAACGTAAGAAATACCGTAATGTTCTTCCTTAACAAGGATAACAATGGATATCTTACTCCTGATGAGTTCAATGCATTTGCCAGGCAAGCACAATTGGAGGTATTTGAAGATATGTTCTATCAATACAACAAGTGGCTTGTTAAGAGGAATACAGGGGTATCGTATAGTGGCAGCTCAGACATTGCTAAGCTTTTGTCTGAAAGCATTGATAAGTTTTCTACCAGCGCCGCATTAACATATTCTGGTGGCATATACAATCTGCCTACAGACTTGTATAGCGTAACAAATGTATTGTATAGCTTCAAGGATGTTGAGAGAATTGAGAAAAACAAATTGCCTTACTTTTTGTTTTCTAATCACACGGCTCCAACAACATACTATCCGGCATACTCACAAGCTGGCACAACTATAACTGTCTATCCATCAACGATTCAGACTAACGTGTCAATTGTTTACAATAGATACCCGTTAGATCCTAAGTGGACATACTACACCGATCCGGCAACGCAAGCACCATTGTTTGACCAAGCAGCTCCAGATTACAAAGACTTTGAGGTGCCTGATATATTTCAGAACGACTTGATTATCAAGATATTGAAGTTTGCTGGTGTTACTATTAGAGAGAATGAGATTGTTGCAGTAGCAACTGCGGAGGAACAAAATAATCAACAACAACAATAATGTCAACAAACCAAGAATATTACAACGACTCAAACCTTTGGGGTGAAGGGCAGAATACAACATTGGCTGATATTGTCAACAACTTCATGCTTATGTATGTTGGGCCTGACAAATTGATTGACAATGCAACACGTTATAATGTATTGTTCCATGCAAAGAGAGCATTGCAGGAGCTAAACTATGACGCATTAAGAAATAAGAAAGTTCTTGAGATGAAGGTTAAAGATGACTTGAAGTTCATCTTACCTCCTGACTATGTTGACTATATTAGAATTTCATTAGAAGCAAATGGCGTATTGTTCAAGTTGACTGAGAATACAACGGTTAACTATGCTAACGCATATTTGCAAGATAACAATGATGATTTCATCTATGACCAAGATGGCAATATTATCACCGGTCAATCTGAATTAGATATCTCACGCATCAAGAATACAGCAATGGAGATTGCTTATATTGATGGATGGTACTACGGAAGAGAAGGCTGGTTCTATGATGGCTACTGGTACTTTAGATATGGAATTGGCGGACGCTTTGGTATGGAGACAAGTGAAGCGAATGTCAACCCTAAGTTTGTAATTGACAAAGCATCTGGTGTGATTAACTTCTCATCAGCTGTATCAGGCAGATTGATTGTGCTTGAATATATCTCTGATGGTCTTGAAAGCGCAGACCCATCACAATTAAAGGTTCACAAGTTTGCTGAAGAGTTTGTTTACTCTTACATTAAATGGTGCATTCTAAACAACAGAATTGGCGTTCAGGAGTACATTGTAAGACGTGCAAGAGAAGAGAAGTCAGCGATGCTAAGAAATGCTAAAATCAGATTGAGTAACCTTAAGCCAGGAAGATTATTAATGGTTCTTCGTGGTAGAGATAAGTGGATTAAATAACTATGGAATTAAAAAGAAACTTTGCCGCTGGCATAATGAACAAAGACCTCGATGAGAGGCTTATCCCTAATGGTCAATATAGAGATGCCAGAAACATTCGTGTAGGTACATCTGACTCGACAAATGTTGGTTCCGTACAGAACGTAATGGGGAACACCCAAGTGTCTGGATTGAGGGCTGCTGCGTTAGCCATGGGTATAACATTGCCAGGCACATACACAACCATTGGTTCGTATGTTGATCAGGCAAACAATAATATATACTACTTTGTGAAGGGCGTGTTTAATATGGTTGTGAAATACCATGAGAACGCAAACGGAACAGGAGAGACATATATATTATTAATAGAAAGCGCTGGCAGGGCACCCGTTGAGTACTTGAAGTTTAGTACTAACTTTTTAATTACTGGTGTTAACTTAGTTGATAATTTATTGTATTGGACAGATGGATTAAACCCACCAAGAAAAATAAATGTAACAAGAACATATCCGTTAGATGGATTTACAGACAAAGACATATCTGTGATCTTGGCTCCTCCATTGAATGCGCCTACAATTGTAATGAGCAATGATGGTTCTGACGTGAATAATATCAGTGAGAGATTTATACGATTTGCTTATAGATATAAATACCTTGACAATGAGTATAGCGCATTATCGCCATTCTCTGACGTTGCATTTTTCCCTAAGGTGTTCTCATATGACTATGGGACAGGTAGTAACAAGTCTATGGTCAATGCAAACAATACCGTTGAGATTACTTTTGACTTTGGAGACAGCAATGTAAAAGAGGTTCAGTTAATATTTAAGGACACTTATTCATTGACGGCAAATATTATTGAGAACATAACCAAGGCGACAGCTTTATCGAATAAGTTTAAATTTCAAAATAACAAGGCTTACGCTGTTTTGCCAGAAGATCAATTGACAAGGTTGTTTGACAACGTACCATTGAAGGCAAAAGCACAAGAGTATATTGGCAACAGATTGTCTTATGGTAACTACACTCAGTTTTATGATATTGCTGACTGCAATCAAGTGCCTATCAATGTTAGTCTTAAAGCTGAATTGAATTCTATACCGGTAGTAACTAAGGGTGTTCCAAGAAAAACATTTAAAAGCGACAGAGACTATGAGTTAGGTATTGTGTATTTAGATGACTATGGCAGAATGACAACCGTGCTTACCTCTGATGAGAACACAGTTCATGTGCCAGCAAGTGCATCTACAGCGCAAAACTTATTAAAAGTGAAAGTGAACAACTATGCTCCTTGCTTTGCAACAAAGTATAGATTCTTTATAAAACAAAATAAATCAGAGTATTATAACGTATTTCCAGTTAATTATTTTCAAGATGGATTATATACTTGGTTCTTAATACCTAAGGCTGACATTGACAAGGTTCAAAAAGATTCTTACTTAACAATTAAGTCTACAGAGTCTGGAGCAACTGGGTCTGCTGAAAGATATAAAATTCTTGAAGCAGACATGAAAGCAGTTAATTTTTTGAATACATCTCCACTACAACAACCTGAAGGATTTTACATTAAAGTTAAAGCCGAAGGAAGTTTATTTATTAAAATATCAAGATCAGAAACATCCATAAGTGATTTTGGTCTCGCCAACAATAGAGATACTTACACTGGATCAGGAAGTATAGCTATAAATCTTGATAAGTATAATCCTTATGCTGCTATTGAAAATCCAATATTTTATGGAAAAGGTAATAGTAAGCTTACTGCATTAACTTATTATGGAGGGGCAAAAGATGCAAGATATTCTATAAAAATGACAGGAACAAATACATTTAATTATTATTTGTTTCCTAATTTATCTGCGCCTATTGAATCAAATGTTACAATAAATAAAGATAGTTTATCAACGATTACAACCGTAAAAAAAGGTAACTATTTAAAAGACGCATCAGGCAAATCTATTGGTTTTATTATATTTGGATCAACATCTGGATACACAGTTGGAGATTCTTGGAGAATAAATTGTAGAAGCAACAAAGGAAATAATACTTTTAACGGTCCAACTTGGTGGAGTGATCCTGTTGCTCAAAAAGATGGTGGATTTGCAAAACTTCCTTTAAATAACATAACTACTGGTCAAGTAATTAAAATAGATATATCTGAAAGTGAGGGTGCCGCAGATCAGCCAGAACAAACATTTATTGCTTCTTCTGATTATGTAAATATTGAGGAATGGTTTTATGAAGATCAAGTTTATAGTAAGTTTAAGCAATATTCTGAAGATGGAACAAATCACGGTTCATTTAATGTTTTCTTTAGAACTATAAGCGGTATTACTTATTTAATTGTAAAGGGGTATGATGTTAATAATCAATTAGGTAAGTTTAGCGGAGGAGGATTAAATACAATTCCTCAGAATAGAATTACTCTTAAAATTACATATAGCTTAAATGGTCAAAGCCCTATCGTACTTGAAACAATTGGAAAGGATAATAACTCTGAAATATTCTATGAGATACCAACGACATATCCTATTGTAACTGCTTCCGATGGAGTTACAAAGCTTCATAAGTCAAATATTTCTGGAGATGTTGGGCAAGTATTAAATGGTATTGCAACATTGCAGATTAATGACTTTAATGCATTCTCGTTTGGTAATGGTGTTGAGAGCTATAGAGTTAGAGATGATTTCAATCAACCTACGATAGGCAACACTCCAAGGGTTAACTCATACATTCCTAACTATGCACAAAGCAATGCGAAGTCTGGCATCACATACTCGCAAATATATCAGTCTGAGACATCTACCAACAGATTGAATGAGTTCAACTTGTCAAAAGCTAACTTCAAGTTCTTAGACAGAGCATACGGATCTATTCAAAAGCTGCATTCAAGAGATACTGATTTAATTGTATTCCAAGAGAATAAAGTATTTAAAGTTCTTTACGAGAAGAACTTACTAAGCGATGCTATTGGCGGAGGTGCAATTGCTTCTATCCCTGAGGTGCTTGGTACACCTGTACCATTTACAGGAGAGTATGGTATTAGCTTGAACCCTGAGAGTTTTGCAAAGTGGGGATCTGATATGTTCTTTACTGATGCCAGAAGAGGCACAGTAATGAAGCTTGATGAGTCTGGATTGTTTGAGATATCTTCTCAAGGGATGAGAGATTGGTTTAGAGATTTGTTCTCAAGTGGTCCCGACACACAAAAGATTGGCGTATACGATCCTTATGATGCCGTGTATGTATTGACAAGCAACACAAAGACTGTAAACTTGTGTACATACTCTGTAAACAAAACAGTTTTCTTTATCGAGGGAACTGCCGGCACATATGACACATTTATTATTACGGCATCTCAGAACTGGACAGTGTCATTGATTGACAATGGGTTTGGAACTGGATGGGCTACACTTTCTCAAGTTGCCGGCACAGGAAACAAACTTATTAAAGTTACGCTTACATCAAACATTGGCGCTGGTGCTGCGAGATCTATAAGAATAAGAGTAAATGCTTGTGGAACATTCCAAGATGTTATCTTGACTCAATCTAACAAGCCTGCTGTTATTAAGACAGTTGTGGTTGCCAATGGTGGTCAAGTATCTCAAGGTGGCTCACAAACACAACAAAGAGTAAACTGGACAAGCTCAGGATCTTCGGGAGCCTTGTACTCAAACGTAGTAATGCAGCCAACTGGGTTGTCATTGTACGCTCAAAATGTTGGTGTTGTTGGCCAAGGTGATATTCCAGCAGTAGGAGATACCGTAACGCTTACATCTTACACTGACTCTACAAATGCACAAGGATCGAATATAAAGATCTTTAATCCAAGTTTGGGTAACAAAGTATATTCGTTAGATACAAATACAACCTATGACCCTGCAAACGTAGATTCATTGATTGCAGCGTCTACCGAGATTACACCAGTTTATAGTGCAGGGCTTTACAATGCAAACTTTAACTATGCAGCGAATGGTACTAATTTATATTTGATTTGGGATTATAGAAACAAGGTAAATATTCCAAGTGTTGGATCGTCTACATCTTCTGGCACATTGAACCCTGAAATCATTGAACTTAACTATGGCTCAAGCGTAGGTAACGTACAGTTGAAATACAATGCAGGTGTTGGCGCTTCTAGATTTGTTTTATACGACGCAAATAACAACCTAATAAATGATAGTGGATATGTTGGACTAAACAGTTTAGCAAACTATAATGCATTAGTTGCATTGGGCGTTGACAATATAAACTTAAGCTCTCCTTATAATGGATTGGTAAACAATGGAGTAGGATTCTTGACGCAAGTTAAGCAAACAACAGGAAGTTATTTCTTGTATGTTTACTCTCCTATTGCCAGCACAACATGGTCATTCCAAACTTACGCAACCACATTGAGGTCAATTGCAATGGGGACAACACCTTATGCAACTTCAGCGCTTGCGTGCGGAGGAAGCACAAGTACAACTGTATATTATAATGGACAAAATAGCATACCTTCTGAGGGGAACATTATATATTCTGATGCTGGTGGAACAACATTGTTTGCCGGAGACAGTAAGTATTATTATATATCTGGCTATGCGCTAAACATTGACAACTTCGGTGTTGTTCTATCGGTAACCGCTTGCGGATGTACTGAGGTTGCTGTGCCAGTTGTTATTCAAGGCAATGTAGAATACATCCAAGGTAACGATGTAAGCATTAAGATAGCTGCAACAAATAACCCGACAAGCTTTGCCGTATCAACCACATCGTCTAACTATTCGATTGATGGAGGAACAGTTGGTGGTGTTGTTACTGGACAGAACCCAAATACATTATTGTATGAGAATGTTGTGGTTAACGTTGGTCAGGTTATTTACAAATGCTATGTTACTGGCACAATATCAGTTGTAACTGGGTCAGACGTAACATACTCACTGGTAGGTCCTTGTCAAACTAATAGTATGCCAGCAGGCTTAACTCTTGACACTTCAACGGGATTGATTTCCGGGACAGCGTCTGGATTCGGGCAATACAACTTAACTGTGACTGCAACTAACTGTGTAGGAACAAGTATACCAAACACATTTACAATCACTGTAAACAGTCAACCTGTAAACTATGTACCTATCCAAGTGGACAAGGTTCATAATCAAGTGAGTGCGTCATTATGCTGCGCTATTGCTGTGCCTACATTTGTCACTATGTACTCAAATGGATACACAGTATTCCCAATGGTTGATGACATTGTTTATGAAGATCAAAATGGCGCTACACCTTTAGTAGGTGGTAATAATTGGTACTTAATAAATAACGGACAAGCAATCAAGGTTGACAACCTTGGAAATGTAGTTGACGTATTTAATTGCGGAACCACAACGACCACAACTACTTTGCCAGCAGGCAATTATTATAGCGCAACATTGTGCGGAACTACATACAGTGACGTATTGTTAGATACTTATTCTCAAGCTATCTCAGTAGGTAATGTATTGAAGTCATCTGATGGCAACTGCTGGACAATTACTGGCACGGTATCTGCTCAGCCTTATGGGTATTTAATTCCTAATCCAAGAGTTCTTTACGCAAACTGCGCAACGTGTATTGGTACAACAACGACTACATCTACGACAACAACCACAACAACGACTACGCCTACCTTTACTGGATACCTTATGGATCCAACGGGATATAGCACTCAGTATAGTTCTTGTTCTTTAGGTGTAAACTCAACTACGTTCTACCATAACGGAGCTAGCGCATATCCTGCACTTGGAGACTTTATCTATACCAACTCAATAGGTACAATTGTATTTAATGGATTGAATAAGTGGTACTATGTAAATGAAGGCGCAAACACTTATGCCTTGCAGATATCTATTACAGGATTAGTTCTTGCAAAGTATAACTGTGCTACAACTACCACAACCACAACTACAACAACAAGTACAACCACGAGTACAACGACAAGTACAACGACAAGTACAACGACTACCACAACAACAGCGCCTCCTGTTTACAATGTAAGCTTAGCGTTTGGATTAACGTCTGGAGCATCATGTGCGTCAAGCGCATTCACTGGATACTACTACACCAATAACTTTGGCTCTACAGGATCTTTATACACCAATGCTGGCGGAACAGTACTTGCGCCTGCTGGATGGTACAAGAGAGACTTAGGTGGAGTATTCGCAACCTTTCAGTGGGACGGCACACAATGGATATCAGCACTAGATTGCCCTTAATCTATCTCTCAGCCCAACCTGCCACGGACTATTATGCCTGGCAGGTTGAGGTTTACTTAAATAACTTTACATCTATGGGAATAGATGAGAAGGATATTTACGTTGTCGCAGCCATAGACAATGATTTGCCGGCATCTTGGCTGAGATGCCAGAGAATGTATCCAAAAGTAAATTTCATTTACGCAGAGGACACGAGAGAGAATAAAGGCTATGCGCCATCCATTCAGCCGCACATATTAAAGAAAGTATGTCACAAATTTCCAAAGAATTGTGCCATCTTTTATCACGATTGTGACTTCTTATTTACAAGGCCGATGAATTTTGATACGCATAGATACGATAATATCTGCTATTTATCCGACACGATAAGCTACATTGGTGCAAAGTATATCAAAAGCAAAGGTGAAGATGTCTTCTTAAAGATGTGCGAGTTAGCCGGCATTGACCACCATATCATTGAAGCTAACGAAATGGTCAGCGGCGGTGCGCAGAAGCTACTGAAGGGCGTTGACGCTGATTACTGGCAAGAGGTTGAGGATATTAGCAATGCGCTGTACTTTGGCCTTGGAGAACTAAAAGATAAGAAGAAAGACGGTGACCCTTACGGTGTGCAGATATGGTGTGCCAGTATGTGGGCCGAGCTATGGTGCTTATGGAAGCGAGGCATAGAGACCATGGTTGTGCCAGAGTTTGACTTCGCATGGGCGACGTGTGGCGCACCAAGGTGGGACAAAGTTAGCTTTTATCATAATGCCGGAGCCATAGATGACAGCACTGGTATGTTTGTAAAGGGCAAATATGTCAACGTAGATCCAATCGGATTGGATATAAAAGGATTAGATCCAAACAGGTGTTCTTACTTATATTGGAAGTGGATTGAGAACTCCGCCAAAAAAAGATTAAATTTGCAGTAATGGCGAACTATACATTAACATACTCTCCCGTCTTGACTGGATGGACATCATTTCATTCTTACTTTCCTGATTGGATGGCAAATATGAACAACAACTTCTACACGTTCGTTAATGGCGAGATATGGAAGCACAATACTAATTCAGTACATAATAACTTTTATGGGACGCAATACAACTCTTCTGTAAGAACAATATTCAACGATGCGCCTGACGAACAGAAAATGTTTAAGACATTGCATCTTGAGTCAAGCGATAGCTGGGGAGCGCAAGTTTTATCTAACCTTGGATCTGGCAACATCAACAATGACAACTTTGTAAGAAAGGAAGGGATGTGGTTCGCATATATCCGTAGAGAGGACAATGAGTCGAATACAGTGTACTTATCGGCTCAAGGGATCTCTGAAGTTTTACTTGTTTCTTCTGGCGCTGGCTTTGTAGACATTACATTTGCCGGAAAGGTTGGAGATAATGTCAATCTAAATAGCCCTGGGAGATTTAGCGGTGACATCATTTATAGAATCAATGGATCGCTAGCCGCAAAAGCAAAGTGTGGTATGGCATCTACAAAGACATATAACCCGGTAACAAACAGGACGGTTATACGAATTATCGCTGACGCATCCGGAACACTTGTTGCACCGATTGTAGGAGACTTTATTTTGTCCGTAAAGAATTCAGTATCAGAATCTTTTGGATTGAGAGGCTACTATATGGACGTGCAATTGGATAGCACAAACACTGATTCTGTAGAAGTTTTCCAAGTATCTTCAGAGGTATTTAAAAGTTACCCTTAATTTAGTATCTTTGCATTAATATGAAGTTTGAAACAAGAGTCATTTCAGAATCTGATTACGAGAACATTTTAAAGAAATGGTGGAAAGATTGGAGATGGGATGCCCCTGCGAGAGATTTCTTACCTTTTAATTTAGAAGGAGTTATGGTTTCAAAAGATGGCGTAGATATCTGTGCCTGCTTTTTGTACATGACAAACTCAAAGATTTGCTGGTTAGAGTTTATCGTTAGTAACTTTGAGGTAAAAGATAAAGTATTGAGGAAGAATGCGTTAGCTTATATGATTGAGGTTGCGAAAGCAATGTCATTCTTATCTGGCAAAACATATATCTACTCGTCAATGAAGAACCCATCATTGATAAAAAGCATGAAAGAATTTGGCTTCCTGGAGGGTTCTACAGGATGCACAGAATTAGTATTTATAAAACAATAAGACATGGCTGCATTAACATCTACATTGGTTGCAGGAGCTGGATTAGCTCTTAACGCATATCAAACATACGAAGGAGTACAACAAGAGAAGGCTGCTGCTAAATCAGCTGCTGATATTGGAGCACAACAAAAAATGTTGGCTGAACAAAACAGAGTTGCTGGCGTACAAGTGCCACAACTTGGTTATCAGTTAGCGCAACAATCAGGCGCTCAAAGAACAGCGAACCAGGTGCAAGCATTGCAAGGTGCTGGAGCTGCTGCTGTATTAGGTGGCTTGCCAGCTGTTGGACAGCAAGGTACTGCACAAGACTTACAATTGGCTGCTCAACTTGATCAGGCTAAATATGAAAGAGATACATTTGTTGCACAACAAGAGCAAGCAATGCAGGCTCGTAAGGTTGCACAACAAAATGACTTCTTAACATCTCAATTACAAGGAGCTCAAATGGCAAGAGCACAAGGTCAGGCAAATATTAACGCTGGTCTTACTGGTGCTGCCGGAACTATTGGCGCACTAGCTGTTCAATACGAAAAGAATAGACCATTGTATGAGAAAGACAAAACTCCTGCAAAAACAATAAATACCATTGCAACAGAAAAACAACAATCAGTAAATCCAGGTATTTTAACAGGTCCGGAGAGTGGCTTAGTTACGGCTCCAGAAGCTGGATTGTCTGCTCCTGCTCCAAGACTTCAAGCAAAATATTGGGAGAATTCGCAATACAATCCTTTGGCTCAATTTCAAATGACTCCAAATGTTGGGCAGTCAGTTAGTCCATATCAAAGCACATATGATAATGATTTGTTTGGCGCATATAATCCATTTGTAAAATAATTATGGCAGAATATTCACAGTATCAAGCCACAAACCCAATTGATTGGGGTAATATAACGCAGAACATATTAGAGAAACTTGGCAAAGTAGAAGAAGATAGAGAAGCGAAAAGAGTTGAGTTAGACAAACAATACTCTGACGTAGTATCTATCGTAGACAAGTATCAAGGATCTAAGTCTCCTACGTTCAATCAGTTTGTAATGGATGGCGCAAACAATGTAAGAAATTCTCTGTATGAGCAAAACCAATTGCTTAAAAGAGGAATGATTACTCCAAGCGAGTACTCAAGAATTGTATCAACTACAAGAGATGGCTGGGGAAGACTCGCTGACTTGACTAAGCAATACGATGCAAACTATGAGGAAGGATTAAAAAGAATTGAGGAAGGTAAAGCTGCCGGTCAAGAACTATATCAAAGACAAATGACAGCTGACTTGCTTAACTTAAAAGGCAAGACTACATTTATCAATCCTAAGGATGGAAGAATGTATATTGCTAAGGTTGACCCAGAGACTGGCAAAGTTGTAGGTGACGCTGATTTATATGATGTTCAAACTATAAATGCCGGATTGAATCAGAACGTAGATAAGCTTAATATTTCCAACGAGGTAAATAACTATGTGAAGAACTTAGGATCAGAGGCAAGAATGGTTAACGGTAGATACGTTATCTCTCAATCAATCAGAGGTAAGTTCAATAGCAAAACTAAGCCAGAGATTATTGATGCCATTACAAACAACCCAAGAAAAGCTGCAAGTGTATTGGCCGACAATACTGACGAGAAATATTCTTTCACAAATAACGCTAAAGAAATTCAGGCAATTAATAGCCAGATTGACAAGCTTTCTGCACAAAGGGAATCTGTGAAATCTGAGGCAGACAAGAAGGCAATACAAAAAGAAATTAATACTTTATCTTCTCAACGTGACAAAACAATTTTGCTTGTAAGAGATGAGAATGGTATCTTTACACCGAAGTTAAGTGAAGAGCAAATGGCTAAAGCTAAATCAATTGTGAATGATGTAATTGAATCTCAAATTGATTATAAGGTAGAAAAGCCGGAAAAGGTTACTCAAATGACCGCTTCTGAAAGAAAAGAAATAAGAAAAGATCAAGAAGGAGAAGAGATTGCTAATAGGAGGTTAGAGCAACTTAGAGCTATGGACAATCCAAAAACAAGAAACCAAGCAATTGGATTAGTGTTAGATGCTCCAGTAAAAGATGTTATAGCTGGATATGATGGATTTAGAGTTACTAATTTAATTGAGAAAAATGGTAAAAGATATTGGGAAATAAGTAAACCGAAAAAAGACACTGAAGGCAATTTAATTAGAAACTCAAAAACAAAACAAATAGAAATGGAAAGAGTTAATATAGATGCTGGAACTGGTGAAGATTTTTATAACACAGCTAATTTATTTGCAAATCAAAAACCAGGAGCAAAAGTAGCATACCCAGATTTTACTCCAATTAGGTATAATAATCAACAAAGTAAAAAAGGAATATTAAATTAAAATGCCAGGATCAAAAGAATTATACGACAAGCTATATAGCGAGCAATTATACACAAATAGCTACAATGATTTTGTTGCTAAATATGGAAATGAAGAAGGCCAAAATGAATTGTATAAAAAACTCAGCGAGCAAGAATTATATACAAACGACATAAATACTTTTAAAAGTAAGTATTTCTCTGACGTAAAAAAAAAAGACGTTGGGGCATCTGTTTCGTCTTCGGATCAGCCAATTGGTTTATCGGCATCTCCAAGGAATCCGTCAGCGTATAATAAAGGTATTGAGTCTAGGGACTGGCAAGCACACCAAGCATTAACCCGTTCTTTACAAGAGGCTGCGCAAAAGAATGATGCAGTAGGGATAAAGAATGCTCAATCACAACTTGAGCAATTGCGTGCCAGCAATCCAACCATTGCCTCTGATCCATTACTTAACGAAGACCTACAGACTGCTAATAAGTTTATTAAAGCAGCTCCTATTCCACAACAGCCAGCAGTCAAGTTTCCAACAAGAGATAGAATACCAGATCAAGAAGTAGATAAAGCAATAAAAGGCAAAGCATATGTTGATGTCAGTCAATTAGTTCAGCCTGGAAGTTTAAATGTAGACGAGAAAGTAAGCGAGTTTAACAAAGAATTTGGATCGTTAGGTGTTCGTTTTGAAAAGACAGATAATCCTATTGCTAAAAACTTTGAAGGACAAATTACAGCTATCGCAGATAATGGCGAGCAAATGCCTGTAATGATTTACAGAAATGAGATTGCTGCTAAAAAAGAAAAAGAAAAGTTACAAGAGTTTTTGTTTAGGAATAGTGGTGGCGTTAATAAAAAAGAATTAACCCCAACTCAATTTTTATCAATGGCCGAGAATGGTGTATCTCCTGAAGATGAGAATAGATTCAAAAGGATTTATACAAAAGAGAATGTAGATAAAAGCTTAAAGTTCGTAAACGAGCAACTACAATATTCTTCAAATACAATGAATGATATCAAAAAAGAAATTGATGATATCAACAAAGAAGCCGAAGCTATTGCTGCAATTGTTTCAACTCAAGGTATGACTCCTGAGTTAAAAGCAAAAGCAGATGATATTCAATTAAGATACAATGAGAAAAGCAAAGAGTTTGAAAATCAAAAGAATCATGCAAAGACCGTGTTTTCTCTTGCTGATGCCGGAACTAAATCTCTTGCAGCTCAGAATGTTAAGCTATTAAAAGAAGAGGGAAATATTTTTGGTGCATTATATAATTCATTATTAAATGGTTCAAAATCATTGGCTTCTGGTGCTGTATATGCTGCATTAGAAGGAACAGATATTCTTACAATGGGCTTGACAAATGACGCTCAAAAAACACAATATGAAAAAGATGCAAATAAATGGCTTACTGATAAATTCAATGAACTAAAATTATCATCTACGACTGAAGAGTATAAAAATGATCCAAACAAAAAAATAAGATCTGCTTTATTTTCTGTGCCGGAGATGTTCCCTGCGTTTACTATTCCTGGTGGATTCGTTGCTGGCATGACTTTGCAAGGTATTGGTAGAAGGATGGAAGAGTATGACAATAATCCAGAAATGAAAAATGTTCCAAAAGAAGAAAAGTTTATCTTGTCTGGATTGAATTCATTTGTAGAAGCTAAGTTAGAGAATGTGGGTATTACGCAAGCATTTTCTAAAGCAGGGTTAGCAAATTCATTGTTGTTAAAGTCCATGGCTAAGTGGGCTCCTAAATCAGGCATCAATGGTCTGAATAGAATATTAAATACAGAGATTAATAACTTAGCAATAAAAGGTACATTAAATACTGCTGGAGCAATGATTGCTGAGGGAGAGACTGGCGCATTACAAAGTGCATCTGAAATGGCTTCAAATGAGTTGTACAACATTGCAAAAGAAAAACAAATATTCAAAAACCCAAATACGACTAAAGAGTTGTTAGGTAAAGTATGGGAAGATGCCGAGATGGAAGCATTGGGTGGTATGTGGATGGCAGGAGTTGTAAATATAGCTACTAACACCGCTCAATATACCCTTGGCAAAATGCTTGACAACCAAACATTTAAGTTAGCCAAAACAATTATTAATGACAAGGCAACTAAAGCGTCTTTTGTTGCTGACTTAAAAACAAAGATAGCTAAAGGCGAAATAACACAAGAGAAGGCTCAAAGTTTATTGACATCATTCAATGAGGCTAACGCTATTGTTAGTCAAATGCCAGAGAACATCAGTGTAGAGAATCAAAGAAAAGCATATGATTTGATTGCAGAAAAAAGAAAGCTTGCTTCTCAAATAGAAGGCAAGGATCCAAATCTTACTGCTAAGCCAAGAGAAAGAATAAAACAAATAGATGTTGAATTAACAAACATATCAAATGCTACTCAAGAAGAAGAGGTAAACGAGCCTATTCAAGAGGAAGTTAAACAAAAGCCAGTAATAAAAGAAGAGAGTCAAGTTAAGATAAATGAATTAGCAGATAGTCTTAAAAATGACATAGAGTTTGAGAAAAAAAACAACAAAAATAAAAAAAATAATAAATACATAAAAGTTTTAGAAGATGAATTAAATCTTTTAAATACCAATCCTGAAGAATATTTAAAACAAAAAATTTCAGAATTATCAAAAGATGCTGAATTTGAAAGTTCAACAAATTATTATAAAAACTTATTAGAAAATTTATATGCCATTCAAGAGCAAGGCTCAGGTCAAGTACCTGTACAGCCAGAAACCGGAGTTAGCCAAGAAGTGGAGCAAGGAGTTCCCGAATCAAAACCTCAAGTCGTTGCCGAAGAAAGCAACAAAGAGCTTGAAAAAGAAATAAAAATAATAGAAGAAAACAAACAAAATGAAATTGAACAAAAAGGATTAAATAAATTAATGCCTATTGTTCTGGATGAAAGCGATCCAGGATACCAAGAAAATAAAAAACAAATTGAAGAAAGAGATTTGGCTTTAATTGAAATAGATAAAAAATACAATGATCAAATTGAAAAAGCTAAATCAAGAGTACAAGAAGCCAAGGCTCCATCAATAGAAGAAGAGGGCACAAGAGTACCAGAACAAAAAGCTGAAGGAGTAACAGCTGAGCCTACAATTGAAGAAGAAGCTAAAAAGAAGTCAGCGTTTGATGAGGTTGAAGGCGGTATTAAAGCTAAGCAAAAGGCTATTAATGCTTTTGAAAAGACAAGAAAGCGTGGACAAAAAACAATTGCAGAAGCAAGAGAAAGCGCTGTCAACACTTTAAAAGATACATTCGCATACGAGAGAGCTGACGATGTTCAAAGAAATGAGATGGAGCGTGAGCTACGCGAAGAGCTTGGAGAGAAACTTAAGAAAGCGCCATCTGTAAATAAAATATTTGGCAAAATAAAAGACATCAAAAAAGTAACTGTAAATGAAGCAGTTGCATTAAAAGAGCAAATCAAGTTACAAGCAAAAGCTGCAAAAGGTGCTGTTAAATATGTAAATGAATTGAGAAATTCAATAATGAATGAGTTAAAGGATATTCAGAAAAAAGGTAAAATATCTGCAAAACAATTGACATCTCTTTTAAAAGCAGCTTCAAGATTAAATGTTCAAAACCCACTCGCTGTTAGCAGATTCGTTGACAGAATGGTTAAGGTATTTAACGATGCCGAATATGCTGAAAAAGTATCAGAAGCACAAAAAATAGCAAAGAGAATAGCAAAAAGTATTAAAAATGCAGACGTTCAGCCAAGCAACAGAAACATGGCTAAGAACTTCTTGCTTGTCAATCCAAGAGATGTAGACAATATAGATGAGTACTTAGATAAAGCTAAAGAAGTATTGATGTCTGTTGCTGCTAATGCTGGACTAAAAACACCTGCCGATATTGAAGCTGTAAATAAATATAGTGCAGCGCAAATTGAACAGCAGAATCAGAAGAGAATGGATGAGATGAAAGAAAAGTATCAAGAATTATTTGATGCCGGAATTCTTTCTGACAACATGACCGAGAAAGAAATGCTTGAAGCAATTAAAAATATTGACATATCTGAAAATGAAGAGCAACAAGACGAAGAAGTTGTAAAAACACTTGCAGAAATATTTGATGATATTAAAGATGTTGCCAAACAAATACTTGAGACTGGAGAAGACCCAATAACAGGAGAGATAGTTGATTTAACTGAAGCACAAAAGAGTATAATTAAAAAGTTCTTAGAATTAGACCTAAGTGCGTTATCGAACAAAGAAGCAAAGCTTGCTGTAGAAAGATTAGACAACTTCATAAATAATTATATTACAGAAGGAATGGAGGGTCTTGTGAATAAAGCAATAGGAGCAGAGGCCGCTAAAGAACTTGAAGAAAAAGGAGTGAAATCAAGATCATTAAGGCTTTATTTTTCTACAGAATTTGCAAATTATATGGCTGCTCAGGCTTGGCAAATACATAAACTTTTAGAAACTATGTTTGTTGGTCAATCTAAAGATAGAGCTGTTTCAAGCGTTTCTGGCATATATGATTTTGAAGAGGGTGTAAATAGAGCGAACACAATGGCTGACGAAGCTATTGATGCGTATGTAGAAAAATTTGGAAAAGAAAAAGAATTCTTTACATTAGAAAATAATTACGAAAGAGGAATTGCTGCATTGTTGTTTAGAGATAATGGTGATGAAGATTATTTTGAAGATCAAAAAACACTTATACAGCAATCTATAGATGTAATGCTAAACTCTAAAGATAATAAAAAAGTTAAAAAAGGAGAATTAGCTCAGAAAGTATTTGATAAATTAATTAAAGATGCAAAAAATGGACAAGAAGTCATTGATAATACTAGCAAAACAAATAGAGATGCTGTTTTGTGGTGGATTAATAATTGGGATAATCATTATTCAGATTTTGAAGAAGTATCTAAAAATGTTTACAATGATGATCTTGGAAGAGATGCAAACTTTACATCTAAAACTTACAAAAAAGCAGATCCGAGTAAAGAAAAAGAAGATGTAAGCTTATCAGACAATGTTTCGGCTTATAGGATGACTACTGGAGATTATACTGTAAAGTCTAAATCTGGATCATTAATTAAAACAAAGAAAGTAAAAACTCTTCCTAAAAATAGAGTTTTAAGTTTTGATTTTGATATTAATCAGGCAAATGCATTTAGGGCTGCATTAGTTGATGTAAAAACAGCAGCTCCAATTAGACAGCTTGAAGGATTTATTAACTCTCCATCATTTATGAAGCTTGGTCCAGAAGAAGATATGCAACTATTAAAATCTAGAATTAATACATTAGTTGCTGTTGAAAGAGGAAAGTCAATGATAAGTAAATCTGACTATGAAAAAGCTGTGAAATTATTAAAAGTAGCTTCAGCTATTGGTACAACAAGAGCATTGCTTAGTATTGGTCAACCTATTTCTCAAACAGTACCAGTTGCCTTAAGCACATTGATAAACTCTGGATTTAGGCTTATGTTTTTAAATAAAGCAATGAAAAAGTTCATTAATTCTTCAGGCATGGCTGTGGCAAACAGAGGTGCAGAATCTTCAATATCATTAAGTAATGAAAATAAAATAATTGAGGATGCATCAAAGAACAAAGGATTGAGAACAATATCTGATATTAGCAAATTGCCTAAAAAGGGATTATCTTATGTGTTATCAAAACCAGATGTTGGAATTGCAAAAATGTCTTTCATTGCATATTATGCACAAAGAATAGGTAAAAGAGTATATCAAGTAGATTGGAATGAAGAAGCTAAAAACCCAAATAAAGATGCATTAAGATATGCTCAGCAAATGGTTGATAGACAGCAGTCTCCATCAAACCCAAATCAAATGGGCAACTTATTTACATCAAGAGATCCTTTGCATCAAGCTATTAGAATGATTGCGTTCCCATTGGCAGTTTTCAATATGAACCAAAAGGCAAGAATGCAGTCAGATATTATTACGCTTGCAGCAAGAAAACAATCAACAGCAGAAGACAAAAAAGCAGCAGCATTATCATTGGCTGGTCTTGTAGTTGAGATGGGGTCATTTTTAGCAATTAATGGAGCAAAAGCATATTTATTATATAATTTGTCATTGTCCCTTATGGGGCTTGGAGGAGAAGATAAAGAAGAAGAAAAGAAAAAGAAATTCAAAAGAATTATGACAAATGCTTCAGGAACTATTGCAACTGATTTGCTTTCGCCATTACCAATATCAAATAGTAAAATTCTTGATATTGGAAACTTTGCTTTAGATAAATATTATGGTTATAAAAACGAAGGCAAAGAAGAATATACTGAGAAGCAAAAAGAAGAAATAAAAAAATATCAAAAAGAAGGTTGGGAATTACCAGAAAAATATAAGTCACCAATGGCCGAAGAACCTATTCAGTTTTATAGTTCTGATAATATTGATGAAACAGATTTGATGGGAACAGCTGGTATTGCTATTGCGAAAATTATTCAATCAAGCGAATATGAAAAAACAGCTTTGACTGGAAAATTTGAAAAGGAATCATATGGTGGTAAAAAAATAACAAAGTACTTATTGCCAGAAGATCAAAAAGTATTGAAAGAATGGGCAGCAATTCCAGCATTATACAACATAGGTTTTATGCCAGCAGAATTAAATGCTATCGCAAATAACTTAATGCAAATTGCACAGAAGAGAGCCCTTACAGAGAAGGAAATGGAAAAATCAAAATAAGTGAGTGATTCTCGCTATTTGGCCATTGCGTTTGCAATGCAGGAAGCCCTCAATTGCCTTTGGGGCTCCTGTGTAGCCATTACGGCTGTGCCAGCTGTCTGTTCCTGACGGAGAGCGTAAACTCTCTACAGTGACACCAATATAGTCTTTAGAGGTCTTATGGTGTACGTGGTGTGTATAAATATATCTATGCTTACAAATTGCCCATCCTTGAGGATCCTCATGAGCCATCAATAACGGCAGGTCAGCATTCTTTGCGCCATCGCCATGCGTGGTACCAATAAGATTATTATGGTATCTATAGTACTTGCGATGTGCTATCGAGCAATCAAATGTGATGTTGTCGCAGTTTCTAAACCAGCTTTGTATCACGTCAGCCAAGAAGAACCCATTGGTATAGTCATGGTTAGACGGATTGAACGTAAAGTGCACGTCAGCAACGCTCACAAGCATCTCAAGCACCTCAATGTATAATGCTTTGGCAATCAAGAAGTTGTCATACCACATCCCATCAGTATCTTGTGATGTGCCGGCAGTTGTTGTGCGCTTAGGCGTGTCAATGTGTAATATGTCGTTGCCGCCAATGAATAAGATCTTGTCAAGCTTAAACCCTGCACACTTATTTAATATGCCCTGCACACCTTCTTTTACTCTGGCAACAGCAATCTGATTGTTGTATTCCTCGCCTGTCTCAAATGAGCTCGCGAGCTTCCCGATGTGAACGTCAGCCGGGTCGATGACCAGCAGGTATCCTTCACTATCATGTATTCTTTGGATGTTTGGGTAGACTGGTGCGTAGGTGCGCATCTCCTCAACGATTGACTCTTTGATATCGTTGTAGTCTAACGGCTTGTTTGTTCCGACATTAATTGAGAAGTGCTTACCTTTATGCCAGTAATGTTTTACGCTATCAATTGGAATGCCAAGTGTCTCACATTCTTTAGACAAGAGATGATCCTTTTCTATTATTTGAAAAGAGATGTTTCTTCTGACCCTGTCGAATGGCTCGGAAGTTACGCCCTCCTTTAGTATTTGCCTTGCGATTTGTGTCGCACTTGTAAGCCCTTCATTATATAATTCAGTGGCTCTTTCATAATAAGGTTTCATCAGTATAATTTAATTTGATTTCTTTCAATTGATCAATCAACTGGTTACAGATTGTAACTGTTTCATTGTATTCATTGTCCATCATGGACTCATATAAGTCAGTCAACAAACTATGCAAATTATTTATTTCCTGATTAACGTATTCTATTTGTCCCATTTGTTTAAAAAGAAGGGGCCAATCTCTTGGCCCCTATTAAGTAACCCTAAAAATATACACTATGAACCAACACAAGTATATTCACAAAGTTATAACTATTTATTAATAATTCGCTTGGATAGTTATCAACAATTACATAAGCGTGAGCTTATATAATGTCTCATTAACTAATCCTAACATATCTTGCAAGATATTTTGCAAGTCAGGAGAGTAGTTATTCATCTCAGCTTCAATCATTTTGCCAATACCTTTAAGGTGTTCTCTTGGCTCTTCCTTTTTAGATGCCGGAATGTCAATAGGAATTCTACCATTGGCTCCAAAATATTTTTCTGTGAATGAATCTGTAAAATCAAGAATACCATCGTAGTACTCACCAAGTGCCATATGCTGGGCAAAAGAATTAGTGTCTAAATGTGCAAGGTGCATTGCGTCACGAGACTGGAACAATGTTCCGATAAATTTATTAGGTGTCATAATACTACAAAGATAGTGGAAAAAAAAATGTTGAATATATTGCTCTTAGTCGACTAAAATCCGACTTATTGTTTAATATATTACTCTTTATGGAAAAATATCGCGAATCGCGATCCGCGATATAGTGCATGGCTTATGTGGCAAAATTCATGCATTATTGCCATAATGTGTCATTAATGCAGCAAAAAACGCACAATTTGCATATTTTATTGTGACATTATCACAAAAATTTAACTTAAGAGTTTACAAAAGCAAATCAAACATAAACCTATAGGTTTACTATCTAATCTTAAGAGCATTCTCATTTAGTATCTCATATAGTTTCTCTCTAATATCATCTAATGCTTTCCATGTGTCATCTGACATTCCTTCTGGCGGATGTTTAGTCTGAGACCGAAGCCATTGATCTAGTTCCCACATTGCGATAGACCATCTCTGTCCATTGACAGCATCTTCAAAATCTATTTGGTCCTCTGGTAAATTGAATTCTAAGACAGCTTTCATTTTGTTATTTCCTCTCCAGTTAGTGTAAAATATAAGTTTTGAAGTTGGTGTACGTATTTAATTTCTTTAATTAAAATATCTCCAACCATAGTGTTGGAATACTCATCAAAAACAATTGTATAATCATTATTACCTATCATTTTTCTATAAGTACTATTATTATCCCAATCACTAGTTTCAAACCCAAACTTCAACAACCATTCTTCTGTAAGTGGAATATACTCTACATTGTCTATATCTAATGTACATTCACACAAGGCGTAAAAATCTTCAAGTTTCCACTGAAAGTTAAACTCTTCAAAATCATCAGCATCTTGCCTGTAAGACCAAGCAGCACAATGCCTAACCCAATTTCCAATTCTTAATTCATTTTCTTTCATATTTTGTTTTATTTCGTTAAGTAATTCTTCTATTAGTGGAGAATGATGTTTCCTCATCGGAGACCCATCCCTATTTAATAATTCTCTTTTCATAGTTCATTTGTCAGGTTTGAACTGACATTGTGTTTACAGAGGGACATTAGTGTCCCTCTGTTATTTGCCACCATCGACAGGACTCGAACCTGTACTTTGTATATTTCTTACTAACACTAAGTGTTAATTAATAGCGTCTACCACGTCAGGGATATCCCTAACCTTCCGCCACGATGGGGTTGTAACTTATCTTGCAGTTACCCGTGTTCCCTGTTCTTCAGAGACCAATAGCACCAATTTTACATCTAGGTACACCGATCGCCCGGCTCGACAGCCAGGAATGGTTTAGTTTAACGTGGGCTCCCTTCCCATTACCGGTGCAGTCAGGACAGGAGTTCTTGTTTCTCCCTCCAATTTCTTTGAGATGCAAATTTTAAATCTTTACAATCTCTACATCTACATCCTCTATTGTATGCTCCTATACTAGGATGTTTTTTTAATTTTTCAGTATCAATACCACCAAGACGTTTTATTCTGTTTTTATTCAATCCGTCTTGCCAATTATCTTTAGGCGTTCCTAAAAACAAATGGTTTGGGTTTACACATTTTCTATTGTCACAAGTATGACAAACAAACATTCCTTCAAGTATTTCTCCCTTATGCAACTTATAAGATATTCTGTGGGCATCTATTGTTTTGCCATTTAATTTAAATACTCCATATCCTGTTTTACCTCTAAGCCCTGCTGTCCATAACCAACAAGACTCTGTTTTTTCTATTTTGTTAAAAAATCTTTCCATCGTAGTCACAAATATACGAACTTTTAAATTAAAAAGCAAAAGTAGGAGAGAGTGTTTCATCTCTCCTTGTCTTTTACCTAGTCGGACAGGATTCGAACCTGTATATTTGGAGTGGAGACCTTCCAACTTTATTATTATACCTCCACATTCTGTTTTTTAGTTGCCCAAAGCGTCTACCATTCCGCTACCTGACTATGTTTGCCTTTTTGAACGATGTCGGGAAGGCTAACCCTATCTCCTATACGATGAGAACAGCTGCGTTGAGCATTGTCAAGAGGCTTGCTGTATTTTACGATCCCCTGGCCAACGGGGCTAATTACTTTTTTGTTATATCAAAAGTAGCATTGAAGTATATCCGGATTTGATCGGTGTTGTAGTGTCTTACATATCCACCGTCACAAAGAACTACACACCACACATCATTCTCAAGCATCCCTGAGTTGCTGGCATACAATGCGTATCCATCTTTGTCTCCTTCTACGACTACTGGTACTGGCTTTTTGAATTCTAACATTTACCTTACAAAGGTATTAACTAATTCGCAGGAAGTCAAGATATGATTCATAATATCGTTATATCTTGCTTGATTTTTACTTTCGCATGACATATGGTAGTTGTGCATTGTCTCCATAATATCTGCAAACATAAGCTTCAATTCAACTGAAGGAGAGTATTCCATAGATGAAAAGTTTTCTACTGTTAAACCACATTGCTTTTGAATGTTTGATAATGTAGGTACGTAGATAGCACCCTCAATAGCACCCTCAATAGCACCCTCAATTTGTTCAATAGTTGTTTCCTCAACCAAGGCAGATTCCTCTGCAATTGTTTCTTCTACATCAGGAGATTCTTCTGTGATAATTTCTTCTAATAGTTTTTCAATAGTTGTTTCCTCAACCAAGGCAGATTCTTCTACCTTGGGAGCTTTTGTTGTTTCTTTTTTTCTCATATTATTTATATTCCGCAAGATCCACCATGTCCAGATATATCACATATATCATGTTCGGTAAATTCAACGCCTTTGTGTTTAATTGCTACATCGTAAGGAACACTAGTTAATGGCTGTCCACCTCTTGATCCAGATGGATAACAAGTGAACCCTCTTAATCTATGAGCATACTTAGCTAATGTTTTAGCAAAGTCCATAGCCATCTCTTCATTATTATGTTCTGAACCCCAATTGCTCATATTCAAAGTACTTGATATAGCCATATCTACATAGTCTTGTACGTCTGCCTGAAATTTAATTCTTCTCTCGTAATCTTTTTCTAAATCAACAGCGCTTTCAATATCTGCCGGATTTAAACCATGAGTTTCAATTAATGTTTTAGCTGTTCCATCAACTACATATTGGTAATGCCATTTGTTGGATCCTTTTAAATATCTTCTCTTATATGCAACAGCAAACAATGGTTCAATACCAGTTGTTGTTGAAGCAAGCATACCAATGGTTCCCGTTGGAGCAATAGCCCTAAATGCAACTGGAATAGAAATGTCTAACTTTTTCGCTAAATCTGTACCTATTTTAGTAGATGATTCTTTATAAACACTTAACCATTCATGCATTTCTGGTGTAACCTCATATCTATATTTTCTTTTTAGTAACCATTCATGAACACCCATTAATCCTAAACCAAGTCTTCTATTTTTTTCACGAGTTTCTCTAACTTTGTCATAAGGCAAGTGAGCTCTAAGTGTTCCGCATAAAAGAAACTTAGTACCAAGTTCAACAACTTCTTTGAATCTTTCAATAGATTCAATTCTTGACATATTCACAGAACCAAGATTACATACATCACTATCGTCTTCAGATGTAACCTCAGTACAAGCATTTCTTAATGTTTCGTTTTCTTGTTTGTAGAAATTAAAAGACATACCTGGTTCTCCAGTTTTCAATGCCTGCAAAACATTTTGATAAAAAGTTTCAGGAACATTGCCTGTCAATTCTGGATTTTTTTCTTTGTTTTTCCAAGCTTCTTCAGGATTAACCAATACCTCTTCTAAGAATTTATTGTCATAATTAAGGCTAATATTAGTCATATCTAATGGAGCAGGATAATTAAAGTCAGCTTCTTTTAAATCAGCGATTGTTTTGCCACCTGTTCCAGTAACTACCATGTTATGCCAATCTTTTGCTTTTAAAAACTTAACAGCATCCCCATGTCTCCAATTTAAACTTGCATAAATAGCTGATCTTCTAGATCCGCCCTGCATAACATTTCTCCCGATTTCATTCATCATGTTCATTGCTGATATTGGACCACTTGCTACACCACCTGTTTTTTTAATTGGCTCACCTTCAGCTCTATACACGCTATAATCATTACCTATTCCTCCGCCAGTCATAAGGCAAGACTGTCCCTTCCAAGACAGGTTAGCCCAATCTTCTCTTGAATCCTTTTCGCTTCTTAATAAGTAGCAGTTATTGAAGTATTTATTTGGTCTTCCGGCATAATAAATGTATCTACCTCCTGGAATGAATTCCATATTTGTAATCATTTTAATTAATTCTGATTTCTCTTCATCATTAATAAATGACTGACAAACATCATTAACTAAAGTTTTAGCTAATTCTTCCCATGTTTCTGCGCCTTCATGCTTGTACTTGTTGTTGAAAATAGTCTGTGCTATTTCTGTTCTAAATATGTTTTTGTTTTCCATTTTTTGTTGTTAGAATTTTTTACCGTGTTTGTAGCCACGCATAGAGTTGTACTTCATTTTAAGGTCGATGTGCTTCTCAAGATCTACGTTAAGACCTCCACACAAATCAAATAGTCTGATAGCAACGTCTGCCATTTCATCTTCGAAAGTATTCTTGACGTTGTTCTCAAATGAATTCTTCCATTGTTCTTCATTTAAGATGAACTCTTCGTCATGCGAGTTTACAATAAGGTCATTATATAAGTCAGTTGTAATTGACCTATTTGCATAATGATTGGTGCGTAAAGCTTCGAGACCTTCAGATAACTCGCTGACAATCAGCATTAATAATTCAGGGACATTGCGTTTTTCGTCCCACCATCCGCCATTCTTGGCCTTCTCGTGTGCTAATTTAATTAGCGTGTTGATTGTTTTATTTTGTTCCATAGTGTACTTCTGTTTTAAATCCTTTTTCTTTTAGTTCTTTTATTCTGTATTCTTGTAGTGGTGATAACTTACCATCTGCTCTCTTTACCTCGCAGAAGAGGATCCCTTTCTCTGGGTGTAGTGCTAATAAATCGGGAATTCCGTTTTTGTTAGTCTTAACTAATTTTAATACGTAATATCCTTCAGCCTCTAACTCTTTGATCTTCTTAGTTTGTACCTGTTGTTCGGTTAACATGGGTCTGCAAAGATAATAGTTTGTATGAATATTTGAAATGAGAAATTGTAAAATTTTTCTTTTTTTGCACCACCTTATAAATCTTCTCCTCTATGCCACCCTTTGTGAATACCCAGTAAACTTTGTTGTGCATCCTATCCTTGGTTGTCATCCTATCCTTTGCCTGAAAATAACTCGTTGCGCTAAAGTCAATGTTGTAAAACACAATGTGATCAGCAACGCTCAAGTTAATTCCTTCCCTTCCCGTAACAATTTGTATAGCAAAATTGTCACAAAGCCCATTTTGAAACGTGGCTAAATCTGTCGTTACACTATCACCAAACGCTAGCTCTATCGCCATTAGCTCTGCCTTAAACTTATAGAATATCGCTATTCGTTTTCCGGCAAACCTCTCACGTATAAACTTTGCCTTAAAGTCGCTCACAATCATTGACGCACCTGACTCAAATATTATTGTGCCAGAGCATAATTGATGAAGCTTCTGCATCAGCTTGGCTCCAGTGTCTGCAAGGATAATTTCTTTCTTGCCTTCAATCACTCTGTCTCTGACAAGGTCATCGCATAACTTACTTACAATCTCTGGCATATCAACCCTGAGAATTTCTTCCTCAACACTTGACTCAAAGCCTGCCTCTTTCTGTGTGAATGAGATAATGTACGGCTTCATTCTTGCGTCGATCTTCTCTTGTATTCCGTGTGAGTAATCATTGATGAACAAGCTATTAATCTTGCGCTGCTTTATGTCCACATAATCTTTGGCCCACTTGTAGAAGTTCGTGTACGCAGCAAATGGTGACGCAGATCCAAGCACCCACATTTGATGGTACATCTGTGAGTATGACTCAGGAGATGGTGTGCCTGACAAATAGACGGCCTTGCATCTGTGCTTGTCAATAATGGCCTTCACATCCTTTGCCCGTTTGCTTGGCTTCGGAAACTTCCCAAAGCAGTGCGCTTCGTCAAGTATTATGAGCGATAAACTTGACATATTTATCTTGTGAAGGCTCTCATAGTTTACAATCTCAAGGCTATACCTCGGAGCCAACTTGTCGTAGTCGCTTTGTATAGATCCAATGGCTTTTTTCTTTGTAACAAACAGGACAGATGTGGCCCCAACTTGTGAGGCTATCTGTAATGATGTCAGTGTCTTACCCGTGCGAACCTCAAGGGCCAGGTATACGAATTGACTTGACTGCAATATTGCAGTGGCCTGATCAGCTATTTGCTTCTGGTAATCCCTTAGTTGAATCATAAATGCATTTACTAATCCTATCGAATAACTCTTGCAAGTCATTTACATTATCTATACTCCAACCATTTGTTTTCAAAACGTAATAACAACCTTCATCGTTATCTATACCAAGTGAAGACTCGCATTCAATAGTTAATTCTTCATAAGTATCTGTTGAGCCATTAGTATTACCTTCTTGCCCAAATGAGAATGAGCACTTTTCTAATTTTGGTTTGTTGTTCATAATTTTTGTTCGTTCACGATTTCGTGAACATAATTTCTTTCTTTAAATTTTTGTATAATTACTTTAATTGCTTCTGTGATTACAGCTGGTTTTTGCATTGGGATGTCTTCACCCGTTCGCCAGTCGTTGTAATATGCCAGGATGATTATTGCTTCTTTCTCTGTCATATTTTATCCTTAAATACATACCTTAATAACTTTTTCTCAAGTGGTTTCTCGTGTCTTACACGTCGCTCGACAATCTCTTTGTACCTCCAGATCGTGTAATGATGCACGTGCATCATGTCAGCAATCTCATACTTAGTCATCTTAACATACCAGTATAATACATAAGCGATTACGGCCTTAATTGCCGCCAACTCGTGCATACTTGTCTTGCACATTACTTGCTCTGGTTTCACTCCGTGATCATCGCAAATCTCTTTAATAATTTCTTCTATGTTCATAATTGTTTGTGCTTATAATATATGATCCATCTACCTCGTCCATCCCTTCCACTCTCTGGCAATATGCCAGTCGTGTAAAGACCATACGCATCAAGCCAAGAATAAAATCTGTTCATTGATATTGACATTTTAGCTCTCGGCCCAAAGTCAGGGTTGTCAGAGACAAACATATCATATAGTTGTTGTTTGTAATATTTAGTTTCAAGTTCAATTGTTCCTTCATTGCTAACCCACTCCCAGAAGTTGTGGTCTGTCTCAGCAATAAACTTACGCGTCTTAAGATTCTTAAAGTCACTCTTCACAAATCCTTCGCATAGGTATAACCTAAGATTTGATATCATGTAGTTGTCAAACCTCAGCCATTCGTCCTCATCCCAATCGCTGAACAGCAATCTGCCGAAGTCATCCTCAGGTGTGAAATCTTTGCTATAGTGTTTCTTAAACTCAAGCTCCCACTTCCTTCTCTCAAATGAGTTACCCTTCCCCTTGATCGCATAGTTTGTCGTAATGACAATCTTTGGAGATCTACTGAATGGTATCTTAATCGCGTCCTTATTCTTCTTCTCAAGCGTGATCCCCTCGGTAACGATACTGAACAATCTCTCAAAGTCAAAGTGCTTCTTCACGTCATCAAATGTCAGTATCTGTGTGTCTGCTGAGACAAGCTGATAAGCAAATGATTTCTCAAAGCTAAACTGCTTACCATCGATGATGACCATTTTCTTCATCTTGCTTATTGCATTCACGAACAAGCCCTTCCCCGTTCCACCTTCAGGGTTGTCAGAGATGACCTCGTCGTTAATAATCACTGCCGGGCAATACCCTACATTCTTAAAGCCATGGAGAAGGTAACCAATGGTGCTCTCAACTGACATAATTCTATCTGGTTCATTACCAGCGATGTTACTGATGAATCTCTTGTAGTCGCAATTTGCGACTGGCTGTATAAAGAAGTCTCTGTCAATAACTTGGTCCTTCCATACATAACCACCCAAATCTAAGTAGTCAACAATCGTGATGTCCTTGCACGTTGCCTTCACGGCACAATTCTTATAGTAAAGATATGATGTGTCTTTCTCGTCTGAGATAAAATAAACATCAACGTGAGACAGCATGGTCAAGAAGTCTTCCTTGAAGAACCTTGTCTTGTCCGCAAAGAAGTTGTATACATCCATGTCACCACATTTTAGAATGTAAGTAAGAATAAAATCTTTTATCTCTTCCTCTGTTGTGTTGTCGATTAAGTTGTTGGTCACCTTTACAAAGATGTAGTTCTTTGTCCCTTCAGGAGAATACTTGTAGTATCCATTGTCCTCCAAGAACTCTTTGAACTTATAATGCAATAATTTTATTACACCCTTCTCTGATCGTTCCCAAAACTCAACATGGTGGGAGTCATCCTCAATGCTATTGATGGTAGCATCTATTACATCGTCTTCAATGTCTGACTCCCTCAGTTGAAGACGGATCTCCTTTTTTGATACACCAGCCTTAAGTTGCTTCTTGATTGAATCAACCTTCTCGATGTCCTCAAAGAACCTTGTGTTGTGCTCATCTTTGTTCTTGTATGCGCTATCGCAGATAACTTTTATCTCAGGCATCTCGAAGCCCTCATGCGCAAACTCACTAAGAGCGTACATGGCCAAGTCTTTATTGATACCAAACTTATTGTATCTTGATGCCAGAATGAACACATTGTTGTTGCGCTCGCCTACGACCATGCCGTAGTTCTTATCCCACCATACCCTAAGCCTTCTGATGATTTCATTCTGGTCGCTTAACTTTATCGTTGACTTGGAGACGTTGGTTATCATTTCCTCGTACTTGCCTTGCGACATATCCATCCACACGGCACTATTTGGGTTGATAAAAATTAGTGGATCATAACTCTCGTAGCATACTCGTGAAAGGTTACTACACTTGATATCGAAGTTAGGACTGTTATATTTGCCTTCTAAGGACTTGAAATAGTGTTTGTGGTTGTCTGCATCCTTTGGGATCCTTACGATCAATTTAAGGCCGTCTCCTGACGGAGAAATGAATACGCTATAGGTGTACTTATCTTTTATTAATTCTTGTTTCTTAGCAATCAACTCGTGTTGCTTCTCAAACCCATCGAAGTCAAGGCAAATGAATCCACTGTGATCGATAAGTGCTTTATCGTTTCGCGTATTGAATGTGCCTGAGAAACAAATCGCTGGCAACTCCTGTTTAAGGACATTGCGAACATCTTTGTTCTTCTCTTCTCTGATGCGTTTTATAATGTCTTTATTCTTGCCTTCCTTGATTCGGGCAAGTATCCCGTCAATCGGCCTAAAGAAAGGCGTTGACGTGTCTTTAATGTTTCTAAAAACTGTGATTTGTGTCATGTTGTGTCGGTTTTATGTCGATTTTTTAGAGGCTAAGTTATTGTTTTTAATTCTTTTAACCCATTTGTGTCGTTTTTTTATTTTTAAAATGAAATAAAAATAAAATAGAATAGATAAATTAATATATACTGAAATTGGCAACTTTTTCCGACACTCGACACAAGCACCACCTTAAGTGATGCTATGTGTCTGTCGGTGATTAGATTAGAACGGCAACTCGTCCAAGTCTTCCTTCTTTTTTGAGGGTTTACTTGTGTCGGTTTTTGCAGGTGGCTCGACAAGTTGACCATCTGACCATGCTACTTTGCCTGATCCAAGATAGTTTTTCTTGTCTTTTGCCTCACGCTCTTCCTTAGATTGTTCTTCCCAAACGCTGGCGTTCTTACCCCACTCGTTTGTTTCATTGTTAAGTGCTACGGTAAAGTTTAAATACTTACCATCTTTTAACTTGCTCTTTGTGATCTTAGTCACGTCGATTGATACTGATACTAATTGTGCCATATGTTTTTTATTCTTCTGTTGTTTCTAATGCGTCCATCTTTTCTTGAAGATAGTCTGATAATTCTTGTAATGCTTTGTTGTAATGGTAGATGAGGCTAATTAACTCTTTGTCATCCATCACATCGTCCTTCGATACTGGCCATAGACCAAATATCTCATCATGTACTCCCTCGTACATGGTTAATTTTTCTTCTCTTGTCATAATGTTTGTTTAATAATAAAATCATTTATGTCTTCAGTTTTATTTGGACCAAAGAATTTATTGTACTGCTCAACTGCCCTTGATACTTTTTCTCTGCCTCTGTCTAAGAACTCCTCAGAGCAATCAAAAATAGCAACACGGTTAGTTTCCTTTTCTACCACAATAAACTCCATAGGCTTGCCAAAGAATTGATTATAGAGCCATGCCTGAGAGTCGTAGTTGTACTTCCTGGTACTGAACATGAAATCATCTAATTTAGTAGTGGACTTTAAATCGTAAACAATGCTAGGTTTCACAATGTCAGCCTTCCCTTTCCACATCAGTCCCATGATTTCCTTGACCATTGGAACCTCGTAGCCAATCACGTCATCATAAATCATGTCGTATGTTATGATATTGCTTGATATTGCCTTTGCCATCTTCACTATCATGTCTCTCTCTGCTGACAATAATCTTATTTCACCATCCGCACACGCATCTTTGTATATATTTGTAGTTCTACTTGATGCATTTACAATCTCAAAGTTGTCAATCTTATCCTTCTCTATCAACAAGGTATGGAAGTAACTCCCCTTTACCATGTCGACAGTCTTTTCTTTGTTCTTTTTAAAACTTGATGGATCCCTTAACAAGGCATCAATATCTGAGTTGGATAGGAATTGCTTTCCCATCTCGCCATAATAGTTGGCGTCATCCTTGAGTAGTTCGATGTTCATTTGTTACCTTCTTTTGTTTCTATAATCAAAGTACTTATATCAATGACATCCCAGTCATTATCTGCACTATCCCATTTTGTATTTGATACCCATTCCATATCACCTTTCATGATAATATAGTTTTCATCATGTTTAATTAAACTTGTTCCGTCAAACCAAATTTTTGAATCTTTTATTTTTGCTTTAAACGTTATCATTTGTTACCTCCGTAAATGTTTCGTTGTAGTAGTCTTCAAAAGATTTTTGTTTTCCAATATAGTTGTCGCCTTTATCTTCTAATCTACTATCTTCCCATGTATTTTTTTGTTGCTCCTTCTCCATTTCTTTGGCTTGTCTTTTTAATTCAATGTATTCGTTTTTATAAATATTTAATTGAATCACTCCAATTGATGTGCAATCTCTTAAATCTCCAAGTTCTTCAAGTTTTTCAATAAACTTTTCTAATGCCGTTTGTTTTTTGTCTTTTAATTTTACCGTGATAAATTCAACCAATTCAATCATTTCTTGTGGCTCTAATTCATCCATCATTTGAATAATTGCGTTCTTATCATGAATTGGTGACTTTTTAAAATTATCATTGCTCATTTGTTCTTTAAACTTTTCTAACTTTTTAACATAATCCCAATATCCAATAGCATTCATATACTCTAGATATTCTTCAGGTGTGTTGACATTGTCTGGCAATAATGTTTTGTTTGATAAATTCATTGTTCCTTGAATATCGGGATCTTGAATACCATTAGTACTTGAATTGCTTAAAGATACATGATATTTTTTAGTTAATGATTCGTTAAATTCATCTATAGTCATTTTTGTTTGACTCAAATCCCATTGACGATTCCATTCTCTGAACTCATTAATTAATTGATTGATAATTGGTTGTTCTGTGTGAGCACCATTGCTATCAGCAATTTGCTCTTTAATGTTTGTGTTTTTCATTTAATTGTTTAATTAGATTGTTTTCGTATATTTTAGTTACTGATTTGCTCTCGCACTTGGTGGCAACGCCTTCAAATTGGACGAGACAATAATTCTTGTCTACGTTTGAGATGTACTTGCCGAATGTTGTATGGGTTGCCAGTAGTGGTCTATAGGCAACCCAATCATCCTTTGTCATTACTGCGTGATTTCTTTTTGAATCTCCGTGGTTATCACGTCGTCAATCACATACTTCTTAGCTAACTGATCAATTAACTTCTTAGCTCCAAGTTTTCTGTTAGCCTGCACATATGCAATTGCCTTCGTCCAATTCTCATCGCCAATGTTTAACACGATCTGAGTCTGCTTGCCATCGTCCTTAGATGTGTCAGCCTCCTCAAAGTCTTCCCCAGCATAGATGTTGATCCCAAGGCCATGCAATGCTAAGGCCTTCACCGTGCTACGTTGAATCGCTTTGTTCACATCGAATGATGTAATTGAATCAACAGGTATTGAGCTGTTTCGTAAACTCATTACTGGCAACTGATCAACGTGTTCAACTCCGTCAATAGTCACACCAACTTTCACCCATGCAGTCTTGCCATCAGTAAAGTAATTGCGACCATCTTCGCTTTCGTAAATGGTTCTGCTTGTGTTCGGGCAATTGATACACGCAAGTCTCCATGCGTTAGCCCATGACAAATAATTCTGTCCTTGTTTTTTTTCAACGTACTTCGTGACGTCAATGCTCGATAGTTTTTCAAATGTTGTGTTCATATTAGATTTTTTAGGTATTGTTTAAAAATAAACCAATAGCAACTATAAATACTATGGTCAATAAATAATGCATGGGTGTATTCCCAAGTAAAAAAGACATGGTATAGTTCCTTGTACTTTATTATTGTGAATGTTTCGTTCTGAAATACTTTCATAACTTGCCTCCCCAATAACTCACGTCTGTAATTCCAACTCCACTTTTACTTTCAAAAAAAACCATTTCTTGCTTTGTTATACTTATCTTAAGCAATATAAGATAACCAATCAAATCAGTTATTGTATCTTCGGTTTCATCTTCTTGTAAATTTTTCAATCTATTTAATTTATCATCAATTCTGACTTTTAATTGTTCAACTGAGTCTGATTTACTTAAAATACGGATTGGATTAAGTGCCGAATCTCCATATTTTCTATTTTTTTCTAGTAGCAATTCTTTAATTTCGTTGCATACTTCTGTTATTTTTTCTTTAGTATCTTTCATCGGATTTCAAATTTAAAACTAAGTTTCGGAAATACAAGTTTTCATCAAATAATTTTTGATAATTTTTAATATACTTGTATACAGTTGATTGGTTAATTCTTAAGTGGTGCGCAATGTCTTTCACCTTCATGCCTTTTATCTTATACAAGTGAAATGAAATGCCTTGCTTCGCTTTCTTCACTCCCCAGTCTTGGCTGCTTGTAAATACATCTAAGTAGTTTCTCACCTCATATGCATATGCCATTTCAATAGCCATTACAACAATGTCTTGGCACTCTTTACAGAACTGAGGAGCCATCTCTTGATTTCCGAGCATTGCCTCGCGTTCAAAGTCAGAGAAGTCTATCCCCGTCTTAATGATGCCAGAACAACAATTGCATAGCAGAGCACCATTCCCATTGTTCAATTTAAAGATCGCTTTCATTGTATAATTCTAAAATCTCTACATTTGTTATTAGTGCATAATTAAAGTTTGATTTACCTAATTCATGTATATATGATGTAAATTGAGCCAACCTTAATTTTTCTTTATTCTCCATTTCTTTGGCTTTCTCAAGCCCGTTGAATTGCTTAACAATGTAGTTCTGAGTGTCTTTTGGGATCATGTCCCATAGTGTGTCTACTGCTGTCATCTTATTTGTTTTAGTTTAGCGATATAATTTGGATCCTCAGCGTAGCGATGGTTGATATTTGTTAAGTATCTATTCTGTATCGCCACATAGTCTCTTAGGCAGTCTCTGTATGTCGCATATGCGCAGTGGTCATTCTTCATGCCGATGACAAGTTTAGATCTCGATGTTCTTATGCCTGCAATGTTCTTGTTCTGCTTGCAGATATTACTCGTGAAGTGCCCCGTCTCAATCTTAAACTGCGCCAATGCCACGGGCACTTGCATACAGCCCAGGTGCGTCAACTCACTGATAATTGCGCTGTCCGTCAAGGGAATGTCCTCCACTAACTTCTCCACTATCATCGTTTTGTATTTCGTTAAAATTGAGCGCTCTTGCAATAATATAAGTGTGATTACACTTATTGCAATAAAGTTAAGCGCAATGCTTATCCAAAATGGAAACCTTAAGTCAAATACTTTCTTGATTGCCATCGTTTCTTGGTCGATAGAAATTAATTTTTTTCTCATAGTCTTTTAGTTTTTTAATGGTTTCTTGATTGCTTGGATTCTTTTCCAATACAATATTTAATGTGTCAATAGATAGTTGGAGAGACATCATGTCAAATCCATCCCTCTCATACATCTCATAATAACGTGGATGCACCTTCTCGTAGAAGTCACCACCAAGGCGTGTGTTGTAGATCACAACCTTGCCGTTGTCAAACTTCTCTACCTTGCAGCCGTTGTCAATAATGTAGATACTATTTTTTCCTTTGAATGTAGGTCTTCCGTGCATAGATTTCTTTTTTTAAGTTTTCTTGAAAGTCATTGAAGTCCACCTTGCCGTCGGGGTATACTACCCTCATTGCTTTTGGATCATGTTCGTTAATTGGCGATATGATTGTTCGTATCTCTAGTGTTTTCATTTGTTACCTCCCTCATCTGTTTCTCTATAACTTGGCATTAAAATTAATCCAAAAAGCGGGTATCCTGATTTAGTCCAATAAACAGTAAATCCAATTAATAAAAAAAATGCTATATAAAAAAATGATATGCTTATATATTTCATTTGTTACCTCCGTATGTTTCGTTGTAGTAAGTTTCAGTATGTTTTCTGGGTAAATTATTTATGTGGTATTCATATTCATCATCAACACCTTTCGAAAATGCTTCTTCTATCTGCTCCTGCTCCATTTCTTTGGCTTGTCTGAGTGCTTGAAATAGTTGTGGAGTATCATAATTTTCATTGTAAAAATATCCAAGATACCTTAATCTTTCAATAAGATTATCTACTGCTGTTTGTTTTGTGTGAGCACCATTGCTATCAGCAACTTGCTCTTTAGTGTTTGTGTTGTTCATTTGTCATTTTTTAAGTTGGTTAATTTCAATTATATATTCATCCCATTCTTTATGGCATAATTCAATTGCCTCTTGTTTAGTTGTTGCTCTTGCTCTTGTCCAATGACGTGAATCGCAACATTGCCAAGTTCCTCCAGTTGGATGAGCGTAAAAATCTACAACAAACGCTTGTCCGTTATACATATGTGTGCTTTCCGCATCTTCTAACCATATATTACTCATCTGTTACCTCCGTATCCATCCTAAAGCCCATAAAATTATAAATAATAACATAATCAATATGATTATACGTATTGCTATTACATAATTAGATATAATTACATTATCATTTTTTTCTGGTGGATTTCTTTTATTTAAATAATATTTCATTTGTTACCTCCGTATGTTAAATCCAAATTGCAGTTTCTCCAACATATTCAGTATCTCCTAATTCCTTATTAACTACATGAATATAAGATTTACCGTCTTCATTGTGGATTACACTACCGTAAAAATTATTGTTTTTGTCTTTGTAAACAGACATAATTTTAGGTTGACCAAATAGCAATCTTGCTATAAATATTTTAACTTTATATTTCATTTGTTACCTCCTTGTATTTTACTACGCATCCATTTTGCACCTCGCATAAAGGCATAATGTTTACTATTATTTTCTTCTTTATTTGCTTCATTCCAAATCTCCTCATCAGTTGGTAGTTCGATAAGGGTAGTCGGTTCGAGAGATGCAATAAATTCTATCATTTCTTTATTGAATGGTGCTCTATCCTCTTTGCGACATACTCCAAAGCCAAAAGCAATTGCTTTAATTAAATCTTCTTCTGTGTATAGTTTCATTTGTTTCTTTTAAGTTCAGCTTTTATCCCCCATTCAATTAATTCTAATGCTCGTTTGTAGCCTTCAGCGTATCCTTCTGCATAACTATTTTCTTTTTCTGCAACCTCCATCTCTTTGGCTTGTTCAAAAAAAATAGGTGGCAGGTATATTCTACCGTCTAACCATTTGTATAGTTTGTCTTCTAAAAGATCTACAATTGTCATAACTTTACCTCTCTCTCTATTGCCTCAAGCATCTTTAGTTCGGGTGCGAACATCTTAGGTTGCTCGTACCAATCCTCAATTGTCTTAAGGACATGAATGATGGTTGAGTGATCACGTCCACCCATGTGCTTCCCAATACTGCACAATGACATAAACGTGTACTTCTTCATTAGCCATGCTTGAATGAATCTAATTGTTACAATCTCAGTTTTTCTTGTCTTACTTTTGATTACCTCTGTATCTATGCCCGTGTACTCGTAGATGACAGCCTCTAGTTTCGCAATAAATATCTTATCGCCTTTTATCATGTTATTCATTTTTGTCGTTTGTAAATATATATTCTAGTTTAAAATTAATAATTATTACCTCAAAGTAATAGTAGTCATCTAACATACAGCGTATGTAATAGTCACCCAATCTTGAGAGTTTCTTTAATTGTATCGGAGGGATATAGTCTAATCCCTCCTTATCGTATCCAGAGTTTAAGTATACACTTGTTACCCATCCCTTACCTATAGCCGTGTCTAACGACGTTAAACGCTGACTATCCAAACTCTCAACTACTTGAGCCCTTGTCTGCCCAATACCGAGCAGTAGGATAAAAATAATTCTTCGCATTCTTTGTAGTTTAAATTCTTTTTGTCAGTTAAATTAACAATCAGCATGAACTCCGATACCATATCGGACAAGGTCGTGTGGAACCCCATGTCATAACTATTTAATATTTGTTTTACTTGTAATCTCATCTTGCAATCTTTTACTGTCTTACTCGTGGTCAATGCAAGTAAATCTTTTAACTCGTGCGCGGCATCATCAAGGGTTTTAGTGAGTCCCATTCTGTGCCTCTTCAAGATGTAATTCTCCATATAGTTCCTCTAAATTTGGGATGGCAAACAACCTGCTATCTAACCACCATGTCTTACTATTTCTTATAGACTCCTTGCCACACCAACACGTTTGGAATATGGCTTCGCTCGTTGCTCCAATGTCGTACATCGTTGCACCACATGAGCAGTCATGCCTCACGTCAAGTAAGGGGTAAATCTCCCCCTCCTTGACAATCCCTTGGCTATGTGTTTTAATGCAGACGACTTCACTCATCATTCTTGATCATGTTAATTAGTGCTCTCGTTGAAAGCGCAACAAAGCGCCATATTAGGTCATGGTCTTTTAGATGCCCGTACTTGCGTACTGCTAATAATGTCAACACTTCCCTGTCATCTATGTCCTTGAGCCACCCAATCTCAGTGCCGTAGGTTAAACTCTCGTCAATTGGTTCGCCCGTGTACAACGACTCCGTGTCATCGTCGTGCAAAATAAATACTTCACCTTTTGCGTAGGCATCTGCTACCTCATTCGTTGAGACAATGTCCCATACAAAGTTATCGTTCGTTAGTTTCATATTGATATCATTTCAGGTTCGTTGTATCGTTGTGAGATGTAGTTGTTTGGATATGCGTTCTTTAATGCGCTAACCAAATCGTCGTTGTTGTAAATATTGACACCATCACGCTCAGCCTCTACAATGGGCGTGATAATGTCAACAACTTGTTCTTGGTTTAAGTCAGTGTAGATTGTGAAATCTTCCTCGTGAAATGCCGTGGTGTTAATTCTAAATAGGTTCATAGTTTTAATAGTTTTTTATGTTCGTCAGTCATTATGTTTAAAAGTTGTTCATCTACTTCTTCAAGGTCTCCGTTCTCAATATCCTCAAGTAAGTATGTAGTGTATTCATAAGGGTCTTCAGTGTATCTATATTGCCCGTATGTCATCATTACATCCTTTGTAACCTCTCCATTCTTGCAATCATACCATCCACCAAAGTCATTACCACATTCCTCAAATGTGCTGAAGATTTCTAAGTTGTATACCTCGCTTATCTTTCTATAAAACTCGGATACGGGACTCCATGCAGAGTCCCCACTAATTGTCATTTCAGTATACTTATCTCTAATCACATCGCAGTTGAACCACTTACTTCCAAAGTCATCATAAACGTCCGTGTTCTTCGGGCATTCAGTACCCAGTGCAATATAAAAAGTTTCGTACCATAAATGGTTGTTGTCTTTTTTAGCATCTTTAATTCTTTTCTCTAATAAATCTAATGCGTCTTTACTTCCGTAAATATTCGCAAAGTTGAAACAATGATTTGCCATGGTTGTGTATTTGTTATATTTTAGTGTTGTGTGTTTGTTATAAATTGGTGTTAGGTTTGCCCACACGGGTACACCGAAGTACCGCTCTGCGCTTGTCGTGTGGTTGGCTGAGTTGTTCCGCGCTCATTCAATGCGAGGGACTCTCGCAACCTTATAGTCGTAGGTATTGGCTAGTCCACGCCAATTTACACTAACGGATTGTTAGCACCTCAATTCGCCCCGTACGTCAAAGAACTTCTTGGTTGCTTTAAGGGGGAGTTACCCCCTTAGAGCAATGTATTAATCCTCCCACTCAGTCCAATAGATTGCCTCGTTTTCGTAGGCATCTTCGATACTTTCGTAGCCATTTGCAATGCACCACGCAAGGGCATCTTTCTCGTATTTGAAGTATGTTTCGCCATCGTTGGCAACCCAACCCTCGGTCATGGGTTCGCCCGTGATGTCGCAAACTTTTGGTTCACATTGGTATAACAAGTCTTCAACTTGTGCGTTCCAAATTTCGCCCGTCTCAGAATAGTTCTCTAAAACGTAATTTATTTGCTTGTCAGTAATTGGCATCTCTAATTGTAGTGCCACGTCTAAAATATCTTGTTTAGTAATCATCAGTGCAATATTAGTGTGTATTTTGTGAATAAACAAATAGTTTTGTCAGTTTTGTGTCATAAATTTTCTTCGTACCAAGTTTCTGGCATTGGTGCTTTGTGCGTGTATTCTTGGTTGCGCTCGATAAGGTCGTTTATATCTTGTTCAGCAGTCCAAAAATCCTTGTCCGTTGGTTCGTTCTCAATCTCGCATTGGCTTAGCATCTCTTCTATGAGGTCGTCAATTTGGATCGAAAGGTCGGGGTAATCCAATTTTGCGCCCGTTGTTAATTTGTCGAAATATTCGCGTTTAGTTTTCATAATGCTATTATTTGATATAGTTCGTCAATTACTTTGTCTAAGGTGTCACACTCAATTGTCAGCGCGTCCGTCCCGTAGTTCTCACTCTCCACTATCATATAGTAATTGTACTCTTCGTTGTCGTGGTTTGTGCGCGTAGATGTTGGCATGAATAAATAGTACCTCTCATTTATCTCAAGTGATGGGGCGCTATCGTTCATGTACGTTACATCTTGGACATGGTCAAAATATTTTTGTAGTTCCGCGAGCACTACCGTTGGGCGTTCCACCCAAAAGTAGTTTCTGTCTAATTTTTGTAAGTCGTTCATAGTTCGTTGTAATATTTGTCGTACAATTTGTTTAGTTCGTCAATTAAATGTTGGGGGATATATTCGCTCACGTGTCTATAGTGGCTTATAAGGAGTTTAATTCTATTCATGAGGTAAAGTATTTCCTCGCGTTCGTTTGCGCTTGGTAGTACTTCAGTTATTCTTGCATTTGTTTCGACAATATTACATTGGTCGAGTTCTTCCTCGTTAATTGTATCCTCGTTATTTTGAGCCCAATCTTCGGCATCCTGTAGGGTGTCGGCACTTATGATAAATTCAGTTTCATAAGTGCGCGTTATTGTTATATTGTATCTCATTTTTTTAGTTTTTTTAGTTCGTCAATTGCATTATCCAATTGTTGTAAGTTGTGTGCAATAATTTCCCTGTCGTCAATATCGCTATTATAGTTTAATTCTATCAAATTAATAGCGTAATCAATTGACATAATCATGTCGTTTATTTGTTCGTTTCTCATAATTTTAGTTTGTTTAATAGCCATTTGTTAGACATTTTTTTGCCCGTCTTGGCGCTGATTACATCTATATAGTCGTTATCTAAATTTTCTTTAATGTCGTACGAATCTTCGTACTCTCTTAAATATTCGTGTATATAATACTCTTCGCAAGTTTGAAAAAGTTTCGCGTCAGTATAACCCCCCCTTGCGTCGCAACCCCCGTGAATTTGTAATAACAAATATTGTTCGTCGTTAATTGTTATCCAAGAGCCTTGTATAATTTGGCTCAAATCGGAGTCGCCGTTATATGTGTTGAATGTATTAATAATTTCAACGTCGCCCAAATCATTTAACCATTGCCATTGGTCGGCGCTGATGCCGTTTGCGTCGCAGTTTGCGTCGTGGTCGTTGCATGGCAATTGATTAAACTCTTTGCATATCGCGTCCGTTGATAATTGACTGAGATAATGGAAGACCGATAGGCGCCGTTCAATATATCCGTAATTATAGATATAACTTTGTTCGGGTTCACGTTCGAAGTCTTCGATTGTTTTCTTTTGGTTGCGCTCATGGTTGCGACCATACGCGCCCCCACTATCTAAAAAGTGGGCGCCCGTGTTTTCGGTTAACATTCCGTAAATTATTTGTTTAGTGTTCATAGTTTTGTTGTTAGTTGGTTGATTTGTTTTGTTGATTCGGTTACTTCAATACAGCCCGTTCCATAGTAAACAATTGAGCCGTTTGTTGATTTGTTTGCCATATAGTTAAATGAATTAACTTCTAATAAAATAGGTTGCGTTAACCCGTTGCCGATAATTTCAGTTAGTTGTATCATTTTCTTTTTTTGTTGATTATTTTTGTGTCTACTATGTAGAAAATTATTGTGCCGATTGGATAGGCTAAGAGCCAAACGATGGGTAAACTATTTGCGTGCATCATTTTGTTAGTTGTGTTATGTAATATGATAAATTAGATAGTTCCATGTCGATATTGTGCAATGCGTTTACAATGCCCTCATGAGTTTCGTAGTTGTCCCAATCGCACCACGATACGTTCACTAGTTCCATTTTTTTGTCACTTACTTTGTGTTGATTACAAACCTTAGTAAGTTTGTCACTTAGGGCGCTAATTTGCGCGTCTAATTTTAATAGTTGTTTGTCGGTTAATTGTTTCATGATGTCCAAATTGTGCCTAATTCGTTAAATTTTTTATATGAGCAAAGATATTTTTTACTTGAATATTTGGGCGCGTCCATTGAGATATTGATATATTTCATCTCTTTACGCTTTGAGGCGTTGCGCTTAATTGTTTGCGCATCCTCGAACGTCTCGCACTCAATGATGAATTTATTTGTTAACCCGTCAGCCATTCCCCACCCACTCATAAACTTGTCGGTCATTGCAACGTACCAAAATAATTGAGTTACTTTAATAATTGCAGTTTTCGGGCATCCCTCAGAATTACAAACTTTCTCAATCGCTTGTTGTTCGTCATTTGCACGGGTAAAAATATTTATCTTACCCGTGTCGTGTTTGATTGTTAATTTATATCTTTTCATTTTATTGGTTGTTATTAATTGCTAGTGTATAGTTATCAAAAAATGTTTCTTCGCCCGTTTCAAAGTCTGTTATTAAGAATTCGCAACGTTGCCCCATGTTTGAGCAAATAGATACGCCGTTGCCTAAAGCAATGTAAACATATCCCGAATTCGGATTGAAACCGATTGCCTCGATATATTCGCCGTTACATTCATTTGCGTAAGCGTTGAAACAATTAGAAAGCCCCATCGCTTCACAATAAGCGATATTTTCGTTAAGTCCGTTTAAAATTAAATTGTTGTTCATGGTTTTATTTTTTGTTGTTGGTTATTGTTATTTTTGTAGTTGGTTTCAAGTGATAAACTGTTGTGTCTTTTCCGTATGTTTTGTGAGTGCTATCACATTCCACCATTAATGATGCGTTACCATTCATGTAATTTTCATTTACAATTTCAATTACACAATGAGCCCAACCGTCTTTTTTAAATGTTGAGCCAATTTTTAAGTCTTTTGCAGTTGTGTTATTCATGTCGTTTTTTTTTTTAGTGTTTTAATACAATACAAAGATATGTATAATTTGTGAATAAGCAATACCCTTATGAGAAAAATATTGAATAAATTGATTTTGTGACATTTCTGTGACAATGCTTTATTGACTATCAATGAGTTAGGGGAAAAAGTTTTTTTAAACGGGTTGAATTATTTTTTTGAATGGGGCGGGTTTATCCCACGGGCGCAAAGTGAAACGATATTAAAAGTTTACCCGCAAAATTGAACGGGCAAAATATACCAACCCAAACGTACGAAGATTTCGTATTGTTGACGGGGAACAATTGGCACCCCGAAAAGTTCACCCCGTCCCAATGGAACGGCACAAAGGAACGGGAAACGGAACGGGCGCAAATCGGACGGCAAGGGACGGCGACGGGGACGCGCTCAAGCGCCCACGAAAAAGGCAAAAAATCGGATAGGATTTTTTGGAAACGGAACCCCCCCCATGCGGATAGGATCCGTTTTCTTTTCGCGGGGGCTGCTCCAGTTTGGGGGGGGATACCCATCACCTCAAAATTTGCG
>Ga0209087_1000047_pt1 | contig 64915 bp, 96 predicted proteins | sample S_130805_EF_Meta_FD_187321 | JGI IMG/M metagenome (GOLD analysis project Ga0209087, IMG submission 187321) | Freshwater microbial communities from Lake Simoncouche, Canada to study carbon cycling - S_130805_EF_MetaG (SPAdes) (version 2) | ecosystem: Environmental > Aquatic > Freshwater > Lake ... | reverse complement strand
CATAGCAGGGATCACCAATTACATAACTACCTTTTGGCACGATCACTTCCGATCTAACAATTTTCATAACTCTCATTTCAACTCCTAGCAGGTTTGTCAAAGACAATCTCTCGATTGTTTCGGGGAAAAACCCCATCATCAGTTTGACTCGTAATAATCGGGCATCAGGATGCGTTTTAATTGCTCCACAGATTTGCCTGTCATACGGCTTAACTGGGCAAGTGTCAGGTCAGGATGTGAATCGTAGTAATCGTTGATTTCATCGTCAGTCATAAACATAATCAGTCCCCTTAAAAATTAGGTGTTTCGCCAAAATCAATGACATCGGCTCTCTGCTCTTGCTGTTTTTGCAGATACAAATTAACAATATCTTGCATACTGTCAGTAAATTTAATCGTATCCCCACCACAGTAAGCCAGTTCTTCCAGTAATTCTTCGTCAGTCCAACATTCAACGATATAGTCGTAGCCATTGTTGTAGTTCTTGCAAGCGTGTTTTTTAAATATTTCAATAAATTCTTTATCAGTCATGTGATTCTCCTTAAAAAGTCTTAACCCAAATACGGGCATTGTCGGCAAGGTCATACAGGTCAGCCAAGATGTAATCAACCTCGGCAGTATCGTCAGCGTAGGACAGGCTTTCAGCGATCTCCTCTAAGTCTTCGGTGATATCGTTGCGATCAGCCCAAGACTGATTAGTCTCGATGAATTTAGTAATGCGGATTGAGGCTTTTTTGGCAAAGGTAAGGGCATCCTCAGTTTGCTCAAAAGCATCCATCAGGTCAGTAATATCAAGGGTTTGCTTCCAGTTAGCCATGAGATTCCCCTTAGATGGATAGTAGGATTAGGTAGATGGCACGACCAACCGAGCAGTTATCGCACTCAGTCAGTCTCCAAAATGTATAGCGAACCCCACAATGCTTAATACATTGGTGGATGTCCATTGGTGATACAAGTGATGGCAGTAGATTCATTAGTAAACTCCTAGCAGGTGGTTAATTAACAAGTCATCAGGTGATTGACAATTTCATTGTCAAGCATAGATTTATTGACTGTCAAGTATTTATTTAAAATATTTTTATCCCTTATAGAATAAGGCTTGCAGGGTGATATTCCAGATGCGAGAGAGCATTACTTGTGCATCAAGGCTCATAAAAAGATAAAGCACGGCTCTGTGGCTCGCATAAATCGGGGCAAATTAGCCTAAAAGCGGGGTAAATAGCGAAGCGAAACAGCCCAGTAAGTAAAGCACTAGAGAGAGATAACACTAGAGGATAGAGAGATCACTAGCAGAATAGTCCTAAGTGTCCTAGAATCAGGGGTATGCCGATTATCAAGAGATACCCATGAAAAGACTCACAAGGAAGGAAATCGAGGCAGGGCTTGAAGCTATGCCGATGGATACTCTATTGTTGGGTGCGGTAAATGCTAAGACAACCAAGCTAACCCACAAACAACGGGCTTTTGCGAAGGAAGTAGCGATGGGGAATACGAAGACAGGGGCTTATCGGAAGGTGTATAAGAGCAAGGGCAAACCATCAACCCAGTCAGCAGAGGCTCAGAAACTCTCAAAGAACCCGTCTATCGCCACTCAGATTGAGGCTTTCAGGGTGGCTTTGGAGGCAAATCAGTATATTACGCCTGCTTCTTTAAGGGCATTAGCAATCCACAAGATCACAGAGAAGGCTCTTGATCCCGATGTCCCTCCTGCTCAACAGCTTAAAGCACTGGAACTATTGGGCAAGATCACTGAGGTGGCATTGTTTACAGAACGCAGAGAGATAGTGCAGATCACTAACTCACAGGAGATGAAGGACAAGCTACTCAACTCTATTCGACTGGCGATCTCTAGTCAGGGTGCAGAGGATGTCGAGGTGGATGATGCAGACTCTTTACTGGCAGAGATCACAGGGATTACTAAAGTGATGGATGATGTAGGCACTCATGAACTGGCAGATGATGATGTATTGGACGAGGTGCAGGAGGAAATTGAAGACGGGGTGGCATCAACAAACGGCAATCCTGCCGACCTACCTACCTACGACCCCCAAAATTCGGCAACACTCGTGGTGCCAGACTTGCATAGTATTCCACACATTAAATCACCTCCAAAAATCCTCACTGGAAACCCGCTTCCAGTGACAAGTCCTTTAGAATCAGACACTTGCGTGTCAACTAGTGAAAACCCTAATAAGGATAACGGTCTTGGGGGTGGGGGTATAAAAAATGGGGAATGATCACAATATGTTCCACGTGGAACACCCCCCGTCAGTTTTCTATGCGCAAAAAGGATAGGGGGTATATTTTGGATGAAATAAAAATTGTTCGGGCTAGAGCTTCAGCCATGAGTTCTATTGGCGTACTGCTACACCATGACCGTGAATCTCTTATGCAAATAATGTCTTGGGTCAAAGAGCATTTATTGGCAGAAGAAGCTATGGCGGTTCGGGCAATGTTTGAGGCTAATGAGGCTATTAAAAAAGCTCAACATGGGAAGGCATAAGATTACTACCGTGACTCCAGCACAAAAAGAAATTTTTTTGGTGATTGATTCGTTTTGGAAAAAACATGGGTTTGGTCCGTCTATTGACGACATTATGTATTTGACTGGAGAGAAAAGTCGGGGCAATGTCTGCCGCAAGATGTGGCGCTTGGTTGATCTGGGTATGTGTGTAGGGATTAAAAATAGACCACGGTCTATCAGACCAAAGTACATTCGGGCGCATCACATTGAGTAAATTAGAAAAAATCCTAGAAAGCCTTGGAGAAGGTGAACGTGCCAGCATCATGGAAATGGCACAAGCCTATCAGGATTCGCTGGTCAGGGAAAAAGGACAAGTCTCGTTTATGGAGTTTGTCAAAGTCATGTGGCCTGGGTTTATCCACGGCAGACACCATGCAGTCATGGCTAAAAAATTTGAGGAGATTGCCAATGGACAAACTAAGCGTCTTATTATTAATATGCCTCCCCGCCATACTAAGTCTGAGTTTGCCAGCTACTTATTGCCAGCCTGGTATCTTGGCAAGTTTCCTCATAAAAAAATTATCCAATGTTCTAACACCGCAGAACTAGCAGTTGGCTTTGGACGAAAGGTACGTAACTTAGTAGACGGAGATGTCTATGGAAAGATCTTTCCTAATGTTGCTTTGCGCCATGATAGTAAAGCTGCTGGTCGATGGGCTACTAACGCTAATGGCGATTATTTTGCTATTGGTGTGGGCGGTACCGTTACTGGTAAAGGAGCAGATCTGCTCATTATTGACGATCCTCACTCGGAACAAGAAGCAGCTCTAGCAGCCTCTGATCCTTCGGTTTACGACAAAATCTTTGAATGGTACGGTTCTGGTCCACGCCAACGTCTGCAACCTGGCGGTTCAATCGTGATCGTGATGACCCGCTGGTCTAAGCGGGATTTAACGGGCAGAGTCCTCCAGTCCATGGTTGAGCGTGACGGGGATGAATGGGAAGTGATTAACTTACCTGCCATCCTGCCTACAGGTAAACCCTTATGGCCTGAGTTCTGGTCGTATGATGAATTAGAAAAACTGCGCAATGAATTGCCGATTTCTAAATGGTCAGCCCAGTATCAACAAGACCCATCTTCCGAGGAAGGTGCGCTGGTCAAACGGGAATGGTGGAATGTCTGGGAAGAAGAAAGACCGCCAGCCTGTGACTTTGTCATCCAGTCTTGGGATACCGCCTTTACTAAAAATGAGCGTTCAGACTACTCAGCTTGCACGACTTGGGGAGTCTTTTATAAAAACGAAGATCCTAATGATGCGCACATTATTCTGTTAGACGCCCTAAAAGAACGGCTAGAATTTCCAGAACTAAAAAAACGGGCTTTAGAAATGTATAACGAATGGGAACCAGATGCGTTTATTGTGGAAGCAAAAGCCTCTGGTGCTCCGCTTATATTTGAGCTAAGATCCATGGGTATACCAGTACAAGAATTTACGCCAACCCGTGGTAATGACAAGATCTCCCGTGTAAACTCTGTAGCAGATATGTTTGCATCAGGTAAAGTATGGGCACCAAAGAAACGGTGGGCAGATGAGGTTATTGAAGAGATGGCAGCGTTCCCAAATTCAGACCATGATGACTTGGTTGACTCTACAACCCAAGCATTATTACGATTTAGAAAAGGCGGGTTCATTCGCCTACAAAGCGATGAAATAGACGAACCACGGTACTTTAAGTCTAAACGACCAGTTAGTTATTACTAAGGAAATATTATGGCAATTGATAAGGCACTCTACGAATTACCCCAAGGACTTGAGGCAGCCTCCGCTGCTATGGAACCAATCGAGATTGAGATTGAAGATCCAAAATCAGTCAAAATTGGCATTGATGGCATGATGATTGAACTTGAATCTGAAGAAGAAGGACCAGATGACTTTGACTGTAACCTTGCCGAATACCTAGAAGAAGGGTATTTAACACAGTTAAGTGGCGATCTTTTAGGTGACGTAGAAGCAGACGTTGGTTCCCGTAAAGAATGGATGCAGACCTACACCGATGGCATTGAGCTATTGGGAATGAAGATTGAAATTCGTTCTGAACCTTGGGAAGGCGCTTGTGGCGTATTCCATCCGTTGTTATCAGAAGCCCTAGTTAAGTTCCAAGCTGAAACAGTCATGGAGACTTTGCCTCCAGCTGGTCCCGTTAAGACCGTAGTTATTGGCAGAGAAACCCCTGAAATTATGGCTTCTGCTGATCGTGTTCAAAAGGACATGAACTACCAGATTACCGAAAAGATGCCTGAGTACCGTCCAGAACATGAGCGTATGTGCTGGGGTCTTGGTCTTTCAGGTAACGCCTTTAAGAAGGTTTACTTTGATCCGTCACTAAACCGCCAAGTAGCGTTGTTTGTGCCAGCTGAAGACTTGATTGTTCCTTATGGCGCATCAGACCTGCAAACTGCCGAGCGTGTTACACACGTTATGCGCAAGACAGAAAACGAATTACGCAAACTGCAAGTAGCTGGTTTTTACCGAGACATTGAGTTAGGTGAGCCATCGACTGCATTTGATGAAGTAGAAAAGAAAATTGCGGAAAAGATGGGGTTCCAAGCAACCTCCGATGACCGCTATAAAATCCTTGAAATCCAAGTCAATCTGGATGTTGAGGGTTTTGAAGACAAAGATGAAGATGATAAATTAACTGGAATTGCTCTTCCATACATTGTCACTGTAGAAAAGGGAACGCAGAAAGTATTGGCGATCCGTAGAAACTGGAGACCTGAAGATGAAACTAAACAAAAACGCAATCACTTCGTACATTACGGGTATGTTCCTGGTTTTGGCTTTTACTGCTTTGGTCTCATTCATCTTGTGGGCGCCTTTGCAAAGTCTGGAACGTCTATTATTCGGCAGCTTGTCGATGCTGGAACACTTTCAAACTTGCCAGGTGGCTTTAAGGCCCGTGGCTTGCGAATCAAAGGCGATGACACCCCGATCAGCCCTGGAGAGTTCCGAGACGTTGATGTCCCAAGCGGTGTCCTCAAAGACAACATTCTGCCATTACCATATAAGGAACCCTCACAAGTCCTCTATAGCTTGCTTGGCACAATTGTAGAAGAAGGTCGTAGATTTGCCTCGGCATCGGATATGAAGATTGCCGATATGTCAGCTAACACCCCAGTGGGCACGACTCTGGCTATTCTAGAGCGCACCCTTAAAGTCATGTCTGCGGTTCAAGCTCGTGTTCATTATTCGATGAAGCAGGAGTTAAAGCTCCTTAAAGACATCATCCGTGATTACACCCCGCCAGACTATAGTTACACACCTGACGTTGGCACTCGTTTTGCCAAGCAGTCTGATTATGACAACGTAGATGTCATCCCAGTTAGCGATCCAAATGCCGCAACCATGGCGCAAAAGATTGTTCAATATCAAGCAGTTCTGCAACTTGCCCAGCAAGCTCCGCAGCTGTACGACTTAGGACAACTCCACCGCCAGATGCTAGAAGTTCTAGGTATTAAAAACGCTAAGAAGCTGGTTAAGATTGAAGATGATCAGATGCCAGAAGATCCTGTAACAGAGAACATGAACATCTTGAACATGAAACCCGTCAAGGCGTTTATGTATCAAGACCATCAGGCTCATATTCAAGTGCATATGAACGCCATGCAAGACCCTAAACTGGCTCAGTTAATTGGTCAAAACCCACAAGCGCAAGCTATTGGCGCAGCTGCCATGGCGCATATTCAACAGCACTTAGCGTTTGAATACCGCAAGCAGATGGAAGAAATGATGGGTATTCCATTGCCTACTGGCGAAGAGGAAGACGAAGAAGCTATTCCACGGGATATGGAAGTTCAGATCTCCAAGATGGCTGCACAAGCCTCCGATGAGCTATTAAGACGCAACAAAACAGAGATTGCTGCCCAGCAAGCTCAACAAGCAGCACAAGACCCAGTAATTCAAATGCAAGCCAAAGAACTTCAGCTTAAAGAGCAAGAAGAACAGCGGAAGATGCAGAAAGATCAAGCTGATGCAGCTGCCAAAGCAGCCCAGCAACAGATTGAGAAGGAAAGAATTGCTTCACAAGAGCGTATAGCCCAAGCTAGTCTGATGTCCAAACTACAGAAAGACAAGCAAGAGCTAGAACTCAAAGCAATGCAAGCAGTAGCCAATGTTAATAAACCTCAAACAGGGAAAAAATAGTGGATCAAAACCTTGATTACCTCTTAAGAGAGTACAAAGAACGCATAGACATGCTCCAAAAAGCTGTTTCTGCGGGAAATTGCACCAATTTTGAGGAATATAAGTACGCATGTGGACAAATTAGAGGTCTTGAGTCTGCGTGTTTAACCTTAACAGACCTCAAACATAGAATGGAGAACTCGGATGAGTGATACAACGATACTGATTGGCTCAAATCCCAATCAGCCACAAGTTGTAGGCGCAGTAAACTTTAGTGCAAGTAACGAAGAAAAGGCAAAAGCCCTTCCTGAACCCTCTGGATACCGTATTTTGGTAGCTATTCCAGAGCAAGAGAAGGAATTTGAAAGCGGTATTCTCAAAGCGGATACCACTATGCACACGGAAGAGCTACTTTCTACCGTATTCTTCGTAGTTAAGATGGGACCTGATTGTTACAAAGACGCAACTCGGTTCCCAACTGGACCATGGTGTAAAGAAGGTGACTTTATTCTAGCCAGACCAAATTCTGGCACACGATTAAAGATCCACGGACGTGAATTTAGGATCATCAATGACGATTCTGTAGAAGGAATAGTCCAAGATCCCCGTGGCATAACCAGAGCATAAGGAGAAAATTATGCAAGAAATGCAAATGACTGAATTTAAATTTCCAGATCAAATTTCTAAAGAAGAGCCTGAAGTTGAGGAGTTAGAACCCATTGAAATTGAAGTTGAAGACGATACACCAGTAGAAGATAGGATAAATGCAGAGCCTATGCCAGCTGAAATCGTTGAAGAACTCGATAACGATGATCTAGAAGCCTTTACTGGAGAGGCAAAAAAGAAATTGTTGCAGATGAAAAAAGTCTACAACGATGAACGCAGAGCTAAAGACGCTGCAGACAAGGAACGTCAAGAAGCTATTGATTTTGCTCAAAAAATTATTGAAGAAAACAAACGTCTTAAGACAAAACTGTCAGCTGGGGAACAAACGCTTGTAAGCAATTACAAAGAAAACGTTACCCGTGAGTTAGAGTTGGCTAAACAGGCTTATAAGGATGCTTATAACTCTGGAGACTCTGATCTTTTGGTTGATGCCCAAGAAAAACTAACCGAAGTCAAAATGAAAGCTCAGGATTTAGAAAGATATAAACCTGAATTTTCACAAGATGCTTTACAATCTGAAGAAAATGAGGTACAAATACCTCAGACCCAACGTTTGGACTCAAAAACCCAAGCGTGGCTGGACAAAAACAGCTGGTATGGGACTGATGATGATATGAGTTACCTAGCAATGGGTATTCATAGACGCCTTGAGCGTGAAGGAGTTGCAATTGGCTCTGATCACTATTATGGCGTGATTGACAAAGAAATGCGTCAACGTTTCCCAGAGAAATTTGGGATAGCTGAAGAGACCAAATACTCTTCTGAGGTAGAGACCAAACCCTCTACAAAAACTAGTAAGCCGAGCACAGTAGTTGCGCCAGCGACTAGGTCTACCTCTCCAAAAAAAGTCAGACTTACCGCCACGCAGTTACAACTGGCAAAGAAATTCAATCTAACCCCAGAGCAATATGCTCGTGAACTTACAAAACTGGAGTCCTAAAATGGCTGAAAACAGAAAACCTCGTGAAATAGAAACTCGTCAACAATCAGTGCGACCAGAAGCATGGAAACCACCAGAGTTGTTGCCAGAACCAGATAAGCAGGAAGGTTATGCGTATCGTTGGATCAGGGTATCTACTTTAAACAATGCGGATCCCCGCAATCTCTCTGCCAAACTCAGAGAAGGATGGGAACCCGTTAAGGCTGAGGAACAGCCTAAGTTTCAGCTATTAATCGATCCCAATAGTCGTTTTAGAGACAATATTGAGATTGGTGGCTTGTTGTTATGCAAAACTCCAAAAGAGCTCGTTCGGCAGCGTAATGAATATTACAAAATCCAAAGCGACCAACAAATGGAAGCAGTAGACAACACGCTCATGCGTCAAAACGATCCTCGTATGCCTCTCTTTAATGAGAGAAAGACGACAAATAGTTTTGGCAAAGGTGGTTAATTTTTTTTAATTTTAGGAGATTCAAATGGCTTATCCAACCGTTAATGCTCCCTATGGCTTTCGCCCAATCAACAGTGTAGATGGTAAACCCTACGCTGGTGCAACCCGTCAGTTGCCAATTGCGAGTACTTATAACACTCCAATTTTCTACGGGGACATTGTGGCTTTAGTTGCAGGTGGCACTATTGCAGTATCAGGCGTTACAAACGACTCTACAACTTCAGCTGCTAACTACACTTATGGTGTATTTATGGGCTGCCAGTATGTAAATGGTCAAAGTCAAACAGTTCAAGCTCAATACTATCCTGGCAATGCTGCTGCTACTAGCGCTATTGCTTATGTAGTTGACGATCCTATGGCTGCTTTTAAAGTTGCTGTCGTATACGCAAACAGCGTTGTTACTACTGTTAACCAAAGCATTGTTGGTGTAAACATGGCAATTGACCAAGGCACTGGTGATACAACTACTGGTAACTCTGGCGCAGGTGTTCTTGTTGCTAGTAATGCCGCAGGTAGCGCAGCAACATTACCTGTTCGTGTTGTTGAAACTGTTCCAGGGACTGAAACTACTGCAGGTTATGTAGAGGTCGTAGTTAAGTTAAACAATCCGCAAATTCTTCGAGCCACTGGCTTGAATTATGTTGCTTAATAGGAGCTAAAAAATGGCTATTTCAAGAGCACAACTACTGAAAGAGTTGCTCCCAGGATTGAACGCATTGTTCGGACTTGAGTACGCAACATATGGACAAGAGCACAAAGAGATCTATGAAACAGAGACCTCTGAGCGTTCTTTCGAAGAAGAGACCAAATTGTCAGGCTTTAGTGCTGCCCCAGTTAAAAACGAAGGCTCCGCAATTGCTTATGACAACGGTCAAGAGGCTTGGACAGCTCGCTATACACACGTAACGATTGCTCAGGGCTTCTCCCTAACGGAAGAGGCAATTGAGGACAACTTGTATGACAGCTTAAGTGCTCGTTATACCAAGGCGTTAGCTCGTTCCATGGCGTATACAAAGCAAGTTCGTGCTGCTTCTGTATTGAACAATGGCTTCTCCGCTTCCTACCCAGGTGGTGACGGTGTTGCATTGTTTGCTAATGACCACCCATTGGTTTCTGGTGGCACTAACAGTAACATTCCTACAACCCCAGCTGACTTGAATGAGACTTCTTTGGAAGCCGCTGTTATTCAAATCTCTCTGTGGACAGACGAGCGTTCATTGTTAATTGCTGCTAAACCTAAGAAGTTGGTTGTTCCACCTGCACTACAGTTCGTTGCAACTCGTTTGCTCGAAACTGAATTGCGTGTTGGTACAGCTGATAACGACATCAACGCAATTAAGAACAATGGTTCGATTCCAGATGGTTACACAATTAACCACTTCTTGACCGACACCAATGCTTGGTTCTTGACAACTGATGTACCTAACGGCATGAAGCACTTTGTCCGTACTCCTTTGAGTACTGGCATGGATGGCGACTTCGATACTGGTAACGTCCGTTACAAGTCTCGTGAACGTTATAGCTTTGGCTGGTCTGATCCACTCGGAATGTGGGGATCACAAGGCGCTTAATGTGTCTGGAAAAGGGGAGCTAAAAACTCCCCTTTTTTTATTTATTTGTAGTAAGATTATTGTATCTGGGTGTTACCCGCTTATTAGACTGCCCCAGCAGACGCATACAAGACTAATAAGCTGAACTTTGTATGAAGGAAAATTTATCATGGCATATACCACCTTTACAGGCCCCGTCAGATCGCTGAACGGTTTTGCAACTCCAATTCAATACATCACTTCTGCTGATGTTTCTCCAATTAACATTGATGCTGGTGGATCTTATGTAATCTTAGCTACAGCCCAAGGTGGTCCTGCTGGCGTGGTTACTTTGGTACTTCCAGAAGTTACTAGCGGAACTTTTGCTGTTGGTTACTACCCAGCTGACGCTAATTACAACGGTATTGGTGGTCAGGTATATAACCAAGACCCTACTTTGGTTCATATCCTGAAAGGATACGGCACACAACCAGTAAACGAAAACGCTGCTGGCTGTAACGTTGCTGTTAATTCAGTAGTTCAATGGGCTGGAAATGGCAATCAATCAGCTCCTTGGCTTGCTATTACTAGCGCACTAGCTGGCGATGCTTAATTAATCTCGTGAGTTAGGGAAAACCCTAACTCATCTTAACTTTTGGAGATTAATTATGGGTATGCAATATGACGTAAAGTCGTTTCACGCATCAAGCTCATCGCTTGCGTATGGCGCTCGTACACGTTTAAAAGGTGTGGTTACATCCCCAACTACGGCTACAACCTATAACACTGCTGTACTTGATACTGCTGGTGCTTTAACTGGAACGTACAATATTCCAGGATCAACAGTCTGCACAGTGACTATTGCTAGTCATGGACTGTCAAATGGCGCTAGAGTAGGTTTAAACTTTACTAGTGGGTCAGCAGTAGACGACTGTTTTACTGTGGCAAACGTATCAACTAATACATTTACTGTAACTACAGCAAGTTTAACTACAAGCGGTAACGTAACAATGTATCCTAAAATTCTGACCGAAATAGATTGTTCTTCAGGTACATCGTTTTACACGTTAATTCCAGGTGAAGGTATTCTTGCAACAGAAGGATTATTCTGTTTGTTGCCAGATTCTGTTGTAACTACGACTATTTTCTACGGATAGGAATAGATTATGCAACAATATGACGTTAAATCTGCCCATGCACAAAATACTGGGCTGCTTGTAACACAGCTACCTGTAAGATTAAAGTCTATTACGGTAACCAGCGGGACTGTATCCATAAGAAATACTGCCGTATGCGATCCAACTGTTCAAGAGTCTGGTACATACGCACGGGTAAGCCCTAGCGCTACGATTACAGTAACTATAGTTAATCATGGTTTTGTTACTGGGCAACGAGTATTTTTAGACTTTACAACTGGCACTGCACGGGATGGCACATACGCAGTTACAGTAACAGGTGACGATACGTTTACTTGCGTAGATACTGGAGTAACTGCCTCAGCAAGCGGTAATGTCACAGCGTATAGCAGTATTGCTCTAGAAATTGATACTTTTAATTCAGTTGGTCTACCTATTTTAATTCCAGGTGAAGGTATTTTTTGCCCTAATGGTATTTTTGTAGGATGTGGATCTTCTGTAACTGCAACGGTGTACTATGGCTAGTAAAAAGACCCCTTCTTTATCTATTGGTCGTGGTGAAAAGTTGCCTGTATCTAAGGGTGCTGGGCTTACCGCCAAAGGTCGTGCTAAATATAATGCAGCTACTGGCTCGAATCTAAAGGCTCCACAGCCTGAAGGCGGATCTAGAAAGAAATCATTTTGCGCTCGTATGTCTGGGATGCCAGGTCCAATGAAGGATGAAAAAGGCAGACCCACCAGAAAGGCTGCCTCTTTAGCGAGGTGGAAATGCTAAATATGATGGAACTTTGGACTGGTGGATTAACCATTTTTATGGCAGTAATTGGATACATCATGCACGAGAAGTTTGCAGAACTTGGTCGTATTGGTATTTTGTTAAACAAAACAAGAGAAGAGGTAGCCCGTGATAACGTTACTAAAGCAGAAGTTGATCGCATTATGGAACACATTGATTCAAGGTTTAACAAACTTGAAGGCAAAATTGACCAGCTTATTCAAAAGTAAATAATGCCAAGCAAATCTAAAGCGCAACACAATTTGATGGCAGCAGTTGCCCATAACAAGGCATTTGCTAAAAAAGTAGGTATTCCACAATCCGTGGGTAAAGAGTTTAACGATGCCGATAAGGGCAAAAAATTTAGGAGTGGTGGAATGGCTAAAAAAGAAATGCACTCTGAGAAATCAGAAATGAAAATGGACAAAGCCCAAGATAAGGCAATGATTCAAAAAGCTTTTAGACAGCACGATATGCAAGAGCATAAAGGCGGTAAAGGCACAACTTTAAAACTAGCTAAAGGTGGTATGGATATGAAAAAGAAATCAGTAAACCCAGCAATGGCAATGATGGCTGCTCGTGCTATGCGCACTCCAGCTGCTCCAGCTATGAAACCGCCTATGGCTGCTCCTATGGCTCCTCCTACTGCCCCTATGGGCATGGGCATGAAAAGTGGTGGTCGCACTCCTCCTAAAGGCGATCATCCTGTTCAAAAGCAAGCTAAACATGGCGCTAAAATAATTAAGATGGCATCTGGCGGTTTAGCAGCTGGTCATAAATCAGCTAATGGATGTGCTGTAAAAGGTCTTACTAAAGGTAAGCAAGTTAAAATGAGATCTGGTGGAATGTGCTAAATGCCAATTGATCCTATAGATCCTTCTAAAAAAGCTGGCGGTAATGGGAACGAGAAATATACTCCTCCCAAGGAAAAGTTTGGTCTTAGCGATTACGATAAAGCAGCGGAAAAAGTGAAACAAGAAAACGAAAAAGCCAAAGCTGATGCACATAAAATGGCAGAAGAGCAAAGAGCAAAAGTTAAAGCTGAAAGCCCACGCACTTATGCCGAAAGACTGCAAGATATGGGCAGACTACCTAAACCTAGCGGTGGCGGTAGTGGCGGTGGAGCAGGTGGCGCTACAGACATGAAATTTATGAAAGGTATTGGTAATAAACCAGACCCAACATACAAAAAAGGTGGCAAAGTATCTGCTGCCTCTAAAAGAGCTGATGGATGTTGTGTTAAAGGCAAAACAAGAGGAAGAATGATATGAGAGCTTCTCGTGGTATGGGTGATATATCCCCTTCCAAAATGCCTAAGGGAATTAAAAAAGCCCGTAGGGATGATACCGACTTTACTCAATTTGCCAAAGGTGGAAAGATTAAACACTCTGGCCCTATCCAAGTATCCAAAGTGCCTGGAAGCATGGCTCCTATTGTTAAAGGAATGTTAGCTAAACCAGGAAAATTAACCGCTGCCGATATGTTTGCCAAGGGTGGTTTGTATGAAAATATTCATAAAAAGCAAGCTCGTATTAAAGCTGGCTCTGGTGAAAAGATGCGTAAGCCTGGGTCTAAAGGTGCGCCTACTAAAGCGGACTTTATTAAATCTGCTAAAACTGCGAAAAAATAATGGCATACACTTCTGGAACAACAGTATTTAACCTAGACCTTACCGAGCTAGTCGAGGAAGCGTTTGAGCGCTGTGGTTCGCAGATGCGTTCTGGATATGATTTAAAGACTGCTAGACGGTCTTTAAATTTAATGAGCATTGAATGGGCTAACCGTGGTATTAACCTTTGGACTGTAGAAGAAGTATCTATTCCTTTGGTTACTGGTCAAGGTGTTTATGCCATTCCTGCTGACACTATTGATATTTTAGATTTAGAAACACGGACAAGTAATGCAAGTACATCTAATCAAACTGACATTAATTTGTCTCGTATATCTGAGTCTACTTACGCTACTATTCCTAATAAACTGACCACAGGCAGACCTGTACAAGTCTATTACAACCGCCAGTCTGGTAACGATGATGTGTCAAATACTATTTATTTGGCAGCTAACATTAGCGCCACAGACACCTCAATTACTTTGGCTACTACTGACGGGTCGGTAGTAAACATTAGGTCTACTGGTTTTATTAAGATTGATAATGAAACTATTGCTTACACAAACTTAGTAGGCAACGTGCTTACTAACTGCTGGCGTGGTCAAAACGGTACTACCGCAGCTGCTCACACAATTGGCACTCCTCCAAACTACAAGTACATTACCATCCAATATTTACCATGCGTAAATCTCTGGCCTACCCCCGATTCAGGCGGTGGTCCATACACATTGGTCTACTGGCGTATGCGTAGGGTGCAAGATGCTGGTACTGGCGTAAACATTCAAGATGTGCCATTTCGCTTTATTAACTGCATGGCAGCTGGTTTAGCTTACTTTTTAAGCGTTAAATTGCAGGGAATGACATCAGAACGGGTAATGTTCCTTAAAAGCGATTACGAAGAACAGTTTGATCTTGCAGCGCAAGAAGATAGAGAAACTGCTCCAGTTCGCTGGGTTCCTCGCAATCTGTTTTATGCAAGGTAAGTAATGCCATCAAATTTTGCTTCTGGCAAGTATTCAATTGCCGAATGTGACAGATGTGGTCAACGGTTTAAGTTAGTCCAGCTTAAAAAGCTGACTATTAAAACTAAGCAGGTCAGTATTAAAGTATGTCCAGAGTGCTGGGAACCAGATCAGCCTCAGTTGCAATTGGGTATGTATCCAGTTAATGACCCCCAGGCAGTACGGGAGCCAAGACCTGATACTAGTTATTACGCTTCTGGACAGAGTGGTTTACAGACCCAAAATGGTAACGGTGTTAGTACAAGCCAAAACGGTTATCAAGAGGGTGGTAGTAGAGTCTTTCAATGGGGCTGGGGTCCTGTTGGCGGTGCAAGTCAATTTGATAGCGTTTTAACTCCAAATTACTTGATTGCAGTAGGACAAGTCGGTACAGTAACGATAACAGTAACTTAAGGAGTTAATTATGTCATTCAAAAAAGGCGCAAACGGTATTGAATCTAAAGGCAAAACTAAGGGTACAAACCTTGGTGATAGCGGTCCAACCGCCCCAATTCAACATGGTGGCAAAAAAACTGGTGGCATTACAGGCATGAAAGCTAGAGCTGTAGGTCGTAACATGGCTCGTGCAATGCTCCAGAAATCAGCAGGAAGAGGTCGATAATTATGGCTAAGAACGATTTTCCAAAAACAGAAACCAAAAACGGTTTTATGGCTTTAGGTCATGCCAAAGAAAACAAACCAGCTAGTGCTTATACAGGGTTTAAATATCCATCTGGCGGTGGTAAAGACATTGGTATTTACAAACAACCAATGCCTAACCCAAACGGCACAGAGCATGAATCTGTAGCTATGGCTGGTAATGGTTTAGAAAAAAACAATATTTCTGTAGGTGGCGTAAGCAAAGGCAACTACCCCAAAGAAAACCAATGCGGTGTTGGTGAAATGCGTGGTTATGGAGCTGCTACCAAAGGTCGTAAAATTAGCGGCAAAATGGGCTAAACATGAATTATGTACAGTTGTACCAGGCAATACAGGACTATTCTGAGAATACTGAATCGCTATTTTTGGAGAATATTCCTACGTTTGTTATGCAAGCAGAGGAGCGCATCTATAACACGGTGCAATTTCCTGCTTTAAGAAGAAACGTAACTGGTACATTGACATCTGGAAACAAGTATCTTTCTCTGCCATTAGACTTTTTGTCTACTTATTCATTGGCAGTAGTAGATGCAAGCAATAACTACACTTACTTGCTTAACAAAGATGTTAACTTTATTCGTGAGGCTTACCCAAATACCAACGCAGCTTACAACGGATTGCCTAAATATTACGCACTATTTGGTCCACAATACACGCTTTCTAATGAGCTTTCAGCCATTATGGGACCAACCCCAGATGCTAATTACACGGTAGAACTGCATTACTTCTTCTACCCAGCATCTATCGTACAAGGCGGTGTATCAACTTACACAACCCTGGTAGGGGGCGCACTATATACCACAGGCGTATACAGCAATGTAGCCCTTACTGGAGGCTCTGGAACTGGAGCTACGGCTACGATTACCGTGGTTAATCAAGTTATTACTGGAGTTACGATTACCAATCCTGGTAGTTTCTATGTTGTTGGAGACATCTTAAGTATTTCAGCTGCTTCAATTGGCGCTGGTACTGGTGCTGGATTCTCTATTACTGTGTCTGACGTTACCAACGATGACGGCACAAGCTGGCTTGGTGATAACTATGACCCAATCTTGTTCTATGGTGCAATGCGGGAAGCCATGCTTTTTATGAAGGGCGAACAAGATTTAATTAAATATTACGAAGATAAGTACCAAGAGGCTGTTGGACAAGCCAAACGTCTTGGCGATGGTCTTGAGCGTGGCGATGCGTATCGTGATGGTCAGCTTAAATTAGACGTTAGCGGAAGGCGCTCCTAATGACTATTCAGCAAGGTCAATGCACAGTCTTTAAAAAGAACTGCTTAAGTGGATTAGAAAACTTTGCAGTAGGAACAACCTATGTTTACAAGATTGCTCTGTACACCGCTAACGCTAATCTTTCTTATGAAACATTAACATATTCAGCTACCAATGAAATCACGGGAACAGGGTATACAGCAGGTGGAAATACCTTAGTTGTTATCCCTCCAGCTAGTAGCGATCAGACCGCTTATGTATCGTTTGCACCATCCACTTGGACTGGTGCTTCCTTTACTTGTAGGGGTGCTTTAATCTACAATAGTACGACAAGTGCCGCTGTAGCTGTTTTAGATTTTGGGTCAGATAAAACAACAACTAACACCTTTACGATAACTTTTCCAACGGCAAACGCAACAAGTGCCATTATCAGATTTAGCCAATAGGAGTAATTATGAGTGCAGAAATAACAAAAATGTCCGATAACTTTGGTGGATCAGCCTCCTTTGGCGGTGGTTCTGTTGAAACTGTTGGTCTAGAAGGTGTATACGTTGCTACCTGCTTTGATGCAGACGGCAATGAAAAATGGTCAGATACCATTAAAAACTTAACTACCAACGTAGGTCGTGCCAATTTAATGAATTCTTACTTTGGTAATACTGGCGGTGGTGCAATTGTTATGGGTCTAGGAGGCGCAAATGGCTCTAGTACGTTTACTCCAGCTTATGCTGATACTCAGTCTAGCCATGCTGGTTGGTACGAAGTTGGCGGTGCTAATGCCCCAACCTACTCTGGAACCCGTAAAACTCCAAGTTTCTCAGCATCAACGACAGCGAATCCTTCCGTTTTGTCAACCAGCGCTGCGGTGGTGTTTAGCATGACTGGTTCTGGAACTGTATACGGCGCATTTATTAACGTAGGTGGTTCAACTACCATTGATAGCACAACAGGCGTTTTGTTCAGTATTGGTGCATTTACGGCTGGTTCTAAGACTGTAACGTCTGGCGATACAATAAATGTGACTTACACGCTGTCGGCTGCTGGCTAAGGAGCTTTAAATGGCTCTCCAGTTAAGAGATAGGGTACTAGAAACCGCCTCGGCTCCTGGCACGGGTACTGTTACCTTGCTGGGCGCTTCGCTTGGCTATCAGTCTTTTAATACAGCATTAACATCAGGCTCTACAACTTATTACACAATTGCTGATCTAGGTGGCGCAAACTGGGAAGTGGGTCTTGGGACTTTTACTTCTCCAAACCAGCTGGTTCGTAATACTGTTTTATCTTCTAGCAACTCTGGTTCTACAGTTAATTTTAGTACTGGTACGCAAAACGTATTTATTACTTATCCGTCTTCGCAGTCTGTATATGAGGATGCTTCTGGTAACGTGTCTCCGCTTGGGACTATTGCTTCGGGAGTTTGGAATGCTACTGCAATTACTACGGCTTATGGTGGTACTGGGCTTACTTCCTATACTGCTGGTGATCTACCCTATTATGCTACTGGTACTGCGCTGTCTAAACTGGGTATTGGAACCAACGGGTATGTCCTTACATCAAACGGTACAGCTCCAGTCTGGTCAGCAAATACGGCAGCAACGGCAGACGATGCGTACTTCTTATCCTTTATGATGGGCTAATATGGCAACTTATTCAAATAACTCGTATGCGGTAAAGAACGTCAGCACGTCTGGCTCAACTGCTATTTCTTCGATTGCTTCTGGTACTGTTGCGGTATCAAGCCTTATCTTGGCAAACACAGGTGCAAGCCCAATTACAGTTAGTGCCTACATTACCCGTAGCTCTGTGAACTACTATTTGGTCTATCAAGCTACTGTGCCTGTAGGTGGCTCACTTGAAGCAATTCAAGGCAACCGTGTTGTAATGAAAACTAGCGATTCACTAACTGTTGTTTCTAGTACAGCTTCTTCTTGTGATGCGTTTGTTTCTGCTTTGACTGCGACCTAATATGCCATACATCGGTAATACAGTTCAGAATCAGGGCTTTGCCCCAGCTATTGATTACTTTAGCGGTAATGGCGTAACTGTAACTTTTACTCTGTCTCGTAACATAGCTTCTGTGGCGCAGATCATTTGCGCTATTGATAACGTCATTCAGAACCCAAGCACAGCTTTTACTGTATCTGGTAATGCAATTACGTTTACATCTGCTCCGCTATCTGGCACAAACAACATCTGGGTTGAGTACACTAGCCTTATTACTACTTACGCTGCTATCTCTCAAGACCCATCCGTTATTGGTGACATTACTGCATCTGGTGGTTACTTAGCCACTGGTGACTTTGGTAACTCTTATATTGATGGAGTTATTGTTGATTACGTTACAGGTGCAGCTCGTTTGACTACAGGTCCATTAGATGACATGATTTTCTATCATGGTGGTTCGTCTAGCCGTTCTGCAATGATGGACTTGTATTACGCTGGTGGCGCTAAGATTTACGGTACTACTGCATTAACTATTCCTGTTGGTACAACTGCTGAAAGACCTGGCACACCAGCTGCTGGAATGATGAGGTTTAATACAACAACTGGTAATCCAGAATGGTATAACGCAACGTATACAACTTGGGTTAATTTTGCTGATAGCGCTCCTTATGCTATTGATTATTTGGTTGTAGCTGGTGGTGGCGGTGGTGGCGGAACATATAGTTCAGGTGGCTATGTTGGAGGCGGCGGCGGCGGAGCTGGTGGGTATATTGCGACTACATATACAGCGGCGGGAGGGACAGCTTATACAGTAACTGTAGGCGCTGGTGGCGCTGGCGGTAGTTCATCTGGATCACCAACAAATGGCTCTCAAGGAACAAGTTCTGTTTTTTCTTCTTCCACTGCAATTGGTGGCGGTGGCGGTGGTAATGGAAGTAATACATTTAATGGTGGTTCTGGTGGCTCTGGCGGCGGTGGTTCTGGCTATAGCGGGTTGGGTGGAGCTGGAACTTCTGGACAAGGTAACACTGGCGGTAATGGTCAATCAGGTGGAAATTATCCAGCAGGTGGAGGTGGTGGCGCTGCCGCTGCTGGTGGAAATGCGACTACTTCTGTTGCTGGTAGCGGGGGCAATGGTTTAAATTGGCAGTCTCTTGGAACTTACTACGCTGGTGGCGGAGGCGGCGGTCTATATAACACAACAAGTAATTTTGGAACAGGTGGTGCTGGTGGTGGCGGTAATGGTGCTGGAACTGGATCACTTGGTTCAAACGCAACTGCTAATACAGGCGGTGGAGGCGGCGGTGCTGGCATGAACTCAAGCGGAACAAACGGTAATGGAGGTTCTGGAATTGTTATTATTCGCTACTCAGGCGCACAACGTGGTACTGGCGGTACAGTTACTTCTGCTGGTGGATACACTTATCACACCTTTACATCATCTGGTACATATACAGCTTAAGGAGAAAACATGGGACATTTTGCAAAAGTAGTTGACGGTAAAGTTACACAAGTGATTGTGGCTGAACCTGATTTCTTTCAAACATTTGTAGATTCAAGCCCTGGTGAATGGATTCAAACATCCTATAACACCATTGGCAATCAGCATACTCAAGGCGGTACACCATTGCGTGGTAACTACGCTGGTATTGGCTACACATACGACAGAGAAAACGATGTGTTTATTGCTCCAAAACCAGCTGATGACGCTACACTAAATACAGATACATGGCTATGGGAAGTTCCTGTAGTTGAAGAACCACAAGGCTAAAAATGGCTATCTCCACGATAAACCAAGCTGGCTTAAACGCTCCGTTAACGCTGACTGCGCCTGTATTGGGAACTCCTGCGTCTGTAACGCTAACTAATGCTACTGGATTACCTTTAACTACTGGTGTGACTGGTACATTGCCTGTAGCTAATGGCGGTACTGGATTAACTGTTGGCGGCCCAGCTTTTTATGTATATTTAGCTTCAACTCAAACAGGAGTTGGTTCAAGCACTTGGACAAAAGTAAATTTTGATACTGAAGTGTTTGATACTAATAATAACTTTACAAGTGGTAGATTTACTCCAACAGTTGCTGGTTATTATCAAATAAACGGAGCTATTTATGTAGGTACTGGTGGTGGAGCTATTTCAGCAAGATGCCAAATTTATAAAAACGGTTCTCAATATGCGAGTGGAAGTTGGCTATATAACGGTGGCAACAATGTTACTACAGACTCTACATCGGTTGTAAGTAGTCTAATTTATTTTAACGGTTCTACGGATTATGTAGAGCTATATGGGTTTGGTCAAAATAACGCATCAACTCAATTTGCTGGTTCGCAAAATTACACATACTTCAATGGTTGTTTAATGAGGGTTGCATAATGTTATACGACAAAATTAAAACAATTTACCCAAGTCTTGAAGATAAAGATTTTTGGACTGTTATTGAATTGCGTAACGATTCAGACGGCAAAGGCGATTACATTGCTAAATGGGAACACCCAACTTTAGAACGACCAACCGAAGAACAGCTAGCAGACTAATATGCCATACATCGGAAACCCCATATACCAATCGGCTTTTGTTACCGACCAATTCTCTGGTGACGGCTCTACTACGGCCTACACAATGTCGGTGGCTCCTGCTGGGGTTACTAACGTCTTAGTTGCGGTTTCTGGTGTACTACAAGACCCATCTACTTATGGTGTAGTTGGTAACACACTTACTTTCTCAACTGCTCCCCCATCGGGTACAGGCAATATCTCATGCCGCTATCTTGGCGTTCCAGTAACAGGCGTAACAACCACAGCATACAGAACCGTAACTGAGTTTACAGCTACTGCATCACAGACTACATTCACCCCTCCTAGCTACACCGTAGGTTTTATTAACGTTTATTTGAATGGTGTGCTTTTAGGTTCTGCTGACTATACTGCTACTAACGGAACTACTGTTGTTCTTGCTACGGGCGCTGCGGCTGGTAATCTGGTTACTGTAGAGTCTTTCCAAATCAGTTCTGTAGCTAACGCTATCTCAAACTCGGCTGGTGCTATTAACTTAGCTGGTACTTTGATTTCTGGTGTATTGCCTGTTGCTAATGGCGGTACTGGGGTAACTACTTCTACTGGTACGGGTTCTGTTGTTTTAAGCGCAGCCCCTACGCTAACTGGGCAAGCCACAATACCAACTATTAATTTAACTGGTGGTCAAATTGCATTTCCAGCAACCCAAGCTGCTTCGTCTAATGCTAATACGCTTGATGATTATGAAGAAGGCACTTGGACACCTGTAGATGGTTCTGGTGCTGGGTTAACGTTTAGCGTATCAGGAGCTAACTACGTCAAAGTTGGAACTTTAGTATTTATAAATGCTTATTTTAGTTACCCAGGTAATAGTAATGCTGGATCTGCTGTGCTTGGTGGGCTTCCTTTTTCAACAGCTACTGGGCAAAATTATAATTATCTGTTTGGTAGAAACGCCAATAGCGTAAATTTAGTATGGCAAGTTAACCAATCATCTACTAATGCTCAAGCTAATACTTTTAATACAAGCACTTTACCAACTAACGCAAATCTAAGCGGTAGTTATATTTTATGTAGTGGTTGTTACATTGCTGCATCTTAAGGAAAAATTATGTTAGAAAAACAAATCACAATCGACAAAATTGAAGTAGTAGAAAATGACATTGTTCAAGTGCGTCAGGCTACAACTATCCTTGAAGATGGCAAAGAACTAAGTAAAAGTTATCACCGCTGGACGCTTTCTAAAGGCGATGACATCTCTGAGCAAGACGTTAAAGTACAGGCTGTATGCAACGCAGTTTGGGGTGAATAATGACACAAGCAGCTAACTTAGGCGCTCTTGGTACTAACGTAAATTCGTCTGGTCAGGTTTCTTTGACTGCTGGTGTTAGTGGAGTATTGCCTGTTGCCAACGGCGGTTTAGGCACATCTAATTATTTTGTTGATTATTTAGTTGTAGCTGGAGGTGGCGGAGGTGGTTCTGCTATTGGGGCTGTTTACTACGGCGGTGGCGGCGGCGGAGCTGGTGGGTATATTGCTAATTCTATGGTGGTTACTACGGGCAATAAATATGGAGCTTCTCCTGGCGCTGGCGGAGCTGGTGGTACAGGTGGTACTCGTGGAAGCACAGGTTCAAATAGCACTTTTTCATCTGGAAACATATCTGCTTCTGGTGGTGGAGGCGGAGGTTCGTATACATCAGGTCAGCAAAGTGGTGGTTCAGGTGGTTCAGGTGGTGGCGCTCGTCCAGGAGGTGATGGTGGCGTTTCTGTAGTTGGACAAGGAAACACAGGTGGTGGCGCTCCAGATGGCGGTGGCGGCGGTGGTGGAGGAGCTGGTGCAGTTGGTTCTACTAATGGCGGAACAAATAATGGCGGTGCTGGTGGAGTTGGACTTCAATGGCTAAACGGTACTTATTACGCTGGCGGTGGCGGTGGTGGTTATTACAGCTCTGGAACTAACGGTGCTGGTGGTAATGGTGGCGGTGGTAGTGGCGCTGTTGGTTCAGCTAACACAGGTGGTGGCGGTGGCGGTGGACCTTCTAACGTTGCTGGTTATGCTGGTGGTTCTGGAATAGTTATCGTCCGTTATTTAGGTTCTCAACGGGGTACAGGAGGGGATATTAGCTCTTCTGGTGGATACACTTATCACACCTTTACAACTAGCGGTGTATTTACAGCTTAAGGATAAATCATGGCTCTAACTAAAGTCCAAAGTGCAATGATCGGTGGGGGCAGCTCTGTAGCGTTTGCTCCAGAAGTACCTATTTATTTAAACACCCAGACAATCTCTACTTCTTACGCTATTCCTGCGGGGTCTTCGGCTATGTCTGTCGGGCCAATTACGATTGCAAGCGGTGTTACTGTGACGATCCCTAGCGGATCGAGATGGGCAATTTTATGAGTTCTATTAGCATCCTTGGCGATACTTCAGGTTCGGTATTACTGCAAGCCCCAGCCGTTGCTGGTAGCCCTACGCTTACTTTGCCGACTACTACTGGTACTTTGGCTATTAATGGCCCAGCTTTTAGTGCATACGCAACTACAACTTATCAAAGCCTTGCTCAGAACACTTACACAAAGGTTACTTTTGATGCAGAAGTTTACGATACAAACAACAACTATGCTTCAAACAGATTTACACCAACTGTTGCTGGATATTACACAATTACGAGCAAACTTCTTTTTGATGCTGCAGTAAGTAAAAACTATGCGTTTTCTAATTCAATATACAAAAATGGAACAGAATACGATTTTGTTACTAATGTTTATTTTTTTAACAATCAAACAAATACTGCAACAATACTAGCAACAACAACTTTGTATATGAATGGAACAACTGATTATGTAGAAATTTACGCATATCAATATGACTACACATCAGGTGCCAGTATTAATGGTATTCGTGGAAATGCGACTACAAAGTATTCTACATTTACTGGCTATATGGTTAGGGGCGCATAATGACAACAACAATCAATGCCTCAACCTCGTCTGGTCTGGTAGTTACTCCAGATAACAGCGGCAACGTATTGCTTCAATATAACGGGCAAAGTGCGCCAGCTTTCTTTGCTTACGCTACAACAAATCAAACTGTAACTGCAAGTAGTGATACAAAAATATTATTTGATACAGAACAATTTGACACAAACAACAATTTTGCTTCTAACCGTTTTACACCCACTGTTGCTGGCTATTATCAAATAAGTTGTTCAATTGCCATTACAAATGCGGTAACTGGATATGCTGCTTTATACCCTTGGAAAAATGGGTCAAGATATGGGCAATTTGCAGAGGTTACTTTAACAACTGCGTCTTACAATTCTGTTGGTAATAGTATGTTGATATATTTTAACGGAACTACAGACTACCTTGAAATGTACCTAAATGCTGGAAATGCCGCAGTAATATACGGAACTTCTCCACAAATATTTACATATTTCTCTGGCTGTCTTTTGAGGGGCGCATAATGGCTTTAATTCTAAGTGGCGATACTGGCCCATCTTTTGTACAAAGCGCTGCAATGCCTACGGGGTCTGTGATTCAGACTGTTACTAACACAACCACTTCTCAAGTATCTACATCAAGCACATCATTTGTATCTGCTACTTTAGCGGTGTCAATTACCCCAACTAGTTCTTCCAATAAAGTTTTTGTTATTGTTAATACTACTGCACAAGGCAGCACAACAAATAGCTTGTATTACACAATTTATCGTGGGGCAACAAATTTAGGTGGAGCATCATTAGGTATGGCATTGTTTAGTAATGGCAATGGTAATGAGTTTCCATTTGGTATGTCTTATTTGGATTCACCTAATTCCACTTCTTCCACAACATATACTGTATATTTTAGAACAAATACTGGTTCTGTTTTTATGGGTGAAAACAATGTGGTTACTTCAATTACTGCTATGGAAATTAAAGGATAACCCGTGTTCGGAATCTCAGCCTTTGCTCAATCGCCTTTTGCTGCATTAGGTGGCAATGCGTACCCAATGACGGTGACTGAGAGCTTTAACCTGTCTGACGTTTATGCCGTTCAAATGGCTTTTAGCGGGATTATTGCTGATTCTATAGCTTTGGCTGATAGCGATGGCGGTGGCACAACGTTTGATTTCTTCTTAACCGATGCCGAGACATTCTCTTTAGATGATGCAGCGCAAGGTAATTGGTCTGGTGCAAGGGCGCTGGCAGAATCTTTTACTCTGACAGATGCAGAAGTCGGGCAGATAGACTTTAATCCTACCGATGCCGAAACTGTAACCTTTACAGATGAGTATGCTGGAACTGGTAATTTCCCTAAAACTAACGCTGATACCGTTACATTCGCTGATGTCTGGGCAGCCAATGCTAACTTTGTAGGGGCTTTAGCAGACAGCATTACCTTTACAGATACCGAGGCTGCTACGGTTTCCTTTGTAGGAGCAGTCCTAGAGTCATTTAGCCTTACTGATGCCTGGGCAGCGCAAGTTAACTTTAAACCTACAGTAGCAGAATTAATTACATTCTTAGAAACCCAAATAGCCTATGGCTGGTTTAAAATCAACGATGACCAGTCAATTACATGGAACGCATTAAACAATAGTCAAAGCATTACTTGGAGTGATGTAAGTGATGACCAAACTCCAAATTGGACTCAAATTAACAATAGTCAATTTTAAGGAATCACTATGGCTTCTACCTATTCACCATCGCTTAAATTAGAGCTTATCGGTGCTGGAGACCAGTCTGGTACATGGGGCAGCACAACCAATAACAACTTGGGAATCCTCCTAGAACAAGCCATTACTGGCGTTCAACCGATTACCATGTCTAATGCAGACTATGTTCTAACAAGTTTTAACGGCACGGCTGATGAAGCCCGCAATCAAGTTTTAGTCATTTCTGGTACAAACTCTGCTATTCGGCAAGTCGTAGCCCCATTAGTAGAGAAGACTTATATCATCTCTAACCAAACTACAGGCGGTTTTGCCATTACCATTGGCGGCACTACAGGTGTAGCAGTTACCATTCCCAACGGAATTACCGCCCAAGTATTTTGTAACGGCACTAACTTCTACTCTTCCCAGACTGGCTCTGCGGGTAACTTTTACGTTAACGGAACATTGTTAGTTGGAGGGGCGCAGACCAATACGACTAGTCTTAGCGTAGGAACTACTCTAGCCGTTACTGGCGCTACTACCTTGGCTGCTGCAACTGGAACCACTATTACCGCTTCTACCCAGTTTGTTGGTCCAGGAACAGGTCTTACAGGCACAGGCGCTTCCTTTACCGCAGGTAACGCTACCTTGGCTGCAAGTGCCACCCAGTTACTAGGTGCTAACTGGACAGTTTTAGAATCTGCTGGATACCTCTATTTCCGCTATGGGGGGGTCAATAAGATGCGATTAGATTCAACTGGCAACCTAGTCTGTACAGGTAACGTAACCGCTTACGGAACAATCTAATGCTCTTTGAGATACACGCTGAACGCAGCGCTAACGAGAAGAAGGTCTTCTTCTACGATAACGAAACAAACGTTCTAGAAGGGGCAGATGGTACTGTATTTAAGTTTCCTGACGATCAGATGCCAACAGTAGATAACAAGCCTTTTGTGCCGTTTGACAAAGACCACCCACTTAAAAAGTCTAAGAACATTGGTTTACTTAAAATCCAGTTAGGCTTGGGATGTAACTATTCCTGCGACTATTGCTCCCAAAAGTTTGTAGAGCGTTCAGACTCAACCTCCCCTAAAGACATTAGCGCTTTCTTAGAAAAGATGGAAAAGCTCCACTTTGTTGAAGAAAACGGCTTAAAGGTAGAGTTCTGGGGCGGTGAGCCATTGGTTTATTGGAAAACCCTCAAACCTTTGGCAGAAGCTATCCAGGCTAAGTTTGAGCATTGGGAAAAGAAACCCCAGTTCTCCATTATTACCAACGGATCTATCCTGACTGAAGAGATCATTGACTGGCTAATGATGATGGACTTTACTGTCTCTATCTCTCATGATGGTCCTGGGCAGTCTGTCCGTGGTCCAGATCCTTTTGATGACCCAGTTAAGAAAGAATTAATCCTTGGCTTTTACCGCCAGATGACCCGTCTCAAAAAGGGTATCAGTTTTAACTCTATGCTGTCCCGCAACAATAAGAGCCGTAAAGAGATCTCTGACTGGTTTAGAGAACTAACAGGCGATCCTAATATCTCATTAGGCGAAGGCGGTATCGTGGATGCTTACGATGAGGATGGCATTACTAACTCCCTACAAAGCCTTCAGGATCACTTTGAGTTCCGTAGAACAGCGTTTGCTGACATCTTCTCTACCGATGGTGACATTGCTTTTAAGATGCAATTAGACAAGATTAACAACTTTACTGGTGCGGTTTTATCCCGTCAGAATTCTAAATATCTAGGGCAAAAATGCGGCATGGACAATGAACACGTTCTAGCCGTAGACCTCAAAGGTAACGTCTTAACCTGCCAGAATGTCAGCGCAGTAGAGACTTCTAAGAACGGTGAATCTCATTTGGGTGGCACTTTAGATGACTATGACAATGTAGAGATCAAGACCTCTACCCATTGGTCTAGCCGTAAAGAATGTTCTTCCTGCCCAGTTCTTCACCTCTGTAAGGGCGCTTGTATGTTCCTAGACAAGAAGTTCTGGGACATCTCCTGCGCCAATGCGTACTCAGATAACGTGGCTTTATTTGCTCTTGCAATGCACAAAATGACAGGTTACATTCCTACATTGATTAAGAATGATGCGTTGCCATTAGAGCGTCAAGATGTATTTGGAACAATCTATGAGCATAAAGAAACCCCTAAAAGGGTTATTCCAATTAAGGTAGTCAGCGAGATTGTGGCTAAGATTGATGATGTAGAAATCTATGGAAAATCGAGGGTAGCAGCATGACATTACCATCTTCAGGACCAATAGCAATTAGTGCTATCAACGTAGAAGTTGGACAGGCTTCTACCTACTCCAATAACTTGCAATTTCTAAACACCTTAATACTTACCCCACCAGCTACGCCTAATTTAAGTGCTTTCTATGGATTAACGTATTACCTCAAAACTGCGCCAGGAAATTGCGATAATGGTAACTGCGCAACAAACTGTAACTGCGGAAACATCCAATGTTCTAACTGCCTATACGGGGGTACGGTCAATTGCAGTACAGACCAGACTCAATCATGGTTACAGACTAACTGTAACTGCGCCTGTACTTATAACTGCGTGGCTACTGCTACCACTTATAACTGCAACTGTAACTGTGCTTGCTCTAAGATTATCTGCACCAAGCTCTATGAGATTGGCATGATGCCTTATGACATCTTCGTTGCTGACCAGGCCTATGGTGAATGGCTCAAGACTAATGACCGCATCGTTTACCGTGGCTACATTAAATGGGCTAGAAACGTTACCGCTTGGATTGATGGTGGTGGACCAGACTTTATGATCTGGATCAGAGATGAGGCTACCCGTAAGCGCAAACAGAAAGAAGCAGCTACCAAATGGGCATATAAGATTGCTACTCCTTGGTCTCAGCATATGGCTTACCTCATGGGGGCTACTAAGTCTGATAACGATATGGGTCGTACCATTATGAAAATTGGTAGACCTATCTGTAAGCTGGTATTCCTATTGCCTAAGAAGCGTGTAGTGCCTGACTTTGTTGCTACTTGGACTATGTGGGCGCTATTCTTCTTTAGCTATTACACCGCCAAAGCAAACTTAAACATCAAAGGTATTTCATGGAAAACACAGAAAGCATAGTCCCTGTAGCAGAGTACACAAGGATGGAAGATACCGAGCTGTATCGTCAGCACGTTATCCATTTCTTTGATACCCAGCTTGGGCATGACATTGTTACGATGTCACCAGATAAAAAAGTTAAGCTTTTCAAGATGTTATCAGAGTATTCTGATGTATTGCGTGAACTATTGCACGATGGTATTCCGCTAATTGAACACGTTCTAGGCAACTCCTGGAACATGAATGGTGATGTAACTCAGGCACATGAAATGATTCGTCAATATGAGGCATGGAAAAATGCACCAAAAGCTGAAGACGAAGTTCAACAACCTTGAGTTTTTTGCGATGGGCAAGCAAGTATCCTATGGCGGTGCTATAGAGTATTTTGACGTTGATATTGACCCATTGTCAGTTATCAAAGTTATTCCGCCTAGATATGTCAAAGACTTCTATTTGTCTATGATGCAGATTAATCAAGCCATCCCTCCCCATACCGATAGCGAGATTAAGACCACGATTAACTTCTATGTAAAGACTAAGCCTTGCAGGACAGTCTTTTATGAAACCAAGCCAGAGTTCTCTATATCCCAAATAGAAAGCCAGACTAACGGCTACGTTTTTGACCCTGATGGGTTAACAGAGGTTAGTTCGTTTGTAGCTGAAGTTGGCGATGCCTGGTGCTTAGATGTAACTAACCCTCATGCTGTAGAACCTATTAATGGTTTAGATGAAAGAGTGGCAATCTGCATGGGGACACCTAAATACAATTACGAGCAAGTCTGCAGGATGCTGGCTGAAACTGGGCATATCTAATGTTTTACGAAGAGCTAGACTTTCTTAAGTTTGACATTGATGCCTTACGGGAAGAGGTCAAGCGTAGCGTATTTCCGCTTGGCAATCAGGTTATTCAGGGTGAGGAATACGAGACTCCTCAGTATCAAGGTTTTGGTGGCTGGAGTCTGTTATCCCGTACTGGTGATTGGCAGGATGGCTTTGAGTTCTATCAAGGCGCTGATAAGGCTGACATTAATATGAAAGCCATGAAGTATCTAAACATAGCCCATTCAATGGAATATAAGAAGCCTACCCAAGCTTGTGTAGGTGAGATTAAAAATATCTTAGATCAAATTGCCAAGCTAGGCTTAACACCCAGAAGAGCCAGAGTGACTTGTCTAAAGGCGCATTGCAAGTCATTAGTGCATACCGATGGTGAGCTTACAGAATACATAGCCAGGATTCATATCCCTTTATTTACTAATAAGAGGTGCCTGTTTATTTCCGATGGTACAAACCTACACATGGAAGCTGGCAAAGCCTATATGGTATGGGTAAACAACTGGCATCAGATTCGTAACGATTCGGATGAAGACCGTTATCACATCATTATGGATGCGTATGACACCCAGAAAATTACCCAGAATTTTCAATACAATGGAAGCATAGAACAGCTTGAAGACTATGCCATCCAGTTTAGAAAAACAATGGAAGAGACTGTTTTGGATGCAGATGATTTAGCCAGAATTGAATCTATGAGACAAAAATACGTTACAAAAGGTTTAAGACAAAGTGCTTAAAGTGAATTATGGCAGATCCATTAGGACTTACCGAGGGGGTAAAGGGGCTTAGTGCTGGCTTAGATGGCAGCAGAGAAGCCGCTAAATCTATCTCTAAACAGATAGAAAATGTACAACAAGATGCAGTAGATGTAGCCCAACAAAAAGCTCAAGAAAGACGTAGGGCAGCTAGAGAAGCAGAGTTTAGAAAAGAAAAAGCGTTAATTAAAGCGCTTGAATCTTGGAAACATAAGAAGCAAATCTCCGATGAGGAGGCTGATTTAAAGATTAAGTTTGTTAAGCAGTACGGTGCTAAAGAATGGGAAGCAGTATTAAAGATTAAGTTAGATATTGAGAACATGGAACGTAAAGCCAACGAAGAGTTCCAGCATGATCTTAAAGATGTAAGGCGGGTGCAGTTTTATTGTTTTGTTGCTGCGTTGATTGTGACGCTGTGGCTTAAGTTTATTTTAGGAGCATTTTAAATGAATATCCAAGATATTTTAAAAGCGGTATTGCCGATTGTTGTAGCGTGTTTAGCTTGGTTATTAGGTCAAGTATCAGACTTTTCTACACGACTTACCAAAATTGAAGGACAGATGCCAGCTTTAATTACCAAAGAAAATGTGCCAACTGATTCTCCACTTTCTGCTGAAGCAAGGCATAGGCTTAAAGAAGAAGTTTATAAAGATATTCATCAATTACAAGTTAAAGTACAGTTACTTGAAGAACGAGAGAAAGCGAGAAAATAATGTTTCCACTAGGCGCACTAATAGATATTGGCGGTAAGATTTTAGATAAAGTCTTTCCTGATCCTGCACAAGCAGAACAAGCAAAACTCAAACTACTTGAGATGCAACAGAATGGCGAGCTGGCTCAAATTGCAGCAGATACTGCAGAGCAACAAGAGCTTACTAAAAGACAGCAAGCTGATATGGCTTCTGACTCTACGTTATCCAAGAACATTAGACCAGCCACCCTTGTATTTATTTTGGTTGTCTACTCTACCTTTGCTATGATGTCCGCTTGGGATATAGAAGTAAACAACAACTATGTAGAACTACTAGGTCAATGGGGTATGTTGATTATGTCGTTTTACTTTGGCGGTCGCACCCTTGAAAAGATTATGGATATGAAGAGAGCAAAAGATGAGTCTAAGTAACGCACTTAATGCCCTTGGTATTGATCCTAAATGGGAAGAACCATTACAGGCTACCTTTGATAAGTACGAGATTAATACGCCAAAGCGCCAGGCTGCGTTTATTGGTCAATGCTCCCATGAGTCTGGGAACTTCAAGACGTTAGAAGAGAACCTTCATTACAAAGCTGAATCCTTGATGAAAGTCTGGCCTAGCCGTTTTCCAGATATGGACACCGCCAGCAAATACGCTAATAATCCACAGATGATAGCCAATAAGGTTTACTCTGGACGTATGGGAAATACGGAAGATGGAGATGGCTGGAAGTACCACGGAAGAGGTCTTATCCAGCTAACTGGCAAGGATAACTATGAGCGATGCGGATCTAGTATGGGTGTGGATCTTGTCGGGGATCCTGATCGGTTACTTGATCCTGAATATGCGACTTTAAGCGCTGGCTGGTTTTGGAATAAACATGGTCTAAACGAGTTGGCAGATGCTCAAGAACATGGCATTATTACAAAACGGATTAATGGTGGAACTATTGGTCTGGATGATCGTATTGCCAAAACAACCAAGGCTTTAGAAGCTCTAGGGTAAACCCGTATGCCATTACAAAAATTAGCATTTAGACCTGGTGTAAACAGGGAAGGTACTAACTACTCCAATGAGGGTGGTTACTACGACTGTGACAACATTCGTTTTCGTTCTGGAAACCCAGAGAAAATTGGAGGATGGACACGGTATTCAAATGAGACTTTTTTAGGTACTTGCCGTTCTTTATGGAATTGGGTAGATTTATCCAGCAATAACTTTATTGGCGTTGGAACCAGCAAAAAGTATTACATTGAAAAGGGCGGTAATTATTATGACGTTACCCCTTTTCTTTTAAATAGTTCTAGCTCAACCACTACGACCCTAACAGCCAATCCTTTTGTTGCTGTAGCTGGATCTGCCATCATTACTGTTACTGATACAGTCAGCGGACTTGTGCCAAGTAAAGGTGACTACGTTATTTTTACCAGCACGGCTACTGTAGGCGGCTTGACCATTAGTGGTGAATACACAGTAACCGAAGTTTTAACTGGTATTTCTTACCAGATTACAGCTTCTACTACGGCATCTACCAGCGGTACTGGAGGCGGTACAGTAACTGCCCAGTATGAGTATCCTATTGGCTTAGATAATGCAGCTTCTGCCACAGGTTGGAGCGCTGGTGCATGGTCTCCTACCGTTCCTGTTACTTTGGCAGCCAATCCTATTGCATCTGCTTTTAGCACCTTAAACGGCACAATTACTTCTGGTTCTACCAGCATTGTATTAACTTCAGGTACTACATTCCCTAACTCTGGGGTAATTAAGATTGATAACGAGCTAATTGCCTACACCACCAAGTCTGTTAATACCTTATCAGGGTTAACCCGTGGATACAACAGCACTACTGCAGCAGCTCATACAACTGGGGCAAATGTAGGTTGCGGTACTTATACTGTTTCTTACACAGCCCACGGGCTTTCTGCTGGCAACTATGTGTCTTTGGCTGTTAGTGCAGCGGTAGACGGCATTATTGCCGATGACTTTGTATCTACCTTTACAATTGCCAACGTAACCACTAACGCATTTACTATCAATTTAGATGGTGGAATAGGCGATATTATCTCTACCTCTGCTGCATCTGGAGGCGGTACGGTAGTAGCTTATCCTCAATTTGGTACTCGTGGCTGGGGAGCAGCTGCTTCTACTGGGGTAGCTAACCAGTTACGCCTTTGGTCAGCTGACAATTATGGTCAAAACCTTGTTTTAGCGCCCCGTGGAGGCGGTATATTCTATTGGGAAGCGGCTTCTGGCGTAGCAGTAAGAGCTAAATATTTATCTACCTTATCTACTGCTGCTGGATATGCTGGGACTTATGTTCCTACTCAAACCAATCAAATAGTTTCTTCTGCTATTCAGCGTTTTGTAATTGCATTTGGAGCTAACGGATACACATCTGGCACTCCTAATACTTCTTTTAACCCTATGCTGGTTCGTTGGTCAGACCAGGCTAATCCATATGAATGGGTTCCCGCAGTTACTAACCAATCAGGTGAGTTTGCACTAACAAATGGCTCTTACATTATGTGCGCTAGAGCAACCCGTCAAGAGATCTTGGTTTGGACTGATTCAGCCATTTACTCTATGCAATACCTTGGCGCTCCTTATGTCTGGGGATTCCAGGTTTTGATGGATAACATTTCAATCATCTCTCCTAACGCAGCTATTACAGTTAACAATGTTACTTACTGGATGGGTCGGGATAAGTTCTATATGTATTCAGGTAACGTCCAAACCTTGAACTGCACCATCCGTCAATACATCTTTGAAGATCTAAACCAAGACCAAGGTTATCAAGTTTTTGCTGGATTAAACGAGGGGTATAACGAAGTTTGGTGGTTCTATGTAAGCCAGTCTAGCGGTGGTACAACTGTGGATAAATACGTTGTTTACAATTACTTGGATAACGTTTGGTACTATGGATCTATGGCAAGAACAGCTTGGCTAGAGACTGGATTACAACCTTTTCCAATTGCTACAGACTATAACAATCGCATCCTTAACCATGAAGATGGAGTTGACGATGTATCAGGGTTAACCCCACTACCTATTGATGCTTATGTGCAGTCTTCTGATTTTGACATTGGTGATGGACACAACTTCGGTTTTGTGTGGCGTATATTGCCTGACGTTAACTTTAACGGCTCTGATACTAACCAGCCATTTGTAACTATGACGGTTAAGCCACGGGTTAACTCAGGAACTCCTTATGGAACGGCTAATAACCCACAAGTAACCAGCCAAGATAACTTTGCCTCTAGGCACGTTTACAACATTCAAGAGTTTACTGGTCAGGTCTATACCCGTTTACGAGGTAGGCAACTAGCCTTTAGAATTGAATCTAACAGCCTGGGAGTAGCATGGCAACTGGGTAATCCTCGTATTGATATTCGTCCAGACGGAAGAAGATGACATATAACGCACCTTTACGCCCATCAAAAGCACCTAACTTACCAAGTGCTACGATTAATGCTCCACAGCAGTATCAGGAACAACTGAATAACGCTCTTCGTCTTTATTTTAACCAGATAGATAACTTTACTCAGGCAGCTGCAATTCCAATGTCTGGCATTACAGCTAACAGACCTTTATCCACAACAAACATACCGCTTGCAATAGGGCAGTATTACTATGACACTACGCTAGATAGACCAATTTGGTGGAACGGTACAGTATGGAAAAAAGCTGACGGAACGACTGTTTAAATGATAAACTTAGCACAAAATAACCTCAAAGGTAGTTTATGAGCCTTCACCACATTGCAAAGCACCTAAAAGAACAGGGTCGTGGATCAGACGATATGCTGGTTCACATGACTTCTGGTGAATTTAAGGCAATGCAACAGCTGGCTAGAGCGCATGGCAAGTCCCTTACAGTAAACCCTTCCACAGGTCTTCCAGAAGCTGGAATGTTAAAAACCATATTGCCTATGGCATTAGGTGCAGCTGCAGCAGCATCAGGCCAATGGTGGGCAATTCCTGCAGCAATGGCTCTTTCTGCTGGTGGTACTTATGCCATGACAGGCAGTTTGCAACAAGGTCTTATGGCTGGTTTATCTGCTTGGTCTGGTGGCTCATTGGCTACTGGATTGGCTGAAGCTGGCGCAGGAACTCTTGCAACCCAAGGCGGTGAAGCTGCAGCGGAAGAATTTGCTAAACAACAAGCAGCATCAGTAGCTACGGAACAAGCTACAGCCCTTACTTCCCAAGAAGTTGCAAGAAAAAGTGCAGAAGAGATTGCAAAAAGTCAAATTGGCAATATGGGTAATTTGACAGCAGAGCAAGTTACTAACATGACTAACAATTTAACTAGTGCTAACGCTGCTGATGTAGTTAGAGGTGCTGGTGCTGCTAATGCAGCTATGGGATCTGGCACAGCCAATAATATGCTTCAAGGTGCAACTAGCCTTTCTGGATGGGGTACTGCTATTAGTGCAAACCCAGGAGCAGCTCTTGGTGCAGGAACTTCGTTATTAGCTGGGTCTAGTGGTTTATTTAATAGAAATTCTGGTTCTGCGCCTGGAACAACAGGTCAAAAGAATCCTTTTGGGATGAAAGAAATTCCACGGGATGCAGATGGCAAACCTATTTTTTATGCTTCTGTTCCAGAACAACCTAACCCAGCTTATCAACCAGTCTATCGTGACTATGTAAAGAACCCATATACCTCAGCAGCTGAGGGTGGTGTAATGAAGATGGCTGAAGGTGGTTTAGCTGGTCAAATAAATTTACAAGGTCAATTTAACTTTCCTGGTATGCAAAACCAAGCCCAAAGCGCTAATGGTTATACACCAGCTGGCGGTCAACCTTGGGGTGGAGCGCAATATTCACAACAGCCACAAGGCGGTCTAGGTCCTTTTGCTACCAATCAACAAAGACAAACAGGTTCAAGTTTGCCTAATCAAGCACCATTTGCAACCATAGCAGGTAGTGAACCTACTGTTCAAGCAATGACCCTTCCTTACAATTCACCATCTGTAACTAATGAAGTAAAACCAGGCGGTTTAAGTGGCATGGTAGATCAACAGATGGGCTTTAACTCTCCGTTAAACCCACAGAACATGACTACTTTTGCTACTGGTGGCGTAGCTGGCTACAAAGGTAGTACAGATTACGGAAGCATGATTAGAAGTGCAGATGAAATGCAACAAGGTTTAGAAACTGCAACTAGACGTAAACCTTTGCAATATGACATTCCAGATGTAGGCATTTACACGCCAGATGCAGAAACTAGAAACATGGATTCTATGGCTGCCACTCTCCATTACTTAGGAAAAACTGGTGCGGTTCTTCCTAAAGGATTAAGTGGTATTAAGAAAACTGGTGCTTTGGGTGCAATTACCCATACTCCAGCTGCTCAACAAGCTCAAGAAGCTGCTGCTGCTCAAAAATCTAAAGAAGCAATTGCCAAAGATTCAGAAAGCAAAGATGCTAAAGAAGGCGGTTTAATGCGTTACGCTGAAGGTGGCGAAACAAAAGATTCCCATATTTACAAGCCATCTTATACAGACTATAAAGCTCTTCCATACAACATTCAAAGTGCTATGCAAGCTTACAATGCACAAGCTCCAGCTGGATTACCACAGACTATGCCAGCAGTTGGTAGCCAAGGATATGCAATTGATCCATTGTTAATGAGAGGATCTCCAGCTTACGTTGCAAATGAAGCTAAATTAGCTGCACAAAGAGCAGAAGAAGAAAGACTGGCTCAACTAGCAAGTGCCGCATTTCAGCCAAATTATGCTGGCGGTGGATTAACAGGTTATGCTCATGGTGGTCACTTAGGTGGTTACTCTGATGGTGGTCGTTTGCTTAGAGGTCCTGGTGATGGCGTAAGCGATTCAATCCCAGCTACCATTAATGGCAAACAGCCAGCCCGTTTAGCAGAAGGTGAATTTGTAATACCAGCCCGTATTGTTTCTGAACTTGGTAACGGATCAACAGATGCTGGAGCCAAGCGTTTATATGCGATGATGGATCGTATCAAAGCAAAAAGAGCCAAGACAAAGAATATTGCAGCAAACACGAAAGCGTATAAATACCTACCAGCATGATTATTTATGAGGATGTGGACGGATTTAAGTTTGTAGACGAGTTTGAAAAACTCTTTCCAGAACATTATGAAGAGCTATGTGTAACAAAAGATTTCCCTTATGAGCCAGATTACGATGCTTATAAAAAGATGGCAGAAGCAGGATTGTTGCGGTGCATTACTTGTAGGTCAGATGAAAGATTGATTGGTTACATTATTTTTACCATTCATCCTCACTTACATTACAAGTCTTGTATGACGGCATTTGAAGATTTGTACTTTGTGACTAAAGAGTTTCGCAAAGGTAGAGTAGGGATTATGTTGTTTAAGTATGCTGAAAAGGTACTTAAAGAACGAGGAGTACAAAGAATTGTGATGCACACTAAAGTGCATTTAGATAATTCAAAGCTGTTTGAGTATTTAGGATACAAAATGACGGATAAAATATTTACAAAAATGTTGTAAGGAAGATTATGAGCTACTCAAAACGCCAACTATATGCTTTGGGTGAACCCTTAGGGGATTCTGTTACCGTCAAAAAAGTTGGCGGTGGTCGGATCTATGGCGGTGGCGGTGGGGGTGGTGGTTCACCTGCCCCAGCAAGCCCTACTCAAACTAACGTAACTAATACCAATATTCCTGAATATGCACAGCCATATGTAGAGAATATGCTTAATGCTGCACAGGCTCAGATCTATAAGCCTGACATGACTGGTTTTAATCCGTATACACCTTACAGCAATAAACCAACTGACTATGTAGCTGGCTTTAGCCCATTACAACAACAAGCTCAAAGTAATGTTGCTAATATGCAGACCTCTCCTGGATTGGGTTTGTATCAAGGCTTATCAGCGTTATCAGGCGGTGCTTACGCAAATCAAGCTACTAGCCCTTCAGCTATGCAAGCGTACATGAATCCGTATTTAAACGCTTCTTTACAGCCACAATTAGCTGAAATCCAACGCCAATACGATATTACTGGCACTCAGCAAATGGGTAACGCTACTCGTGCTAATGCGTTTGGTGGATCTCGTGAAGCGTTAATGGCTGCTGAAAATCAACGTAATGCTGGTCTTGCAAAGAACCAAGCTATTGGTCAAGGCTATAACAATGCGTTCCAAGCTGCTCAACAAGCTCAACAATTTGGCGCTAATTTGGGTCTTCAAGGTTATGGTCAAGCAGCTAATATGGCTGGTCAACAATTGGCTCAAGAACAAAGTATTGCCAATTTGCAAAACCAAATGGGCGCTCAACAGCAAGGTCAACAACAAAACATTATCAATCAAGCTGTTCAAAACTACGCTACTGCACAACAATATCCATACCTCCAGTTAGGTATGCTTAACTCCATGTTGCGTGGTCTGCCTATGCAACAGTCTTCTACCCAGATGTATCAAGCTGCTCCTAGTACTGTTTCCCAATTAGGCGGTTTAGGTATTGCTGGTTTAGGTGGCGCTGCTATGTATAACGCAGCAAAAGGTGGTGCTAAAGGCGGTATGACTGAAGATATTGCTGGATACGCACCAGGCGGTGCTATTCCAATGACAAGCTACAGCGATCCACAGTTAGCTCAAGTACAAAGAAGCCCATACTCACAGCCACTAGATAAGCTATATGCTGGTGGTATATCAATGGATCGTGGCGATATTCGTAACAATCCACAGGCAATTAGAGCTATTTCTAGTGCTAACCAACCTCAACCTGCTATGCAACAACCTATGCCACCAATGGCTGGTTTAGAAAATGCACCCACAGGTGATGTAATTCCACAGCAGTTTGCTAATGGTGGAATTATGGCTTACGCTGGCGAAGATGACAGCGATGTAAAAGTTCCTAGAACTAAATCAGGTAAATTAGACTTAGAGGCACTTCTTGCAGACAGAGTAGAAAGAGAAATGTCTAGAAAAGATACTGCGATGGCAGCTTATAAGCCATTGGCTGAAGCTCAAGCAGCAGATATAAAACAACAAAGAGCTATGTTAATGCCTGAGTTTGCTACTCGTTTAGGTCTTGGAATGATGACTGCACCTTCTGGAGAAGCAGGAACTGAGCTTAATAAATTAGCTTCTAGCGTTGGTAGATCTGGTTTAGGCGCTGTTTCTGGAATGTCATCTAACCTTAAAGATATTCACGCTGGTCAGAAAGCTTTAGGTCAAGGCACTATTGAGGCAGCCAAAGCTGACCAAGCCCGTCAAGATGCGCTTACAGGCACTCTTGCTAATATTTATGGCACAACAGAAAACAAGAAAATTGGTCTTGCTCAAGTAAATGCCACTAAGGCATTGCAACTAAAATTACAAGAACAAGAACTATTTAGAAAAGCTTCTAGTGATTTTGCATCGGCTGTAGAAAAACGTTTAAATCATCTCTTAACAGACTCAACTAAACAATTTGAATTCCAAGGCGAGGCAGGTCGTATAAAAGCTCAACAACAGGCTTATGCTGATGTTTGGGAAAAACAACCTCCTGGAATGAAGCTTATTTTACAAGCTGGATCAGACTATAATCCAGGAGCAGCAACAGCTCCAGTAGCAGCAGCTCCAGCAGTACCAGCAGTACCAGCAGCACCAGCAGGAAATAGAGCAATGCCAGCAGCACCAGCAGGTCAATTGCAGTGGGATCCTTCTGCAAATGGCGGAAGAGGTGCATTAGTAAACATTAGACCAAGTTAAAAATTTATGCCGTCAGTCAACATACCATATGTTGGCGTAGTTGAGTTTCCTGACACGATGTCTTCTGATGAGATATCTAATGTCATTAAAACTCAAATTATGCCTAATGCGCCACAAGCAAATGTTGCTCCTGTGGCTGGTTCTACCAAAGTAGCTGACGTATTACAAAGATCAATATTTGGTCCAATTGATGCCATCATGCCAGGATCTAACCTGGCAAATGAACCAACCCCATCTATTGGTTCTTTGGCTAAAGGAATTAAATCATTATCTAATGTTCCTACCCAGTGGCAGTTATCTTCTCAATTAGAGTTAATTGAAGCTAACAAAAGAAAGTATGGGCAAAACTTTGAAAATGCTCCAGAAAAAGAAAAATCAGACATTCTTAATACAGTTAAGAAGGCTAGTGAGAATTTAAGTTATTTAGCGCAGTCTGGAGAAGATGTCAAAGCCATTGAACAAAAGTATGGCAAAGACCCATTATCCAAAAAGATTGATGCTTTAGAACAAAAGCCAGAGTTTAAAAAAGCTACTGAATGGCAACAGGCTGGAATGATTGGCAAAGAATATCTTAAGAACATTGATGAGTTACCTTCTTATATTGCCAACGTAGGTCTAAGTAGTCTTCCACAGTCTATTGCTATGGCTGTAGCTGCCAGATTTGGTATGGCAGCTGGTCCAACAGGCGGTTTAATTGTTGGCGGTGGCTCTTCTGCAATGATGGAATATGGTCAACAGTACGTTGAATTAAGAGAAAGAGGTTTTAACCACGAAGAAGCCAATAACAAGGCAATGGTTAAGTCATCAATCATTGGTATGTTTGATGCAGCTTCTTTAAGGTCAGCTGGCAAAATTGCTGAAAAGATATTTGACAATACAGCTACCAAAGTTTGGAAAGAAACAGTCAAAGATGTTGCCAAAGAAATACCAAAGCAAGCTTCTTTAGGCGCTGCTGGTGAGGGATTAGGATCTTATGCAAGCAACCAGCCTGTTAATCCTAGAGCTGTATTAGAAGAAGCTATTGGTGAAGTATTTGGCGCTCCAGCAGAAGCAGCTGCAACTTATAAGAGTAAGAAAGCAGAAGCTGAACAAGTACCCCCCTCCCCCCCTCCTGCCCCACCAGCCGTTGTTCCAGCTCCTAATGCCCCTTCTGCCCCTCCTTCTGGTTTGGTAGACGAAAGTGATCTAGAAACTTTTGTCCCACCTAATGCGCCACCATCAGCAACACCTGTTGCAGTAGTAGCACCTGTTGCAACAAGCGATTTAGAAACAAAAATAAATGATTGGGCTGCCAAAGCAGAAGCAACTGGCGAACCAAACACTAAAGAGTTAAATAAGATAGCTAAAGAATATGGCATTACTCCAGCAAAAGAGCCACAGCAAACACTTGGTCTTTTACTGGATAAGATGAGTGAACAGACCACTGAGTCTGTTGCTCCCCCAGCTGAAACTATTCCTCCCATTGATATGGGTGAGAACACAGAATATCGTATTGTTAAAAATGACAATGGCTGGACGGCTGTATTGTTTGACAATGATGCCAACCAAATGGTTTCTGCAACAACATTCCCAACAGACAAGTTTGGGGATCAAGAAGGCAAACAAAAAGCTATTGAGTTTGCTCAATCTGAAGCTGAAAAAGCTGCTCCATATAACCAAGAAGCACCAGAAGAAGCTCCTTCTGAAGAAAAGCCTTCTATATTTGACCAAGTTAAGAATGGCGAATTTGCGGGAGAAGTTACAGCTGAAGATGCCCAACAAGCTATTGATAAGCTTGTAGAAGAAGACCAAGGCGATAAAGTAACTTGGGCAGCACCTCCTCCACTAACACCAGAAGAAATAGCTCAAAATAATCGTGATAGACAAGCTGCTCAACGTGCAGAAGCACAAGGGGAAACTGTTCCTACTGTAGCGCCAGAAGCTACTGGAGAAGCCCTATCTCCAGAAGCACAAGCCGATAAAGACTTGATGGATGCTTTGGGTGAGCTATCTTGGATGGCTAGTAAAAATACCCGTATGAATATGATGCCTGAGGATGAACAACGCCTCATGCCTACCCTTATTAAGCTTATGGATGCTGCTTTCCGTAAGGGTTATCACACCTTTAAGAAAGCCGCCAAATTTGTTCGTGACCTTATTAAACAAGCTTTTGGTAAAGATGTATCAGACAAAATTAATCTAAACCACCTTCAAGGTGCTTATATTGCTATGTCTGGCAACTATCCAGATAAAGCTACACCAATTGCTGAAGTGGCTGGTGTTAAGGCAATAGAAGAAATTGAAGTTGAAGAAGCTAAACCTGCTGGCAAGTTAGATTTAACCACTCCAGATGGCAAATACAACATTGCTTTGGTATTAGCTGACCATTTCTTAGAAGGTAATGCGTTCAGCACCATTGTTGAAGCTCGTAAATTTATCTCTGAGTTGACTGGTGAGAAGATTGAAGCTGCCACCATGCAAGCCAAACAAGCTGATGAGGCGGTAGAAGTTGGTATCGTATTGGCTGCGCAAGAGATTTCTCAGAATTCCAAGTCACCTACAGAGGCGTATGACAGATTAGTAGACTTGTACAACAGACAGCCTAACTTGGCGGTTCGTTCCTCTACCAGCGTTAGAGAACAGGCTTACTCTACCCCAGCTCCGTTAGCGTATGTTGCCAGCCAATTAGCTGGAATCAACCAAAATACCACTGTTTATGAGCCAACTGCTGGTAACGGGATGCTTTTGATTGCAGCCAACCCTAACATTGTTATAGTTAACGAGCTGAACTCTAGCCGTGCTGAAATGCTTAAAAGGGTTTTCCCTAAAGCTGAAGTTACTGTTGGTAATGCTTTAAAGCAAGAAGCAACTTTAGTAGACGTTGTTATTGAGAATCCTCCGTTTGGCTCTACTGGTGAAAACTTTGATATTGATGGGTTTAAAACCAGAGAAATAGACCATGCAATCGTAATGAAGTCTTTGCAGAACATGAAACCAAGTGGTAAGGCTGTCTTAATAATTGGCGGTGTTCGGGCTGAAGGCGAAGATGCTAGAAAAGAAGGTTATCGTTCAGCTGCGAAACGAAACTTCTTTGTTAATTTATACGACAAATACAACGTAGTAGATCATTTTTCAGTGTCTGGTGATATGTATACCAAACAGGGAGCTAGTTACCCTGTAGATGTTATTGTGATTAATGGGGATGGCAAAGCAGAAAGAGCATTGCCAGCTGCGGAATTGCCACAACAAATCAATTCTTATGAAGAACTCAAGGAGAAATTAAATGCCAGCATGGTATCCAGAGCAAATGTCAGCCCCAGTGGGACTAACATCGGTAAACGTACCCCAGGGGGAGCTAACCAGGAAAATGTGGCTGGAAGCCCTAGCGGACAGGCTAGTAGACCTAGTGGAGGAGAGCAACAATCCACAGGAGCTGGCAAACCAAATGTGCCAACAAATGGGGCTGGCATCAGTGGAAGACCCGAATCAACTGGGGCAGGTACTGGTGAAAAACAACCTAAACCTGCTAACAAACCTGACAATGCTCCAGAGGGAAGTACCGTTCCCAGCGCAGGTAAGCCAAAGCAACCCCCTAGCGGAAAAGGCGCTGAAGGAAACAAGCCTGGAGGAGTGGGTGGAACTAGCGTTGTCAGTGGAGAACGCATCCAGTCTCGACTAAATGATCGTAGAGGCAAGGAAGAAGTTACCGAAGGTCAAGTTCCTTATCAACCTAAGTCAAAAGCTAACTCTGTTGGTACGCTTGTACCAGGTGGTATGGCTCAATCCATTAGGGAATCCCTGGACAAAGTTGAAGCGCAAGTTGGTGACATTGATGAATATGTATCAAAAGAGCTTAAGTTTACTAAGGATGAACTGTTTAATAACTTTTCAGCCGAGCAAATTGACTCTTTAGCACTGTCTATTTTCAACGCAGATGCTGGTCAAGGTTTCATTATTGGCGATCAAACTGGTGTTGGTAAAGGTCGTGTAGTGGCTGCAATGATTAAATACGCATTGAAAAATGATCGTATTCCTATTTTTGTAACGCAATTCCCTAATCTGTTCTCCGATATGATCCGTGACTTGGATGATATTGGCATGACTAAAGAGCTTGCATTGGATACTACTGATCCTAAGATCTTTATGACCAACGTAGATCAGAAAGTTCCTTACAAGTTAGTTAGAACTGTTAATGGAGAAAAGGTAGAGAAAGAATTAACTTTAGAGCCATTCTCTACAGATAGACCTAAACAAAATGCCAAGATGAAAGAGTTGGCAGCCCAAGGTAATTTGGGTAATTACAAGGTTATCTTTACAACTTACAAGCAATTACAGAACGTCAAAGGTAAAGCTACTGAACGTCAACGCTTTGTTCAAGCATTAGCCGATCAGAACTACCTTATCCTTGACGAAAGCCACAATGCTGGCGTAGCTGGCAAAGAAGGAACTGAAGGTCAACAAGAAGGTGGAGATCTTGGAGAAGGAGTAGTCAGCGAGATTATTGCTCCAAACATTGGTTCGTTCATCCGTATGTTGGTTAATGATGCCTATGGCTCATTCTTCTCATCTGCTACCTATGCAAAACGTGCAGACATCATGGACTTGTATGCCAGCACAGACATGAAGCTGGCGGTTAAAAAGATCTCTGACCTAGCTGAAGCCATCAAAAATGGTGGTATTCCAATGCAACAGATTGTTGCCAATATGCTTGCCAAGGTTGGTCAATACATTCGCAGAGAACGCACCTTTGCTGGGGTTTCATATAACACTGAAGAAACCAAAGTAAACAAAGAAACAGCAGAGAACATGGCTACCTCAATGCGAGATATCCTGGCTTTTTCTCGTGCTGTAGGCATTGCTGGTAAGAAATTAGCGGGAAGTTTAGATACTTCTGGTGCGGTATTAGCCAAGAAAAAAGATAGAGTCAATGTTGAAACAGTCAATTTTGGCTCAACAATGCACAACTTGATTGACCAGATGTTGCTTTCTTTGAAAGCCCAAAGCTCTGTAGATCATGCAATATCAAGGTTAAAAGCTGGTGAAAAGGTAGTTCTTACTGTGTCTAACACAATGGGTTCTTTCCTTGAAAGTTATTCAGATGAAATGGAACTCAAAAAGGGTGATCCAATTAATCTGAATTTTTCAAACCTTTACCTAAAGTATTTGAAGAAACAAAGACAAGTCACCATTAAGTATCCAGCTAAGAATGGCAATCCATCTTACAAAGAAGTGCGTGATTTAACTGATGAGGAACTTGGGCCTGAATTAACTGTTGCCTATAACGCTATTGTTAAATTCATTCAAAACGCAGGATTTGAAGATGCTCCTGTATCTCCAATTGACTATATGCACTACAAGTTACGTCAAGCTGGGTTTAAAACTGGCGAGATTACAGGTAGAAATATTGGTATCAATTACTCTGGTGCAACAGAGGCTTCAATACCTACGCTGCAAGCTATTAAAAATACTACCAAAACCAAGTACGAAGCTATTACTAAGTTTAATGGTGGTGAATTTGACGTATTGATTTTGAATCAAGCTGGCTCTACTGGCTTGTCTTTACACGCCTCTGAGAACTTTAAAGATCAACGCAAACGCCATATGATTATTGTTCAGGCTGAAAAGAACATTGATACCCATATGCAGATGCTAGGTCGTGTTCACAGAACTGGTCAAATCATTCCTCCTGCTTACTCACAGATGATGGCTGACATCCCTGCTGAGATGCGCCCAGCTGCCATTTTGCTTAAAAAGATGGCATCACTGAACGCAAATACTACAGCTTCCCGTAAGTCTGCCGTGACTGCGGAAGGTGCTGTGGACTTTATGAATGACTATGGCGGTCAGGTAGCCAATGAGTTGCTGGCTGATAACCCAGACTTGCATGAATCTTTGGGTGGCGATAATGCGTTCCCAGTTAAAGAAAACTCTAGCGAAGCTACCGAAGAAGATGTCCGTAAGCTGACTGGCTATATTCCTATCCTGCCTATTAAAGAGCAAGAAGAGTTCTACAAAGACCTAACAGAACGATATAAAGAGTTGCTAGATCGTGAGATCAGCATGGGGACTAACAAGCTTGAAGCAAAAGCACTGGACATCAATGCAAAAACATTAAGCTCTACCCCAATTACCGAGAACAAAGGTGACTCATTATTTGCTCAACCAGCATTTATGGAATTAATTGAGGCTGATCGTACTGTTAAGCCAATGAGTTCTGAAGAAGTTATTGAGGCTGCCAAGAAAAATTTGGATGGCAAATCTCCAGGTCAGCTGTCTTTGGAGCAAAGAGATGCTCTGACAGCAAAGATGAGAGCTTATACTGCCGAAAGAATAGAACTAGAAGTAGAAAAGAAATCAGATGAGGTTCGTTTATCTACTGTCAGGGGTCAGTTAAACCTACAGGAAACCCATATTGATTCTATTTTAAGAACTTACACAGTTGGCAAGTTTGTCACCCTTACTAATGAGTTAGGTGTGGCTTTAACTGGTGCAATCATTGATGTTAAAAATGTAGGCAAAACCAAGAACCCAGCTGCTGGTACTGACTGGAAGATGACTTTTGCCTTGGCTAATGGTGATGCTAGGTCAATTACTTTGCCATTCTCACAGATTGGTAAGCAATACAAGTTAGAAACTGTATCAAGCACCAATACCTTTAACTACGAAACTCAACAGTTTGAGGACATTCCTGTTATCAAACAGTTTGATATGGGTTCACAGATCAGACGTGAAAAGCGTTGGATGGTAACTGGAAACATCCTTGCTGGCTTTGCAGCGGTTAAAAACAAGGGTCAGATTACCAACTTCAAAGACAACGAAGGCTATGAACGTCAAGGTATCTTGATGCCTCGTGCCTACGACTTTGCCAAAGAACAGAAAGATGCGCCTGTAGAGATTGCAACGGCTGACAATGCCATGCGTTTCCTTGATGAGATTGGTGGAACAATCACTTCAGAAGATGGCATATTGCGGATTACCAAGTCTAGCTATGGAAACCAATACCAATTTAACGTCCCAAGCTCTAAGAAAGAAGGCGGTACATACTTCCTAGACAGAAGGCTGACTGACATTCTGGGTGACTTCTACAAGTCTGGCAGCACTATGTATGCCAGGGGAACTGCAGAAGAAGCTAGAAAAGCTATTGATGTCATCCTCAATAAGCGCCAAGAGACTTTAGTTACCAAGGACAATAAAGAAAGAGCCAAAAAGCTTTTTGCTCCAGAGCCTTTGGAAAACATTGTTCCTCGCAAGAAGACTACAAAACAAATCTTTGACAGCAGGGTCAGAAATGAAATTATTGCTGAACAGCGTAAGTTAAATGCACAGGAAAGAAAGCTAAAACGTCAAATAATCAATGGTGAAGTAACCCTTGATGCCCAGCGTGAGATGACTTTCATTGATGAAAGAACCAAAGAGCTTGAAGAAAACTTAGAAGCCATCAAAGATAAAACCCCACCAGATGCGTTATCAGTGCATCAACGGGCTGAAAGAGCTTTACGGGATGGCGAGATTAGCCAAGACGTATTCAATGTTATCCATTGGATGTGGAATAACTCTCCTGCTCTGTTGACTGGTTTAAAACTGCAAATTAGAAAACCAACTTCTAAGGAAGAAGGGGCAACGGGTTCATTTAACCCATTAGATCGTTTAGTTCGTTTGTATAAGGGAACAGAAGGGGTAACTGACCCAGAGACTGCCCGTCACGAATTAACCCACACTCTTGAACAGATGATGACCCCACAGGTCAGGAAGCTAATTGTTCAGCAGTGGGCAAAAGAAACTAAAAAAGCTATTAAGAACAATACTGATCCTGCTTCTCAGGATTACTTCCAAGCCATCAATGATTACATGGCTAACCCAACTAAGGCAAATTACGAAAAAGTAAGGGAGCTAGTAAAAGATTTAAACCTCTATCAATACGCTAACCCATCAGATTACTGGGCGGTTAATGCCGAGAAGCTCATGGCTATGAAGATGGGGACTGCTTGGAATCGTTTTGTATTGGCGGTTAAGAAGCTATTTGAAGGCATGAAATCTTTATTTGGCTTTGACAATCAATACATCCTATACAAAACCTTTGATGATTTGATGAAGGGCAAGACACCAAGGATGGATTACGAATCCTTGAAGCACTTCTTTGATATGACAGGTCCGTCAAATGAGTTGTTGTTCAATATTGCCGATGATGTGAAATTGCTCGATAAGATTGGAGTTGAGCAACCTCCAGTGCATACCAACAATACTGTCCAAGACTACCTCATGGGCGGTTATCAAACGGCTAAGAACATCAAAACCAGAATATTGGAATCCCCAAGAAACCTGATTCCTGGTGCAGTGACTGGCATAGACAAGCTGGCATTAGGATTCCGAGTTAAAGCAACTGACTTTACAGCAGGTCTGGCAGCTGAAGATGCTGTTAGATATGACAGAGAGCTGTTAGATGGCGAAGGTCGTGCTGTTGCTTCTATCGCAGCAGACCAGCAGTTAAAGGCTAACCACATTGCTACTCAAGTAGTTACTTTAGGCAAGTTGGCATTTGACCCAGTTAATCAGATGTTTAAAGCTACAGAAGACAAGAACTCTACTGGTAAGATCATTCAGCTTGCCCATGAATTTGGCAAAGAAGTAGGTGTTAAACACGCTTTTAGGGTAATCAATGGTTACTTTGAAGCCAAGCGTTCACGCAGCATTGTGAATGAATACCTCAAGCGCCAAGGTGAACTTGAAACATTAAAGACAGAAGCTTTAGACCCAGACTTGCCTCCAGATCGTCAGTTGGCGTTGACAGTTGCAATTCAAAACGCCCAAGAAAACTTTGAAGGCATTGATATTGCTCGTCAGAAAGTTAACCTTAAAGATACTGAGATTGACGATCTAATAGCTTTAGAAAAGAAATATCCTGTTCTTAGAGAGATGATGGATATTTGGAATGATGTAAGCCGAAACATGGTCAACATGATGGAGTTTGGCAAGATTATTAGCAAACAAACTGCTGATATGTATCGCAAGATTGATGACTATGTGCCTTGGCAGCGAATCCAACCAGAAGATATTAGCCAAGATCCTAGTAAGCCTACATTCTTCTATGGTGCTAAAGGTGTCCGTAACGTCTCCAGGGAGCATAAATTTAAGCCAGGTGAAGTTGAGTTGGCATTAAACAATGTCCTGGACAACATGGTTAATCATGTCGTTTTGACCTCTAGAAACGTCATTAAGAACTACGCTGCTAATCGTATTGCATCTGAATATGGTGAGCGCAATGAAAAAGGTAAGCTTAAAGTCTATCCAAAAGAAGACTTTGCTCGTGGCATCGTCAAAATTCTGGTAAATGGTCGCAAGATCAATATCCGCATCGTAGATCCATTGATTGCTCAAGCCGTGATTGGCATGGAAAGCATGAACATTCCTTTAATGGGATTGATGGGCTTTGGCGCACAGACCCTGCGTAGAACCATTACTTACTCTGGAGTATTCCAGTTAAGACAGTTGTTTATGGATATTCCAAGCACCATCCTTGTTACTGGTGTTAGAAACCCATTAAGCTTTTATGGCTCGGTATTTGGGTCTTTCGTTAAGTCTTTAAACAACAATGACCCAGTAGTGAAGATACTTAAGGCGCATGGCATTGGCAATATCTATTCCAGCTCTAGAACTTCAATGCAGTATTACGACCAAACCATTGGTTTGTTAAATGGATCAAAGCTGCAACAGACTATTTCTTTGTTAGAGAAGATTGGCGATGCCTCCGACATGGCTCCTCGCAGAGCTACTTATCTGCGTGTAATGAAAGAAACTAAAGGGGATCAGCGTAAAGCCCTGTTAGCTTCTGCCAATGTGATTAACTGGGATAAAAAGGGTTCGTCCAAAGTTGCCCAGACTTTAGCCCACTCTATCTCCTTTATGAACGCATTTGCCCAACAGATTGACGTTCTGTCCCAAGCTTTACTAGAACCTGTTGCCTATGGGGTAGAAAAGACTACAGGTGCTAAAGTAAAAAGCGTTAGCGGTGGTCTAAAAGGTCAAGCTCGTACAGAAGCTATTGAGCGTTTAGCTACGGCAATTGCCTGTATGCAGATTGGTATGCTGATGTATCTGTTTGCCATTGGTGATGATGAGGAATACCAAAGGTTAGATGACCAGACCAAGATGCGTAACTTCTTTGTCCCAAGAAAGTTAATGAAACAGATTGGCTATGACCATTCATTGCTTATTCCTTTGACAACGACTGCTGGATACCTAGTTAAAGCTATCCCTGAGATGACTTACAACAGGATCATTACCCAAGGCACTAAGAATGAAGTTGATGCAACCCGCTTCTGGAAAGCTCTTAGACATGGCGGTATTGATGCCCTGTTAGGACCTCTGGCTTCTGGTCCAGTGCCAACAGTGTTCAAGCCATTTGTTGAGATTGGTATCAACCATAACTTCTTTACTGGCGGTAAGGTAGTTCCTGAAAGCATGAAGCACCTAGAAGCTTATAGACAATACAATGCCAATGTCTCCCAGTTAGGAAAATGGTTAAGCGCTGCCACCCAAGTTCCATTTACAGGCAAAAAAGATGACAAGGGTGAGCTTGTAGAAGGTAGCAAAAAACGAATTCTTAGCCCAATTGAGGCTGACCATTTAGCTCGTGGCTTGTTTGGCTCTGTCGCTGGCTTAACTATGTGGATGAGTGATCTTCTGTCTAGCAATAAGCCAACTAAGGAAGAACGCAACAATCCTCTCTATGGCTCGTTTGTAGCTCCAGAAGTTCCTCGTGGCAGGGAAGATCTTTTCTATGACCTTAAAGCACGTTCTGACGTTGCTATGACTACCTTTAAGACAGAGATGAAGAACATGAACCCAACACAAGGTAAGAAGTGGTTTGAGGCTAACAAAGGTCTTATCCAGGCTAATGGATTTACTCAGTCAGCTGGCGCATCTCTTAATGCAATTACTGGTCAGATCCGTAGGATTGAGGACTTGCCAGAAAAAGAGATGTCTGCTCAAGAAAAGCGCAAAGAAATCAACTTCTTAAAAGGTAAAAAAGAAGAGATTTTGCAAGACACTATTAGATTCCGTCTCAAAGCTGGATTGTAAAAAAAGGGGTAGTTTTTTAGGCTACCCCTATGAGGACGTGAAGGAGCATAGCTCCGTCTTCATTTTATATCTATTTTTACCATTCCTTTTACTTCGTCAGAAAAAATAAATGTTGGTAAAAAACACCTATCGTTTACCCTTAGAGCATCTGCCAGACCATCCAATCCAGACTTGATTGCTGCAACCATGTTATCGGCATCCCTATGGCGTTTATCAGGGGGATAGAAGGTTATATCCAACTTTATCTTTGGATCGCTTGTAGCCGCTAATTTAGCCTCCAAAGCCAATGCCCAGCAGGTATGGCGGTAGGTCTTCTTGTACTTGGCTTTCTTAGCCCAATGCAAGGCTGCGTTAGGGGATAACTCCTTTGGAGGCCAGGGCAAAATAACTGTTTTCATAGTAGATGAATTAATATGGGTACGACCTATTGACATGGGTATAACTCTGAGAGATACTTTAACTCAGTTTACTGCTAGGGAGAACTAAATGAAGCTAACTAATAAATTTAACATTCCACAGACATTCGTTAATGTCTTAGAAAGACCAACTTACTCCAAAGGTAAGGCTAATCTGTCTGTTACTCAGTTGATTAACAGTCCCAAGATTGTTGCCCTGACCAAGAAGTACGATGAAGATATTGAGCAGGATGTAGCCGACATGGTTTGGTCATTGTTTGGCTCTGCCGTCCATAACATCCTAGAACATGGCAAGGATGAGAACCACATAGTCGAGCAACGCATCCATGCCGAGTTAGAAGGGTGGCATATTAGCGGTGCGGTAGACCTACAGGTCAACCATGAGGGCGGTGTATCCATCAAAGACTACAAAACCACCAGTGTTTGGGCGGTAATGAATGAGAAGATTGAATGGGAATACCAACTCAACATCTACGCTTGGCTAGTGGAAAAGGTTCGGCAGATGCCTGTTACCGATCTAGGCATTGTGGCTATCCTGCGTGACTGGAAAGCTAGAGAAGTAGAAACCAAGGAAGGCTACCCTGAAGCCCCAATCAAGGAAGTGCCTATTACCTTGTGGACTATGGAAGAAAGGGAAGAGTTCATTAAAGCTCGTATCTCTGTTCATTCAGCTTGTGAATTTGCTTTAGAAACTGATGCAGACTTGCCTGAATGTACTTCTGAAGAGATGTGGGAAAAGCCACCAGTTTGGGCTATTAAGAAGATTGGCGGTAAAAGGGCGCACTCACTATACCAAACGGCAGAAGAGGCTAATCAAGCCATCTTTCCACTAGGTAGTGCCTATGAAATAGAAGTACGCAAAGGCGAAAGAACTCGTTGTGCAAGCTATTGCCCTGTTAGTCAATGGTGCAATCAATATCAAAATTACTTGAAGGAACAAGCATGAAAACATATGCTGAATTAAAGAAAATCAATGTTAATGAGCATACAGAGAAGAAGGGATCACTAACCTATCTTTCTTGGGCATGGGCAGTGGATCAGTTGTTAATGAATGATCCTGATGCCACATGGGTGTTTGAGCCACCTGTTGAATACAATCAAACCATGATGGTTCGTTGCAAGGTTTTTGCGTTTGGCAAAGAAATGCAAATGCACTTAGCCGTTATGGATAATCGTAACAATGCAATCGTCAATCCTGATGCTCGTAAGATCTCCGATGCACAGATGCGTTGCCTAGCTAAGTGTATTGCTTGCTTTGGCATAGGTCTTTACATTTACGCAGGTGAGGATCTTCCTGAAGAAGATGAGCCAGTAAAAAAACCTAAAGATACATTCCCTAATGGAACACCAATTTCAAAGCCAAACTCCCCAGTCTTTACTGTGGAAAAGAAACCAATCGTAGGTCAAAAGGGCGAGTTTCAAATTGTTGCCCCTGCCAAACCTGATGGCGATCCTGCAGACTGGCTTGCTTTAATCAAGACTTCCTCACATATGTTGCTAGACCTATGCTCTAGCGATGCCGATGTAATGACAATCTTCAAGAAGAATAAAGCCCTTTTTGATGTTGTCAAAACAACAGACCCTGATTTCTTTAAAGAGATGATGGTCAAATTTACCGAAACCAAAAACAAATTTGAAAAGGAGTAATCATGGGTTACGACAAACCATACGAACCAAAACCGAACACTGGCAGTCTGTTCAAAAACACCTTTAAAAAAGATGGTGACAAACAACCAAACCTTAGAGGTGACATTCACCTTGATAAGACATTCCTTATTAACATGATGGATCAATCTAAAGGTCCATTGGTCAAGCTATCTATCAGTGCTTGGTCAGGCGAATCACCAAAGGTCGGCAAGTTCTTGACTTTAAATATTGGTGAACCATATGTTAAACCATCGCAAGATGATGATCTTCCATACTAAGGGGCTGACATGACTATTTTTAAATCAAAACTTAAACAAGTTAGCCAAGAAATTATCAAAAAACGTGGCAGACCAGTAGGTTCTTCTAAAAAACCAAAAATATTTAAAGATGTTTATCCTGAAACATTGATGGATACCTTAAAAAAGTGGGATGAAATGGAAGCCCAGCCAGTACAAACTGATTGGGAAACTATTGCCAAGAAACAAGAAGAACGGCTTAGTGCTTACATATCAGAGAATGAAGAATTGGCAAAGATCTGCATTATGCGCTGGGAAGAGATTCAGCATCTTAAATACCTAGTAAAGTATTTGGAAGGCAGACATGAAGACACTTCAGTTTGAAGCCGTCAAAGTAGCCCTAAAGCAGGATAAGACAGGCTATGTCCTGACCTTATCTCTGCACCCAGACGAGATCCCAGAAGACTTACTTCGGGATTTTGTTGGGGCTAGATACCAAGCCGTCCTTGTCAGAATGGATGGCAATGAGAACCCAATGGATAAAGCCCAAGAGTTTGCAGGAGACAGGGCTATTCGGATTGCAGGGTTACTTTGCCGAGATCCTAAGTTCTGGAAGTTCTTACATTCTGATGATCGCATCTTTGACGAGGACATGGAAGAAGCCACTGAATGGGTGCGTAGCTATCTTAATATTCCATCTAGGGCAGATCTTAAAACAAATCGGGAAGCACAAATCCTATTGGACAGACTACACAGAGAGTATACGGAATGGACACAAAAAAACTAATACCTTATTCGGTGTATTTACCAGAGGAACACCATATAAAGCTCAAGCAGTTTGCCAAAGAAAGAAAGGCATCCGAGTTAATTCGTGATGCCATTGGTATGTTGGTAGATGGCACAGATGTATTTAATACTGGCTACAACAAAGGTATCCAGGATGCTGCAAAAATTATTTACAACTGCCAGGAAGCTCAAATGATTGCCATTAAAGGCAGGGATATGGGGGATGTTCTATCTGAGTTAATAGAGGAACTTGTAAAAAAATGAACAGGTATGAAATTTCTTTTTATGAGGTTAGAACGCATTTAGTTACTTATGAAGTATTGGCTACCAATCAAGAGAAAGCTATTAAAAAAGCTTCTAAATGCCATAAAAATGCCAAGCCAATTGAAGATCAGATGATTGATGTTGAAGCTGGCAAGATGTTTAAGTGTTATTTGACGGAAACCAAAGTTAAGATGCCGTCTAAAAAGAAAGTTTCATACGGCTACGATAGCGAAGAACCAAGCTATGAATATTCCCATGTAGCCTGTCCGTCATACCCCAATTGCGATATTGATCCTAATGGGTGTAGGTTGGATATGGGTAACGATGTTGAAGAATACGGAATGAGGGATTAAATGAATAAAGAACCATTAACAGGTGCTGAGTTGGGATACGCTTTGATGGAGTTTATTGCCACTTTAGAAGGCACACCAGTGCAGGGAGTCTTGGCTGCGTTAAGCGTGGTCACAGCAACAATAGCTTGTGAAGCTGGCTATGAAGAAGAGAAAGCTGTTTATGCTTTCCGTAAATCTTACGGGGAAGCCAAACGCAGGATTGAGAAATTAAAAAAGGAACTTAACTAATGAACGAGCAAGACCTAAGAGATTGCTTTGCCTTTATGTTGACAGTTGGTTTTGCCATGAAAGGAGAAGTAAACCCCAAAGCAATTTGGGAAATAGCCGATCTAATGGTGGAAGCCAGAGACCAGAAACACACTGCAGGATTGCCTCCTATTAAAAGGAGAACCAAAAAATGAGAAAGGTAAGCATACGAACAGTTGAAAATACTATTGGGCTGGCACGTAGTGTCGCTAATGGAACAACCAAGTTTCCTTTTATGGGTTATTGCGCAGACCTGATGGAAAAAATGTTAGAAGAGATTAAACAGGCAAGAAAGGCACAAGAGAAATGAGGATAGACCTGACAGTCCATGAAATGTTGGTCTGTCAAACTCTAGGTGTCTTAAGAAGAAGCTCTGCTATGGGCAATGTCAAAGATCAACAAATGGGCGATCAAAGTCCTTGGAACATTGATATTGATGGGGTTATTGGCGAGATGTGCGTAGCCAAGCACTTCAATGTATTCCCAGATATGACTGTTGGCATCCGTAAAGGTGGTGCTGACCTTACGATTGAAAATAAATCTGTTGATGTAAAGACTACCAGAGTGAAGTCTGGCAGGTTACTATCAACGCTAAAGAAGGTAGAAGACCCTTGTGATATCTATGTCCTTGTCATTGTTGATGATAAAGGTGGCGATATGGTGGGATGGATAAATAAAGAAGAATTGTTTTTGCCAGAAAATATCACGGATCTAGGTCATGGTCGGGGATATGGATTAACCCAAAGCCAGTTAAAAAAATTTAAGGAGGGCGAATGACTACCTTTACAACCCAAGACAGAGAAGAGGAAGAACAGTATCTTCGTCTGCAAATCAAGATTCAGCAGGACGAAATAGACCGCCTAAATGGTAGAATAATGCTCGTTGAAAAAGAAAGAGATGCCTATCAAATGGCTTATTCTGCCTTGTTAAACCACAATATATCCAAAAGTGTCCGTCTTAACAAAGACGATGAAGACTTCGACATGGATGGTCGTTGTTAATGTATCGAAATAGGAAATTACTTGATTTACTTAGAAAATCCCCATGCCAGATATGTGGTAGAGAAGACGGCACAGTTGTGGCTGCACATTCCAATCAGCTTCGGGATGGTAAAGGCAGAGGACTTAAAGCCCATGACTACCGATGCGCTGCCCTATGTTTCACCTGCCATGCTGATATTGACCAGGGCAAATTGCTCTCCAAGGCTGAACGTATTGAAGCGTGGGAGGAAGCACACCGCAAAACAATTGGCTGGTTATTTGAGAATAACCACATAAATACAACATATTGACAAAATTTTGTAGTTTTGTGCTATATTTAGTAGGTCAGCCCACTCTGACACGCACATTACTTCTCCTAGCAGAGACTTGTGCAATGCAAGCCCTCGGATCAACACACGATCCTAAACCCCCAGCCTAAAAAACTGGGGGTTTTTCTTTGTCAAACTATTGCAAATAATTTTCAGCCGTAGTAACCTAGTCGGGCTAGGAGAAGTAATGTGTAGACAAACGATTAAGTTCGTATGTTTGTGCCTACTTCTCCCTGCCGTACTCCAAACGATATCAAGAACCTAACTGGGTTGCGTGGAAGAGAACATAGGCTAATCATTCACCCGATTGCAAGCCTCGTAGCCTTAAATGGGGACTACACAAGAGGGATAGACCAGTGGTGAGACAAACTATCCATCGATTGAACATTAACTCAGGTAGGACTGGATGTATTCATACATTGGGTCAGGTGTGATGCTTATCACCCTTGGGGTAACTATGGATGAGATTTATGTTGTATGTTTGTTATTTTTTGCTAAACTGGAATTTCCATTTGCTAGGAGAAAGAATTGAAAAAATTAAATATATCCGTCATTCGTATTGATGGCGGAACACAATCAAGAAAAGAACTAAACCAATACAAAGTAGCTGAATACGCTGATTTAATGAAGGATGGGGTCGTATTCCCACCCATTACAGTGTTCTTTGATGGATCTGATTACTGGCTTGCATCAGGATTCCACCGCTACTTTGCCACCAAGACCAATAACATTGTTTCCATTGAGTGCGACATCAAAGACGGCACTGTCAGGGATGCCAAACTGTTCGCCTATGGCGCTAACAATCATGGGCTACCCCATACGGCAGAAGAGAAGCGTGAAATCGCCTTGAATATGTTTAAGGACTCTGAATGGAACAAATGGTCAAATGCCACCATTGCCAAGCACATTGGTGTGTCAGCCATGACCATAGGTCGTATCCGTAAGTCACTGGATGAACCGCAAAAGGATGAGATTGTCTACCTTAAAGACGGCAAAGAGACTGTGATGAAGACCAAGAACTTGGGCAAAAAGAAGGAAGAACCCAAGGTAGAGGTTACAGAAGCCGATCCAGTAGAGGAAAAGATTCAGGAATTGACAGACACCATCGTCATACTGGATAAGGAACTAACCCAAGCTAGAGATGTCATCGCTACCAAACGATGGAACGCAAGCGAGATTGAGGTTGAGGACATACACGATACAGTAATCAATTTGCGTGAGCAGATTCGTGTCCTTGAGATTGATAACAAAGCTTTGCGTGATAGCAGAGATATGTATCAGAAAAGGAACGCAGAACTGATTCGTCAGTTAAAAGCCCAAGCCAAGAAGAAGTAAGTCATGGATTTAGTATTGCGTGAACATCAGATGGGAGTGGTGGATTCGCTTCGTCAAGGGTTTAAGGACGGGCATAGATGCCAACTTCTCTATGCACCAACGGGCTTTGGCAAGACAGAGGTGGCTATCTACCTGATGAAGGCTACGGCAGACAACTATAAAAAAACAGCCATGATCCTTGATCGGATCGTTTTGATAGATCAAACCAGTCTTCGTCTTACCAAGTATTCCATCAAACATGGGGTTATCCAGTCAGATCACTGGAAGAAAGATCCTACCCAACGCATCCAGATTTGCTCATCTCAGACCATTGAGAAACGGCAAAACTTCCCCGACATTGACCTATTGGTTGTGGATGAATGTCATATCACTCGTCAGCAGATTACAGAGATCATCCAAACTAACCCCAAGATCAAGGTTATTGGGCTAACCGCTACCCCATTCACCAAGGGCTTGGGCAACATCTATTCCAATGTTGTCTGTGCTTCTACGACAGAATCTTTAGTCAATAACAAGTGGTTAGCACCGCTAAAAGTCTTTATTGCCAAAGAAATCGACATGACAGGGGTAAAGAAAGTCGCAGGAGAATGGAGTCCAGACCAAGTAACGCAAAGAGGTATGCAGATTACTGGCGATATCGTGGAAGAATGGATTAAGAAGTGCCATGAGATCTTCGGCAAACCACGCAAGACAATCGTGTTCTGTGCAGGTGTGGCTCATGGTCAAGACCTGGTGGAGCAATTCGCCAGGAAGGGTTACAACTTCGTCAGCGTATCCTATAAGGACAATAGTGAGTATAAACAGGAGGTAATTGATGATTTCTCTAAGCCCGATACATCTATTCATGGTCTTATTGCTACTGATATTCTCACTAGGGGCTTTGATGTTCCTGATGTTATGGTTGGGGTATCAGCTCGCCCTTTTAGTAAGTCACTTAGTTCTCATATTCAGCAATTGGGTCGTGTCATGCGAGCTTGTGACGGCAAAGACTTTGCTCTTTGGCTAGATCACTCAGGAAACTATGTCAGATTCAGGGATGACTGGGAAGAAATCTATGCAGAAGGTGTCAAGGCACTCGATGACAAAGGTGAGAAAACCAAGAAAGAACCTACCGATAAAGAAAAGGCAGAGTCTAAATGTCCTCAGTGTCACGCACTTTGGGCTAAAGGTGCTTCGTCATGTGCCTCCTGTGGCTATGTCAAACCAAGAAAGCAAATAGAAGCAGTAGAAGGAGAGCTTGTAGAGCTTGGCTTTAGTGGTCGTGTCACCACCGATGTTAAACAAGCTTTTTATTCTGAGTTGTTATACATCGCCCAAGAGAGGGAATATAACCCTTACTGGGCAAGCAATAAGTATCGGGAAAAGTTTGGAGTTTGGCCTAGGGGATTGACTGATACCACACGCACTCCGTCACACGAAACTAAAAAATGGGTTCAACACCGCAATATCGCTTGGTCTAAACGGCAAAACAAAATGAGGGCAACATGATTGATTTCGTCAATTTCGCAAAGGTTCATGGCTTAATTCTGAATAACAGTTTGGTCTACGACAAATGGACGGCTACCCCAACAGAAGACCACCCAAGATCATCCAATGGTCGCTACAAGTTCTTAGGAGAGGTTGGATGGGTCATCAACTGGGCTACGATGGAAAAGCCAGTCACATGGTTTGCTGATGGCAAGTCCGCTTCGTCAAAAGAAGTAAAAGATCGGATCGCTTCGTCAAACAATGATAGAGCCGAATTAGCCAAAAAAGCTTCGTCAAAAGCAGAATGGATTCTTTCTCAAACCAGTCTGGATACGCACCCATATTTGGAAAAGAAAGGGTTCGATGCGGAACAGGGGAATGTATGGGTAAAGGACGATAGAAAGATATTAGTCATTCCAATGAGATTTAATAACACCCTTGTGGGATGCCAACTCATCGATGACGAGGGGAACAAGAAGTTCTTGCATGGTCAAACGAGCAAAGGAGCAACTTTCACTATTGATGCAAAAGGGACTCCGATATTTTGCGAGGGTTATGCCACTGGTCTGTCCGTCAGGAACATTATGAAACAGATGAATATCCCTTATAAGGTCTATATTTGTTTTAGTGCAAGTAATATGGAGTTTGTAAGTAGGAACATCAGGGATGGGATCATCGTTGCGGATAATGACCCCAACAGTATCGGAGAAACGACTGCCAAAAAAACAGGCAAGCCGTATTGGATCTCCGAAACAGTCGGGGAAGATTTCAATGATTACCATATCAGGGTAGGCAATTTCAAAGCATCCCAGTCTCTAAAGAAACTGCTACTTTCTTTACAAACTTAGCTTCAATCTGCCGAATTCTTTCTCTAGTCAGGGTATAAACTTCACCAGTCTCTATCAGTGTATGCCCATTAGACCGCATTTTTAAAACACCCCAGTATTTATCCCGAAGTGTTTTGTTATTACGCTTAAAGAGTTCGTCAAACTGCTCCCTAGTGGGGAAATCCACAAACTTGTAGTGAATATCCCCTCCCACAAAGACTGGCACTTTGCCTTTACAGTCCTTTAGGTTCATCTTCTGCTTTCTTTGGATCGTGAATGATGACTGTGCCATGTTGGTCAATGTAATAAAGATCGCCTAGTTCTTTGGCTTTAATCAGATTGCGATACTGCACTTTCTGATTCATCTCCATCCATTTTTCTGCATCTTTGTCGGCTTGGTTCATGCTTGCTCCTCTTCATCTTCGTCTTCAAATGATTCATAGCTATCGGCAATACCCATCTCTGCATCCAGTTCTTCAGGAATGTTCTCACGCACCCACACGCTAGTCTTCGTGCCTTCAGGTGGATCAATGTTATAGAAGTCCTCTACACCATCTTCCCATGATCCACAAAAGGCACAACCACCTTCATAGTAATGGGCTTTGATCTCATAGCCCTCTTCATGCAGATACTCATACAAATCAGTGGGAGGACTCCACGCAGTAGAAAACGATGCCCTGATAGATTTGCCATGCTCATTCTCTTGAATGTCCATATAGCTTTCATCGGAGACAATCTCCCACTTTGTTCCCCAGTTCTGTAATCGCCAATCCCACCATGCTTGGTCTGGTTCGACAAACTCAGGCTTTTCCTGCCCAGTAGCCATGTTCATTGGGAATGTGGGCTTTACTTTGACCTGTGTGTAATCAGGCTCAGGTCGCAGTGTTGCAAAGAATTTATTGTTCTTCCATCCTTCAATGGCTTTGTCCACCATCTTTGGGTCTGTGTGTGATAAATACAATGTGTTGTCGCACCAATTAGGCATTTTGATTCTCCTTGTTATTAAGTTTGTCCGCATAAGTTTGGGCTTGTGATTTGTCCCGATACTTGATGCCCTTTGATTCAAATTTATATTTGCCATCAACCATGACTGTCCTGCCAACTTGGTAGTAATCGTCATAGTCAAAGAATGGCACTATTTTCCATTTAGTCGGCATCATGCACCTCGATTACATTGTCAATGTATTCATCGGCATTAACTACTTCACCCTTGTCAATGATTGAAGAAGAACCCTCATTGAACCTTTCCCATGCCATGTCTTCAGCTTTGCTTTCGGTTTTGGCATTGACATCAACCCAATAAAAGGTGGTCTCTTCCCTTGCTATACATACTCGATATTTAGGCATTTTGCACCTCATGTCCTAAAGTTTTGGCATAGCCAGTGCTAACACTGTCAGCTTCTTGAAAATTAAAGTATTTATCTTCAGCTTTTAAATAGGCTTGACCTTTGTTTTTGGCTTCCACATAGTAGCCATAATCCTTTGTGGATTCTTCGGTAAAAACTACAAAATATTTAGGCATCTTCTTCCTCCTCTTCTGCCATTTCGTCTAAATAACACTGTCTTGCTTCTTGATAAAAAGTAATGACCCTGTTGCCATCTTCATCCCAGTCCATAGACCAGTCTGTATGACCAAACTCTTCTTCACAATATTCATCTAATAAATCACTAGGCATTTTCTAACTCCTTATGTTGATGTTCAGCCAGTCTTCTTTCTTTCATTTTGTATAACTGTCCAAATCGAATTTTGTCTCCCAAAGACCATTCACCATATTGCATTTTGCAAGTGTCGTAGTAGTAATAAATTTGATTGATTTCATCTTCAATTTGTTTAAGTGTTTTCTTCATAAAATCTCCATAATTCGGTAATCATGTGGGTCATACGCATCTTCCATAGCACCATTGGTATAGGCTTCATGCTGATTAGCAAGAAAGTCTGTCAACTCCTCTAGGGCTTCCGTGTATGTTCTAAAAATCATGGGAGTGCAAATCCCATGATCGTCTTCAATGCTCCAACAATTCATCCATCCATCGCAGATGGTGTAGGTTTGGACTTCGTATGCCATTATTCGCTTGCCCATCCAAAGAATAGATATTCATCGGTGTTAGGAATAGCTATACATCCTGCATCCCCCCATTTGTCGTTGATTCGTGGATCGTCTTCTTCCATCAACTTGTCAGCCAATTCCATCGGGGTCATGCCATCAGGCAAAGGGATCATTACAAAACTGCTCTTCTCAGCAATCGTGCCAGTGTAGCCACTATGCCCATGATCGTATTGGGCTTCCTCTACTGCTTTCTTAAAAGCATCTTTGGCATTTTTGCCTACTTCAATGTGGTAAAAATTTACTGCACCCATGTGATTCTCCTTATCTCATTACAGGTAAACAACCTTGTTTTTCATCAGAAGTGAATAACGCACCTCCACCATTACCCTCATCATCACGACTAGGGAAAAACCACAAACCATCTTGGGTTTGGAAAGCAACACTTCTTTCATACCAACCCATGTCATCTGCTTCTTCCTGCGTTAAATAACGAACATTCACAATGCGTTTGTGAAGCAATAATTTCTTTGCTTCTTCTAGCCAGTATTTGTCGTAGTCTTTGATATCTTTCATTCTTGCTCCTCTTCAATTAGGTCAGCTTCTTCACATACAAACAGGGGATACTCAGGTCGCACTTCGCAACTTTGATACATCTTTAGCCCCTGCATCTCTGCTTTGGCAGGAGTATCTGCTTCCACTTCGATATACTGGGCAGTGGTCATCATCACATTCCATTTAGGCATGGTCAGTCTCCAATTCATATTCAACTTCGTAAATATGGGGATTGTCTTTATCAATCTCGACAATGGTGAAGTCTTCGCCATCGTTAAGAACATCGCCCACTTTCAGGTTTGCCATTTCTTCGGGATCAAGGTAGAAGTAAATCTTTTCATCTGCCCATCCCCAAAAAGCTTCTTCAGGATGATCGTCTCTATCCGCAACTCCGATAAGGACGGATGCACCATCCTCATACCATTCGTTTTGGATAACAGTGTCATACGCTTTGATAAGTATCTTTGGCATATCAGCACTCCACAAAGTCAAATGGCACAAGGGTTTGTGATAGAACATCCCCTTTGCCGTTATAGACAAGAACATAAAATCTCTTCTCTTCATCGTCCTGCTTGACCATGACATAGCCACCCATCTTGACTACGCATTGTTGATCGGTATCCCATACATCGAGATTGACAACTACCGAACCATCATCAAGAGAATCGGTAGTCATCTCAATCACTTCGTCATTACTGGATGCAGGATCGTGATTGCCCTGATATCCGTCTTCGCAAATATTTTGCATGGTTATCCCCTTTACCAACTGGCTTGATAGCTAAATGAGTATTCGTCAGGTAGTGCCAAAACCCTTTCCAAACCCTCTACAGTGTTCTTCAGGTCTTGGTAATACCATTCGTCTTTTTCATACGAACCAAAGAAAAACCCTTGCGTTGGCTCTAGGTCTGCATCCCTTTCGGCATCAGGATGTTCCAGTATGTCCTTGCACAAATCATGCAGGGTTTGCAACTGGCTTCTTTCTACCTCGTATTCTCGGCAGTTATCCTCCCCATCCTGCACTACATTCACGAACCATCCATGAATGGCATTGGCTTTCCTCCAATACATAGCTTCAAGGGATATCTCTTTCACGACCAGACTTGAACCATTGAATCGTCTTTCCTGATCGCCCTGAACCCCGATAATCTCGCCTACTTGTTCCGATATCGCTTTGTCTTTGTCAGACCACAAGTAGCGTTTTGCTGATAAATACATATCTAAACCCATTTCAATCTCCTAGCAGTTAATCAAAGACCACCTTACTGCATCGTTCACTCAATTAAGGTGATTCAGGTGGTTTCGCCCTTACAGGCTCATCAGTTTGATAGACACTTCTTTCGCCAATTCAGGGCATTTTCGTTTCGGGCAGGATAAAGACTATCCAGTTTGTGAATCATCTTCTTCGGTGCGTTGTAATAAAAAGGCATCATGTCTTCCGACATCTCTTTTAATGCCCATTCCTTTGCACTGCACTCCAGTAGCATGACCATGCCAAAACCAGTCTTCGTGCCGTCTGCTTTGACAATGTTAAGAATCCCATATGCTTCACGACCCTTAACAGATACATCAGTCAATTCAAATGACGGATTAGTGCCAACTTCGCCAACTTGCCTAAACTCGTCTTCTAGCCACTTCTTTTTGTCCTTGTGGTAAGGCGGTGTTTGTCCTGTCCAACCCATGTTAAAACCCTCCAGTTTGAATAAATAAATATAAGGCTTGTGGGAACATAAAAAATGCTATGTATGCCCAAGCCACCACCAGTATTGCGTTTACTAACCATTCTTTTTCATTGAACATCGTTATGCTCCTCAAATTGAAATTTAAAGACCCTTTGGCAGAATAAGCACTGCTCGATATAGGTTTCCCCATCATCAGACAATGCGACTGTCCTAGCCCCATCTAAGGGGCAGGAAAAGGGGTTATCCACATCTGCGTAGAAAACCCCCTCCATTACTCAAAATCCTTTGGCACGACTACATCGTATTTACGCAACATCTCAATGGCTTTATGGGATAAGCACATCACCCCATCGTATTCAGTCAGTGTGCGTATGCCAACTGGATCAATCGAGAACCACAAACCAATATGCTCAAAACCCACATCTTCAATGTCCCATTCAATGAAGCCAGTAGCATCATCATTAAAGAACAATTCCATTGTGGATTCGTGTGTCCCGATATCCCTTTCACCCCATGACCCCTCCATAATCAATGGCTCGGTGAACTTCATAACCCCGATAGAGTAAGTAGCCATTACTTTTTCTCCTCCACCCAAACACGCATCTCTCCCCTAGCACATACATACCCTTGTTTGCGAATAAGACCATTCCAATTAATAAAGGAATCAATCCACTCATGGCACTCTGCCCAAGACTGGCAAATATGCTCTCCTACTCTTTGAGAATTGGTGTCCACTACGATAGCCCTCATCATCTCAATACTCCGAAGTGAGCATGAGAACATCATCGGTCAAAAAGAACTCATAGACTCCAACTGGGCAGTCAGTATGCTCAATCATCTTACGGAAGATGACATCCTCATTACCATCGGTGGCAACAAT
>Ga0209087_1000046_pt1 | contig 65220 bp, 103 predicted proteins | sample S_130805_EF_Meta_FD_187321 | JGI IMG/M metagenome (GOLD analysis project Ga0209087, IMG submission 187321) | Freshwater microbial communities from Lake Simoncouche, Canada to study carbon cycling - S_130805_EF_MetaG (SPAdes) (version 2) | ecosystem: Environmental > Aquatic > Freshwater > Lake ... | reverse complement strand
TACTATTAACGGTAACTCTGTTTCATTAGGTGGCTCAACAACCGTAACAGCCACAGCAACCAATGCCTTGACAATTGGCACTGGTTTGACAGGCACTAGCTACAACGGATCATCTGCAGTAACAATTGCTATTAACAGCACAGTGGCAACCTTAACTGGTAGCCAAACATTAACTAACAAGACAATCAGTGGTGCAAGTAATACACTGACTAACATTGGCAACGCAAGCCTTACAAACAGCTCGTTGACCGTTGGTACAACCAACATTGCACTAGGTGCAACAAGTCTTACATTAGATGGTTTGTCTAGTGTTACTGTAACGGCAGATCCAACCTTAGCACTGCAATTAACAACCAAGCAATATGTTGATGGTTTAGTTGCTACTGGTTTGACATATCACCAGCCAGTGCAAGCAGCGACTACTGCACCACTAGCTGGTGTGGTTGTTTACAACAATGGTGTAGCAGGTGTTGGAGCCACACTCACGCTTACTACCCCATTAACTGTTTTGGATGGTTACACATTACTTAACACAAACCGCATACTGGTTAAAGACCAAGTTAACCAAGCGCATAATGGTATTTACACATGGGCAACTGGCGGTACAGTATTAACCCGTGCAACTGACGCAGATACTTATGGCACCGGCGTTAACCAACTTAGCCAAAATGATTACTTCTTTACACAAAACGGAACTGTCAACAAGGGCACTTCGTATGTAGTTACAACAGTTGGCACAATTACCTTTGGTACAACAGCAATCACATTTGCTGAGTTTAGTAGCTCGTTAGTATACACCGGCGGCACAGGTATAACAGTTGCTGGAACAGTAATTAGTCTTACCAACACGGCAGTAACCGCAGCATCTTATGGCTCTGCTACTCAAGTTGGTACGTTCACTGTAAATGCACAAGGCCAACTAACACTAGCCGGCAATACAACAGTAACCCCAGCAGTTGGGTCTATTACTGGCTTAGGAACTGGCGTTGCAACTGCACTAGCAGTTAACACTGGCTCAGCAGGTGCGGTAGTTGTTAACGGTGGCGCGTTAGGTACACCATCAAGTGGCACACTGACCAACGCAACTGGTCTGCCTTTGTCAACAGGCGTAACAGGCACATTGCCAGTTGGTAATGGCGGTACTGGTGCAGTGACACTAACTGGCTATGTAAAGGGCACAGGAACATCTGCCCTTACAGCAAGCGCTACAATACCAAGCACCGATATTACTGGCCTTGGCACAATGTCAACACAAAACGCCAGCTCAGTTGCAATAACTGGCGGTACAATTAACGGAACAACAATCGGTGCAAGTACGGCAGCGGCTATCACCGGCACAACTATAACAGCAACAACATACGTCGGTATATCCGGAGGTACATTCTAAATGGCACAGAGCGGCTACACACCAATTTCGCTGTACTACAGCACAACAGCAGCAACGTCACCAACAGCGCTTAATTTAGTTCCAGGCGAGTTGGCAATCAACATTACCGATGGTAAGCTATTCTACGAGGATAACGCTGGTGCTGTTCAAGTTATTGCTTGGAAAACAACTCCAGCAACTGCCGGTGGTACAGGACAGACTAGCTACACAACAGGCGACTTGTTATACGCATCTAGCTCTACTGCACTTAGTAAGTTAGGCATCGGGTCAAACGGTCAGGTGTTAGGTGTATCTGGTGGTGCGTTGGCTTACATTACACCATCTGGTACAACAGGCAGCAGCTTGACAATAGCATTAACTGGCGGTGCAGCAGCACCGGCAACATTTAACGGCAGCGCTGCTGTCACTATCGACTACAGCACAGTAGGCGCCGATCAGGTCGGCACTGGTGTCGCTATGGCAATTGCACTGGGATAAGGAACCATAATGGCAAATAACTTTACATCGTACCTAACAAAAAACGTTGGTACATCCGCTTCTACCGTTGTTACCGTGGCAGCAAGCACACAGACGACCATCATTGGTTTGTCTTTTGCAAACACTACTACTTCACCAATTACAGTTAGCGCGTACATCACACGCTCTGCGGTTGACTACTACTTGATTAAGGACGCCACAGTACCCGTCGGCTCTTCCTTGGTAGTTGTTGGCGGTGACCAAAAGACTGTTATGATTACCTCTGACGCACTTAAGGTAATTACCTCTGCCGCGTCATCTGCTGACGTAGTTACATCTGTTCTGAACATTACCTAAGAGGCTTAAATGTCATACATTGGCTCAACACCAACAACCCAGAGCTTCATAGCCGGGACTGACTACTTTAATGGCACCGGAAGCGCCACTGCGTTCACCTTATCACGCAGCGTTGTCTCCGCTAATGACATTCAAGCTACAGTCAATAACGTTGTTCAAGTACCTAACGATGCGTACACCGTTAACGGCACGACTATCACGTTCACCTCTGCACCGTCAGCTGGCACTAACAACATCTATGTTCGCTACCTGTCCACCACTACTCAGTCAATCACACCGAGCCAAGGCACAGTTAGCTGGAGTACTTTAAACGCTGATGTACAGCAAGACTTAGGTATTAGCTTCAAGAACCGTGTTTTTAATGGTGCCTGTGTAATTGACCAGCGTAACAATGGTGCTAGTATTACTCAAGATACTTCTGGCACACAATACTCGCTAGATAGATGGAGTGATTATGGAAGTGTTTCAAGTAAATTTACAGTTCAACAAAACGCTGGTTCTGTAACACCACCAACAGGATTTACTTATTATCTTGGTGTAACTTCTTCCTCTGCATACGCAGTTGGGTCAAGTGATATATTTACAATTCAACAAAGGCTAGAAGGATACAATGTTGCTGATTTAGCATTTGGAACAGCTAACGCAAAAACTATTACTGTTTCGTTTTGGGTTCGTAGCTCATTGACAGGAACATTTGGTGGAGCTATTAATAATGTAGATGCTACTCGTTCATATCCATTTACATATACTATATCAGCAGCAAACACTTGGACACAAATTAGCATTACTGTTGCTGGGGATACTAGCGGAACATGGAATACTACCAATGGCGTAGGATTGCGTGTAACTTTTGGTATGGGTTGTGGGGCTACTGTAAGCGGAACCGCTGGTGCTTGGGCTACTGCATCTTATTTCTCAGCTACAAGTGCAGTTTCGGTAGTTGGTACATCTGGAGCTACTTGGTATATAACTGGTCTTCAGCTTGAGGTAGGCACACAGGCAACGACTTTCGATTACCGCTCCTATGGTACCGAATTGGCTTTGTGCCAACGCTACTTTGAAAAATCTTACAATCAAAATGAAGCTGTTGGTGCAAGTGGTGTGCTTGCTTTTCGAGTGTATGTAACACCTTTTGTTGGAAACGAATATAGTGCTAGTTTATATTTTAAAGTTTCAAAAAGAACCGCACCTACTATGGCATATTACACAAACGGAGGTACACCAAATGTTTGGGTAGCATTACCTTCAACTTCAAGCAGAACCCCAACAACAAATACTGTTGGCGAAAATTCTTTTGAAATATCTGTTACTGGTGTAACTGCTGATAGCACATTACAAGGCAGTTGGACTGCTTCTGCGGAGTTATGATTATGTATAAACTTTTACCTTTTAACCCAATAGTAAGTAATGTTCAAATTGTTGTGCGTTTATCAGATAACGCTAACATCCCATTCGACCCAGACAACACCGACTACCAAGCCTACCTTAAGTGGCTGGCTGAAGGCAACACCCCCCTACCAGCGGAGAACGCATAATGGCTATTAGTTTAATCAACTCAAACAGCTTGGCTAGTGGCGTACCAGCAAGCTCTAATATGCCAGCGGGTAGTGTATTGCAAGTTGTTCAAGCTACTTTAACAGCTACAACTTCTGCTACTACCGCAACACTTACTGATTCTGGACTAACCGCAACTATTACCCCTAGATCATCAACAAGCAAAATTTTAGTTATTTTTCAAACAATGGGTAGTGGTGCTGGTAATAACGGAATTGGTTTTGGAATTGTTAGGAATAGCACAACAATTTGGACTAGCGGATATGACAGCGGCCCTAAATATTATTCATCCTATTTTACAACTGGATGGAATGCTACAACTACAATTAATTACTTAGACTCACCATCTTCTGCTTCTGCAGTAACTTATAAAATTCAATACGCTGGCTACAATACCTCAGCCGCAACTTATTTTAATATAAATGGTGCTACTGCTACTATGCAACTTTTGGAGATTGCAGGATGATTACTATTCATGATGCTATTTACTCACTTAATCCATCCGTAGTTACTGTTCGTGGTGATGTGGCCTACGATGCAAACGAACAAGAAGTTGCATACGACCTAGCTGCAGCAGAAGCTAAATTGGTAGAACTTCAAGCAGCCGAAGTGGCAGCTCAACAAGACGCAGAAGCAGCTAAAACATCAGCCCTCAGCAAACTAGCTAAACTTGGCTTGACTGACGCTGAAATCAAAGCCTTAACAGGAAACTAACAATGAGCTATATTGGTAATCAACCCACATCGGTAGCATTCCTTACCGACCAGTTCAGTGGCACCGGCTCCCAGACAGCGTACACGCTCTCTGCCGCCCCGGCCAACACTGCCTCTATCCTTGTCGCCGTCTCTGGTGTCTTACAAGACCCAACAACCTACTCAACATCCGGTCTGACACTGACCTTCAGCTCAGCCCCTCCAAGCGGCACTGGCAACATCTCAGTGCGCTACTTAGGCATCCCAGCGAGCAACATTACCACGACAGCCTACCGTACAGTAACCGACTTCACTGCCACTGCGGGTCAGACTACATTCACACCACCATCATACACAGCGGGGTTCATCAATGTCTACCGTAACGGAGCTCGCCTTGGTGCTGCTGACTACACTGCTACTAACGGCACAACCGTGGTCTTGGCTACTGGCGCTACCTCTGGCGACTTGGTTACTACAGAGAGCTTCTATGTAAGCTCAGTATTGAATGCTATTCCCGCAACTAGCGGAGCGGTGACAAGTGCATATTTGTTGGATGGTTCTGTAACTCAGGCTAAGTTAAGCACCAATGTGTCTGGTAACGGTCCAGCTTTTGGTGCTTATGCTGGCTCTACAACATTAATGATTAGCGGGGCATACACAAAAGTATTATTTGATACAGAAGTTTATGACACCAATAGTAACTTTGCGTCAAGTAGATTCACCCCAACTGTTGCTGGATATTACCAAGTAAATTCAACTGTAACTATTCAATCAACTGGTAGTTTTTATGTTTTAACATCGCTTTATAAAAATGGGTCTTCCTTTGCAGAAGGTGGTCTAGCATCTGGCAATGCCTCTGCTTACAACCGAGCTTCTGTATCAGCACTGGTTTATGCAAACGGCTCGACAGATTATTTTGAAATCTATTGCGCTCAAAACTCAGGGTCAAGTATAAACACACTAAACGTGCAAGCAAGCACTTATTTCAACGGTTCATTGGTTAGGAGTGCGTAATGGAACTATATGACAAAATTAAATCAATATACCCAAGCCTTACAGACATTGACTTTACAACAGTTATTCGTCTCCAAAACGACTCTGACGGAAAAGGCACATACATTGCCAAGTGGGAACACCCAACTCTTGCCCAACCAACTGAGGAGCAATTAGCATGACTAATGCCGTTAACGTAGCCGCACTAGGTAGCGGTCCAGCTTTTAGCGCATATCTTTCTACTAATCAATCGATTGGCGGTGGCAATACAAAAATAGCATTTGACACAGAAGTGTTTGATACAAATTCAAACTTTAATACAACAAATTATCGCTTTACACCAACTGTAGCTGGTTATTACCAATTTAATACCTCAATCGTTAGCCCAGGAAATTTACCATTAGGGGCTGCACAAGTTTGGAAAAATGGTGGCTCTCCAGCATCTTGCCAAATACAAGGTTATCAAAATGGGGCATCTACAAACGCCTATAGTTGTTCTACCGCTGGAATATTTTATATGAATGGTTCTACTGATTATGTTGAAGTTTATTTGTATGTATCTGCGAGTGCAACTGTCAGCAGTAACAGTAACACAACAACATTTACTGGTTGTTTATTGAGGGCAGCATAATGGGATTACAAGAAAAAATTAAAGCACTATATCCACAGTTAACAGAAGAAGATTTTATGCCTACTCGTGGAACTATTCGTGTTCAAAACGATTCAGACGGCAAAGGCGCATACATAGCTAAGTGGGAACACCCTACATTAGCTAAACCAACAGATGAGGAGCTTTCATAATGAAAGACTACCAACAATACCTCAAATGGGTCGAGGAAGGCAACACACCACTACCCGCAGATGAAGGAGCAGCATAATGGCGTTAACACAAGTACAAGGCGGGATGATCTCCAGCCTGCCAACGGGCAGTGTTATTCAAGTAGTTAATGGATTTACTTCAACACTTGTAGCAAGTTCAACAAGCACTTTTATTGATACTGGCTTAACTGTAACTATTACACCTAAGTTTTCTACAAGTAAAATTCTTGTTTTTGTTCATCAAAACGGCGTGTCAAAAGATGGTGGCAATGCTGGTGCTGATATGAAATTAAGTCTTCTTAGAAACTCAACTATTATTTCTAACTTATCTTTATATTCTTTGTATACTGGCACAACTATTGCTTTATATGGTCAGACACTTAGTACTTCTTATTTAGATTCACCAGCAACAACTTCTGCTACTATTTATAAAACACAATTTGCCGCTTCTGAAAATACTGGAACTGTTGTAACTCAAGTAAACGCTGGCAACTCTACGTCAACAATTACTGTTATGGAGATTGCAGCATGATTCATTTATACCAAGCAATTTTTGCACTCAACCCTTCTATTGTTATTGTTCGTGATGATGTTGCTTTTGACAAAGACGAAAAAGAAGTACCCTACAATAAAAATGCCGCACAAGTTAAATTAGCTGAATTACAAGCTGCCGAAACAGCAGCAGAACAAGCCGCAATTGCCGCCAAAGAATCGGCTTTATCTAAACTAACCGCAATTGGTTTAACGCCAGACGAAATAAAGGCGCTGATCGGATAATGAGCGACCTAATTGACAAGAACGAGGCGGCCTTGTCTGCCCACGAGCAGATCTGTGAGATCCGCTACGAGTCCATCTGCGCCAGACTAAAGCGTCTGGAGACCATCCTCATTGGATCGGCGGGCTTTATTATCATTACACTACTATCCATCGTTGTTAAAATACACTGATGAATAATGGCAGACCCATTCGGAATAACAGAGGGCGCAAAGACCCTTGCAGCGAGTTTAGACTCCGCCCGTGAGGGATCACAACAACTAAGCAAGTCGATCGCAGACGTACAACAAGAGGCGGTCGACCTTGCAAACAAAAGAGCCCAAGAACGTAAACGGGCAGCCCGTGAGGCAGAGTTCAAAAAAGAACACGCGCTCATCAAGGCACTAGAGCAGTGGAACCACAAGAAACAAATCTCCGACCAAGAGGCAAAGCTCAAGATTGACTTTGTTAGAAAGTACGGGGCCAAGGAGTGGGACGCTCTGCTCAGAATAAAACTAGACATAGAGAACATGGAAAGAAAAAACAATGAAGAGTTTCAACACGATCTTAAGGCAGTTAGAAGAGTTCAGTTCTATTGTTTTGCAGCGGCTGCGGTCATTGCGTGGTACCTTACTTGGGGCTATAAATAATGTTCGGAATAGATGACATCGTTGGTGCTGGTTTAAAAATACTAGACAAAGTAATTCCAGACCCAGCCCAAAAGGCACAAGCCCAGTTAGAGCTTGCCAAGCTCGCCCAAGACGGTAAGCTGGCAGACATCCAAGCCGACATGAACGAGCAGAACAATGTATCTGATCGTTGGAAGGCCGACATGAGCTCTGACTCTTGGCTGTCTAAAAACATTCGACCCATGGCGCTCATAGCGATCCTTGGCGGCTACTTTGTATTTGCCATGATGTCCGCCTTTGGACTCAACGCCAACGAGAGCTACGTTACCCTATTAGGTAACTGGGGCATGCTCGTCTTCGGGGCCTATTTCGGCTCACGTAGCCTGGAGAAAATAACCGAAATTCGGAGCAAGAATAAATGAATATGCAAGACCTTTTAAAAGCTGTTATTCCTATTGTTGTAGTCTGCATGGGCTGGTTGCTTGGACAAGTATCCTCATTTCAAACTCGCCTTACTCAGATTGAAGGCAAGATGCCAGCGTTGATTACAACTGAAGGCGTACCAACAGACAGCCCCATATCAGCAGAAAAACGGGCACGGATCAGAGAAGAAATCTACAAAGAACTACACGAACTTCATGTCCGAGTTAAGTTAATAGAAGAAAGAAACAAGACTAAATGACAAATCTTAGCGTACACTTTACATTAGACGAACTAACGCACACGGACCACCGTGAGTTCGACAACACACCCAACCCGCAAGAAACAGCCAACCTAATCCGTTTAGCTGGCCTCCTAGAAGATGTTAAACTCCTATTAGGCGGAAAGCCTATTATGGTGAACAGCGCATTTCGCTCTAAGGCCGTGAATGATGCCGTTGGAAGCAAAGATTCGAGCCAACATCGGGTGGGCTGCGCTGCAGACATCCGTGTCCCTAACATGACGCCCGACGAGGTTGTAAGGGCAATAATTGCATCGGAGATTGGGTATGACCAACTTATTCGAGAATTTGACCGCTGGACACATATTTCTGTTCCTAATACTACTGGCGGTAATCCTCGCCGACAATCTCTAATCATCGACAAAACAGGCACAAGAGCATTTTCGTAATATAATTACGAAATAGGAGGTACCATGTACAAGATTATTACATCTTGTATCTGTACTGCCGCCATCGTTTTTGGGTCTGTGACCTACCCTCCGTTGGGTGATTGGCTAGTACAATACGAGAAGAAGTTTGAATGGGTGGCAATGTCCACCATTGATTTAATTACTGGGTTTGAAGGATTTCGCACCAAAGCCTACCAAGATGTTAACGGCAAGTGGACAATTGGAGTAGGGCATTTAATACGCCCACAGGATCGTCATATGCTCCATAGGGAGCTTTCTGAGGCAGAGGTAATAGGGTTGCTACACCAAGACCTTAAAATGTGCTCAGATGCCCTAGAATCGGCTATAAAGGTCATGGTTAACAGAACCCAAGCTGACGCCTTACACAGCCTATGCCATAACATTGGGCCGGACAGAATGGTTCGCTCAGAGGTAGTCTACCACCTTAATCAAGGCGACACCCAAAAGGCGGCAGACGCCTTTATGAACTGGACAACCCCAGGTTTAAAAAAACGTAGACAAGCAGAACGAGCTTTGTTTTTAGCTAACGAGTAGGGGCGTAAACAACCCCATTTTTGCATAAGTAGTATTAGGAGTCTTTAAGGAAACCATATGAACGATTACAAACAAAATACCAAAATGAAGTCTGACATTCCTTGTTATAAGGAAGGCGGATCTGTCTATAAATCACGTCATTCCGAAAAAAGTGAAATGAAAGAAGACATCTCTAAAGACAAAAAGGTTGTTAAAAAAGCATTTGCTATGCACGACAAGCAAGAGCACCCCGGAGAAAAGACCGACCTATCCAAACTCAAAAAAGGTGGTCGTGCTAAAAAAGAATGTGGCACTGTTAAAAAGTACAAATGTGGTGGTGGTGTATTTGGTGCTAAGAAAACCAAAGAAGACATCAAGAATATGGATGATGCTAAAGACTGCAAACCAAAAATGTTAGCTGGTGGTGGCTCTTTAGAAGAAGTTGATGAGCAAGAAAATCCAGGTTTAGCTAAATTGCCAACCAATGTACGTAACAAAATGGGTTACAAGCGTAACGGTGGAAAAGTTAAGAAGATGATGTCTGGTGGAACTTGCTCATAATGCCATATAAATCAGAAGCTCAAAAAGGCGCCATGGGTGCTGCTGCAGCTGGTAAAAGCACACTAGGCATTCCTAAAAAAGTAGGTAAAGAGTTTATGAAAGCTGGTCCAGTATCTAAGAATTTACCTAAACAAGTAATGAAGCGTGCATCTGGCAGAGGTCGTTAAACAATGGCATATAGTGGCACATACAATCAGACTAAGGTCAATGTTGACCAGTTAATTTCCTATGCGTATCGTGACGCAGGGAAAACCTCGGAAGAGATGACACCAGAGTATGTGCAAGCTGGTAAGCAAGCACTGTTTTACATTCTCCAAAACTCAGCCAACCGTGGTATTAATATTTGGTTACAAGAGATTGTTGTATTGGGTGCACAGACAAACCAGCAAGTACTTCCTATGCCAGTCAACTGTGTTGATGTACTAGAGGCTAACTGGATTTACCTTGTGAACCCAGCAATTACTTCTGCTCTTCCTACAAGTAATGCTAACGCTCCGTTGTTGTTTAATCAAAGCACAAACGCAGACTTAAACCTATTTGCAACAACTACATTGGGTGCCAACTACTTTGGTGCGTCTTATTCTCAAGCAACAAGGTTATTCTACGTTGGCTTTAATGCCTATGCCCCCGGTGGCAGTGCTACCTACAACCTTGACTTTCAAGTCAGCAACGACGGCATTACATGGACTACTTGGGAATCATTCCCAACGGTTACATTAGCCGACCGTCAGTGGCAGTACTACAACATCGACCCCACACAGGGGTTTAGCTACTATAGGCTAAACAACCGTACTGGTGGCAGTACCTATTCTCTTCGTGCTATTCAGTTTGCACAATCACAACAAGTAATCCCACTAGCACGACTCAATCGTACCGATTATTTTTCCCTGCCCAACAAACAATTCCCTAGTCAACGCTCACTACAGTATTGGTTTAATCGTCAGATTGATCCAGAAATGTATCTATGGCCAGTACCAAATAACAACTTCCAAGCATTCTCATTAATCATAGAATGTCAGCCACAAGATGTTGGATCGTTGACTAACGAATTGTATATGCCAGATCGTGCACTCAATTACTTCCAAACCGCACTATCACATAGATTGGCTATGCAGTTACCAAGCACTGATTTAAATCGGGTTGCGTATTTGGAAAAGTTAGCAATGGACGCACGTCAGCAATTTGAAGATGAAGATCGTGATAAGTCACCAATCTACTTCCAACCCAACATCAGTTATTATACTAGATAATTAAATGCCTACAGCCTACGTTCAAACCTACGATAACTTGGTGCTAGATGTTCAACAGTACATGGAGCGTAACGACGCCGAGTTTGTAGCAATGATCCCGACCCTAATTGGTCTGGCTCAGTCTGCTATTGCCGCTGAGTTAAAGACATTACTGCAATTGGTTGTCGTGACAACTACACTCACTGCCTCTAATCCCGTGTTAATAAAACCAACCCGCTGGAGAAAAACAGTCTCCATGAAGATTAATGGCGCTCCTGTAGTATTGCGTTCACAGGATTATATTGCACAATACAACTCTGAGTCTACCACAGGGCAACCAAAGTTTTATGCTGAGTATGACTACAACAACTGGAACTTTGCCCCATCTCCAAATGCAAATTACCCAGTGGAAATTATCTACTACAGTCTAGTGCAACCATTAGACTCAACTAATCAGACTAATTTGTTTACTCAAATTGCCCCACAGGCAATGTTGTTTGGGACTTTGTTGCAAGCACAAGGATACTTAAAGGCACTAGACAAACTGCCTGTATGGAAAGCATACTACACAGACTGTATTGCCTCCCTTAAGAAAGAAGACAACTCACGTCGTATTGATCGCAATACAACAGTACAGGAACCTTAATCAATGCCGTCATACGTATCGCCATTTACCGGTGACGTTGTCCAGCAGACGGATGTCACATACTATGCGTTAGCTTTTAGCACTAACACGCAGCTATACTGGCCTGCCGTTCTTAATGGCACACAGGTGCCTGCCTCACGCATTATGGACTGCACACCGTCCACTAGTAACCTAACAGTATTTTTACCAGATGCCTCACAAGGATCTAATGGTATCGACATCCTGTTTCGTAACTTTGGTGCACAACCATTTTTTATTGCACAGTTTGGTGGATCTGGTTCGGTAAGTATTGCAGCCGGTGAGTCTAAATACTTTTATTTGTCAAACAACAGCACATCAGCTGGTGTATGGCAAAATGTCACCTTTGGCACTGGCACATCTTCTGCCGATGCTGCTACTTTGGCTGGCGCCGGTCTTGCCGCTATTAGTGGTAAGTTAGCCGTTACCCAAGCCCCAATTACTTCTAGCTCCACCCCAACTATTAACAACGCAAGCCGTGCCAATACATTTGTTTGGACTGGTGGTAACGGTGTGTTTACCATACCACTAGCCTCAACGCTTTCCGCTGGATGGTGGATTGGGTTCAGAAACAACGGCACGGGCTCAATAGTTTTAACGCCAACTGGTGGTCAGTTAATTAACAAAGCCTCCAATGTTAGTGTACCTCCGGGTGGATCTGGCTTTATATTTTACCAGCAGTCAACCACTGAGTTTTACACCATTGGTCTGCAAACACCATCAAACGTTACGTTTACATCTGCCGTTTATGATGTGGATAATATTGTCGGCCCGACGTTAAGCCTTGTTACTTTTGCCCCAGTTATTCAAACTTATGTATCACTATCTGGCACACGTACAACTAACTTAAATGTAGTATTACCATCCACAACAGCCCTGTACATTTTAATTAATGATACTACAACTGTCCTATATAACATCACATTTAGTATTTCTGGCTCCATGGCAGCGCCTACTGTATTGGCGCCTGGAAGTATTATTACCGCATTGTCAGATGGCAATCAATTAATTATTCTTTCACAAAGCTCATCTGTCTATTTTACTGGAGCAAATGGTTCTGCATTACTTCCTACTTTTTCATTTTTAACAGATACTACAACTGGTATGTATTTAAGTGCCGCTGGGTCACTTGGTTTAACAGCAAACGGTGCTAACATATTAACGCTAAATGGATCTAATCCAAGTACTCCTCAAATTACTACCCCAGCTACAATTTCAACAACTAAAACTGTTACTGCAACCGGTGGTGTTCTTGGTGGAACATTCTAATGGCTGATCAACAAAACTCTGGAACAGCACAAGAGCAGTACAACCTAGTGTATACACTGGCAGTACAAGCTGGTATTAAACGTGATGGTACTAAGTTTGAATCTCGTGATTACCAAGATGGTGTGTGGTGCAGATTTCAACGTGGTACACCTAAAAAAATGGGTGGCTACCGTGAAATTTTTAGTACGTTTAATGCCATACCACGGGGTATGGTTGTCAGTCCATACAACGGTGTTAACTACATCTTCACTGGTAACCGCTATGGTATTGAAGTGTTTATTACTGGCAACACTATTGGTGTAGGTTCTGGTCCGTATATTGCAAATATAATTCCCGGTTATTCTCAACAGTCTATTTCTGCTAACACCACAACCACCTTTACAATAACTAGTACATCAACACCAATTAAAAATTTCTCAACGGTGTATCCAGCGGGTACTAAAGTTATATTTAGTCAGACTAATCCCGTAGTATATACAACAGTCGGCACACCAGTGTTTGCAACACCAAACACAACAGTAACTTTTACTCCAGCTTTACCTGCGTTAACAACAGTTACTAATGTATGGATTGCAAATACAACATTTGCAGCCGATACCCGTAACTTGTGGCAGTTTGACCTACAGTATTCTCCAGCGGGTGGTGCATTAAAAGTATTAGCGCACCCGGGGCTAAATTTAACTAACATTGACAACGCTGAAAATACTCAAGTTTTATATGGTGATATTATTCCTGTGTCTGTGGGAGTTTGGAACTTTTATGGCTTGGCTGATAGCACAGGTCAAAACCCAACATATCGACCTATTAGTGTAAACGGTGGAGTGTGTGTCTTATACCCCTACATATTTGTGTATGGTGATAATGGTTACATTGCTAACAACCATGTTGATTCAACCTATGGTACTCAGACATTAACCGATTGGAACGGTGCAACAGCCAACCAAATCAACATGTCCTCTTCCAAGGTTATTAAGGGTATGCCTGTACGGGGCGGTACTAACTCACCATCTGGTTTGTTCTGGGCTACTGATTCATTGATTCGTGTATCGTTTACTGGTGCAGCTCCTCTATACTGGCGTTACGATATTATTTCTAGTCAGATCTCAACAATGTCCTCATCTTGTTTTGCCGAGATGGACGGTGTGTATTACTGGCTTGGTGTTGACCGTTTCTATCAATACAACGGTGTGGTTAGCGTTCTGCCTAATGATAAAAATGTAAACTGGCTATTTGACAATGTTAACTTTGAGCAACGTCAAAAAGTATGGACTACTAAAGTACCACGCTATAACGAGATCTGGTTCTTTTATCCCCGTGGTTCGGCCACAGAAGTAACTGATGCCATTATCTATAACGTAAAAGACAAGATTTGGTATGACGCTGGTCAGGCTAATGGCGCTCGTCGTTCTTGTGGATATACCACAGAGATTTTCCCAACACCTATTTGGTGTGGTTGGGACTATGAAGTAACTTATAGCTCCCCGTACACTTTGATTGCAACACCCGCTGGTCAGCCAGCCCCCGCAGCAAATCAATTTTATGTAGCTGGTGATGCAACACCAGTTTTTTCTGCAGGTGATTATTTTTCTTTTTCAAACTCTGGTAATCCAGCAAGCCCAGTTTATGTTGTTGCAACAAGCACATTAATTATCACTGGTCTAGTACCGGCTCCTGGAGTTACTTTAGTAACTGCAACAAAAAACTTTTCTCCAGCTGTCACGGTTGGTAATGTAGCGTATTATATAGAGGGTGGTTATCCAATTTGGCAACAAGAGTATGGTTACAATAAAGTAACCTTCTCACAAGAACTTGCCGTTACATCTAGCTTTACAACCTGCGACATTAGTTGGGTTGGTGGAACACCATCACAAGATACACCACAGGGTCCAAATCGACGCATGCACTTACGCCGTATTGAGCCAGATTTTGTACAGTCAGGCACCATGACACTGGATGTTCAAGGTCGTAAATTTGCTAGAGGGTCAGTAGAAACTTCTGGGCCATTTTCATTTGCGTCAGACACCGGTAAGATTGACTTAAGAGTAGAACATAGAGAAGTTAGTTTAACATTTACTTCTAATGATATTAATGGTAACTATGAAATGGGTCGTTTACTTATTACCGCAGAATATGGTGACGAGCGCCCATAATGGATCAGCAAATATTTTTTCCGTTTAATCCCGAGGGCATGGATTGGCAACATTGGAATGGTAACTTAATCATGTATTTTGGAACAGAACTTATTCCTTATACTACTGATGAAAACGATTGGAAAATGGTAGCTAAGAATGTATCCCAGCTTCCACGCTTTACCGTGTACCCAGTTTCGGATCCCGATTTGTATGAGAATTGGCAGGATTGGGCGTTAGAGTTTACTCAGATTATTAATGGTCCTTCTCAGTAGGGCGAAAACACCCTAATATTTGCATATGTAGATATAGGACAAACATAAAGGCTAAGATGGTAGTCGACAGCAAAAAAGAACAACTGGAGTTTGAGGATATTGTCAAGATTTCTGTCAAAGAGACGAAGTCTAAATATCCTATGCATGTTGCTTTTGTAGCTGTCATGAAAGAATTAACTTTGCCCGGTGCATTTTCAGTTCGCATGGGTAACACTGTGTTTATTGTACACCCACAAAAAGACAGAGTTGGCTATGTTTTTTTTCGTGCTTTAAACGCCGACACAGCTAAAAATTATATTGAACATAGTAAAAAATTTACGGATCAAATGAAAGCAAAGGGTTACAAAGTGATGGTAACTCAATTTGAAGATCCTACTATTTTGAACATATTTAAAGCCATTGCTCGAGATAAACCCGAAGGCATGGGATACGCTGTCCAAAAATCAAAAGATGGAAAGATGTATCAAGTTACTGTACAACTAGTTAAGGAGCAAGCCTAATGGGTTCCGTTGCTGATTCAGTTTCGGATTTTGTTAGCGATACCGTTAGTTCGGTAGGTGACATTGGTCAATCCGTTATTGATGCTGGTAGTGATGTTGTTGAATCGGTAGGCTCTGGCATTTCAGATGCTGCACAAAGTGTATCTGATGCGTTTGCTCAAATAGATCCTGGTCCCGCAATAGGTGAAGCTGGTGCGGCTGTTGACCAAGTAGTTAACGATGTTATCCCCGGTGGTTGGTATATGGTCGGTGCTATTGCAGCAACTATTGCTACTGCTGGTACTGTGAATTTAGAAGGTGAAGCCTTAGCCGCGGGCACAGCTGGTGAAGTTGTTGCAGCAACAACTGCCGCCGAAGCTGCTACCGCTGGTGTTGCCGCCGCCGAAGGTGTTGCCGCCGCTGGAGCTACTGTAGAAGCCGCAGCCGCAGGTAGCACTGCAGCACAAGCCGCCCTACAATCTGCTGCAACAGGAGCACTTAAAGGTGCCGCAATTGGTGCTGCTAAGTCTGCTATTACTGGTGGTGACATTCTTCAAGGTGCTGTTAACGGTGCGTTAACTGGTGCTGTTGGCGGTGGTATTGGTAGCTATGCTAGTGGCTTAACCGCTGGTACAGATTTAGCTGATTACGCCAAAACAATTGGTGCTGTTGCTGGTGGTACGGCTGGCGGTGCAACGGGTGCTGTATTAAGTGGTCGTGATCCGTTAACTGGTGCTTTGATTGGTGGTATCTCTGGTGGAACCAGTAGCGCAGTTTCTAATCTAATGCCTACTGATGTCAACCCAGCAATTACTAGCGCTGGATTGGGTGCCGTTAAAGCAGCTATTATGGGTGGCGATCCACTAACCGCGGCTTTGACTAGTGCTGGTGGTTCATTAGTTAATCAAGGTGTTGGTGCTGGCTATGATGCTGTTAAGGGTGGTTTAAATTCACTAGACACAACATCACCTTCCTCAACACAAACTGCTGATATTACACAAGACCCAAATTACAAAGCCGCTATTGACGCTGGGTTTAATCCAGATGAAGCAAAAGCTTTAGCACAAGGTGCTTCTGATCCAACATTACCCGCATATGCTCCATTGGCTTCTAATGGTAGTGTTACTGTAACTAGTGCTGATGATTTTCAAGCACCGACTACTCCTTTAGTTACTCCAGCGGCTAATGCTCCAGAAGCATTTCCTGATAAAACAAGTCCAACTGGATTTAGTAATAACGATGGTCAACCAGTAAATGAAGATGGTAGTACTTACACATCTCCATTAGATACTGCATTAGCTGCAACAATTGATGGTGTTGATAAAAATACAAATGATGGTGGATTGCCTACCACTACAACAACACCGAATGTGCCAGAGGGGTATTCGCTTCAACCACCAAATTTAGATAGACCAATGGCATACACAACTGTCATGCCTCCAGATGGTAGCACTTGGGCGTATAACAATACTACTGGTGAAAGAATATCGGTTCCTATAAACGGTGGTGGTAACGGTAGTAGTCCTATTGATGCTGGTAATAATGTACCAATTCCCGGCGATGGCACAGGTAACGGTAATGGTAATGGCCCTATTGCTGGTACCGGTGATGGCTCTGGATCGGGCGGTTCTGGCGATGGTAGTGGTAATAGCCCCGTTGTCATACAACCAGTGTTGCCCCCCACTGCTGGCGGCGGCTCTGGATCGGGCGGTTCTGGAGGTGGTGGAGGATCGGGCGGTATTGGTTCTGGATTAGGTAGCATTGTAGGTGGATCAGCGTTGGCAGCACAGCAATTAAATAACCAAGCTACTAATCCAGGTTTAATGAATTTAACACCGGGTTTAACAAGGCCTATGGATTATGATTTAGCAGGACTTTCTCATTACGCAACTGGTGGATCCACTACATCTAAAAATTCATCTTCTTTATTTAATGATAAAGGTGAGTATAACTACGGTAATATTAGTGACACTCCGCTGACCGCAGCGTTAACCAAACACAATGTGAGCTATAATTTAGCTGGTCTCCCAACTAAAGCCGATGGTGGCATAATGGAAAATCAGTTTGGTTTTAATGACGGGCATTTTGGAGTAAATAGTAAATTTGAGCCACAGTTTTATTCTGAGGGTGGTGCTTCCTTAGATAACCGTTATGTTAAAGGCTCTGGTGACGGCACTAGTGATAGTATACCGGCTATGTTAGCAAACGGTGAGTTTGTAATTCCAGCGGATGTGGTATCCAATTTAGGTAATGGTAGTAATGATTCAGGTGCAAAAATCTTAGACGAGTTTTTGCGTGTAATTAGAGAACATAAGCGTAAAGCAAGTGGTCGTCGTCTACCCCCCGATAGTAAAGGTCCCTTGTCATATTTGACAGACGCAAAACGTAAAGCGAGAAAATAAAATGGCTGGTTTAAATAATCTAATTTCTAACACAGGGCAACAAACCACAACTTTACCGAGTTGGTTTGATACCGCCCAACAAAATGTGGTTAGTCAAGCTGGTCAAGCTAATGCAGGCGCTCCAGCCCCCGGTCAAACAGTTGCTCAAAATGCTGTAAATGCTTTGTCTGGACCTACAAATGCATTTACCAATGCTGCCGGCACATTACAAAGCATTGCATCGGGTGCTGCTAATCCGTTCATGACCAATGCCTCTGGTCAAGTATCACCAAACACTAGCACACCATTAGGTGGTTTGTTTCAAGCTCAAAATCAACAGTTGCAACAAATCATGCCACAGTTTACAGCACCAGTGGATGCTGCTTCTATTGGCTCTGGTAACTTTGGTAGCTTGCGTGGACAGACAGCATACAATAAAGCAATGGGTGACGCACAAGCAAATCTGTTTGCTCAGCAAAACCAAGCGGCATTACAAAATCAATCTACTGGCGTACAAGCTGGTATTGGTGCTGGCACTGTGTCCCAAGAAAACATTAACAACTTACTACAGACTGGCCAGTATCAACAAGCCGCTCCGTTTATCAATGCGTCTAACTATGGTAAAATCCTTGGCGGTATTCAAGCTCCTACCACAGTTAACAATCAAACTCAACTCTCTCCACTAAACCAAATTGCTGGTTTAGTATCTGTTCTTGGTGGCCCAGCTGGCACAACTGGCGTATTAGGTCAATTCGGTATTAAGAATGGCTTACAAGGATTAATCGATAAAATTACTGGTGGTAGTAGCAGTAGTAGCAATAGTTTTGTACCCTCTGGTGCTCAAAGTATGGATACATTAATGAATCCTCCAACGAATGATTATACCTACACAGATGCTTCTGGTAACACACAAACGGGAACTAATGATGAATTTTATTTTGATAGGTAATAACAATGGCTGAAACCTCAACAACTGAATCAGGTGCATTAGATGTTCTTGCTAAAACAGGAACTACTGCAAAGCCCGGCATTACCAATCAAGGCATTTTGGAGGATATGCAAAAGCTGTACGATCAAAAACTTGCAGAAAAGAATTACTTTATGCAAGACTTGGCTGATGCTTCTGCTTGGTGGTCTGGTGGTGCGGCCGGTCCATCTGCTGGTTTAGCTCAGCGCGCTCAGACTCGTGCGTTGCAATCCAAGCAGTTAGAAGATTTACAAGCACAGCTATCCCAAGGTAAAGTAAACCTTGCTCAATTGGGTGAGGCTAATACCTCTATGGGTGAACCTAAAGCTAGTCTATCTGGATTACCCACTGGCGGTGCTCAAGCCCCTACTGGTGAATATACCATTCGTGGTGTGCCAGTGCCAGTTCAAGTATTTAAAGCGTACCAAGCATATATAAAACAAGGCAATCTCGCTAAAGCAAATGAAGTGTTTGATTCATATGCTAAAGAAGAAACTAAATTCTTAACTGCACCAGGAACATACAAGCAAGAAGATTACTTTGATGAAAAGGCTGGCGAAATGAAACGCCGCACTCCATTAGAAGTGCGTGGCGCTACTCCTATTTCTACTGCTCGTAGTGCCCTCGTAGCTAATGCAGAAGCTCCTATTGCTCCTGTAGCTAACGCTCCTATGGCTAATGCTCCAAGTGCTCCTGTTGCACAAGCTGATAATCGTGATGTCTATCGTTTTGAGAATCTAGGTGATGCAGCAAAACAACGTTTAAATGAGTACGCTAAAACAGAATTGGGTCTTAAGGGCGATACTATGAATCGTGCTGATGCCTCTGAGTTGTTTAACAGAATGCCAATGGAGCAACGCAAAAATGCTTTCTTAAAAGCTGGTGAAACACCAGTGGTATCTACACAAGCGCAAGCACCAACCACAACTCAAATGTCTGCAACTGCTCCAACAACTGGTGCGCCTAAGACTTATTCACAATATTTAACTGAGCAAGCTGGTGAGAAAAGCTACACTGAAAAAGCTGGTGCTGAAGCTGGTAAAGCCGCTGGTACTCGTCAAGGTTCATTTGAATCTTCAGCAGTGGATGCTGGTAAGAACTTAAGTACAGCCAATGTGATGTTAAACATTTTGGATAAAACTCCAGAGGCGGTTGGTTACGGTTATAAAAATCGTGCTTTAGGTGCTACTATTGAAGGCGTTAAATTATTAACTGGTAAAGACATTGAACCGTTTGCTCGTCGTGCTTCTTTATCAAGTGAAGCCATTGAAGCTGGAAATAAGTTTGATGCTTTAGCAGAACAAAACAGTTTAAAATTTCGTCAAGATATCTTTAAAGGCACTGGTGCCATTTCTGACTTTGAAACTAAACTATCTGAAAAAGCCGCTGGATTATCTAAAGACAATAGCGTTGAGGCAAATCGTTTCTTTGCAACCATTGCAGCAGAAAGTTATAGGACTTTAGATAAACTTGGTGTTGAATGGCAGAAATTTCAAAAGGCTAATCCAGGAGCTGGGTTTGCTAAATTTGAACAATCAGATGCTTGGAAAGCAGCAACTGCAGAACGAGATGCTCGTTTGAAAAAACATTTTCCCGATATGGAACGTGGCGAATTAGGTTTTGGTCCAACAGCCCCAACTAAAGGTGCGGATACAAAAGAAATAGAAGGTTGGAGACAACGCTATGGCACTAAGAAAGAGATTCAATAATGAGTGACAACATTCAAGAATTGCAACAACTTCTTCGTGCCGCTGACGCTAAAGCCCAAGCGGGTGATGCCCAAGCTCATAAAGATGCTCAAGGAATTTACGATCAAATTCAATATCTTGAAGCTCAATCCAAAAAGCAAGCTGGTGAAGAATTCCCTCCAGTGATTGCTGGTGGTCTTGGTGAAGCGGCTCTGCTTACTAAAAAAGGTGTGGAGATTGCTAACCAATTTAAAAACATACCTAAGACCATAGAAAATGTAGTATCTAATCAAAAAACTCAGAATGAAGTGTTGTCTGATTTGATTAAACAAAATCAAATGATACAGAACCGTGGTGTTGCAACACCAAATGCGGATGTAAATTGGACAAAATCCATGAGTGGTATTTCGCCTACTGGTTCACAAATGACTAAAGAAAGCTTAAAGCAAGCTCAAAGCATGACTGGTGCAATCGGCCCCGGTGGTCCGGCTGCTGGTGGTTCTATTAGTCCAAGTGGAAATGTTATTCTTCCACCAGATCTTAAAGCAGAGCGAGCAACTGCTACGGCATTAAGAGATGCCCAGATTGCTCAACAATTAAAAGAATCTAGCCTTATGGGTAGACTTGGTAAGTACGGTTCAATGGCTAGTGAGTTGGGCGGTAAAGCTTTATCTAAATCAAACCCATGGTTACAAGCATTTAGTATGCCTTATGAAATTGCTGATGCTTACAACAAATTTAACCGTGGTGACAATGTGAGTGGAGCTTTAAGTACTATTGGTGCTGGAGCTGGTGCTGCGTCATTGTACCCACCATTGACCATTCCTATGGGTGCACTCTCACTCGGTGCTCATGGTGCTGACTGGGCTTACCAAGAATACTTAAAGCGTAGGGGTCAGCCACAACAAGGGAATGAGCAACAACCTGCTCAATATGCAACTGGCGGTTTAGTTTTTAGAAGGTAACTGATGGCATATATTGATCCTATCACCGGCGCCTATGTTGCTGATAGTTTAGATGCACTTCCGCCGGGCTACAACCAGCCTAAAGCTGGCAACGAAGCCAATGTAGCTCAGATGCGTGCCCAGCTTAATAGTGAAGAAGCATTGCGTCAACAACAAGCTGTTGCTCAAACAAAAAACAATTATTTATCTGATCCTACTGGATTGGCTAAATTTGCCATGGAAAGAATGCCCGGAGCATCTTTTGTCCAAGGTTTAATGCCTTCCATCTTGGCACCATTTCAACTCGCTGGTTCCGCGGCATATGGAATTGGCAATCAAGCTGTAAATCCCCAAACTGCAAACTTCAATGCTGATACTGCTAAAGCCATGCGTGCTATGCAGTACACCCCACCCACACAAGCTGGTAGAGATATCAGTGAAGGCATTGGTAAATTAGGTGAGGCTGTTGGACCATTGCCCGAGTTGTGGGTGCCACAGGGTGGTAGACGTTTTACGCCAGATGACCTTCGTGTTGCTGGTAGAACAGCCATTGAAGACTTCCGTAACTTTCCAATGGATTATGCAAATGCTAAAGCTGGTGTACAACGTGAGTACCCTACTGCCGGTTCTCGTGCTGCTCAATTTACTGATGTAGCTGGTGATCTTTCCCGTCCGCTTGCTGAAAAAGCATACGACATGTACATGAACCCAGAGAGTAGTGTTGAGGTTTATGGTATGCGACCCGGCGCTAACCTTAGTGGTTTAGCAACTGCTGGTGGTCCAATGTACGCTGTTAAACCAAAGGGTGGTAACTGGCCTACCAATTTGGGCAGTACTGCTCCTCTGAAAGAACAAGGTGAACTTGGTAGACATTTATCTGAAGTTCAATACAACGATCCTACAGCTGCTTTTGAAGCTCAGTTAAAAAAGCATTTTCCTCGCAATATAGATAATCGTCAACTACTAGCAGATTTTGAGGATTATCGAACAAAGCGTATTGGTTTAGCTCTTGATCCAAATAGCCCAGATCGTTATCTTTCAAATGAAGAATTAAGTAAAAAAATAGCGGATGAATTTGCAGAATTGTATAACACTAAAAGAATTGGTGCTGCAGATATAAATCCAGATTTTGATAAACAATTACATACAGCAAGTAAGATTGCAGAAACATTACCTCTTTACAATTCATGGGTAATGGGTCCATATCAAAAGTATATCACTAACCAAATGGGTACTGGTGTTGCAACAGATCCTTTGCTACAAGCTGTTAACGAAAGTGGTATGCCTGCCCATGAAATATTTGGGCAACAAATTCCTAGAGATTTTGAAATAGATACTATAACAAAACGTGCGGCTAGTAGGCGAGAAGATTTTCCCGATAAATTATTCGGTTATACAGATACACCAGAAAGACTGGCGGCTTTAGAAAACTCACCAATTGGTAAAATAACTGCAACAACCCCTGAAGGAATGGAATATGAAAACTATTTGGATGCTTCCCTTTATGCTAAGGGACCGTATTCATTTAGACCAGAAAAAGGTTTTCCAGTTTCAGCTAAATTACATAGAAATGAATTAATTTCTGATTTTTTAAATGATCCCGAAGATCGCACTGGATTTAAAGAAATTAGAAAACAAGTATTCCAAGATTTAATTTCTGGTAATTTAGATCCAGCTAAGTTGTCTAATGTCACACCTGCTACAGTAACTCGCCAAATGATTAAAGATAAAGCGGCGGAGTTTAAGGAAGCTCAGTTAAGTAAAAAAGGTGCTGAAGAGTGGGTTCCAAAGCGTGCTGCGGCAATGCCAACTGCTATGGCTTTTGATGACGGTTCTAAAATGACCATCATTACACCAGAGATGGCAAACGCTGATGAAGCCATGACTGCTCGTGACTTAGGTCAAATTACTATTGACTTAAATCAATGTATTGGTGCTGGTTGTCATGGTACTCAAGATTACCAAGGTCACGGTCCATACTTAGTACCGCACACAGGTAAACCTCCTCGTGGCAAAGTAGAGTATGACAAATATAATTATTTAAAACGTCTTAAAAATGGTGCTATTGAAGTTGCTAGTTTAAAAGATCCTAAAGGTGTTTCTCAAGCTACAATAAAATTAGATTTAGACAAAAAATCATTAACTAATAGAGATAGGGAAGGTATTATTTATGAGTGGATTTTACAAAACCATCCCGATCAAATTGATGAGTTTAGTGCTGACATAAATAGACGAGGTCAAGAGAACGCAGTGCGCTCGGCTATAAGTAAATTTGACGAATTAAGAGATGTATTAGCATTATCTCCTATTGCAAATGTAAAATCCATTTCAGAAATGAAAGGTAAAGATAATGGGGATATTAAAGAAGAATATATTCCTCAAATGGTGCAGTGGTTAAATAGTATGGGTGACAAACTAACTGATGTTCGTGATTTAAATCATTTACCTAATGTGGGTGATCTGACTCGTACCTACGATACCATTGGTAATATTATGGACAACCATTCTCATTGGGATGTTAATACTGTTGAAAATTTCCTTGATAAAGTAACTGACGAAAAATTAATCCCAAGATTTTTTACTGCGGATGATTTTGCTTTAAAGGCAACTGAGTTGGGTATTGATTTGTCAGAACCGCCAAAAAGAAAAGGCACACAAGCTACACAAGAGGCTTATGAAAAGCTTAGTCAACAACTTCGCCTTACTTATGAAGATCCATATTTACAAGAATATGCAAACGGTGATCCAGATGTAATGCAATCTGTTAACAATGATATTTATTATCACCCCGAGCAATATGGTATGGGTAACTATACTCATGGTACTGTTATGGAAGCTGTTCAGCGTTTACGAGATGAAGGTTTGCATACACCCGGTCGTGAATTAGAAAATGTTGCTCAACAATTTGAAGCCGAACCAGCGCAACAATTCCGACCAGAAAGACCAACTGATTTGCAAAGAGATGTTCTTTTAGCTCACGCAGACGATATTGCTGCAGATAATCTTAATCTAGATCAAATGATAGAACCATATGAGACAGATATGCGTATTTTAAGAGGTAGTCAAAGACCGGAAGCTAGATTACCTAGATATATACACGATGACCTTATTGGAACATTAATAAACCAAGACCGAGATAATCATACAGCTAACATTCGCTACATGTTAGATACATTACAAGGCCCTGGTTATTTTGTTTCAATGCCTGAGTTAAATACTGCCCAATTAGAAAACATGCTAGAAATGTTAGTTAGCTGGACAGAACGTTATCCCCTTAATGAGTAGTTACTTCCTGTAACGCTTATCAACCCAACCCTCCGCCGCTAGTGGGAAGTCTTGCGCCCACTTTGGTGGAGTAGTCATAATAGAAGTCACGGTAGCAAGTGTCTCCTCGCCCTTATCTTCATCTGCCAACATTAGGACTTCGTCATGGATCAAATTGATAACTTCAAATCCAGCCGTCTCGAGGGACAGCGTACACTCGGCGAGTATATCTCTAGCCGTGCCTTGAACAGCGGATTGGAAGATACTAGAACCAATCAGACTATTTCTACTCCACTGGCGAGTGAAAGTGTTTTGACTGCGGACAGTGATGCCGTCCCGTTGAGCACCCCATGGAGTCAATTGCTTCTCGACCTTGGGGTCACGCCAACAGATAAGCCTCCCACTTGGTAGACGCATCCATAACGCATCTTTAGCGTACTTAAAGGTTAGCTTGCCAACTTGAAAAGCCTCGTTAGGTTTTCTAACAGCCTCCATCGCTTTTTGCTCACACTCATACCAACAGTTTTTCACCTTCGCATAAGCTGTCCGATAAGCGTCCACCGCTTGTTTGCTTTGTCCTTCGGATAGCATCACTCCCATCCCTTCAGCATACTTCACCAAGCCCTTGTAGCCTTGTCCAAACATGCAACCAAGCACCGCTGACTTGGAGATCTGACGCATGTCTTTGGTGACTTCATCGTATGGCACTTGGTACAACGAACTACTGGCGAATGCTTTGTATTCGTCTAGCCCTTGTCTGAAGAGTTCGACTTTGTCTTGTTGCCCGGCAATCCACGACGCAACTCGGTTTTCAATTGAACTAAAATCCACGTCAACGAAGGTTTTCCCCTCCGGGGCAACAATACTCGACCGGACAAGGGACGAGAGCTCAGTGAGCGTTCCCACTCCTTCTCCAAATACTCTTGGTATTGCAGATTTAATGTCTTCATCCGACAGTGTGGGACGAGCAATATTCTGCAAATTGAGTCCACCACGGCTCGCCCAGCGGCCAGTACTAGCGCCATGATATACCAGTGTATTCCTAATCCGTCCTTCACGTTGTATCTCCATCATCTTAGCGTACTTAGCCACGCTAGTTTGGCTTCCTTCTTGGCGTAACTCTAAAGCACGCCGTACATTAGGTGTTAAATTGGTGCGTTGCAACATGGCTGTAACCATCTCAGCGGTCATGTTGGACATATCCATGCCATGGGCATTTAACCAACCCAGTAATTTATCCCTCTCAGACGCTCTAAAACCCGTCAAGGCGACGCATTCGTTGTCGATGGCATCCTGTGCCCTTGCCACAGCTAGGACAGCGTTGTGGAGCTCATTAGCGTCCACAGGAACGCCTCTAAGGTTGATCCGTTGGGTAGCCTCCCAGACTGCTTGTTCGACCTCTGTAAGCCCCCTTAAAACGCTTCCTATAGCCATTTCTGTGCGTACGTCTTGAGCGCAGTAATCAAACAGCTGTTTCATCAATTCGGGGTCTTCATTAAACAATCCCTTGGTATTGGGTTTAGACAGCTTCATAATAAGCCTCTTGCCAATAGGGTCTTTCTTGTATTCCGCATTGAGAAATGCACCAGCCTCATCCAAGCTTTGTGGCACATTATTGCAAGCTGCAATAGCCATGGTGTCAATGCACTGGGTTAGCTTGAGGGGTGGCCAGTCGTACTTAGGTACACAGACACAATTCCAAATGGCGTACTCAAACATGGCGTTCCATGCTTGGATCTTGCCACCTTTACTGACATGTTGCATCAGTGGCCAGAGTTGGTTTGTTGCGGGGTTTTGGGGAGGTAAAACCTTAACGGTTTCTATGGTGTTACCAAACGCAATGCACAGAACTTCTGTGCTTGGATCGTTGGCATAGATGTCTAGACCGACATCGGGAAGATTTGCTCTACTGCGGGTTTCAAAGTCAATGCTGTAAATCATATGATGCTCCTATGGCAAGCAGACGAATCTGCGGTTAAAAATGTAATATAACACAAGTTTCCCGATCGGGAATATTTTGGATTTTTTGCTTAATATTTAAGCAAATCTTCCCGATCGGGAATTTTTTTAAATCTCGCAAGCTCCTGCACTGCAAGCTAACATTTGTGCACCTTCTACGTTGTCGGTGTTTTCTCTGAGGGCACTCCAGTCAACGACTGGGATGCTGGCTTTGAGCTTTTCGTACTCTTCTTGCGTACACTCTTCGTAGGGGGCTTGGCGATAGGTTCCTCCGTCATAGGGCAGGTAGCTAACTCCACTGATTTCGTCAAAGTGGTCCCATGTCCACGCTCCGACACTGGGCCAGTCCTTTTCCGCCACAGAGATGGTGACGGACGGCTTGTGTTCGCACCAGTGTCTTTGGTAGGTAAGCCAGAGCTCGAGGTGGTCGATTGGGGTGATGTCGTCTCTGACAAGTCCGTCTGGGGCTCTTTGTGGAAAACTGAAGACGGTAGTTTGGGTTGGCTTGTAAACGCAGTCTTCAGCTGGTACTCCTTGTCCAACAAGGAATTGGGTGAGAGGATCTTTTTTATCTCCTCGCACTCTTCGGATATAGAATTTAGAATGGCGAGGGTGGATGCCGCTCGCCGAATCAACGAGCTGGGATACTGTTCCACTTGGCTTGACGCATGTGATAGAAGCGCTGATAGGGATTCCGAGAGCGTTCGCCCATTCTGTATTTGTTGCTCGAGCGCATTCTCTAAGTTCGTCCAATAAAACATTTAATTCCTCTCCTTGTGTACACAAGAGTTTGTTGTCATAGATTCCTGTGAGCGAGACACCAAGTAAGCGCTCCTCTTCAGTATTACGTTGCCACACTTTACGCAAGTAGGGGAATTTTGTGAAGGTGGATTGGATTGTACCAAGGATGGCGGCAAGCCGCACTTTTCGCAATAGGATTTCTTTAGTGTCGTCATGACGCACTACTACCTCGCTAAGGTTGCAGAATTGGTAAGGCCGAAGTACAATTTCTGAGCATGGGTTAGTTCCGAATTCAAAATTAGGATCACGGTGACCGTACTTTTCCACGGTTTTACGCGCAGCCTCACGGTTGAATATCCCCCGTTCTCCGCTGTGTGAATTGTATAGAGAAAGCCATTCTTCCATAAACTTTCCAACGGTAGGTGTCTCATTATAAACTGCGCTATTGTTGGCGAGTGCACGGTGAGGTGCAGTGTCCCACCATGGACCAGCTTTAGCATGACGAATCCTTTCATCATCAAGATCAGACAACGAGATCATTGCAGAGCGACGTACGCCACCTACTACAACTACCTCACCAATTTTACACATTAGGTCATGGCACTCTAGTGAATGCAACTTACGACCTTTAGCATGTTTAAATGTAGCTACAGTAAACTCAAACAGATCTACTAATGGTTGCGGCCCGGAAGCTCTTCCACCAAAAGTTTTGAGTCGTGCTCCGGCAGGGCGGACGTTGGACACGTCCCACTTTGGGACTTCTCCAGCCCAGAGGTTGGCGAGGAGTAGACGTAATGACTTTGCCCATCCTTCTTTGGAGTCGTGGACTGAGATGGTGTGTTCTGACTCGAACAATTTTTCGGGCACTTCGGGCAACTGATTGATATATTTCGATTCAACACTAAACCCAACTCCTGTACCGCAGAGCAAAATAAACATAGCTTCGTCGAATGATTTAGGATCATCGACAGGAAGATAAGAGCAATTATACACACAAGTATTATCACGATCGGCACTCTTTCCAGCCGTCATCATGGCACGCATGGATGGCATTAGTTCAAGGTTAACAATAGAGTTATACAACTCGGCTTTTAATTCGGTGTTTTCTGTAATTGCTGGTGTACGAGCAAAAATGTAATCTGTAAAACGGGTTACTGTCTCTGGCCAGCTTTCACGACGACCCTTGTCATCTTGGAAACGAGCATAGCGGGATGCCGCGATATATTCTTGATATTGATCCATGTTTTCTTTTTGTTATATGTTGGAGGGAAAAACGCCCCGCCAAACTTCGACGGGGCTAAGGTACTACCACAAGGAGAACTACTATACTGCGAAATCTACTGCTGCGGATACACCGCCACCACCAAGACGCTCGCCGTCTTCAAGTTTTTGTACATTACCTAAACCGCAAGCAATGCCTTTTGAACCTTCCATATTGTATGGATAGAATTCAATTGCTGCACGACCATAGCAACCAGAGTAAAACTCTTCTGCATCTAAAATTGCATTCATGTCTTCATCAACAACACCTGGTTTCTTAACTGAATTGGCATTGATGAACATAGAACCTGCATAGGCACCATCTTCTTTTTCCAAGTCGCCATCACGCAAGCCACCTTTGAGTAACTTAGGTACTGTGCCACCGAAATAACCAGCGGACAATGTCTTAGCTTCTTCAAAAGCTTTGTTGATCTTAGCAATGGTTTCTTTATCAGACTTAGGAATAATGATAGACACAGAATACTTAGGTGTCTTGCCATCGCCCTTATCTAAAGGAGTGAACACATTGGTGTAAGAGAAACGAACTTTACCAGTTACAACACGAGGATTCTTTGTAGCCATTTGACTGATTTCCTTATTTACTAATTTTGATTGGACTTCAACGGCGCCAATCTCTACCGTACTGTCAAGAGTATACCACAGTTTCCTACAGTGTACCCTAAAAACATTACTCCGGGTCCTACAGCACCTTTCATAAACTGATCTACTGCTACGCCCAAGTATATCAGAGTTGAAATAATTATTAAAGGTGTGCTCATGAAAAATCTGCCTTTAAAGTTTCATCTTTAACTAACCTTGGACTACCATCTGGACGCAAAATCAATGCACCTAATGTTGCCGCAACTTGACCTTTTTGTCCAAGCTTTTCTAATTGTGCCACAGATTTAAATTTAACTTCATACAAATCATCTTTGTTGATATTTAATTTTTCTGTAAGCACTGTTGCCGCCAAATCTGTATCTGCAATCTTACGATTACCTTTTGGAGTATACAACTTATATCCAGTTGGCACAATGTTTTCATTAATTGCTCTTTGTGTTGCAAATTCTTCAACATCATTAGCCCATGTTTTTAAGTCTGCTACACGAGATAATACCACATCAAATTCTTCTTCTGTCAACAATGGTGCTGGACGGAAATCTAATGTTGCTATTTCGTTGTTGAAGTCCGAGCGCGCCCTGCACTGCGCTTTGGCACGGCAGAACTGGCAGTGGTCGCCGGGGATGAAGTCGCCCGTGCCTGCCCACGCTTTTTTCGCTTTGGCTTTGACGAAGTAGCTGGCCCAGTCGATAAGTTTACTGACGGTGGTGCTGTCGGTACTGATACTGTCAAGTCTGGGTTGGTGGATTGTGTAGCTGACTTCCTTGAGTTCCGGAAATTCTTCTTTAAATTTGCTATACGCTCCAAGCGCGTAGAGCCTAAGTTGCGGGTTGTCTTGCGCCGAGACGGGGATGCCTTTTCCAAACTTGAGGTCGATGACTCGAATGGCGTGCTTAGAAAGTATAACCACATCGGCTGTACCAAAGCCGTCAGGTACCCAATCACTGAAGTCCACACGCTGTTCAAATAACGGGGTATCGCTTTCACCGATTTGAGAACGGACATATAGAACGTAATTATCAACGTGAGCCTCGAAATCGTCGTTGTAGTAGGGTGTGTTTTTGATGATTTCATATTCGCTTTCGTATTCTTCAATACTAATTTGATTGTAGTGGTGGCGTAATTTAACTTCTGCCAAAGAGTGAGCCATTGTGCCTTCTTGACTAAAGTCAAATGCACCGATAGATCGCTTTGGTTCTGGCAGAGTTTGCTCGAGTCGAGCGCTTGGTGTACAAGTCAACCATCTTTTTGAAGAAGAGGCTGATAGTACGGCATGTGTCGTTGTTGACATAACTGGTTTCCTTTTTTAACTAACTTATCTGAGTATAACTACTTATGCAAAAAAGGCTAGGTTTTTATGCCTAGCCTTTTTCATAATGTGAGAAACTTTTATTTAATCTTTAACTGCTCGTAACTGTTTGATTAAATCTCCTACTGCGCCGGCAAAATCAATTGTAACATCAGCTTTGACTTCTTGTTTAATATCCATGCGTTCCCTATAATCCGTTGGGAATTGACCACGCAAGGCTATTTCAGCAATACGACTATTAAAGGTTTTATTACCTACATTGGCAAGCATTTCTCTTTCCCAATAGGCTTGTGAGTGCACCAATGCCATGTCTAAAGCATCAGCAAATTCCGGGTACTTCTTACGCCAACCAGCGGCTACATCTTTGGTAATACCAAGGTCGCTCCAAATCATTTTTTGCGATGCACCAAGCTTTCCCAGCTCGATCATTTTATCGCACATCTCTTTTTTAAATGTGTATTTAGCTACCACACTTCCACCTTTTTAAAGCGGCGGCTTTGCGTGTTGGTTTACCATTCTCGTCTTTCATTGGACCTTTAACGCCAGACATACGAGCGCAAAATGAGTCTTTACGAGCACCACCTTCTGGTTGTGGAGCTTTTAAATGCGAGCCAGTAGCCGCATTATACTTAGCACGACCCTTGGCGGTAAGCCCAGCACCCTGAGATGCTGGCAACTTTTCACCACGGCCAATTGCAAGCGATACACTTTTCTTTTTAGTTGCCATTACTTTTTAGCCGTCTTTGCAGACTCTTTAAATTGTTTAGCTGTAGGAGCACCCTTGGCACCTGGCTTACGCATTTTCTCGCCAGATCCGTTTTTTATGCGTTCTTGTTTAGCATGAATATTGGCGTATAAGCCAGGTTTAGTTGCCATGATTGTAAAGTTTTCCTAAATGATTGTAAAGTTTTTAAAATACGATGCCAATACCGTTGGCACGTTTAACGATTTTAGTTAGCTCACGCTCATTGGCGTCGCTAACAAACTTGTTGATTTCTACAGCTTTATCAATGATTTCTTCCATGGTTGGAAACTTAGGAGCTAAATCGGTTGCATCTTTAGTAGCTTTATCAAGTGCGTCCCACGCAGCCAAACTGGCTTCATGTTGTCTTATCATCAAATCTTTGGCTGTATTAAATACGGAAAAGCGTAATTCAAATGGGTTCATTTTATTTCTTTCTGTGTGTTGTGTGTAAGAATAGGTTTCCAAGCGTTTCACAACGAGTTGTACTCCCATATCTACTTATGCAAACTTTTAACCTTTTTCGCCCTAATTTGGAATGATTATGGTTTTTTTAGGTTTGGATGGTGGCGTGTTGTCACCATGTTCTTTACGATAACGAAGGGCATCGTTCAACATCATCTTGGTCATAGCCATAGCCTTTTCTTGGTGCTCTTGCTCTGTTTGGGCGTTGGTTTGTTTTGCCTTACGCTCCACTTCCTTAATGATGTTGTTGCTGATGCCAGCGTTTCTAAGTAGTTGCTTGAGGTTCATCTTGAGCCTTTGCTACAGCCGCTAAGCTGTCTTGTGCTTTTTGTACTTGCGGACCTGCTTGCATTTGGATACCATTGATAAACGCGGCCAAAGTAACTACTGGTGCTTGGCTTGGCATATTTAAAATATTCAATAATGTGTTTACATCTTTTACTGCAAACTCTAAATTTACTACAAAGTCATCTACTGACGGGAGCTCTTTCTCACTCATTTTTTCTTACCTTTCATTTTAACTTTTGGTTCTGCTGTATTTAAAAAATCTAGTGCCTCGCCAAGCATGGCTTCTCTTGCTGCTAACTTCTTTGGATCAGTGCAATACTGATTTAATTCAAATACTCTTGCTGACATATCCATCAACTGCCAACAACGCATATTATGCAAAGATTTCAAACCAAGTAATGCGTTTGCCACTTCGTCTTCTGTCATTGGCTTTTCTGCGTCACCATGATACATAAACAATGTTTCAATATCATCGGCTGTTTGCCATACTTTGTAAATAGCATCTTCTAAATCAAAGTGTGTGTACTTTTTCATTTCTTTTTTGCCTTCTTTATTTCGGCATCAAAGTCAATGCTATACCATTGACCTACCAACTTAAGTGCTGGTAGTAATTGTTTCCAATGCTCAATGTCATCTTCATGCCACTTGTTTGGATTTTTTAAATCTCGACTTAAACTTACATAAGCCCAAGCTAAACTGGACACCAAGATTTGATCTGCACAATCGTCATCAATTTCTACTATCATTTTCCACACTCCACTTCATGATTAATTATTTTATCAATATACCACTTTGCTTTGCGTAAATCTTCTACGCCACCTTTTTGTTTCCAACGAAATAAATACTTAATAGCGTTGCCTGTGCACATTGCTTCCATGCCACTAAGTCCTTCAATAGCAGACTCAATGGCATCAATGCACTCTACTTTGCCTTGATAATGTTTGGGATGATTAACTGGGTCGTGCATTTCTTAACCTCTTAAGTTCATCTTCGACTGCTTTAACTTCTTCCGGGCTATCACAAACCCAGATTCCCAATAAATCTTTGTATATGCTCGTGTCAATGTCTTCCACACCAGCAATCGTCTCCATAACATAACTGCCCTTATAATTGTGTTCAATAATATATGTGCTCATGTGCCCAGTTCCTCTTGAATAAATTCTACCGCTTTGTCGTAATGATACCGCCAATATTTCTCCGTCATTCCCATGTCGGTAAAACTCATCCCGACGAGAAATCCTTCTAGCACTTGCTTTTGTTTAAAAGGCATGCGCTCGTCTATTATACGCTTAATATCTATAAGATCGTCAAGATCCCATGGTAACCACCCTTCAGACTGGTGGTGCGATACTCCATCAACATCATCTTGCTCAATCGGATCCATCTCCTCATCCGATAAACGAGGTTTACTGCAATTTATTGTTATTCTCATAGTTGTGTGTCAAAAATTGCTGCCGAGTAAATATTACCCATTCCCGCTGCCAAGGAAAGTATTTTTTGTGGTCCAAAAATATGCAACGGATCTGATATGAAGACACTGTCTCTCTGAGTTCTGTTTTTAATTGGCGTTATTAGGCAATCTTTAATGTTGTCTAACAGCAAGCAAGTTTCCAATAAACCTGACGCACCCATGGTGTGTCCAATTCGTTGTTTATATGATGTTGCTACAAAGCGGTGATCAAATAATGTTTTAAGAGCATTGCGTTCCGCAGTATTGTTTGATTTTGTACCTGTACCATGGGTCTTTATTATGTTTATTTGACGGGGACTAATTTTAGATATAGACATTGCGCCATGCGCGGCTTTAATAAATCCTTCTCCGTCTTCACGCTGACCAATAGCGTTAGTACTTCTTTCCGATGCACTGTACGCACCAAGCAACCGAGCATGAGGGTTCTTTGCATATTTTTCATTTTCAAATACAGCGAATACCGCTCCTTGACCAATGTTAAAACCAAAATTAATTTGGTCAAATGCCGATGGTAAAACGCCTTGTTCTTCTTGCTCTTTAGTAAGTACTGCTTTGGATTCACCAAAGAACTTTAATACTGGATTGGACACGGCGTCTTCCACGGCCAGTACGATCACCCTATCAAATTGATAGAGAGCAAATAGCTCGTGTACATTCATCATCACTTTAAGGCTAGACGCACAGGCACTGGCATCTGTAATCACCATATCTTCAGCACCACAAGCTTGGGCAATTCGACCAGCATACACTTGAGTTAGTGTGAGGGGTAGCATTTTGTAATCGTATGCTAGACTGTTTGGTTCTGAATCTTTGGGGTTGATACCGGCAAAATGTTGATTACCCGCGGCCAAAATAAAGGCTGTCTTACCACCACGGTTTTTTAAGTCTACTAAAAGAGTTTTATTTAAAACCTTTTCTGCTAACTTGTGGGGCGCGTACACTAAGCCAGTGTCTTTTCTGGCGTAGGTATCTGCAAACCAATGCACACGCTGGGGATAGCTTATATCCTCGATCATATGTGTATCTGTTGTAGACGCAGTTTGATAATCAGTTAAGTAAATCACTGAATAGATTCCAATGCTTCTTTTATTGTTTTAGGTTCTTTGGTTTTGTGTTGACACATGTACTCAAATAACTGTCTTACTGTAGTTGCTTGTATAGCCTTTAAATCGTCCTCAGAGACTCCGTAGACATCGCCAAGGTATATCCCTACCATCAGCATATCCAAGCTGTCTAAGCCCGTATCTGCTAGGTTATCGTCCAATGATTGAATATCAACCATGTTGGAGTTTAATGGGGTTGCCAATAACACTATTTCATTAATCAATACAATTAGTTCTTGTTCTGTCATTTTAATGATTCCATTAATGCATCTTGTAAATTGATCTTACCTTCTAATACTTTTACTACATGTTTGTCAATGCTGTCAGACACTGTTAGATGGTGTATAATAACCGGTTTTTCTTGCCCTTGGCGATAAATCCGTGCGTTGGCCTGGATGTAGTTTTCTGAGCTCCATGGTAAATCGAACCACACCGTTTGGGCCGTCTCACCAACGTTGCACTGAAGATTAAGCCCGATTCCCCCACTTTGGGGATGGGCAAGGAGCATACGAATTTTGCCGTCACACCACGCTGTAATGTTGTCATCGTCCAGCACCACAGCCTGCGGGAATTGAAGACGTATCCTATTGAGGCTGTGCTTGAAGTGATAGAAGACCAGCGTAGGGGAGGAAGACTCTTCCATGATCGACTCAAGATATTCCAGTTTAGCGCGGTGTACTTCTTGCGCTTCTCCATCTTCTCCGTAAACAGCGCCCGATGTGAACTGGAGGAGTTTGTTCGCCAGTGTCGCTGCTGTTGGAGCTGTGATTTGCCTCTTACCGATCTCAGCGACCATATTCTTTCTAAGTTGCTCATATTTTTCTCTAACATCTTTGTCTAAAGATATACTGTGGTATACATAGGTACATTTGGGTAGATTTAAATAATCCTCTGCTTTAAGTGACATACAAATGTCACCAATTTTGTTTTGTATTACTGTATCAGCGCCGGGGATAAGCTCCCAGTTGTACACCACTCGGGTATGGGGATTCACTCGACTTGGACGCATATACTTAGTTCTAAACTTTGTAAGGCTGGTTTCCAGCCGTTGCCCCAGATCTAGGATTGTTACTTGACTCCATAAATCCCCATACCCTTGTGGTGTGGGTGTACCAGTAAGAATTATACGACGTTTAAAACTTTTTAACACATTTTTGATAGCTTTAAATCTTTTTGTACTGCTGTCTTTAAAGCGAGATGACTCATCAACAATGAGGTAATCAAATCCTTTCGCTGGCCAGTTCTCTACTAACCAAGGAATGTTCTCCACATTGATAACATACACATCCGAGTTTTCTTGCAAACTGCTCAAGCGTCTCGAAAGGCTCCCCAAAACTGTTGAAACGGTAAGATGCGACAAGTGTTTCCATTTTGTTGTCTCTTGAGACCACACAGATTCTGCAACTCTTTTTGGTGCCACAATCAGTGTTCTTCCTTTCGGGCTGTTCGCTATGATGGTGAGAGCCGTTACAGTCTTGCCCAATCCTGGCTCGAGGAATAAACCTAGATGCGCCATCTTTTCTGCTTTGGCCAGAATGTTGTTTTGATACGGATGTAGATTCTTTTTGTCCAGCATGTGTGTTAGCCCATATCCAGTCTGCGATGTCGTAATGATCTTGCATTGTACCATTGTCTTTAATTCTATTTGCTCTGTGTGATATGAATGCTACATTTCCTTCTACATATCCTAACTCTGGAACAATACGATCTAACTGTGGTCCATTAGGTTTACATTTACCGCTCCCTAATCCTGAATGTCCCCACTCAAAAGGAGTTTTAAAAATTGGGCACTGATCCGTGGCAATGGATTTTAAATGTTCTTTTGTTATATTAAACGGTAGATTGTTTTTTCGTGACCTAGTTCTAGCATCACGAAACATAGTATTAAGTTGTATTTCTTTTTTAGTTTGTGCCACGAATAAACTCCTCAATATCGTCGTATGATCTTAAGATATGCACTGGAAATCCAGCTTCTCCCAGTTCATCAAACACGAGGATTTGTCTTGGTGATAACTTTCCCGTTTCTGTTTTTAGTTCTACGAACATTACTTTTTGGTTTAGGATCACTATCCGATCTGGCACTCCCGTCACCGAGCTCAGCCATTTGAATGAGAGCCCCGATAACTGCTTGATTCTTTTGTTCAAGTATTTTTCTATATCTTTTTCTAATATTAGGCTCATCTAAAATTTTTCTAACCTCTTTAAAAATGTATTCAGTTAAGTAAGCACGAATCTCTTCGCCCGGGGTTTCTTCATTCATGTATTCAAATATGCGATACACAAGGTGTACTGATTCATGTACTAAAGTAGCATCCAAATCGTCAATTGCACTCAGATCTATTATTAAAGATATCAGCGTGCGTCCGTCTGCGGTAGGGGTTGAGTGAACCTCGGCCATAGCACCACCCTCAAGGTACTCTATTTTTTGTGGCACATTTTTATCTTTGAGTAATTGCCTAAACCCAGCTTCATCCAAACAAATATAAATGTTTGCTGGAAAAATAGGCACACTAAAAACACGATATAGTTTTTTCATTGTCTTTTATTCTTTTCCATGTTGTCTAGTCTTCTTAATATCATGTCTGACTCTTCTTCGGATAATTGTTGGGAGTTTTCAAATAGCTCACCACTATCAGCTAAATCTTCAATTTCTTTTGTTAGTGCATCGATTTCTTCTTGCGTCATTTCTTCCGCCAGTTCATCAAAACACCCTTCTTCATAAACAACTTTTAACTTTTTCAAAATAATTCCTCTTCATCAAACATAGTTTGCTTGTTGATAAATGCTTGAGCCTTTTCGTTTAGTTTCATACCACTGTACTTGTGTTGACGCTTACCATCGATTCTTATTGCAGTTGCCGATACACCTTTATCTTGAGTAGCTGCAAGGAATCTACGCTTAAATGATAAATCATTTCCTGGTGTAAGTCCATGCTTAACCGCCCATCGTTTGTAGCATAGGAATACATCGTCTTTATCTACTTCAACACCCGTTTCATATTCCAAAGCGTCTTCGATGAATGACCCAATCGGATTGCTCATCTCTTCCATGGTTTCTAATAACTCTTGACCCGTGGTAGGTTGTACAAAATAACCACCCCGCTCAATTCTTTTATGCAAGCCGACCATCGCCCAGTTAAAAATGCCCGATAGTTCAGCCATCAATTTGGTTGACAGAGCGGTGTCTTCTTTACCGTAGAAAGACTTGCTCATTTTTAGTACGATCATGCGACCAGTAAGTGCGTTAGACGATTCTGTTAACTGAAGAACTTCGTTTGAATAAATAACAATGCGTGTCGGTAGGTAGCCGTTCCATGCTTCTTTATTTTTTCTATTGATAGTAACAGTATCCCCACCAACAATACGTAATAGCTGACTAACAACGGCACCCCTGTCACGATCAGGAGCACGAGCATCAGTAAAAGATGCCAAAAGTTTTCCGAGCCAAGGTTGAAGTCCAAAGGTATCACAAAGTTCTCCTAATTCTGGTGCTACAGTATTATGCTGACCGAGCAATTCAACCAACACCTTGTTGATTGTTCCTTTACCCGAGCGTCTTGGTCCAATAATATTAAAGAATTTCTGTTGTAGTGTATCCCCTGATAAAATGTACCCAAACATTTCTTGCAAGCAATCAATTGACTCTTGGTCTTCTGACCACACATCATCTAAAAATTGTAACCACTGCGGACACTGTGCCAACGGGTCATATGAGAATGGCAACGAGTTTTGTGTGAAGAATCCTAATGAGTGTGGCAGTAGGATGTTGTCTTCCAAATGAAACAAACCATTCTTTAAACTTACCAGTTTGCTTGCCTCGGGTCGATTGGCACTGTAACCATTGAGCCATACTGGTGGCCGTGTGTTGGCATGGTTCTCCAAATGTACTAATGCTTTAGTAGCGTCCATAGCAGCACTCACACTGGCTGGGTTTGGTGCGAACGGCACGATGTTACCTTTACGATCTTGTTTTTTGCAACGATCTAAAAACTTGTATAGATCTGAGCGTACTGTAGACTCTTCCATGTCTGCATAGTGTGTGCCCTTGTAAGCAAAGAAGTCACTACTGTAATGAACCAGTTTGACTCCCTCTTCGCATGAGAATTTAGCGTCCAAGAATGTCTGAGCGTTTTCCATTGGGGCTACACCAAGAATCAAGTCACCCTTGGCTAGTGCCTCGCTACGATTGTTTTGTGAGATCTTAAAGGTTAGTGTACGCAATGTCGCACCACCACCTTTTTGGTTAAATGTCTTCCACTTGTTCTCACAAGCATTCGTAGTGTAATTCACTACACTGCCGTCACCATACGACCAACGATCCCACATCTCACAAGCCTCTAGATCGCCTTGAAACTGGTGGTGTAGGCACATACCCATTTGGAGCCAATCTGTGTACCCACAGTGAGGATCAAACTGTGGGAGTAGCTCTGCCTCTACCTTGGCCATGTCCCACCCTTCTAGGGGTGGATTGTAGTCTGCAAAGGCATCGCCTGATGAGCGGACTGTTCGTTCTGGAATAAGGTGAGTAATGTCTTGCAACTCAGATGGTAATTCACCACTCAGTTTGTGACCCGTAACAGTGAAGTACCGACCTTTGGGGTAAATCTCCAATCCCTTATCGTGATCCACATGAGCACCTTGAAGATCAGCTAGGGTAAATATTTTCACACCTGTACCCGATGGGCTGATTTCCATGTAACCTTGAATGCCGTCTGCAATGCCCTTTAGTTCTGCATTGGTGAATTGGTTGCTTACATCATCAAAACAATCATCAAGATCGACACCAATAATATGATCGTCCCCAGTGAACACAAAGCCGATGCCATCAAATCTCCCAGTTAAGTAGGCAGCTTCTGCACTCAGAAAGTCTGTCCATGTTGTTGCGTTAGTTGAACTGGCTGCTTTGCCAGTGGGTTGTACTGGCAGTTTTGACCAGCGTTGGGTATCGCCTTCACCAATCAATACATAATTCCATAGTGTCCATCTTGGTACTGACCGCAATCCTAGCGGTATGTTCTGAAATAGAACGGGTAATGTCTTTGGTTTCATCTATTTTCCTTGTGTGCTATCTACTTATGCAAATTTTGCCATACCTTTTGTACTATTTCTAGACATAAAAGTAATATACATATAACTAAAAGTAATCATTATCCATAGAAGACAGGATACAATTTGGTGAAAAAGTTGTATCGCGGCGCACCATTTAGTTTGTATGTTGTTGATTCTATTTAATAATTCTATTGAAATTTCATGCAATCCACAGTATCCATAGTATTTCTTTATTATTTCTATTTTAATTTAATAAAAGAAAACACAGTAGGGGGTAAAGTCAAATATAGGGTGGATACTGTGTCTTTTGCGGCGCACCATAAAACAAAATGCCCCGAAGGGCATCTGTTAAGTAAGGTCATGTCCTTGCTGACTGACCATGCGTTTTGTCCATTCTCGAAAAGCAATTCGATTATTTTCGGTTTGCTCATCGTTTTCATCCCATTGTGCGTCAAAAAGATGAGTCCCGTTTTCTAATGTAATCTCAATCTTTTCTAAGTTGCCATCCTGGTCAAACACTTCTACTTGTCTTGCTTTCATGTATTTCTCCAATACCTATTATTGGGGTTGGCCAGCATGCTGGCAATTAGGGTGTCCACTGAGGAAAACCATTGAATGGTTTTGAGCCCGTCTGCTTGGTAGATGGTAAAGCTCATTCGCCTATTCCGTGGGCGCGTTCGATGGCGCGGGCGAACTCATACGGGTTTAGTTCCCATAAAAGAATTTGTTTTTCATTGCCACTTTTTTTAGCTAAGTGAAAAATCTCTTCTTCGCTCAACGGAGTACGTTGCGCATCTTGCCGGTCTTGTGTGGTGAATGTGGTCATTCGTACCAACCCCTTACAAAAAATTGATCACCGCAGGCGTCGATCTCTGACTGCGGGTAGCCGTTATCTAATAACCACTGGCGCGTGTTGTCGACGTGCTCGGGTATCTCTTTAGGAAAACCATACTTCCAACCACTGGGTGGGTCAATCATCTTGCGTTTAGGTTCACTCATTTGATCTGATCCATTAGAGCCTCAAGCTCTTCTTGTTGGTAACGCAACACACGGATAGCCTCTTGAATGAGAGCACACTCTTTAGCGTGCGGGTTGCCGTATCGTTGATCTAGTTGTTCAATCAATTCTTTTGTGTCCATACTATCTCCTAAATTGTGGAACTTTTGGGTATCTGCCAAATGTTAATCGTGTCTTAATTGCGTTGATGCGTCCATATATTTTATTACGATGACCCTGATTGGCTCTGCGAATCATTTGATTGCTGGTTCGCTTTGCTCTTGGGTTACGACATACTATTTTTAAATGCTTGTAATCCAACATCGAACGTCGCTTTCCAAAACTCTTAAATACCTGAGTAAAGGCATTGCGACGAATGATCTTACGAAACTTAAAACTAATCATTTTCTTTTTACTACTAAAAACATACTGATTATAGTCGTAAGAATAAATTGTGCAAAGAATGCTAACCAAAATAACATCCACCAGCCCCAATGAGCGTCACCAGAAGATAAAAAGAAACCTGTAAGTACTGATACCATCATGATAATACCTCCACTTGTTGAATTTGTTGTCCAAGCCAATGCATTACTGGCACTGCCATACTGTTGCCCATCGCTTTGTAGCGTGGTCCATCGGGCGACTCCTCTTTCTTACGCCAAGGAATGTTGGTGTGGTTATCGGGAAAGCCTTGTAACCGCTCACACTCAATTGGAGTAAGCCTACGCACCGCCATGTTCTGCATGAGCTTAGGTCCGCTTGTGTTTGTACCACCGCACGCACTTGTTAGTGTAGCAGCCACATCACCATCAACCGCTTGGTTATACACATCAACTGCGTATGCCGTAGCCGTTTGATTGTCACCCATATTGGCACGCAATGTTGGAGTCTTATCCTCTACAAAACGATTTGGGTTGCCGTCACGCTTGGCAATTCCGGGTTCAAACCCATACGCCACACCATGTACGCCAGTAGCATTCAGAGTGTACATCGGCCCACCTTCAGTAAACCCATTGCCGTTACCGCCATTCATGGGTTGTCTTCCAATGGTATTTTCTGCCAGAGCAAAAGGCACATTCCCACCACCAGTTCCCCATCTCGCAGTAACAGTGGTACATACAGACCCCATTTCTCGGACTCGAGAATCAGTGGGATGGTTTTCATAAACAATTAATCCTCGTCCGTCTTTCATGTCTTGGTTTCCAAAACCTTTGTAATCCCGAGCCATCAAAGTTCCAATGGTATCTTTTCCATCGGGTGGACAAGGGATCAGCGTATTGGTTGTAGGATCATGTCTTGTTTTGGTTGAGATAGCATGAGCTATTCTGTCTGCTCCGCCATTGATTTCAGTGCTTGATGTAGAAGTGGCGGAAGAGTCTTGTTTCTTACCTCTGCCCGTCTTAGAATTCCCGAGCAAGCTTTCTGACTCAAAAAGAACCTTTGCGGGACTAACCCAGTCTCCAAGACATCCAACAACGAAGACTCTTCTGCGTCTTTGTGGTACTCCAAAGTGTTGAGCGTCAAGCACCCGATAGGCGAACCCATACCCGAGTTCGACCAACGCCCCAAGGAAGGAACCAAAATCCCGTCCTCCGTTTGAACTGAGGACACCTGGCACATTTTCCCAAACGCACCACTTGGGTCTAAATTTGTCAAGAATGCCCACATAGGTAAGCATGAGGTTACCCCTTGGGTCTTCAAGTCCTTTTCTAAGCCCAGCGACGCTGAAGGATTGGCAAGGTGTGCCTCCCACGAGAAGGTCGATTGAATCATTTAAGTTCCACTCCTTATATTTAGTCATGTCCCCTACATTGGGAACGTTTGGAAAACGATGTGCTAGTACTGCTGATGGAAAAGGTTCGATCTCCGAGAAGGCAATCGGTTTCCACCCAAGGTCGTGCCATGCTACAGTAGCCGCCTCGACTCCACTACATACTGATAAGTATTTCATTTACTCCTCCTTGAAGTATTGGTATATGTCCACGACATCTGATCCATCTTCATCCCAGTTGTCTTCGACACCATAATCACCACGGCTGGCTCGCATTCTTTGGTCGTGCCTAAACCTTGGTTCAATTTGCCACCACGCTGATGATGCCTCTTTGTATTCCAACCATTCGTCATTTTGGATAAACACGGAATGATTGCAACCTTCAAATCGTATTGAGTCGATGTAATCACGATGGGGAATGTACGGGTTTCGTATATTATCATTGGTTTTAACTAATTTGACTAGATCTCTTGCTCGTATAAATCTGCGATAAGCTTTTAATTGCTCTTCTGTTAGATCAAGTGTCATATCCCTCATCTCCTAAATGCTCTGTATTGAAATTTTCCAAACTAATGGGTTCTTTGTCGAGTATACCATTCAGTTCAGCAATACGCAATGGTGACACGCCTAATTTTTGAGCAAGTTCGTGGTAGCTTGGTTCTCTTCCCAGTTCTTGACTCAATGTTCTTTCGGTGTACCTCATGCGCCGTATCTCTTCGGTCACATTTACTGGTAGACGAATTAGATTCTTGGTGTTTGCCACACCCCGATTGACTTCGGTAAGAATTACTTGGCGAGCATATGACACAAAACGAATGTCGTTAATGGGTTTCCATTTTCGGGCTGCAAGGAGCAATGCCTCGTTGCCAAACCCAATTAGGTCTTCCATGTCAACTCCAGAATGCCTCCAAGTTGGGGTGTTTTTAATAGTCGTGACTGCAAATCGTAAGTTGTGAGTCACTAGCTTTTCCAGCGCAAGCTCGTCCCCTGTTGCAATTCGGTCGGCCAGGTTTCGCTCTTCTATTACTGTAAGCGTGGGTATTCCATATAGCGATCTCATGTAATCTGAGAGTGAGTTCTTTCTTGTTTTCAAAAGGGGGCATCTCCGCATAATTGATGAGCGTGTTGCATGATCATCGTTGGTGTTGGGTTCTTAGGTTTGGGTAAGACCTTGAGCGTACACCCAGTTCTGAGGTATGGTTCGCATTCAATGCGTGAGGCAAACTTACGCACTAGCTCACCATCCTCATAAACTAAGTATCTAAACATTGACCTTACTACCCTCTTTGACTTTCTTCTTTACTGGTGGCACAACGATCTCAAACTGATCAATGGGCAATCTTCTTAGTTTACCATTCTTTGGCACAAAGTAAATGAATTCACCTTCGGGATACCAGCACGCCTTGGTGACATCACCTTTCTCATTGGTTGCATACGCTTGGAGGTATTTGGTACTGGTAGTGCAATCTTCGTCCGTTAGTATGGTGTACCCGCCCGTTACATTGGGAGTTACCGCCAATGGCTGAGCAAGCGTGGTTGTGTGGTATAGAATTAAGGCTATCGCTAAAGTGCGTTTCATTTGCGTTTTTCCTCCGCAAGCATTTCTGCTCTACGCTCGGGTGACGATGCATAGAATTCTTTTTCCCATGCTCTCCAGTTTGCAATTGAACCATACTTCTCAATGATCGCTTGGGTTTCATCGCACGCTGATTCTCTGCGTTGTGCCTCAAGGTCATAGTCACGATGCACACCTTCGCCACAAGGCAGCGGGTTATTACCTACTCGCCTTGCCTCTTGAATGCCGTTGATTTTTGCTTGTAAGTTCATAGTTCCCCCAAAAATGCTTGTAAATTTTTAACTGGTACACAATTTAGTAATTCTTCAATGGCAGTTACATCGCCATCAGATAAATCAGATTTAATTTGATTAATTACTTTGTCCATTAAATCATCGTTGTTTACTGGAGGGTTTACCAGTTTGGTGATAAAGCTTTCCACGAATTGTTGTTCCCAGTTCATACTGTTTCCTTTTTACGATTAAGTATTTCAAACGCATAAAAATAATCATCTGACGCTTGTTTTGTTGACTGTACACCAAACTGCATATCTTTAAGGGCATTACGCAAGCCCTCATCCAATGATACTGGATCATCGGCAGTAATGACAAGCACCAACTTCATACCATCACCTTGTGCGTAGTCGTTAGAATTCATACTGTGTCCTCCCACAATTCCAATACATCGTTACGCATCTCCTCAACGGAGTACTTACCATTTAATAACTCGACCAACAAACCAAGTACTGCATCTTTATTGTCATGGTCACTACCGATCCAATGACGGATCATTACTTCATTGATATACATTTTCATATTAATCTCCATTTAAAAATTCTAAAGCACTAACTAATTTAAGTTTTAAATAATCATCGTAATCGGGTTCGTCTGCCAATCTTTCACTTAATTCTACAAGAAAATGCATAACATCATCCGAATCCTCAATGAATGTACCCTTATGATATTCGGGGTTTTGAGTAAATAATCCGTCTTTCATATTAATCTCCTAAGTGAATAGTTAGCGTTACTGGATTGTAGATCTCATTCTCTTCTAACCACAAGTGGCAATCACTTGCAGTTTTGAAGAAAATTTGGTGATCCAAAACCTGGCCGACCTCGGGCTGCCTTGGTTCGTCAGTCCCACAAACGAGGCAAGTACTGCCCTCATGAGGGGTTTGGCACTCACATGGTACACAATGATAATAACCATCATGCGTTAAAAACCCATCTCTAACTGCATCAAAGACTGCAATCATGCCACCATCTTCATACACTTGTACTGCCTTTTCGTAATTACTTTTCATTTTGTTTTTGCTCCGCTTGTTTAATAAACTCTTTGCAACATTTAACTAACAGTTCTTGGGCATCATCGTAATGGATCTGACCTTCATCCCATTGTTCGTGGATGTCATTGACCGAAAAGTGTAGGTCATCTATGCCGTATAAAATCATTTTACGATGCTCCTATCTCTATAAGGTTTGTTTAATTGGTACTCATCACACTCAATGCCGTCACTATCACCAAACATATACCAATCGGGTTCGAGATCACATTGCTTGGTATGGATACGCAATGCCTTAAGTACAGTAGACATAGCAACACCCTCGTCCTCACTATATGCCTCGAATGAGAAATTGCGACTGTCATAATACGCACGATAGATTTTCATGATAGTTTCTCCGCTAAGTTACCCTCGTTCCACATTGACAATCCGAAGTTAATAGCCTCTTTAGTCAATGCGACTCTGTTGGTGCTTGCATGGTGTTTAACTACATCCATAGAGCAGTCGTTTTCTGTTGGAAAATTGTCGCCCCAGTATTGACCCCATGATTTGTCCCACACAACTGTTTTCTTGACATAGGTATCGCAAATGCCAAAACTAAACTGTCGCATGATGATGGCATTGGTGCAATCTAAACCAAGATAGCAAGCATTGCTCAATTGACCCTCAAGTTCTTTCAAAGTAACTGTTGGGTTTTCTGCTAAATACTCATCGATGTATGAATCATCAATGTCCACCACTAAATTAAATTTCATAACATTCTCCTTGTTGAAGACTCAATATTACTGCCACTACAATAAAAGTAAATAGGTAGTTACCCTGGCCGAATCCGGAATTCTGGGACCAGGGATTACCCCTATTGACTCTTGGGGCTGCCTCACACTTCTACCTCTGCGACCCGCCAATCATGGGCATCATAATCGCTCATGTAACCCATCTCTACTGCATACTCCATGTCGGTGAGATGATCTTCAAGTTCGATTTCCGCCTCTTCCTTGGTATCGTAAAGGGTAGGGCAATCTTCGGGACACTCCCACCCTTCATTAAAAAACAATGCTTGTATTTGCCATTTTTTCATGATATCTCCGCATTTAATTCGATGATGCCTTGCTCGATAAATGAATCGTCAATGTCCCATATCTCGCAACGCTCGTTATCCACAAAAACAGTTACTTGGTAGGATGGATCAAACCTACGCAATTCTTGAATGATTTCACCGACTGTCATGACATCCTCCGCACCCAATGATCGCCAGACTCTTGAAATTGTGCGTACTCACCAATTTGAAGAGTGCTAATTTTTGTTGAGTCAATAAAACTATACCCACGATCTTCATTAAAAAAATGTAAATCGTGGTATTCAAGGATGGATTTATTATCCATGTTGCGATATCCATCACCCCAAAAACATTCAAACTGTTTCATTTTTTAATACCTCCATGGTTGCGGTTACATTTTGCATTGCATTGTTGCGGAAACAATTTTCAGAAATTGCCCATTTGAAATCGTACTTCTGTAATTTCTCCAAGTACTCTTCCGATACTTCTAAATCAAACTGAGTGTTCACTCTGATTTTAATTTTCTTCTGTGACATCGAATGCTCCCCAATCGTTATCTACTTCCATTACTTGATCAAAATCGAATGGATAATCCAATCGACCACCTACTACTTTCCAATCTGCTTGAAAGAACGGGTATGACTCAACATATCCACCCTCTAAACTATCGTCTGCATCCATCTCTGAGAAAATTAATTCCTTTGCAGTATCAATGCTTTCACGATCGCCCAGTTTAAGATTAACCCAAATTTCAGCATCATGTTTTTGACTAAATATGGCATATGTTTTGCTCATACTACCTCCCAAGTGTTGATCAATATTGATCCAGTAAGACACTCATAGAATGCCTTACTAAGCAATACTAAACAAGTAGGTACTTACCCTGACCATACTGCTTGTCAAGGAAAGCGACTGCTTTATCCATATCGTGCGTTGTGATGGTGCGGAATGCATTCTCACTATCAGTCAACAAGCGAAATAGAATGCCCTTCTTACGATGCTTAGACATCTCATACTCTTCTACCAATATACCAATTGCAGTTTCAGTATCGTGATCAAACCATTCTGTGCCGTTGATCGCACCAAAATCAGATTTCCATTGACCTAATGATTTGACATACTTATTCCAAACAATGGCGGATGGTGACTCATCCCATCCATACTGCCCACCCATAAATTTAAGATCATAGAATTTCATGTCTATGCATCCACCATTGCCATCGTTGTGGACATAAGCGAATTTCTTTTTATCCAAATACAAATTGAATTGATATCCGCCACCATCATCGGTATTCCAAGTTTTAAAACCTTTAATTTGAAAATTCATGCTACCTCCCAAGTGTTGATCCAAATACGATGCTCATCTGCAAAATCATACAATGCTGACAATTGGTAATCGATCTCTTCAGTCGACTCACAATATTTTAATTCGTCAATTGCATCTACTACTGAATACTCATCCTCAAATAAGCTTGGATGTGCATCCATAAAATTGGTAAAGCGTTGATAAATTTCCATTGCAGTTGTTTCGATAGGTTGATCTTCAACATTCTCAAAAATATCTGAGAGATTGATTTGATATTTCCAATTTGCCATACATCCTCCATTGTTAAATTAAACTACTGACTCCAACAAAAACCACTCTACAGAATGGTTTTTAGTAGATCAATAGGGGTATACCCTAACCTGGCCGTGGTATAAAAACAACATTTGCTGCCTAGGGGTTGATCAATCCCTCATCCAGTAATTGCTTGAGCGTTCTGCCAAAAAACCCTTGCAATCCATACCCTATGCGGGTGTCATGCAAGTACTGCCATGCTTGCAGTACTTGCTCTTCTGAGTCGCACTCAATAAAACCCTCTGCTATTCCTACTGCCGTATAGTTATCCATATTAATTTGCCTTTGCGTAGTTAAGTAATTGCTTGATGTAGTCAATATAAGATTTTTGAAAACTGGCATTGCCTTGCCATGCCACCACTACAGTACCCGATTTTTTAACACCTAAAAACCTACCTAAGTTTTTAGTATCACCTCCAAAAACCCATTGCCCAGTTTGTAACTGAGCGATGGATTTATCAGATAACTTCCAAATATCTAAAGCTTTCTGATATTGCATAATTATTCCCCTTTCTCAAAATCATAAGGTGTCCACCAACACCAACTACCCCATCCAATTGCATAGTATTTTTGCCCATCGACATTGCTAGGTTCAAATATATCTATATCTTCTGGATCTTGATTAGGATCGTAGACATAAACATCCTTTTCGGCATCATATGTCAAAAATCCATCGGTAAATAATTCAACAATTTTCTTGGCATTTTCGGGGGTGAAATAAGGGCATTCCCATCCATTCCAAGATTTTCCGAATGTCATGCCATCTACTGCTTGATCATCTTCAAAAAAATCAAGCTTAAATTTTGCGGGTTTGAATTCCTCTACCATTTTTTATGCTCCCTTTAAAAGTGTTTTTAATTCTTGCTTTAATACTTTGGCATCGTTGCCTCTAAAGGTTGATGCATTCGCTAAAAAATACATCACAATAGAGCGGGCATCATCGTCAATAAATTTATCGTTGATACTACCTAATTGTGTCATTGCATCTAAATAAGGTTTAGCACCAAAATATGGTTTTGCCCAAACCCGCTTTATATCGTAAGCAATACTGGAAATTGATCGTTGCATATTAAATTTTCCCTTCTGTTCTAAGTTTAAGTAATACATTCATAAAAAAACTAAAATCGTAATTAATCATAGATTGATGTGGCACTTGATTTACTTCCAACAATCTAAAACCAGTATCCCAGTCAACATAATCAATTTTAAATTGGTGATACTGAATGGTTTTAATTGGTTTGCTATAGTAAGTAACTACCATATAATTACCCTCCAAATAATAGGCACAATTGCCCTATCACTATCTTATAGGAATGGTATAGAATAACTATTAGGGGAAACCCTTACAGGGTAGGCAAAAATACCATTTGAGAATAATTCTCAACAACCTATACCCCTAAAAACGATTTAAACGGGTTTTGGCGGGTTTTAGTGGTTTTGCTTACAAGTGTATTGGAGGGTAAACGATCGTTCAATATGGCACGATCTGGTCCTTAGGGTTTACCCTTAGGCCAGGTGTTGGGTATTTACAACACTTGAATTGTCAATAGGTAGATACCCTGTGTGTTGTTTTGCTGCCACAAATGAAAAAATAATTTTTTGTCATGCTTAAATAATAGGCAAAAATAGGTAAATCGATTTAGACGGGTTTTAAGGGGGTTTATAGCTCATCAAAAAAACTTGGAGCTAGTGTATTAGGGCATTGTCGATCGTTCAATATGGCGCGATCTGATCGTTAGGGTTTACCCTGGCCAGATTGTTGTTTTGCTGCCACACTTTGCTTGTCAATAGGTAAATACCCTGTGTGTTGTTTTTATACCACGGCCCGAAATTTAGGTAAAAAAAATCCCCGCTTATTGGCGGGGATGGGGTTATTCCTAATTGCTTAAATGGTATCCACTACAAACCCAGTATTGTCTTTTTTTGCTTTACCCTTAGCATACAATGCCACAATACTATTTTGATTATCTAAATGGCGGATATCTGAATTATCCCCGCTTACTACTGGCAAACCTAAAAAGCTTGTGGGAATATCTTCTACTCTTCTAAATACTGTGGCAATTCTCATTTGATTATTAATTGCTTTTTTAACATATGGTTGATATTGAATTACGCCACTATATGAGAATGTAAGATCATAATTTTTTGGTAGATCTATTCTATTGGCAATTTTGGTATAGTCATAAAATTGAATTTCGGGAAATAGATCAAAAATATTAATAGATCTAATCTTGCCATGCATAAATTCATAATCAAAAAATACATTTTCCCATTTAATATCACTTGTACCATTTAATCGAATAAGTAGAGTTAAACCCGCTTTTTTTGCTTGCTTAATTCCCTTCTCAATATCCTTCACAATATTGAGCATAAAATTTTGACGATCTTCAAAAAAATATTGGGTTTTATTAATTCTAGCTAATTGAATGCTATTGAATGCCCCTCTACCCGCTGTATATAAGCAAGCATTTTCGCATTGTGCTATTTTTGCCATGGGGCATACATTAAACCCGCTTATATCTGAAGGGGCAAGATATAGAATGCCAGTTAAAAAACCTAATTGCTCCCCTTTTACTGTTTTGGCATTTGTGTCAAACCCTAATAATGATTTACGGGTTAATGGTTTATTGATCTGCATATATTCCCTTTGTGTAATTGTTTAATAAATTTACTACTAACATAATTTTAAATCACTTATACAGTAAATTTTAAATATATTAACCCTAATAGGGTTTACCCTGGCCAGGTTGCCTAAAAAATAGGCAATCGATTTTAAGCGGGTTTATGGGGCATTAGAGCGGTTTTGCTCTCACTTGATCTACTTGCATTAGGGCATTGTCGATCGTTCAATATGGCACGATCTGATCGTTAGGGTTTACCCTAGGCTAGGTGTTGCATATTTACAACAACTGGATTGTCAATAGGTGTTTACCCTGTGTGTTGTATTGGTACAACGGGTGCATGGTGGTTAGGGTAATCCACTAAGGGAATACCCTACCGCTCTCTCACGCACGCATCATGCACCAAACTGGTGCGCTGAGCAAACTGTTAGTATGCACTCACTTGATGCACCAAACTGGTGCGCTGGCCAGGTTAGTAAGTACTCACTTACATGCTGCACCATATTGGTGCATTGGCAATGTAAGCGTCCACTAACTTGGTGCGGTGCAACATATCAATGCACCACATTGGTGCGCTGGCCAGGTTAGTGAGTACTCACTTCGCCTATGCACCACATTGGTGCGCCAATCCGGTTAGTAAGTACTCACTTCGCAATGAGGGGGTGTTGTTTTTTTACCACACCACCCAAATAGGATTCCAGTGAATGGGGCCGGCGGAGGCTCACACCAAGCACAAGCTCAGACTGTTTTCCTCCAAATTTTTTATTTTTTAGTGTAAATAAACTGTTGATATAGTAATAAGACAGGATACAAAAAGTGCATCCTGTCTCCTAAAAACGCTCCTAAGTTTTTGTTTTTAAAAGATAAAGTGTGTTTGATATAGTAATAAGGTGACAGGATACAAAATCGCATGGTGTCTCCAAAACGACCCGCCAGCCCTTATTCTATATAGTTGATATAGTAATAAGACAGGGTATCCATAGTATTTCTTTATTTTTTTATTTTTTAATAAAATAGAGAAACACATATACCCCCTAAGTGTGTTTTGACCGTGGATACTATGGATACCGTGGATAGGGCACGCCCAGTATGGCTCACAGGGTGACAGGATAGCGTTGATATAGTAATAAGATCGTGGATACCCTGCCTCCTTCTATATCAAAATATTGGGCAGGGCGGTTTTGATATAGAATTTGCATAAGTAGTTGTATGAAGAGAAACAATCCAACCACAAACGAACCCTTCAAATATGGCGATATGCGAGAAGACGGCTATCGGTTCTTTAACTATAGAACCAAAGTCGGGAGCAATGGCTACCGCTATGAACAATGGTTAAGCCCAGAAGCGTTTAAAGCCGCTGAAACTAGGGATCGATTTATTAAGCACAAAAAACGGCGGCAGGATGGAAAACCCATTCGGATGACACGTGGCAAGCGTGAACGATTGAAAGAAAACCGTGTGTAAAAAATATGTTTACCAAATCAAAGGCGTCTTAGAAAAACCCAATAAGGAAGTCGGAGGGTTTAGAGTAGCGGTGTGTACTGCTGATGTTTTAGAACTGGTCGATGTGCCGGCAGAGATATTTAAACCCGAACTCCTTGCTTATTTTAAATATCGCCTCTCAGTAAATAATTATTTGGATGTGAGAAAGCTTCCAGATAATATTGCCAACCAATTAAGAACCCCGATGAATGAGTGGTTAGATTATTGGGTTTGTAATGGCAATCGAAGCTAATACCCCCGTCCCTATTCCAAATGGTTGGGCACTGGCAAAGCATTTAAAAAAAGGTGATTATGTTTTTTCTTCCAAAGGATTGCCAATACAAATTGTCGGTACTCATGAATATATACCGACTAATTGTTATGAGGTATTATTAAACGACGGAGTATCTGTCTTGGTTGATAATCATACTCGTCTGCCTGTCAGTGATATTAACCGACGCTGGGTAGAAAATCAGTATCAAGCCAAACGAAAGCAACGATCGGTGCAGAAGTTTGCCACACCCCAAGAACTATTGGATGTGGGATTAACAACCCAGCGGGGTGATCGGATATTTTCCATTAATAATACAGCTCCCATCCAGTTTATTTGGGAGGATCATCCAGTACCGCCCTTTATTGTGGGAATGTGGATGACAAAACGCAATATGCGAGGTCGGTTTATTCTTAAACCAGAGAATAGCGAGTTTATTAAAAAGAAAATCCGCTCGTATGGTTGGAATTATGTGGAGGAGTCGGGCAACCTCATTGAAATTCGCCCGTCCATTAACCATTCGTTCATTACAAAGTACCCCACCGTACCTAAAGTCCTACCGCCAGAGTATTGTTTTGGGGCAATCAAGCAAAGAGTGGAGTTGTTGCAAGGATTTTTGGCACTAAGACCCAATGCCTACAACAAAAAGTGCAAAGAATTTGAAATTTTTAGTACTGACTTGCGATTTTTGATCACCATACAGGGAATTTGTGAATCTTTGGGAATGAAAACCCAAGTTTTTTCACGAGACCACAGCATTACCCACAAATTACGCTTTAAAACCAACATTCCGCTGACCAAAGAGCAAGAAATTGTGACCAATTTGAAAAACGCTGGTCGAAGAATGATAACAAAGATTGATACAGCACCGATTCGGAGTTGTGTTCATATCAAAACAGCAGAGCCCTTCGTAGTAGGGCAGGGATTTTTACCAATATGGCATTAAACACACAGCAAGAAAAGATTCTTGCTCTTTTTGCAGCACAAAACAAACACTGGCCAAAAGATCAGCTTGATCTTGCCCTATGGAGAGTACGATGGGAGTTGACCGCGCTAGATCATCAGCGAGAGCCAGAGGATGGCGAGTATGATACCATGCTTATGCTTGCTGGTCGTGGCGCAGGTAAAACTTACACAGCTTCCAATTGGATTGGACAGCGTGCAGCTCTTTACAATGGAACGCGCTGGCTTGTCACAGCACCAACTTCCAGCGACATACGGGCAACTTGCTTTGAGGGTGACTCTGGCCTTCTAAACATCATCCCACCGTCCTTGATTGACACCTACAACAAGTCGTTGTTTGAGATCCACCTTAAGAACGGCTCTATCATCCAAGGTATTCCTGGCACCGAACCAGAGCGTTATCGTGGTAAGCAGTATCATGGAGCGTGGTTTGACGAGTTGGCGGCGTTTGATTACATTGATGACGCTTGGGATCAAGCACAGTTTACATTGCGTTTGCGTGATGCTCGCTTTCCTAGGGTGCAACAGATTGTTACCACCACCCCAAAGCCAAGAGAACTCATTGTAGACCTCAACGAGGGTAAGGTAGGGGGTGATGTGTATGTGGTCAACGCCAGCTCGTATGATAACCGAGCAAACCTCTCCTCGTCCTTCTTTAAAGCCCTTGAGACATACGAGGGCACCGACCTTGGTAAACAAGAGATCTACGGTGCAATCCTTGACCCAGAAGATGCGGGTATTATCAAACGCAAATGGTTTAAGCTCTGGCCAGCTAACAAACCCACACCCAAGCTGGAGTATGTGATTGCCTCATACGACCCAGCAACCTCAGAAAAAACTACCAACGACCCAACAGCATGTACGGTATGGGGTATCTTTGAAAAAGAAGATGCCGGCACCAGCATCATCTTGCTTGATGCGTGGGATGAGCATATGTCATACCCCGAGTTGCGTAGGAAAGTGATTAATGATTACAAGGAAGTGGTGTACGGATCAGACAACGACTTTGCCAAGGGGCGTAAAGCAGACCTCATACTGATGGAAGACAAGTCCGCTGGTATCAGCCTCATACAAGAGCTCCAAGGCGCCTATGTGCCCGTACGGGGCTACAATCCGGGCAAGGCAGATAAAGTCCAGCGTGTAAACATTGTGGCTCCCTTGGTGGCTAAAGGCAAGGTGTACATCCCAGAAGATCCCGAGATTAAAAACGAGGTGTCACAATGGGCAAAGCGGTTTATCCGCCAAGTGTGTTCTTTTCCAGAAGCTGGTGGGCATGATGACTATGTGGATTCCCTTTCACAAGCCTTGCGAGTACTAAGAGACTCGGGTTGGATTCATTTAGATGCACTGCCTTCTCGTGATTACAGTTATTCGGATGATGATGCAGCCAAAAAGAGATACAACCCGTATGCACAGTAAGGGCGGAAACCTTGCTCCTTTTGCATAAGTAGTAATAGACATGAGCTCTCCGTTAATCAAATCCCCCCTTGAAATGCTGTACGAGCAAGCTGGCATTCCGCACATGCAAGCGGGTGGTCGCCCACCAATGACTCATTACATGCAACCGCACACACTCGGTATGGGGTACGGTGCTGGTTTGGCTGGTTCGGGTCAGAGTGTAGACATGACCTCACCAAATCCTATCAATGTGTATCGTGCTGACCCCACTGGTCGTTACGGCGGGAAAGATCGCATGGAAACAATGCCGACTCGTTTGGATAAAACGACCATTGAGGAATACATCAAAGCGATGCGTGCGGGACAGTCTCTTGGAATACCACAACTCACACAAGATCAACTAGCCAAGATGTTACTAGTTGAAGGTCGTGGTGACTTTGGTTTTAATGCACTAAACGAAAATAACAAAGCCGCAATGGAAAAAGCCGCTTTGTTAAATGAAATGGGTCACAACCGAGTAGCTTCTGACTTTGCAGCAGCACTGTACGACAAACAACAACTCGCTAATCGAATCAACAAACCATTCCAAGAAGTATGGAACGGCACTGGTCGCTCTGGCATGACTGGTAGAACTGGTGCACAGCACAACCAACGCTTCAATGAATTTGGTTACGCAGTGGATCATCCTAAAAATGCAGAGTTGATGAACACAATCAATTCAGCGTATAATTACCAAGAGCCCGAGAAGTTGAATCTGGGTGCAAACGAGTATGCAGATCCTATGGGTAGTTATGTGCCAACAGTAGAACAAAACAAACCGGGCAGACGATATGCCGCTGGTGGTTCAACAACTCCTTTTTATGACATGAGTAAATTACTCATACAAAAACACCTTTCTGGAAATTAATTAATGGCCGCACCACAGTTACCAATCCAAACTGGTTCTAATCTTTCTTCCCTCCAAAGAGATGAAGAAATTGAACAGACTCAGATGAGTGAAAAAGAAATCGAAGAGTACGAAGAGGCTCTCGGTTTAGAAGGTGACTCTAAAACTTTAGACGAAGAAGTAATTGAACTAGACGATGGTTCAGTAATTGTTAACTACACACCAACTGAAGGTCCGATGCAAAACCCAGAGTTCTATGCGAACTTGGCGGAAACAATGGACGAAGATGTACTCCAATCTTTAGCAACCGAGTATCTTGAATTAATTGAGGTTGATCGTGAAGCTAGATCAGAAAGAGACAAACAATATGAAGAAGGACTTCGTAGAACGGGTCTTGGAAAAGATGCACCTGGTGGAGCAACATTTGATGGCGCTTCTAAGGTGGTACATCCTGTTATGGCGGAAAGCTGCGTTGACTTTGCAGCATCAGCTGCACGAGAAATTCTCCCAGCTGACGGGCTTGTCAGATCGTATATTAAAGGCGAACCAGACAAGCAACGCCAAGAAACCGCAGACCGCAAAGTAAACTTCCTTAACTGGCAGTTAACAGAACAAGTTCCCGAGTATCGTGATGAGATGGAAGTTCTTCTCACTCAGTTACCATTGGGGGGTTCGCAGTATCTTAAATGGCGTTACGACAGCGAACAGCGTCGTCCAATGACAGAGTGGATTCCAATTGATAACATTCTGCTCCCGTACTCCACAACCAACTTTTATACTTCTGCTCGTGTAACTGAAGTTCAAGACATTACGCAAGATGTGTTTGAACAGCGAGTTGATCAAGGTGTCTATCGTGATATCGATAGTACTTATATTTCTGACCTTGGCCCAGAAGAGATGACTCGTTCGCAAAAAGCGAACAATAAAATTGAGGGCAAAGATAAGCCCGAGAAAAATGTGGATGGCGTACGCCGCGTTTATGAAATCACTTGCTTTTTGCGTTTAGAAGATGATGATGAAACCGATGGTCGCCGAGCTCCATATATTTTAACCATCGACGAATCCAGTAGTGAAGTACTGGCGTTGTATAGAAATTGGTGCTACGGTGATGAGAAACTTGAAAAGTTGGATTGGTACGTCGAATTTAAATTTATTCCTTGGCGTGGTGCTTATGCCATTGGTCTTCCCCATCTTATTGGCGGGTTGTCTGCTGCTCTTACTGGCGCTCTACGTGCTCTTATGGATTCTGCTCATATCAGCAACAGTCAGACGATGCTTAAGCTCAAAGGTGGACGAATTGGTGGACAGAGTGACAGGATTGAGCCCACTCAAGTAATGGAAATTGAAGGTGCACCTGGTGTTGACGATGTCAGAAAAATCGCCATGCCAATGCCCTTCAATGCTCCATCTAATGTATTGTTTAATCTTCTAGGTTGGTTAACTGATGCCGCTAAAGGCGTGGTTACTACATCCGAAGAAAAGATTGCTGGCGCTAATAGCAACATGCCAGTGGGCACTACCCAAGCTCTGATCGAGCAAGGGGCTAAAGTATTCTCCAGCATTCACGCACGCTTACATCGTAGCCAAGCTAAATCGCTCCAAATTGTTTCTCGTATCAATCACTGGTACTTGGAAGAGATGGACAACCAATCTGGTGAAGAGATTGAAATCCGTGACTTTGCATCGAACAACGATGTGCGTCCAGTTTCAGATCCTAACATTTTCTCTGAAACCCAGCGTCTGGCTCAAGCACAAGCAATTTTACAGTTAGCTTCTTCAGCACCCCAGCTCTATGATTTGCGTCAAGCTCACTTGCGTGTGCTAAGACAGATGAAGATTCCTAACATCGAAGACATTTTGCCAAACCCAGATGGCGTAAAAGAATCTAACCCGGCACTCGAGAATGTCTCGATGGCAATGGGAAGAGCAGCTGCCGCTTACCCGGATCAAGATCACTTAGCTCATATTAAGGTGCATTTAACCTTTGCTATGGATCCTAACTATGGTAGCAGTCCAATTATCGGACCAGCATATGCCCCGCATCTCTTAGAGCACCTCAAGCAACACATTACGCTTCATTACCTACAATCCATGCGTGACTATGTTGGTCAAGCTTCTGGTGATGGTAAAGATATATTTAAACTGAACGAAGAGCGTCCGCTAGATAAAACAAGCGAGCAAGCTTTGGCAATTGCATGTCAGATGGTTGCTCAAGATGGTCAAGTGGCATTCCAACCAATCGCTCCAGCTATCCAGCAAATCGCACAAAAAGTCCAGCAAGGTCGTCAAGCTCAAATGCAAATGGCAGCTGAGGCTGATCCAACTGCACAAGTCATCATGAAGACTCAGATGGCTGAGACTCAGCGTAAAGCTCAAGAGTCACAAGCAAAGATGCAAGCTGATATGCAAAAGTCGCAACAAGAGTTCCAGCTCAAAGTGGCAGAGTTGCAACAAAAGGTTCAAGAGTTGCAAACTAAGTACAGCACTCAGACGCATTTGGACAGCCAACAAAATGCAACAACTATTGCACTAGCTAACATCAACAACGCCGCAAAAGAGCGTGTAGCTCAGATTAATGCTGGTGTTCAGATGGATCAACAACAATCAATGCTTCAACATGAGCAAGATATGGCTGCTTTTGAGGCAACGAAAGCTGCCGAAATGGATATACGCCAGCATGGTATTAATGTTGAGCAACAACAGTTCCAACAACAAGCTAGTCAAGTAGCATCACAAATTGATGCTGAAAAACAAGCGGCATTAGCAAATCAGCAACACCAACAACAGTTAATGCAGAATGATCAAGCTCATCAACAAGCATTAGCACAACAGCAACAACAAGTAGCATTACAACCCCCTACACCCCCTTTACCCCCCACAGGAGAAACTAATGGCCGATAATAATTTACAAGGCTTTCGTCAAACATACCAGGAAACTGGCAAACTTTCCAGCGGCGGTGGCCCTGGTGAAAAAACTATAGATGCTGGACCATCTGGCTCTAAGCGTAACAACAACTGGAAGATTGGCGCAGCTCAGTGCAAATTGACTAAAGACAAAAAAGTCGGTCCAGATAAGAACCTCAAAGACATTGGCGGCGGAAATTTCTATTAATTAGGGCGGAATTTTCTCCCGTATTGCATAAGTAGTTATATGGGAGACCTAATTTCATCAATTATTAAGCGTCTGAAAGATGCTGACAATATTACAGCCGAAGCGTTAGCTTCTGGCTCCAACATCCACAACTTTGATTCTTATCAAAGAATATTGGGTACTCGTGAGGGTTTACAACAAGCTCTAGCGATTATAGAAGACCTCTTAACGGAGGATGACGAAGAAACGTAAACCGTATGGTTTAAGGAGGTTGCCGAATGGCAATAGATGTTAAAAGTAACGAAGAACCAGATCTTCGTAGCGAGGAAGAATGTTTTCCTTTCATAGATCATGGTGTTGAAGTAGCTGGAGATCGAGTTTTAGTCCAGTTGCGCCGACAAAAGGTAAAAAGCAAAGGTGGCATTATTTTTGTTGAGGAAACTCAGCAAACCTTGAAATTCAATGAGACAGTAGCTAAAGTCGTACAAGTTGGTCCGTTAGCGTACCGATCACCAGAAGATTTAACCCCATGGATCGAAGGTCCTTGGTGTAAAGAAGGTGACTTAGTAAGGACAATTAAATACGGCGGTGATCGTTTTGTTGTAGATCCTGGTGATGATGGTGGTGCGGTGGTATTTATTACATTGCAAGCCCGTGAAATCATTTCTCGCATTGAGTCGTTTGAATATGCGCAGAAAATGAAAGCCTTTGTAGACTAATTTGGATAAATTATGGCAGAAAATGATAAAGATATCCCTGTAAAAGAACAGGAAGATGGTAGTGCTTTAGTTTCAATGGAACACGAGAAAGATCCTTTTCCCGAAGAAGATAAAGAAACCAAAAAAGCACAAAAAGATGACGAGTCAGATGATGATACTGATGACGAAGACATTGAAGCCCATGTGGAAGATTCTGACGATCATCAAAATGATGAAACAGATGAAGATCGTGAGAAAATTCGTGAAGCACGTCGTGAAGAGCGAAAACTCAAGAAAGAGCTCGCAAAACAGCGTGACCTCACATCGAAGCACAAGATCAGTGCCCTTGAAAAGCGTAATGAAGATCTAGCTCGTCGTTTGGCTGCAGTAGAGTCAACAGCGGCATCTTACAAGTTTGCTCAAGTGGATAAGGCGTTAGAGGACGAGGCAACTCGTGTTGAATACGCTAAAATGAAATTGGTTCAAGCAGCTCAAGCAAATGACGCTAACGCTCAAGTTGAGTACTTAGAACAGCTTCAAGATGCAAAGAATAAACTAGCTCAAATCCAAGCTTATAAAAAGCAACAGTTGGAAGAAGCTAGGCAACCCAAGCAAAATGTTCCAAATCAAATCTCTACTGAGGTTCAACGTAACGCAACAGCTTGGTTAAAGAATAACAAATGGTATGATACTGACGCAAGAGACACAGATAGTCGAATTGCTAAAGTAATTGACCAAGATTTAGCCGCAGAAGGTTGGGATCCAGCAGACTCAGAATATTGGGACGAATTGGATAGTCGACTATCTGCTCGTTTACCTCATCGGTACGCGGCAAAAAGTAATACCAGTATCAAGCGGGGTGGTCCTACGGCATCTAGTAGAACGGCAAACCCTTCTGGAAAAGTGGGAACAACAATTACTTTAAGTCCGCAAAGAGTGCAAGCAATCAAAGACGCTGGTGCGTGGGATGACCCCGCAAAACGCAGCAAAATGATTAAGGCTTACGCAAACTTTGATAAAGAAAATCGATAGGATAAATTAAAATGGCAAATTCAAGAATTAAACGGGACTTAGATGATCGCTTAGCAGATCGTGCCCAAGAGGTGATTGAGCGCTCAAACGGCGCTGCACCAGATGACATTGCACGTCGTGAACGCCTTGATGCGTTTAGAGACAAGTGGGCAAATAGTGCGTTGCCCGATCTTCCTGCGGGGATTATTCCGGGGATGCACTTGTGTTGGTTGTCCACAACCAATACTTACGACAGTATCGACAAACGTATGGCGTTGGGTTATGAGCCAGTTAAAGCTTCGGAATTAGGAAAAGGCTTTGAAGGACTAGGCAAGATGAGCTCGGGCAAGTTTGAAGGCTGTGTTAGTTGTAACGAAATGGTACTTTTTAAGTTACCAGAGGATATCTATCAAGAAGTAATGCGTATGCTCCATTTAGAGGATCCGCTAGAACACCAACGTAATATTACTGCGCAAGTTCGTGATACAGCGCAAGGTAATAAAGGTGGTCGTTCAGTTCTTGAGGGTGGTCTTTTGGAAATGGAAAAAGATACCGCAAGAGCGAATAATAAAAACATTCGTTTTCAATAACATTCTTCAAAAATAAAACAAAGGAAATAAACTAATGTCAACAACATTACGTCCCTTTGGCATGAAGCCTGTGTATCACCCAAGCGGTCTAGACCGTTCTGTACCATTCGCTGGTACGAACAGTTTTATCACTGGTGTGTCATACTCTGCTCCCTACTCTTTGAGCGCTGGTCAGTCTTTCTTCCAGTATCAACCAGTTGGGATCACAGCTTCCGGCCAATTAACAATTGCTGCTACCGCAGCTGCAACAAGCCCTGTATATGGCGTATTTGACGGTGTAGAATATACAACCGCTGAAGGTCGTCGTACAGTAGGTAAATCAATCTCCAAAGCTTCTTTAGATGCCGCTTCTTCTATCGTATTTTGGATCTTCCAAGACCCAGCATTAGTATATGAAATCCAAGCAGCTGGCTCAGTAACTTCTGCAGCCATTGGTTCACAATACAACTTCTCCGCTGGTACTAACCAAACAACCGCTGATGGTTATGTAATTGGTACAGGTGGCGCAGGCTTCTCTACTACAGCTTTAGCTGCTAGTGCAGTTGCTTCTGGTGCACAAGGTCAAGTTCGTGTGGTTGGTCTGGGTCGTGAAGTAGCGTACCCATCGGGCGAATTGAACAACTGGGGTGATACATACACCATCGTTCAAGTCGAAATCTCTAACAACACATTCCGCGCTCCTAAGGTCTCGGTTTAATTATAACGAAAGAAAGGTAATAAGCTATGGCAACCCCAATGCGTAGTACGGACTTTCGTGCGGTAGTCGAACCGATTATCAACGAAGTCTTTGACGGTGTTTACGAACAACGCGCCGATGAGTGGAAGGGATTTGTAGAACAGATCCAAGGTATTCCACGTAACTACCACGAAGAAGTAATGCTCTTCGGTATGAACGCAGCTCCTGCAATGCCTGACGGCACTCCAGTTAGCTACGATCAAGGTGGTACATTGTACATCACCCGTTTCATCTACCAAATCTATGGCTTGGCATACGCCTTGACTAAAGTTTTGATGGAAGACGGCGATCACATCCGTATCGGCTCCACATTCGCTAAGCACTTGGCTCAATCTATGATTGAAACTAAGGAAACCCTCTGTGCTAACTTGTTGAACTTTGCGTTCACAGCTGGCTATGTTGGTGGCGACGGCGTAACTTTGATTAACACAGCTCACCCAATTGCTAACGGTCAAACCTATAGCAACTCGTTGACAACCGCTGCTTCTTTGAGCCAAACTTCTGTTGAACAGATGTTGATTCAAATCCGTGGCGCTATTGACAACAACGGTAAGCGTATTCGTCTAAAGGCCGAGCAGTTAGTTGTTCCTCCAGCACTCGAGTTCCAAGCAGAAGTAATTCTGAAGTCGGTTCTCCGTTCTGGTACAGCTGACAACGATTTGAACCCAATCAAGTCAACAGGTATGTTGCCAAAAGGCACACACGTTGTTACTCGTTTGAGCTCATCTAAGGCTTGGTGGGTACAGACTGACGCAGAAAACGGTCTAATGCTCGTAATGCGTCGTCCAATGGAGAAATCCATGGAAGGCGATTTCGAGACAGACAGCATGCGTTACAAAGCAACTGAGCGCTATGCGACCGGTTGGCATGATGCTCGTAACATTTTTGGTACAGCTGGTTTGTAATAGAAATACCCCGTAGTAAATCAGAAAGGCCACCCAAAAGGTGGTCTTTTTGTTTTTTAGGGCGTTTTTTATTTAATTCTTGCATAAGTAGTTATAGGAAGATAATCCCTTTCTGACCGCCGACACTTCCCGGTGAGACGACTTAGAGACAGCTTGGGATACCCACTAAGATAAGGAAACACCCAAATGTCAAGCACATTTACAGTACCAATGCGTTTAAATACGCGCCAAACTACCAGCAACGACGGCACAATCTCTGCCGACAACACTGGTGCCGCAATGATTTCTCAGCAGTCTACTATTGTAGCAGGTGCTGCGTTAACCGATGTAATCCCAGCTGGTTCAATTATTCACTCAATCGACGGCTACTTAAACGTAGTTGGCGCAGCCTCACGTGCTGTTAGCTTGACAGTTAACGGCACAACTACTGCCGTTGGCACATTGACAACTACTGCCCTCGGTAAAGTTGCTGTAGTATTTACAGCCTCTGCCGCCGTAGCTAACTTGTTGGCTAACGTTGGCGCGTACAACTGCACAGTAACTCTAGCCTCTGAAGCAGCTTCTGCTGGTACATTGTCTATTCAGTACACAGGTCGCAACACTGACGGTTCAATTACTGCCTACGGTTCTGGTTATACAAATAACTAATTAAGACGGCGGGGTAACCCGCCTCTTTCACCGCATAGGAGAAATTATGACAACATTAGTAGATGTATTCACAAACCATTTAAACGCAAGTGGTCAGACCTTTACAGGTCCCGGACGCCTTGCCGGATGGCAAGTAAAACCCGGTGGAACAGCCGGCTCAATATTGTTCTATGACAATACTTCAGCAACTGGAACAGCAGTAATGGAAATTGATTTAACAACCAATACCGCAGTTATCTCAACAATATTGCCAGGTAATGGAATTCGTTTTTCAAATGGTTGCTATATTACGCTTCCCGCTTCTGCAGCTATTACCATATTCTGGGGCTAAATAATGCCCGTTTACCTTGATACTCGAGGTAACTCAGTCTTGTCTGTGGCAATCTGTGATCGCTGCAGTAGGAAATTTGCGTATGTAGATTTAATGCCAGACCCAAACTTTCCGGGTATGCGCGTGTGTAAGGATGACCTAGATAAGTTTGACCCATGGCGTCTTCCTGCCATTCAAACAGAAAACATTGCACTACGCTTCCCGCGCCCAGATGTTTCTGTGGCAACTGGCCCCGTAGCTGGGCAGCAGCTAGTAACTGCACCATCACCAAACAACCCCAGACGTAATTCAATATTTATTACTCGGGACCAGCAACAGTCAACAACCGCCGGCGAATCTGGCGACATAATTATATAAGACTATGGCCGATCAAAGTATATCACAACTAGGTACAGCAACTACGCTAACCGGCAATGAGCTTACGGTTGTCGTTCAAAACGGCATCACCAAGCAGACCCAGTTACAAAGTATTGCTAACCTAGGCGGCCCAGCAGGCCCCGTTGGACCACAAGGTCCCACAGGTCCCACAGGCCCCGGCGCAACAATTCAAGTTAACTCTACTGTAACTGGCGCACCCGGAACTAGCGCAAGTGTAACAAACGTTGGCTCACTGCAAACAGCCATGTTTAACTTTGTCATCCCACGTGGTGACGTAGGTGCAACAGGAGCTACTGGTGCAACAGGCGCCCCTGGTGCAGGTGTAGCTGCAGGTGGTACAGCTGGTCAGGTACTCATTAAAGCCAGTTCAGTTGATTATGCAACAGCTTGGCTTACACTAACAGGTACTGGTACAGTAACTAGCGTTAACGCCTCTGGTGGCACAACAGGGTTAACATTTTCTGGTGGCCCAATTACTGCGGCTGGCACATTAACATTAGCAGGCACATTAGATGTAGCTAACGGCGGCACAGGAACTACTACACTAACGGGCTATCTTAAAGGTAACGGCGTAGCCCCGTTCTCTGCAGTGGCAAGTATTCCAACAACAGATTTATCTGGAACAATTACCAACCTCCAGTTAGCAAATAGTGCAATTACTATTAACGGTAACTCTGTTTCATTAGGTGGCTCAACAACCGTAACAGCCACAGCAACCAATGCCTTGACAATTGGCACTGGTTTGACAGGCACTAGCTACAACGGATCATCTGCAGTAACAATCGCTATTA
>Ga0209087_1000044_pt1 | contig 65809 bp, 83 predicted proteins | sample S_130805_EF_Meta_FD_187321 | JGI IMG/M metagenome (GOLD analysis project Ga0209087, IMG submission 187321) | Freshwater microbial communities from Lake Simoncouche, Canada to study carbon cycling - S_130805_EF_MetaG (SPAdes) (version 2) | ecosystem: Environmental > Aquatic > Freshwater > Lake ... | reverse complement strand
TTACAGGAATATTACAATGTGCCCAAAATTAATTATACAACTTCGTTACCATCTTGATCAACAAGCTTCATTCCTTTGGCTTTTTGTTGTTCAACATACATTGGGCCAACTGTTTTAAGCAAGTGTTCTTGATTTTCCATACAGAAAACATAACTACCTGAGTGACGGAGAAGAACACGTTTATCAACATAAATCTTACCACCTAGATCGCGCCAATTTTCACAGAATGTCCAATCCTCACTATAATAACGATTCTGACGAACTGCTGTGTCAAAATAGGTCTTTAAGTATTGGTCATACTTTGGATCTAGTCCAATATCATTCTTATACTGTTTAACAGCTGGATGCTTGTTAAGTTTTTCAAATACATGTTTCTTCATTAACAAGAAACCTGTGCCTGCTTTACTTACTTCTTGTAGTCCATCAGGCCCTGTTTCAGCACCTTCAAATCCATTTACAACCCATTTGATTGGCATTGTTTTCATTGGGTATAGACCGGCGATAACATCTTTGTCACGGTTTAAGAGTACCAACAAGTGCCATGGCTCCCAACCAATATCAGCATCAACGAAGAACAAGTGTGTTGCTTCAGGCATGTCTAAGAATTTAGCAGTAAGTGTATTACGTGCCCTGCTAATCAATGATTCATTGACCATTGTTTCTAGTGTCCAGTCAATGCCAAGTTGACGGGCTGTGTTAGCCCACTTGATAAAGCTCATGAAGGTAGATTCAGTTAACATTCCACCATAGCATGGCATAGAAATATGAACTTTAGTGGTTCTTAAAAAATCTACGTTAACTTGAACCTGACCTGCAGGAACTTCTTTTGTTTCTGCTTGATTAACTGTGGCATCAGGCATGTTTGATGCAGCTGGTGCTTCTTGTTTAATTTCCTCAAGAATTTCTTGAGCCTGTTCTACAGGAATTTCTTTTTTTGATTTTCGTGCCATGTCATCCTCATAAATGATACAGTTATTTACTTTATGAGGAGATAGTGAAATTATTTTTCTTCTAAATAATCTTGGTTTATATCTTCAGTTAGGGTAGCAATACCAGTACCGATCCCTGCACTGGCTAAGGTGTACTTGATAGTATCTTTCCAATCTTTACCATTAACTCTTGACACTATTGTAGGTATAACTGTATTCAACACGGCTTGTAATAAAATGTTAGTTTGCGAAGGGCTTAAGCCCATTTTACTGGAAGCTGTTAATAACCCACCTGCTAATAATGAACCAACCGTAGTAATAATCCCACCTTGTATATAAGGATTATCTTTACCTTTTTTAAATATATCTAGTAGTTTTTTACGAATTGCTGGATCATTAGTTTTTTGCATCAAAGACCTAGCTTTATCAGTATAGTCTTCAACTTTTTCTTTATGTAATTTACTAATAACTGGTCTATAGAAATTTACTACTGTATTAGTTAATGGTTCCATAGCCTTATCTTCTTGCACTTGCTCTCCACCACCCATAACCTGATCTAACATAGCAACAACATTGGCCGCTAATTTGGTATTTGTCTGAGTTGCAGGATAAAGGCTCATTACCATGGCAGTCTTTTGTCGGTCACTTAATGTAGGCCATGCATTGCGAATCTCTGTTGCACTGGTAATACCGGGGCCAAACTCTACTGTAGGTAAATATGCCATATAAGCATGTTTAGTCAATGGTTCTAAATTGTTTTCATTCCCTTTGTAAGGTAGTAAGTAGTTGCTTAATGGCTTACCTGTTCTTTTGGCAACGGGTACCGAACCATCAGGATTTAGACTCCAGGGCAACGGTGCTTCATTTTTATCTTTTTCACTACGAACGAAAATTAATACCGTATCTTCGGGATCATCAATTCTTTTAGCTATTTCAGGATCTTGTGATGAAAATTGTCTTGATACTTCTACAAAGTTTTTAGGTGAAACACCTGATACTTGTGCTAGTTTCTGTTTAATTTTAAAAGGAAATGGTCTATCTTTTTGCACATTGGTAGCACCGACTACTACATCAGCATTAGGGAATGTTTTTTTGGCAGAGTTATACAATGCCATATGACCTGCGTGAAAAGGGTGAAATCCACCTGACATTACGACCAATGTTTTCATAATACTAATAACTTAACTTAGCGAAATTAACCGTGCCGCCCTGAAAGTCTACTACTTGGGCTCGCATATAAACGAAATTACCATTTATATTAGTGTATGTTGACACGTTTGAATTGGCAGTAGCCTCTAATTCATATACTTGAAACCAATCAGTGGCATTTGGATTACTAGCAAGTGATGCTTGTATTACTATATTGCCTATAACCTGTGTAAGGTTAATGTTAACCGTTTGTAAATCACGGTTACCTAAATAGTAAGCGGCTGCTGGTTGTGCATCACCTGTAACGGTATATGGCGCTCCGTTACCAGGATTTCTATAAGTAGTTTGTGGTAATAATATTAATGTGGTAGACTGTGACATTATGTACGTACCACTTCAACCACTACAGTTTCTCCTACAAGTTCTTGTAGAACCTGTTCTAGGGAAAATAAAACATCTTCACTAACAATGCTATTATTGGTAGGGTCTGATTCTTTGACAAGTTTGCTTAGTTTTACAACTAATACTTCTTCATGAATTTTTGCCATAAATACTCCGTGCTATTAGAGTATTTATCAATGCTAAGGTCTTTTTTCTAACTTATATTTTTTACCTAAAATATGTGAGAATAGCAAGTATAAATGGGTTACACTGTTTTCAGTCTTACAGTCAATAAAGTATTTGATTATATATCTACGATTGTTTTTAAGAATATAAGTTAGCCCAGGTGAAAACTTAAACTCACTTGAATATTCATACTTATAATGAAACTTTTTTAATTCTTTATGATCATCTTCAGTAAGAACTATATCTTTTAAATATACCCTATATTCAAACTTTGGTTGTATAGAAAAGTATTTGATACCTGAAGGAACTTGCAAATCTAAAGCTTGGTAACATTCTACATTGGGAGAAATATCAAGTATAGTTTCTAACAACGGAATATCATTGCTATAAAAATGAACCTTATCAAATTCTAATCTAATTTGTAATTTATTACCATTGGCTAGTCGCCATGCCATAAATTTTTCAATAAGATCACTATTGACATGTTTAGGAGGATCTCTGTGAATTAAAGATTGAATATATTGGTTGATTCTAATATTACGTTTATTAACTCTTTCATTAAATTTTTCAATTGTAGATATACCGCGAGTTAAGTGTACTCCTGTTAGTGATAGACAGACCTTGTACTTGTATTGATTAAAATACAAGGTCTTGCTAGAATCAATTTTGAACTTTAATAAATCCATTCTCATCTACCATTGCGGTTGTTTTTTGGGTAACTAAGAAAGAAATGTTATCCTCTTCAAGTTGAACCATAATATTTGAGTTTTTAATTTGCTCAAATAGAATTTTCTTACTCAATGGAACCCTAATCAATTCATCAATCTTCCTAGCTAGGGGCCTAGCTCCCATGTTCTTATCATATCCTTTTTCAGCAAGATACTCAACTACAGGTTCAGAGAAATTGATTGTGATATTGTGTTTATCCAAAAGACTTTTCTTAAGATCATCTGTAAATTTAATTACAATTTTCTTAATAGAAAGCATATCAAGTTTATTAAACTTGCAAACCAAATCCAAACGATTTCTAAACTCAGGCTTAAAGAATTCTTTAAGTGCGCGGTCATCTTCACCTAGTTTTTCTTGATTACCAAAACCAATATTATTTTTCTCACTATCTGATGATCCAAGATTGCTAGTCATAATGATGATAGAATTTTTACAACTTACCTCTTTACCATTACTACCGGTAATACGACCTTCATCCAAGATTTGCAAGAAGATATTAAAGATATCGGGATGAGCTTTTTCTACTTCATCAAACAACATAATTGAATGAGGGTTCTTACTCAAGTCACTAATCAATCTGCCACCTTGAACTTGACTATCACCAAATCCCACATATCCAGGAGGAGGACCAATCAAACTAGAAACTGAATGTTTTTCACTATACTCACTCATATCATATTTGAGTAGTGGCATATCTAGATTTTTACTTAAGAGTTTAGCAAGTTCGGTTTTACCTGTACCAGTTGGGCCTAAGAACAAGAAACTAGCAGTTGGTTTATTTTCATTACCAATACCCGCAAAGCTAACGTAAACACGCTCAAGTACCTTTTCAACTGTTTCATCTTGACCGTATAGTTTACCCTTAACATTAACTTCTAAAGATGCAATCTTATTAAAGTTATCGCCATTAAGTTTATCAGCAGGTACTCCGGTGAATTTTTCTACTTGTTCAAAAATCAATTCTTTTGTGATAACAGCATCGGTGTTACCTGCTACACGTTGTTTAGCACAGGCTGCATCTAACAAGTCAATTGATTTGTCTGGATTCTTCCTATCATGAATATATCTAGTAGCATGTTCTACGGATGCCGCAATTGCCTCATCTGTAATCTCAACCTCATGAAACTCTCCAAGTCTTGTGCTTAGTCCTTTAAGGATACGGATAGTAGAATCATATGAAGGTTCATCAATTGAGATTTTATAAAACCTACGCATTAATGCACGATCTTTTTCAAAGGATTCATAAAACTCTTCCCAAGTAGTACTTGCAATAACTTTAAGAACGCCTTTTGTAATAGCAGGTTTAATCAAGTTAGCAAAATCTACGCTACCGTTACTAGCGCCGCCTGCCCCTTGCATTGTATGGGCTTCATCAATAAACAGAATAGCTTTCTTTTTTGTAGTAAGTGCGTCAATGACATGTTTTACTTTTTCTTCAAAATCACCACGATATTTACTGCCAGCTAACAACCTACCAATCTCTAGTGAGTAAAGTTGATGACCTTTAATAAAGTCAGGAACTTCATCATTTGCCATTGAAATGGCAAGACCTTCAACAATAGCAGTTTTACCTACACCAGGATCACCTACCATTAGAACATTGCTCTTGAAACGTTTTGCTAGTACATTAAGAATGTCATCCAATTCTTTACTACGACCAATAACTGGTTCAAGTTTGTTTTCTTCGGCTAATTTTGTTAAGTTGATTGTGTACTCTTCCAAAATATCATCAGCTTGGCTATCTGTCAAATTAGCAGAATACTCTGCACCTTTGTATGATTTTTGCCAATGCTGAACAAATTCAGTTTTGTTAATACCATACTTCAACAAGAAATAGTGTGCATGGCTATTTCCTTCAACTGCAATACTCAAAAACAAATCAATAGTAGTTACTTGTCTACGTCCTGTGAAAAGCACTTGAGTAACACTACGATTCATTACCCGTTCAAGAGAATTTGTCTTACGTGGAACAGAATCAGGGTCTTTAACTACAATAGCTTTAAGACTGTTTAGGTAAGAATCTATCTCTTCTACCAATAGTTGTACATCAGCCCCAAAGTTAGATAGACATTTTTTGAAGGGCGGATGATTAACTAGTGCGAGTAGTAGATGCTCTACTGTGCAATATTGATGGTTCTTTTCCTTAGCACAAGCAATTGCGTGTTCAATGATACTTTCGATTTCCGGACTGTTAGACATGATAGTATTCCTTTAAAATTATTTACTGTGGTTTTGAACGCAAAATGCTTTCAGTTATTTCTGTAGGTATTGTATCAGGCATGAAGGGTTTTAGCAAGATGATTTGGTCTCCAAATAGTGGACTACCTTGAATAGGCATTCCTTGCCCAGATAGTTTAAGTTGCATAAATGGTTGAGTTTTTGGTGGAATAGTTACTTCAAGTACTTTACCCGAAATAGTAACGAATTCAAATGCAGTACCAACAATTAAATCTAGCACTGATATGGGATGGTTGCATAGCAAGTCTTTACCTCTACGTTCAAATTTCAAGTCGTTTAATAACCGAAATTCTACAATCAAAGAAGCACCTTCTAATATGTTATCATAGCGAAGCTGAGTCCCATCATTAACACCTTTTGGAATATCAATATCAATGACCTTAACACCATTGGGAGTTTGTACTTTTAATACATGGCTACCACCTCTGTACGCATCCATTAGGGCTACATTGACTTGAGTTCTAAGAACTTGTTGTCTATTTTGAGTAAAGGGATTACCTTGACCAAACATTTGGCCAAATATGTCATTAATATCCATGCCGCCTGCATGAAATTGAAAACCAGGTGGAAATCCAGGCATACCTTGAGGCATTGGATTATCATACTGCTGTCTTTTATTTGGATCAGACAGTGTATCGTAAGCGGTTTGAATATTTTGAAATTTAGCGGTGTCACCACCCTTATCAGGATGATTTTGACTAGCTAATTTACGATATGCTTTTTTAATTTCATCAGGGCTAGCATTTTTAGCTAGCCCCAAAGTTTGATAATGATCCATATATTGATTATAGCACTAATGTGTGCTAATGTCAATATTTATTTTTATTGTTTATTCTCAAGTTTTTCCTTAGTGCGACCATATGCTGCGATACCTAGAACTGCACCCATTGCTATATGATATAATCCAGCACCCTGTAGAGTTAATGGTTGCCATTGACTTGTAACTTGACCGTGACTCATTGCTTGTAACAATGACCATAGAATAGGGAATATAACAAAATCAGCGGTACATGTGGCCATATAGACCCAGCCCATCAAGGGTCTCCACTTTTTGTTAATCCAATCTTCGTTCGTATTTGCTACTAATACATCAGCGCCTTGTGCTGAATTAGAACCTGCGCCGGTTAATACTGGTTGATTGATTGGTCCATTATTTGTATTGTTTCCAAACCCAGACGTTGACGCTCCAAAGCCTGTATTTCCGCTAAAGCTTGTTGGTGAACCAAATCCACCGGACGAGCCGAATCCTGTTGTTGGCGAAGTGTTAAATGTTGAAGGCCCACTTGATAGTAGGTTTGTTGTGTTTGGTGTCGTTGTGCCATAACTACTACCTTGTGGAAATTGTGCTATAGTAGGATCTGCTGCCAATGCTTCGTGATGATTATCATCAGTTGCTATTGGATTTTCTTGGTCAGCTTTTTTTGGAAGTATCGTGGGCATTTTACATTCCTGCTAATGATTTAATATATTTGGTATATGCATCGTCTGTATAAACTTTTTTAGCAGATATACCTGCAAGTTCTCGGAATTCATTTAATTTTTCTTCTTCTTCCTTGTCGGCTTTATATTCATTAGGATTAAGAATCATTACCTGTGCTAGTTCATCTTCATTTGGACCATATTCTTCATTTTCTACTTTAATAGTCCAATCTTTTACTGGTAAGTCAGTAAGGGTTTGTAAATCACTTATTAATTCAATAATTCTTTGTGGAACTTTAGATCTACGATTCATTTCTACGAATACCAAATATTTACCTACTTCTACCTCACCTTCACTTAAACTAGCATCCAATACATAATCATATCCTTTTTCAAACCAACTAACTAAATCTTTACCTGCTTCTTTAGACTTGATAATAAAGGCTAGAGTTACAACATCTTTGTCTTTACCCATTTTAGCCGCATATTCATCTACTGAAACAAAAGGTTCCATTTGTCCTTTTAAATCGTGATAATCTAAACCTTCGTTAATAATAGTTTTCATTTTAATTTTTAAAAAGTTACTGGACTAGTAGGAACATTTCCTGCTGGATTAGGTTGTTGATCTGAAGTATCTTCTTGATCTTGTAAGTTTTCTTTATCTAAATCTTCAGCATATGCATCTTCAATTTCTTGTAAATCAATAGTTTGATCTGCTAAATCAATAGTACCTTCTTTGATATTATTCATCAAATCTTTTGGAATCGTAATTTGAACAAACCAAACAGGGCGATTATGCATCTTTGGATAACGAGTACCAGGAACAAAATCATCATAATTTTTTATTTCAACTGGAACTTTTAATTCAGATTTAGCAAAACTTATATCACACCCGATCATAAGCAGTCGCTTAACACCACGTGGATCAGGCATTAAATGATAGGGCCACATAAACGTACATGTAACTGAATATCGTTTTACATCAGGGCCTTGAACCAATTCACCCAATTGCCAATTTTTATAGGCATATAAATCTGCTTCGTCAAGTACTCTTTCATAATCTATAAGACTAGCTATCGCCCCATCACTGGTAAAAATACCTTTGACAGTACTAACAATACTTACGAAATCTATATCGTTAAAAAAATTATCCGCGACTTTATTTTTCATCTAGTATTTATCATTTTGTGAATAATTATTTTTTTCAACTAATCAAGTCCAGAGCCAAGTATTTATCAAGATCAGATGTGATTATATGCTAGCTATTAATGCGTTATCACCGTCTTTAAATATCTTTGAATGTGAAAGCATTCACGCTCTTTATAAGGAGATAACTTTGAGCAAACGGAAAACTAGCGCATTACGTAGCAAAGAAAATAACAGATACTCACAAGCACGGTACATAGATGAAACAAATACATTCTATATGAATCAATCCAAAACAATAGATTTTACACAGGTACAACCAAAGAGGACTAGAAGACCTGTTAATCTACTTCCTAAATCTCCAAATCAAGAAAAATATATATCTGCACTACTAGATGAATCTACCGATATCATTGTAGTATCAGGTCCTGCAGGCACAGGTAAAACATACCTTGCAATGTTGGCTGCTATCAAGGCTATGCGAGAAGGACAATGCGATAAAATTATTCTTACTAGACCTGCTGTAGGGGTTGATGATGAACAACATGGATTTCTACCTGGCGATTTAAATGCCAAAATGGAACCATGGACTAGACCTCTAATAGACGTTCTTAAAGAATATTATTCGGTAAAAGAAATTCAACATATGTTAGCAGAGCAAATTGTAGAAATCGCTCCACTAGCATTTTGTAGGGGTAGAAATTTTAAGAACAGCTACATTGTACTAGATGAATCACAAAATTGCACCCCAAGCCAACTCAAAATGATTATGACTAGAATTGGGTATGGTAGCAAAATCGTGATTACGGGAGATATAGAACAAGCGGATAGAAGAACTTCGCAAAATGGACTAATGGACTTAGTAGATAGATTACAAAGGTTTCAGGTACCTGGATTATCTGTCTGTAAGTTTGAAGTCTCAGATATACAGCGTCATTCTATAATAGAGCACGTTCTAAAACTGTACTCATAAAAAACGGGGCTAAGCCCCGTTTTTCATTTCACCATTGATTCAATTACCGCTTCTTTTTCTAGTTGCTCAATAAGTGCTGGATAGATTTTTTTATAATAATCATTCATCCTAATCCAATCTGTATCAACTACCTTTCCTTCAATAACACATTTTTTTACTTTTTGTTCTGCATAGTCTAGGATTACATTCATAACCTGTATGTCAGAATTTTTTAGTCGTTTAGAAACTGTTACTGCTTCGTCAATTTGACCATTGGGTTTTCTAATAAATTGTATAAATAGGTATCTCATAATGTTGTAAGTTCTACTAAAGAGGCTGCTAATGAAACCTCGGGGATTCCAACTAGAGGTAAGTTTGCAAGACCATTTCTAATAACAATTATTGCCGCATCACGTTTTTCATTAGTTTTGCCCCAAAGGTCTATATTGTCATATGCCCAACGATAAGTATCTTCAATTCTAGTAGGATAAAGAGCGATATATTGCATCAATTGCTGACGACCTTCAAGAATTTTACCATTCTTGAACAGTTGTGCAGCCTCTACCAAAATATCATTTTCACTCGATCCAGCTTCTTGCGGCGGCAAGAGTGTTCCTGTACTGCTGTTAACTTGTAATTGATTCAGACAACGCCTAAGATCAGGATATGTACCGCGTACATAACTATCAAGTGTATCTAAATCAAATTTCACATTTTCAGTTGATAGAACAACCGCAGCCCTTGCAGTAAATTCTATCTGATCAGGTCGTGCGATATGAATTTTATGACACCTGCTATCACGCAAAGCAGGGATAATCTTATGTTCATAGTTACAAGTTAAGATATACCTGACAGTCATATGGTATGTTTCCATATCACCACGTAGAGCAGCCTGACTTGGTTGTGTCAAATAGTCAGCCTCATCTAAAAGAACGATTTTGAATTTACCAAAAGGCATTGTTTGCACAAACCCATTGATTTTTTCACGCAAGAAATCAATACCATTTTCACGACTAGCATTGATTTCTAGCACATCATACTCTTCAATTCCCAATTCGTGGATTAGTACTTTTGCTAGAGTAGTTTTCCCTGTACCAGGATCACCACTCAATAAGAGATGAGGGATAGACCCTTCACTAATCCATTGTTTGACCTGACTTTTCAATCGGTCATCAGTAAATACATATTCATCTACTGTTTTAGGCCGATATGCCTCGACCCACATTTTTTTGTTCATTTTTTCTCGCCAAAGAGTTGTAGTAACGACAAGAATATATTAATGAAATCTAGGTATAAAGTCAAGGCTCCCGTGATCTCTGCTATCCCAGTTTCATCATAAAACAACGATTCTCTGATCTTTTGGGTATCATATGCAGTCAAACCCAAAAAGATGACAATGGCTAGAGCAGAAATAACCATTTGAAATACAGTGCTACCAATAAAAATATTAATAATACTGGCGATGATGATAGCAATAAGCCCAACAAACATAAACTGGCCAAGACTATCCAAGTTTTTCTTCGTAAAATATCCATAGAAACTCATTACTCCAAATAACACTGCCGCACCCATAAATGCAGTAATAATACTACCCATCTGAAATACTGCAAAAATGGTAGCAAAACTTAGACCCATAAGTGCAGCAAATCCATGAAGCATAAGCAGTGCTGTTTGTCTAGATGGTCTGTTAGCTAGGACATAGCCAATACCAAATACAGCAACAAGAGGCAAAAACATTACTATCCATTTCATTACACCAGTAAAGAAAAATGCTAATAGGGCCGGTGATGTACCAACAACATAACTAATAAGCATACTGACTAAAACAGCAAGACTCATGTTTTTATAAACACCAGCCATTGCTGTATTAATTGTAGTAGCATCGGGATAAACTCTTTGGGTATAAAACATAATTAACTCCTTAATGTTTCAAAACTAATAATCTTACCTAACTCTTCACCAAGATCCTTGTCATCAGTAACAATATGTAATTTATGTTCACTACGGTCACGGTGTCTGTCGTATTGATGATATTCTAAAATAAAACCACCATTTGCTTTATATACGGTGAAATTCATGCCGGCTGAACCTAGGTTAGAGACTCTACTTGATCCAATTGTATCAGATACATAAACCTCCTCCCTAGATTCTTTCAAAGCGTTTTGAACTTTTTTATTAAACCACTTCAAAATCCAATTCACAGATTTAATCTCCTATTATGAAAGTTCGCCACGTTCAATTAGCTTAAGCTTATTTGCTTGATGTTGTTCTTGTACTAATTCTTTATTTTCACCTTGATAAAGAACCGCGTAATTGTTTTCAATTAGCCACTGATTAACATTGGTTCCATCTTCTAAAATAAATTCTCCTAGAATTCTACCAAATTTATCGTCATTACTATCAGCCCTAAGTGTGTTGATTTTTTGCCAAGATCCAACAGGCAGTTTTTCTGCCAATTTCTTTTTAGAAAGAAGACCACGTGGCTTTTCTTCTTTGTTTGTAGTTCTAGATTCTGGTGTATCTACACCTGCCATTCTCACATGTTGATTGGCTAGAATAATATTAAAACCTAAATCCAAATCAATGGCTACGGTATCACCGTCTAAAACTTTGTTAATTTTGCACTTATATTGATACATTTTAAATTACCTTATCACTCATGGTACTATCTTGTACAGGCTCATCACTAACCATAAGAATATCATTGGTATCTACTTTCCGAATTGTATGATCTCCATTGTCATCTTCAATGTCAACACCACGAGTCCAACGACCATGTGTCACTAACACATATTGACCAACTTTAATATCGGTTTGATCAGGTCCTATTGCATATACTCGGCCCCAACGTGGGCGAATACCTGAGCTTTTCATATCATCATTGGGGATTATAATTCCACCATTTGAGATACGCTCATCAAATGCCATGTCTGAAACAATAACGCTATCATGCAAGGCACGTAATTGTTTAATTTTGTGTGGTTGAAATGCCAAACTTTTTTCCATTTTATTTCCTTTTTTCCTTTGCTTTAATCTTTTCAATTTCTAATTCTTCTTCAATGTTACCATCTATATCCTGTTCCCATTCTGTAAGTTCTTCTTTTGGTTGTTGAACTGGTGTTGGTTGCGGGCGCGTGGGCTGTGGACGTTGAGCATGGGCCGATCTATTTCCCACAGTTTTACCATACATATCGTTTACTTTTTCAGTAACAGATTTAACGATTCTTCCATGTGAATCTACGGTGTCACCTCTAGCATTGACCTTCATATTACCTACAGCCAATGTTTTTTCATTTTTGGCAATTAGAGAGCCCATATCAATCATTTTTCCTAATGCACTTCTATGTTTTGACATAATAAAATCCTCATTGTAAAATATTTAATCACATTTTTGATATTTATGTTATTTTAAAAACTCATCTATTGACAAATCATAATACAAGGAATTAATTTTATGAATTCCTATCAAAAATAACACAAAACTTGCTACGCTACTGCCTCTACCAACACCCCATACTATATTATGTTTTCGCATTGTATCGACCAAATACTTTAAGTATTTTAGTAAAGGGAACATATCTCTTTCTTGAAATATAATCAATTCTTGACCTGCTCTTTGTAGTTCAGAATCAGATTTACATTGATCCAATACCCATTGAGCAATATCTATTGCATTATATTCTTCAGGCAGAAACCAATTACTTTGTAAATTGGCATCAAATTCTTCTATTAAAACATTTGGGTCATGATATTTTTTTAAGATTGGAACGTTTTCTAAAAACAAATTTTCATCAAATTTAATATCAGCTTCAACTAAAGCCGATTTAATCAGTCTTTCAGTATCACTCAAATAATAATTACAGAGGTCGTCTTCTGTAAATATCATTTGACCATATTTATCAACTCTCATACAGTGATTATACTCTCCTTTGTAGGAAAAGTCAACTATTTTTTTACTTTTCGGTTAACTCGTGAATGTAGGTGACTTCGGCTGAAGCAGGTTTGGTTTTCCAATGTAGTCCAACATCATTCCATTCAGTATTGTTAAACAATTTAAGGATCTTATCCTTTTTATTAGATTTAGGAGCATCAGTAATACAAGTAGATGATTTATTCCACCATCCTTCATTAGTATACATACTCTCTATATCGTCAATTTCTAACCAAAATTTAACATCATCGCTTAGTTTGCTAACAAGATATATATCTGTGATTAATAACCTGCTTTCAGTTATTGCTCTTAATTTAAGTAATAATATAGTTGCAATAATTTGATCATACGGATCATCTGGTACTGTGCAAACTTTAATACCAGCGGTTGAATAATTATCTATTACTTTTTTTTCTTTTTCATTTACAAATATTGAATTTTCTAAACAGTCAAATAAAAAATATTTTATTCTTTCCATTGCAATATTTTGTTCTATTATACAGTCAGTCAATACTTCCATAGATAAAGTAAAGTCATATAAATTCATTAAAAATTTATCTTGGAAATGCACACCGGCTTGGAAAGAAAAAGTTTTTTCTAATTTAACGCTCATTTTTCTTTTTGTATATTAATTTTATCACCCAAATCTTTCTTTTTAACTAGATCATCCATTTTCTTAGCATATTCTTTTTTATAACTAGCAATAGCCATGTTTAATTGGTTTACTAGTGGCTGATTACCACTTCTATATGCAAAGGTTAACTTATTAGTTAAATCAGAAATAGTATTTTGCAGTTCTTCAACTGTTTTATCAGACAGATTAAGTATAAAAGGATGTTCCATCCTAATTATTTATCACCATGAGTTTAATGAAATTCTTTTCCAAATGTCTGAACCAACGTAACTGGTAGCTGACATTGTACCATTGGCAGTAGATAATACTACAGCACTTGCCGCAACACCATTATATCTAGTTTGGCTTACAGTAATATTTGGACTATTAATACTCTTGATATAATAAACTGTATTTGCAGTAATTCCACCAAACGTATTTCCAGTAAACACTACAGGTGCATTTACTACTAAATCAGTAGTATTATTTAACGTAATGACATTGGTTGTAACTGTAGTGTTACTTGCTATTTTGGGACCAACAGTTACAGCATTATAACTGTCAGTACTTACATACATATAAGTAACTGGATTAGCATTCATATTACCTGAAGAAGTAGATATAGTAAAAGTACTACCGCCAGGTGTTGCTGTTATTGTAAATGTATTAGCAGAAGCAACGGATTTAACATAATATGCAGTTCCTGCTGTAATGTTTCCAAAAGTATTACCAGTAAACACGATCGGCATATCTGGATAAAGTTGAGTAGTGTTCCCTGCAGTTGTAATTAAATTAGTTGTTACTGTGGTATTTGAAATTATAAGTTGATTTACAGAAGAGTCTACACATACTGCACCTGATGTATCACCCAAACTGCCAGTTGAGGCAGGAGTTCTTGTTTGAATTTGCGTAGATTGTCTAGGTCTATTATATGGTTCAATAGTAATAGAATTACCGCAATCCAATGTACTAAACGTATAGTCTAATTGTGTAACATCATACGGGGCTGTAATTGTAGGAGTATTAGCAATATTTGCATAATTTTCTACTGTTGTTACACCAAAGTTATTATTTGCAAAAACTACCTGACTTGGGAAAGTAATTACTGCATTAGCGTTTCCAATAGACAATTGCAACTGAACATTGCTTTGTGTTCCTGTAGGAGCCCATCCGCTAAATTGAAATGTAGTATTTGCAGAAATAGTACCATATTGAACATCACCCAATGATGCATTTACTAATACAGTACCTGATAATGCATTACCTAAATTATAAGTAGTTGCTCTAAATCCACGAGTAGAGGCATTACTTATTAAAGTATTTGCCATATTATTATCTAAAACAGTGTTATCTAACGCTGATTTAAGTAATGCTTTATTCTGAAGGTCTGTAATTTCCGTAGCAGAAACATTTAAATTGTTTCTAATAGCCGCAAAATTATCTCTAAAGCCTTGAGAATTATTATTGACCCCTGGAACAGGGTAGTTTACATTTATTCCACTAGTATTAATTTGACTCATATCTATATCCCATAATGTATTTAGTACTGAGGTTCATCTGGTATAATTGTTTTTCTAGGAAATAGAGCATAGAAATCTTCACTATCCAATGGTACTGGTGTTGGAGTAGCACTAGGCAAGGCTGTCCATACATTAGGAGTAACCGTAGTATCATAATCGTATGTAATAGATTTATTAACTGAAAATCTGTCAATTTCAAATGTAATTTGATTAAGAGTATATGGATAGAATCTTTCTATGTTACTTACTATTTCAGATGCGTATCCGGGTTTAGTATAACAGATTACCCAAGCTTGAGTATATCCTAAAATACTACCATCAGGTTGTTGTGAAGTCATCCAAAGAGGAAGTAATGCTCCACTTTGTGTTTGTCCTAATACATCTACTACTCTATTTCTCATGTCAACTAATGAGTTAGGATATAGAATTCTAGCGAAACCACCAGTATTCAATCTTATAGGTCTTGGCCAATATATTCTGTTATCAACACTTACTCCTTGAGGGTTTACTAAATTATCAATAATTTCACTGTACACTACTTCATATAATGGTTCGCCAAATTCATCGTTTGCAACCGCAGTTTTTATTTGTCCTAATGTTAAAAATCTCCAATAGTGATTTCTAGTAATCGCTTCTAAATATTGCGTGATATTACTTGCAAATATCCCATATGCATGTTCATAAATTACAGAAGTTGCTTTTCCAAAGTTTGAATCTTCAATTCTATAGATATAATCAGGTGGAATAAGAGTATCGTTTTGTAATAGCAAATTAATAATATTACGGTCTTGTACACTAGGCATTGCTTTAATGTAAAGGGTATCAGTAGGTTGATCAAATTCCTGGTAAACAGTTAATACAAAAGTTTTAGTAGCAGTTATTATTGGATAAAGAGGTGATTGAGCACGAATTGTAAATGTAAATTCTGTTGAATCACCTACTGCCAATAGTGTATTAGTTGGTTGATCGGCTACTGTTCCTATTATTTCACCAGTACTGGATAATACAAGATTTGGTGGTAATGAACCTGATGTTATTGTATATGCTAAATCTGCATCTGCTACTGCCATAACCTTTTTAGTACTTACTGTACCATTATATATTATTCCTAAATCAGTGGGAGTAATCCAATTAATATCAGGACTAATATCATTAGAAACATAATAAGAAAAATTAAAAAAAGCACTTTGTATAGAAGAGTTAGCAGTTTTATATGCAGCTACACTAAAAGAATAACTACTAAGTCCTGGACTTGCAATATTTGGAGTACCAGTAACCCATCCAGTAGTACTATCACCTGTTAATCCTGCAGGTAACCCACTGAAATTATAACTTAACGTATTGCCATCAAAATCGTATCCATTGATCTTAAATGTTAAATTGTTTCCACTTTGCAATGTTCCTATGAATGCATTAGCACTGGGTGCAGTAGTAAAATCTGCACTTTCGGGAGGAGGAACTATATAATAGGCGTAATAAGGATCTGTTGGACTTATAATAAATGTAAGTGGTCTTGTATTTAAAATTGTAGGTACTCTAGTATTATTGGCATATCCTGGGCCGCCTGCACTTATAGGAGTATGTTGATTGACTACAGTTATGGTGTAACTACTAGATTTACCACCATATTCTGAATATAGTTGAAGTGTGAAATAATATGTTTGTATAATAGGATCGCCTAATCCATTAACAGGAGGTTCGGGATATCCTCTTATAATTCCTACTTCATTAATTTCTAATCCAGGTGGTAATTCTCCTTCAACAATTCTAACTACCGTCGGGGTATCAGCAATAGGAATTGTATAACCTATTTGATATTCAATCCAAAGACTGTCATTAGTAGTAAATAAGCTGCCAGTAGGAGTAGTAAAATAAGGTATCGCGGTACCAGATACGGTCATAGAAAATGTTCTATCACTGATATTATTTAAATTGTCAGTAACCCGTATACCAAAATTAGCAGTTTCTAATTCTGAGATAAAGGTTGGCGTTCCTGAAATTAACCCTGAAGAATTTAATGTTAATCCAATTGGTAAACTTCCACTTAATAACGTGTATGTGATTGTGGTTGCAGGTGATACGGCTGATGCAGATAATTGAACAGATATAGGATATTGAACAGGAAAATTTCCTAACGAGCCTGCAGCCGTGTTCCAAGTTGGTTGTGCCATATAATTCCTAGAGCATTCGTAATGCTAATTCATAATGGTGTTTTCTGTCTTCTAATCCAATAGTTCCGCCGTTAATTCTTTTAGTAAGACCTACAAAATCACCCCTATCACAATAAGCATTTAGTTTATTATTATCCCAAAACCATCCTGCACTAGTAACTGCACCATTTGGCGTTTCTAAGTATGCAATAGTATCATCAATACTCATATCTAATGCTTGTGCAAATTTAGTATAATTGTCACGACCAGTTAATTGAATTAGTCCTCTGCCACAAAAACGATATCCATCGCCTGATTCTTCGGGTCCGTTCTTCATACGATTAGCATATACTCTATTAGCAATCATTGCTGGCTTTTTTTCATATCGTTTTGCAGTGGCTTGATCAGGAAAGTATTTCTTGAAAGTAGTCATTAAGCCTTTAGCACTATAATTTAGATTTTCTTTAGTAGCGGTAAAACCACCTGATTCATGTGCTATTTGTGCTAAAAACCCTGCGATTCTATGGGGATTTACAAACATTTCGTAGTATTCCCCAACCGTGTTAAGTGGTTCTACATAGGTCTCTAATATAGAATTTTTAGTTTTTGGACATAATGAATGTAAAAGGTCTAATGTAATCACGATCCTGCCCTTGTTGTAGTAGTTGTACCAGACTCACCGTCGGATGCTAATAGTATATATGTCAATCCAGTTCCTGCAATGTACCATGTGTCGGAGGCAATTTTAATACATGAACTCATTCCATATTCAGAAAGTGTTCTACTGTTTCTTATATTCATACATTTAAATCCAAAAATTTATGTTATAATAAAGTACGCACCATTAGAAGGTAAACTAATAATAGCGCCACTTGTTGACGTAGTAGAAATCACAGCATTGCCGCTGTCGTAGGTAGTAAATGTTCCTGTTCCAGTAGCTGCGGTGAAATTTAACACTATTCCACCGGCGGCCCCATTTCCACCTGTGCTAGTGCCTCCACCACCACCGCCACCACCACTTCCTAATGTAGTTGCCGCATTTCCAGTCGCCGGGGTACCTGCACCACCCCTTCCTCCGCCTCCTGGACTACCTGTTCCGCTAGTACTCCCAGTCGCAGTTCCCCCGCCTCCGCCATATCCGAAGACTATACCAGATATAGTAGTTCCAGCTGCACCATTGCCGCCAACGTTAGTGCTTGGTGCATTGTTACCATTGCTACCTTGACCTGCACCACCACCTCCTGCACCACTACCAGTAGCAAAACCAGTACCACCAAAATAATTAGTATTATTGCCACCATTACCACCTCTGCCGCCTGAAATACCAATTGTGCCTCCGAGGCCACCACTAACAGTTGCTATAGTAGTCAGGGATGTACTTCCGCCAGAACCGCCTGTACTGCTGGCACTTCCACCTCCTCCAGCAGATCCTATGCTATATGCATATGAATTATTCTTATCAAGTGATACCGGCTGATTTGCTAAAAGTTCACCACTTGCGCCACCACCTCCTCGAGGTCCACCACCACCACCTCCACCGCCTCCTATTAATGTAACACTTATTCCAGTTATAGTAGGTGTTGGTGCTTCGGTAGTAGTGGTAGTTGTTGGTGCTTCGGTAGTAGTTGTAGTTGTTGGTGCTTCAGTTGTGGTAGTAGTCGTAGGTGCTTCGGTAGTAGTTGTAGTTGTTGGTGCTTCGGTAGTGGTAGTAGTCGTAGGTGCTTCAGTTGTGGTAGTAGTTGTAGGTGCTTCGGTTGTAGTTGTCGTAGTTGGTGCTGCTGTAGTTGTAGTCGTAGGTGCTTCAGTTGTGGTAGTAGTTGTAGTCGTAGGTGCTTCAGTTGTGGTAGTAGTTGTAGGTGCTTCAGTTGTGGTAGTAGTCGTAGGTGCTTCAGTTGTGGTAGTAGTCGTAGGTGCTTCAGTTGTGGTAGTAGTCGTAGGTGCTGCTGTAGTTGTAGTCGTAGGTGCTGCTGTAGTTGTAGTCGTAGGTGCTGCTGTAGTTGTAGTCGTAGGTGCTTCAGTTGTGGTAGTAGTCGTAGGTGCTTCAGTTGTGGTCGTAGTTGTAGTAGTAGAAGTTGTAGTTGTTGGTGCTGCTGTAGTTGTAGTAGTAGAAGTTGTAGTTGTTGGTGCTGCTGTAGTTGTAGTAGTAGAAGTTGTCGTTGTTGGTGCTGCTGTAGTTGTAGTAGTAGAAGTTGTCGTTGTTGGTGCTGCTGTAGTTGTAGTAGTAGAAGTTGTCGTTGTTGGTGCTGCTGTAGTTGTAGTAGTAGTACTTGAAGTAGGTATAGGTAGTGATCCATCACCTCCTATTGTATACCATTGAGTTGTTGAACTAGAAATAAATTGTAAAATTACCGACGGGTTTAGAGTCAGTGGAACATTGGAATAGCTTGAGTTTATAGCTCCACCCGAATTTGGATATACCAATACCGAATTTGCGGTTGAATTAACTAAAGTAATGGCCGCACCTGATACAGCGGGTAATATTACCCCTTGACCTGCATTAGCAGTGCCTATTACATTAATAGCACTAGTAATTAGTGTTGCTGTAGATTGATTTGTACCATTTGCTGAAATGCCTGTTTGCGTAGGAGCAGATATTTGGCCAGTCAATATAATATTAGCAGCATTTAAATTGCCGCTTACTGTCAATGATGTTAGAGCACCTAGACTGGTAATGTTTGGTTGGGCAGAATTAGATACACTTTGTGCTATTACTGATACCGCTGCCGGAGGAAAATAAAATCCACCTGCGCCATTTAAAATCAAATTACCAACTATTTGTAAATTAGCTTTTTCAGTTATCGTAGTATTACCAAGTTTAACCACAGGCACAATAGTAGTGTGTGAAATATTTGATGCACCAATATCTTGTAGTGCTGTAATTTTTATCCCTGATATCATTGCCATAATATTATTCCAATTTAAGCAAACACAACGCCATTATTACCAATACAGAACCACTTACTAGCGACATATTGTAGTGTGCATCCATCACCGATACTGTTAAAGGTAAGTGTACCTGTGCCACTTGATTTCCATCCAGCATTAGTAACTGTAATAGTCATGTCACCACCATCGACTACCATCATAAACGTTTTTATTTGTCCTGCAGTACCTGCAGCCAATGTAGCAGTACTAGCACCAGTTGTTGAAAAATAACTAGTTATTAAACTTAAGTTTGCCGCGGCGCCATTAGCTAAATTCTCACTGCCACTTAATAATAACTTACCAGCAATATTACCTGTAGTAGCTACTACAGTAGCAGTAGTTAGGTTGCCAGTAGAAGCATTACCGCTGATACTTAAATTACCAGTAGAAACTAAGTTACCACCAGTTACATTTCCTGTAGCGACAATTAAACCACTTGTGCCTAGATTACCTACATTAGCATTTCCTGTAGCTGCCAGTCTTCCGGCTGTTATTAAGTTACCGCCTGTTACATTACCTGTAGAAAGAACTAACCCACTAACACCTAAGTTTCCTACATTAGCATTACCAGTGACAGATAATACACCTGCTGTTATTAAGTTACCGCCTGTTACATTACCGGTGGCCGTTACGCGGGCAGTAGCTATTAGATTGGCTCCTGTGACATTTCCTGTGGCAACAATTAAACCACTTGTGCCTAAATTACCAACGTTGGCATTACCTGTAGCAGATAAAGTTCCACTTGTTATTAAGTTACCACCTGTTATATTACCTGTAGATAGAATTAATCCTGTGGTACCTAAGTTGCCGATATTAGCGTTACCAGTAATATTAGCAGTTCCTGCAATGTTAGCACCAGTTGTAGTAACTACTACAACATTACTAGTCCCACCTACTGAAATACTGACATTGCTGCTAGAAGCAAGTCTAACATTGCTTGTACCATTTACAATAGAAGGGGTTGATACCAATCCAGTTGTTATTAAATTTGCACCAGTAATATTACCTGTAGCTACAATTAGTCCAGGAGTGCTAAGATTACCTACGTTGGCATTACCTATTGCTGATATTGCTCCAGCTGTTGTTAAATTTCCACCTACTACGTTTGCCACAGCAACTATATTACCAGGAGCATTAACATTGCTAGTAACTGAATTAAAAGTGAAACCTGAGGTTCCTGCGAAGTTTCCATCGCCCTTGTTATACTGAATTTGAGTATTTGCGCCGCCCGGGGTACCAGTACCAGGTGTAGAAGTACCTAAATTCCATGTTAAGTTTCCTGTACCATCTGTTTGTAAATAGTAACCATTGGTTCCACCTGTAATTTTTACATTGCTTACTCCACCTAGGTTACTAGTTGCGCTGACATTTAAATTAGTGCCTATTAAGTTACCGGCTGTAACATTACCAACAACATTAGCATAACCACTTAAATTAATATTAGCTACGTTCGCTATATTTGCAGGTAAGTCTACCCAAAGAACTTGTGATGATTGAGTGATAGATGTATCTTGGCTTCCATTTGCATTTCTACCAATACTTAATGTACTAGTATGAACTTGTACACAAGCAATGTTTGCCGTAATTAAAACAGCGCCTACTGTAGGGCTGACGGTTAGTCCAGGCTGTGCGGTTCTATTAATAGAAGAAACTGCACCAGCATTAAACAGTTCAGTAAAATTTAATTGGACTTTTTGAAATGCCGTTCTTATAGCATCTGAATTAGGATCATTTGGAAATCCACCGAAGTCAATGTTACGTTGCGCCATCTTTAGTTCACCTTATCTATTATTTATCAAATAGTGTAACCAAAAAAATACCCAGCCTAAGCTGGGTATTTTTAACACTAATGAATTATCTGAGGCCTGCTAATTTTTTCCAATCTGTGAGAGATTCGTTAGTAGTAGAATATCCCATACGATCGGTTTGACCAGAGATTACAGGTATTGTTGTCTGACCAGTAGATTTCTGTTTGTTTAGACCACCAGAAATAACTTTAGTCATGAAATTAATATCTGCTTCAAAATCATCATCTGCTGCGTTAGCATATGATTCTTCTAGTTCCTCTTCGTCACCACCATATGTTTTACCATTGCCACCATGTGATACACCAATAGCCATGTCTTCTTCAGCTTCAGTATGCTCATCGGCTGATGTTTCAGCTTCTTCTGACTTATCCGCGGCTGCTTCGGCTTCTGCACCAGCTTCAACATTTGCTGCATTTTGTGCTGCTGCATCATCTTCAGCTACTTGATAAGTCATTTGGTCTTCTGACTGAACTTCATCAATTTGCTCTTCGCAATCACATGGATCGGAATGACAAGTACTGCAGGTGCCTTCATGGTCGCTATGACTTTCTTCATCTTCATAGTCATCACTTGACTTAGCAGGGCCTTGACCAGTCATTTTGCGAATTAAATTTAACATGTCCTCATGGTCATCAACCACTGTGATTTCAGCGTCATCATCTCGGCTGTTATCCATAACTTTGTCAGTAGGCATAGATGAATCAGAACTTCCAGCATCGCTACCGAAAATACCTAAACCAGCTTGTTTAACAAATGCTAATAGCTTATCAGCTTCTGCATCGGTTGCATTTACGTTTACAGAGTTTGGAGCACCTTGCTGACCTTGTGATATAGACACAGAAACACCTTCGTTCAATAGTGCATTTAATTGCTTGTCTAGTGATTCAAAAGCAAGCTCATCTAAAACATCACTGTCACGGAAAGTTTGACCAAACGCTTTGAATGTATCACCTGGTGTGGTTTTTGCTTTTTGCTTCATATACTCACCGCGGCTTACTTCATCCAAATCATCTTCTTCTAAACCAAATCTTTGTTTGATGTCACGCTTTCTTGTATCCATATCCTGTCTAAACATCTTACCACCTTTGGTAATTCTTGCAGGATTTTTTCTACTTAATAGATCAGGACGTTGCATGCCTTGACGACCAAAGTGCATTTTATGACTACCTGATGCTACTTGATCGGCAATTTTATCACCAAATTCTTGTCTAATCTGAGCGATAACCTCTTCATCATCCATTTCATCAAAATCCCAAGCGCCACCTGGTTCTGTTGCTGCGTGAAATTGATCAATCAATTGATCCAATCTTTCTCTCTTACTTGGATCTAATCTTTCTATCAAGCTAGATCCACCACTAGTAGCTGCTTGACCTAATCCTGCACCTACAGCAGCTCCAAGTGGTGCGGCAAGTGGTCCACCTATCGCTGCGCCAAGTGCGCCGCCAGCTAGTGTACCAAGCACACCTTCTTCCATACCACGAGCACCGTAACTAGCCATTGTGTCTACAATGTCGCTATCAGTTTCTTCGCCAACATAACCTACAATTGGTTGCTGGCCATAGCACTCATCAAGACCACACTTATATCCTTCATGATACATACGGGCTTCTTCCATGTCATCGTGACGGCAGCTATATGGCATCTTGCTTAGACCATGTGATTTACCTTCATGGTAAGCAGCATGTAAATGCTGGTCTCTGCCTTCTTTAAGATTATATTCCGGGCCTGTTGCAGTTCCACCAACTTGGCGAGCCATTGGTCTCATCCCTGCTGTATTCATTGATTGTGTTCTTTTAAGTCTAGATGGATTCTTTTGTGCAAATGCATTTAATTGACGGAATGTGTTTTCATCCCATGTCTCTACTGTGCCTGCATCCGGATCAACTTCGGCGCCATTCATATTTGCTATTTGATCTAGTAAACTATCATCTAATATTGCAAACGTATTTTTCATTGAGGTAATACCTTCTTTTACCATTTTCTTTTTACAATCACTAATCATTTTCTTTAATGCTGTTGCATCGCACTTTGGGTGCATTTTTAAGATTTGAGCGACTGTTAAACCATCTTTGCACATCTTTTTAACATGAGCCATAGTTGGTAGTTTCTTCTCATCATACTCAATGTCTTTGGTAACTTTACGGCCAGCTCTTTCAGCTTTTTGGTCTTCAGCTTCACGCTTTTTACCATGGATCTTGTCTTTGACTTTTTCATCATACTCAATATCTTTGGTAACTTTACGTCCAGCTTTTTCAGCACGATTGTCACGGGTAACTGTTTTTTCTTCATAAAAATGATGATGCTTTTCATCATATTCTATGTCTTTAGTCACTTTACGGCCAGCTCTTTCAGCTTTGTTATCGTCTTTACCATGATGATACATATCATACTCTAAGTCTTTAGTTACTCTACGCCCTGCTTTTTCAGCACGGTTATCACGGGTGCTAGTTTTTTCTTCAGCTACCGCATCTTTGCGAGATTTTACAATTGACTTAGCACCATCTTTTTTGCTAGCGGCTAAGCTATCATAATAACCTTTGTCATAATGTTGCTTTTTGCCCTCAAGTGTTAAGGGAGAAATTGTGCCACCATCAGGAGGAGGATCCGCTTCTTTGATAGCGCCCCATTTGCCTGAGCCTTCTTGCTTAGCACGAATAGCAAAAGTTAACTCACTGAAATGACCACGTAAATCATGTGGAACTTTTTTACCTTGTTCTTTCATAGAAGCCATACGAGCCTTAACACTAGCTAATGACTTTTTAAGTTCTGCCACTGTCTTACCACTATACTTACCCTTTTCAGCAGGATTCGTTTTGATCGGTGGTTCAATTTTTTCTGCAATCTTTGCACCAGTTGACGAACCAGACATACCTGTTGTAGATGTGCCGGAAGTCATACCTGTGCCTGATGTGCCTGAACCAGGTTGTGCAATTCCAACCACTGTTAACTGCTTGTCTTTTGCAGCCTTATCTAATCCTGCCTTCAATGCAGGGTTATTTTTAACATCAATTATCGTTGGTTGTGCTTTTTGTGAACCAGTTTGCATTCCTGGAACTAAAGTTTGTGTTGGTGATAAGCTAGCTTCGTTTAATGCCTCATCAAGTCTTTCAAACCAATCTTTTAAACTCTTGCTTTCTGTAACTTCTTTATCTTGAGGAGATTTATGTACTTGACCCTTTTTACCTGGTAATGATTTAGGCATTTTACCAATCATTATGTTTTGAAGGTCTTTTGCCCCAGAGTATCTATCTTTAGTATCTGCTTCACTACCTGATTTCGTAGGACGACCGCGACTACGTTTCTCGGCATCAGGATCTACATCAGGATCACCTAACTCATCTGAAGTCTTTCCATATTTACCTATCTTACCAGCAACTGGTGTACCTCTTTTCATATGAGGTTTATCACCAAATTCACCTGTCTTACCTACACGATAAGATGGTGAATAACTTGCTTCTTTGCCTTCATTAAGTATTTCTTTACTTTGAAGTTGATCAATTGTTGAAAGTAGGTGTTTCATGTCCATGTTAATACGTCCTTAATAATTAAGCCATTGCGCCAGTTCGTGGCTTTGGTGGTCTTGTAATTTTTGACATTGGGCTCTTGTCACCCAATTTCTTGTCATCTAAATATGGTTTGAATGGATCAAACGCTGGAGGAGTTTTTTTACCAGCATAAGGAATGTCCACTTCATTACCATCTTCCATTTGTTTCTTAATGCTATCTAAATAAGAATTGCCATATGCTTTACTTGCTTCTTTACCATTATCTGCCATTTCTTCATGGGTAAGTAGCGGGCTTTCTTCCATTTGATTAGCATATTTGTCATACTCATCAGTGATACTATCGTCAAACTTAGTACTAATAACACGAACCATATTAACATTATAACCTAATAATTGAGCGATTTGTTGAATCATTGGTTCATTAGCTGGATATCTAAACTTGGCTTTAATGATAGTTACAGGTTCATTACTTAAGTTAGGAAAACCATATGGATCTTTTTGTATAGGAGTCTTAACAGGATTGCTAATCTCAATAGGATCAAATTTGTTTAGATTGTAAGAAAACATATCTAAGAAATTCTTATCTATTTCGCCGGCAATCTTGATAGTGTAATTGTAAGTTTTCACTGATTCGGCAATGTATCGTTTTAAACTTTTCATCATAATTTCCTGTATCTAATATTTATCATTTGTCCTCTGATTTTGAGGAGACCTCTGATTTTGAGGCGAACATTTTAAGTAGTTCATTTCTATCTAATGCTCTTCCCTCACCAAGTGGAGTTGATTCAACTTCTTCATTTTTTGCTGCTTGTTTTTGATCAAGGGCAGCTTTTTTAAGTTGTAGTTCAATCATTTTTAGTTTTTTATTTAGCTTTGCTGTTTTAGCAGTGATAGCATGTCCCAACATTGTTCCAGCTACATTAAATATTTCACTACTAAATCTACTATCTACTTGCATCCCAAGATCCATTAAATCTTTATAACTAGATGTAGCTAAATCAGCTAAACCATCCATTTCAATATCAGCAACTTCTAAACCTCTAACCTGAGGTAATGCGTTTTCAATTTTTTCTAAATTAGTTAGAGCATTGGTAGTAACTTCTTGTGCATAATCAGGAATAGGTTTAGCGAGTTCATTAATCTCATCCAAAGGTAATTCAAATAATTCTTCTAAACGTTTAGTCATATGTTATTTAGTCTGCACTTTGTTCCGTGCCATCTTTTGTAATTTCCTATATTAGTGGAAATACCACAATACTCGCAAGTATTATATTTTTTGAGTCTTTTTAGTTGTTCTTCTAAAAATAAAGGATTTAATTTAAGAAATTCTTTTCTTTTTTCAGATTGAGATTTCCTAACTTCAGATGAAGACCAAAAATTAGTGCTAGCTATTCTGTTCAATTCTCTTGTTGATTCTTTTACATTTCTATCTCTGTTCTCCCATCCAATTTTCATATTATTTTTTGCTTTTTCTGTTTTTGAAATACCTTTAGTAGCCAAAGATATATTTTCTCTATGAGATTCTGCTAATGGTTTTCTTTTTTTACCAAGATTAATGTTTTTTATATTCTCTGTAAATAATGCTCTATAATTTTGATAATCTTTGGATGAGAACAATTTTTTATGTTTTCCATTCATCATTCTCCATATAGCCAAAACCATTTTAGATTTCATTTTTCCTTGAGTCATTCTTACTAGTAATTTGTGACAAAATGCATGTTCTCTTTGTGACAAAAACACAATATTATTCGGATCGTTTGGATTTCCATCAAGCCACCCAGAAGGACCTATTCTATATCTATTTTTAAAAAATGATTCTGGAATTATATGGTGCCTCTCTGCGTCATTAGAAATGTGATTTTCCTTCGCAGAATTTATTATCTTATAATAGATTGCTGTATACCGATTGTTGATAAATATCATTGCTGGTGCTCCTTCATAGCAGTAGAGAGGGTGGGTATTTGCAGTACCGCGATCCTCACATATATTTATCTTTTTTTGATATTGCTTCTAGAGTTCATGAAAATAGAATCTTCACTTATTACTCTAAAGACATATCCATGTTGCTTACAATATGCTGTTGCGGCTGCAAATTTAGCTTGATTAATAATGGCATGTGCTTGATCATGTCTTGATTTTGCTTCTGTTAGTGAAGTTTGGCTTTTAGGTTTTACTTCTATAATTTCTGCTTTTATGTGATGAAATTTATTTTCATAAACAACAAAAAAATCCGGGATATACATTGAATGCTTGCCAGTTAACGGATTTCTATATGGAATTGATATTGCTTCGCTAGCCCAATGAGTAATATGTTGATTTTCATCTAAAAACATCATTACCCTAAGCTCCCACCCTGAACGATATCTCGGGGAATGATTGCCTACATATTTTTTTGGATTTTTAGGGGTAAATATTCCCTGTGCCCACTTTCCCATTTCATTGTACTATATTTCTAGCAACAGGTTGTACAGGACGAGGAACAACTCCTACGCCATATAAAGTAGTTTTAGATTTAAAACTGTTAAGATAATAACAGATGATTTTATTCATTTGTAATTTATTTTCAGCACCTTGTACGGCAGCTAATAAATCTAATACATTTACATCTGCTTCTTGTGCTATTCTAAAAAGAACTGCTGAAAAATTAGCGGCAATTCTTTTAGTGGCACATACACTTACAAAATAACTGTATACAATGTCATACTGATCAGCACCAACAACTAAGTTAGTAGAATAAAAAGTATCAAAAATTCTTACAGTTTGATCTAATGAGGTTCTATTGTCTATTATTGTAGGCATTTTATTTTACACCTGGTACAACTTGATAACCTGCTGTATCAGGTGTACCTATTTGAGTAGGATTTTGTCTGGCGCCTGTTGTAGGGGCGCCAGCAAGATTTGCAGGTCCAGGCGATGCCGCAGTAACAGGAATATCATAAAAAGAGTTTCTAGTTGTATTTGGAGTATTATTTAAAGAGTTTTGAAGACCGGTTAACAGTTCTTGTTTTGCAGCCTTTTTCAAATTAACATTTTTAAATGTATTGTACGCTGTGCCTGCTTTTTGAATTGCACTTAAATAATTTCCCGTTTCAATATCTTTTAAGAATCCGCCAGCAGCATCTACTAATCCACCTTGACCTAATATTGTACCATTTGCACCAGGTTTGTTAATAGGGCTTAATGTTCGGTCATATGTAGTCTCAAGTCCAAATCCTCTAATGTGTGTCGCAGGAGTTCTACCGTCAATACTAAATTCATTATAAACTACTGTTTCATATTCTAAAGTCATTGTCATTTCCATAGTGCCAGTGCCTTGAGCATAATCGTATGTATCATGACTAAATGATGTAATTATAGGATTAATAAGTGTATATGCAGCTCCTTCATGACGGCTTAAACCATATATAGTAATGCTTTTAAAGAAAGGTGATTTTGATCCGTCAGGATTTGAAGGAATACTAGTTTCTCCTATATATCCCCAATCAGCGTTTCCAGTTATTGAGTTAGCATAAGTTGTTTTAGTAAAATAATTCGCACCAGTGGGTGCTACTTGTGTTCCACCACCACCTGTTTGAGTAGCAGTAGGTCCACCTCTTACACCTCCAAATAGTCCTGCTGAATTTATACCATCTTTATAATAGTAGGTATAGTACGCATACCATAAATTTCTAATTAGGTTGCCATTATCATCATGAAAAGTAATGGTAACAGGATCATAATTAATTTTAGTTTGTACAATTCTTTTACGATTGTACTGATTCATATTAGCCGTTGAAAAATTGTAACTTGGTAGTTTTACTGTTTTAACTGCTAACCCAAAATTTGCACCTGTAGAAAGTGATTGATTATATGCGCCTGCATCTATATCAAAATAGGTATGAAATAGATATTTAAATTTAGGACTATATTGGTAAAAATTAGTCCTAAATGTTTTTGATGCGTGAGTATAATCTCTGAGATAATCGCTGCCGAAAAATGCTCCGGCAGCGTCTGTGAGTAGATTTTGAAAAAATCCTGACATATATAGCTATTAAGTAGCTGCTCCAATACCTGTTACAGATGCGCCAGACAATATTCTTCCAATTGGTGCACCAACACCAGAAGGTAGAGGAGATTGAATTGCATTGTCAAATCTAAGAGTAAGACCAATAGTTACAACATCACTTGTACCGTAGTTCAAGTTATTATAGTTTGCTGTTTGTAAGAAACAGCCATATAGTTCCCAAGTTTCAAGTACAACTGGTGCAACCGCGCCGTTACCACCATCTAATATTTCAATATTAGTTTGAAACTTGTAATCTTGTCCTGTTGCAGCACTTGCTTGCTCAACGAAGTCTAACTGCTTCTGTAACTGTTGTCCAACTGCTTTTGAAACAGTGCCACTAGCATCATCTCTAACGTTAACAGTCATGGGTGACCATGAATATTTACCTGCTAGATAAAGAGTAGAGTTATATACAGGAAGAACGATATCAGGAAATGTAACGTTAGGTCTTGAACAATCAATAACCTGTTTTGTTAATTGTAAACCATTTACCGTATCTACTCCAAAATTCAAAAATGATACTCTGAATCTAAATTGTAACTTTGGCATTAACAGACCTTGATTACCGCCAGCATTATCACTAGCGACGGTCATATTAAAAAGCGATTGTGAGGCTGTTGCCATTTTTATTTCTCCTGTATATTTATTTATCTAATCTTATTACTCTACTTTCTTACCCGTTTAAGCCTAACGCAGCAATTTCACCTGTGTTTAGAACACGAACTGGAATGTAGATGAATTCAGCAGCCTTAACTGGTTCGATTGCAACATCAACCCATAACTCATTTCTGTCAATTCTTGCAGGTGTGTTATTGGATTCATCGCAAATTACCAAGTAATCGTATAGACCACGTTTAGCAACTAAGTCAATCATTAGAGATTGAATTACCGCTGTTATCTGTTGTCTAGTAATCGCATCGTTCGGTTCAAAGATGAATGGACGAGCCGCTATAGTTAACTGGCGACGAATATAAGCAATCAATCTTGCAACGTTTGTTCTATCCAATGCACTTTGTGAATCAAAGCTGGTCTTGTTACCATAGTTCAATAATCCATTACCAGTAAAGAAGGTTAGAGGATTAATGAAGTTCAAGTACAATGTATCTCTAATACCAAGTCTAGTTTTGATAATTTGGAATTCACTAGTTTGTGCATCTAAATAACCAATGTTAGTAGCATTGTCAATAATACCACGTCTTGTACCTGCAGCAGCTAACCAAGGATAAGCAATTGCATCATTTCTTAAGAAAGTTCTTAGCATCATGTGTGATGGAGGAACTGCAACTAAATTGCCTGATAAGTCACTAGTCAATCCACTTGGATAGAATAGACCTAAATAAGTATTGCGGGTTACTAAACCAGCTTCTCCAGTTGAAGTTGCACCAGCTGTATTGTTTGCCCAAGCTTGTATATCAGCAGCATTGTCAGGTAATCTCATTGGTGTATCACCAAGAATATAACCTGTCTGACCGCGATCATCATTCAATACAACCATGTTAGGTTGTAGCTCAGGATAGTAAGGACATGCTTGTAAGTTAAAGAAGTTATCCTCATCCCTAATACCATAGTTAGAATCAATAGATGCTCTTAGTGCTTGAACAACCATGGCACGTTGTGCTTGTCTACCCATATATGGTGCACCGTTGGCCTGTAGACCACTTACACTTACCCAAGCATCAGTTTCAGTAGGTAAAGTGGCTCCTGGGAAGCTAGTACTGTTAAAATAGTCAACTTGATACTGCTTCACATTGTAACCCGAACGTCTTGTATTAAACAATAACATCCCAACTGGATATAGTGCAGGATCAGGTGCATCTAAATCAAGATAGTTGCTTGTTAGTAAACTAGTTATTGATGGAATAGGGTCATCTGTTGGGCTTGTATTACCGTTAGTTGCCCAACGAGCATCAGTAAACAGAACTCCTGTGGGTCCTGTTTGATTTGCATTGTCAAGTGTTACCCATTGATCCAAGCCACTAACTGATTCCCAACGCGAAATTACTGGATAAATTTCTAAGTTTGTTGTATTAATCCAAAGATCACCATACACCAACGGGGTACCATCACTCTGAGCTGTAGGTGCTGTAGTACTGATAAGGGGACCGTTTGGATCGGTAGTGTTTACTACTGAAGGAGAAGGGAATCCACTAGGACTATAACCTTGATTACTATAACCTTTCCAACCTCCACTGTAGTTAACCATAATATCAACTTGATTTACTACACTGTAGAACCAATTAGTACCATCAGGAGGAGCGATAGTAGGTTGACCCTCGTTAGGAATATATGCAAAGTATCTCCAATTAGTTAACTGAGTTGAGTAAACTTGAGCAGCACTACCTGATTGATATGTAACTGCTGTAACTGTACCACCAGTTACTTCTGTAACGGTAACTACTAAGTTATTTGCAGGTGTAGTGCCACCTAATTGTACACCAGAGAATGTAACTGTATCTCCAATCGCATATCCTGTACCTGGTGTAGTAATTGCAATTGGATCTACATCATACATACCATAACTTCTTACTACATCTATGACTAGACCTGTTCCGCCACCGGTAGTAGTAGTTTGTGTAACAGAAAATGTTTGATAGTCTGCTGGACCATATTTACATCCATTAGTAACACCATTAACTAAACCTGCTTCAGTGCATAAGCCATATGACACACCTTGACCTGCGCCAACTGTAGCTACTGTAAATAAAAGATCATTTGCGGGAGTTGCGCCAGGGCCCAATGCCGTACCTAAAATCTTCATTGAATCTCCAACAGCATATCCTGCACCAGGCGTGGTGATTGTTATTGTTGTGTTAGAACTTGTGTATGTTGTTCCCGAACCTAATTTAACTACAGTGGCAATAGCTCCTGAACCACTACCTGAAACAGTTGTGACAGCTACACCTGTATAAGTTCCAGCAGCAGATAAACTGGTTCCTCCACTTATAGTAGTTGTCAATATTGTACCATTTGTACCTGATGTGCGAGTATCATTGATAATGATTTCGCCACCTTCATTATGAACTAATTGAATCGCACCGTCTGTAGTTACAAAAGCATCAGTATATGTAATACCTGCGGCATACCAAGCTGTTACGAAATCAGTTGCATCTGTATTGTCTGCTAAACTTACTGTAAAATCGTTTGATAACACATCGCTACCTGGAATTGATACATTTACTGTAAAAGTATATGGTCCATTAGTAAACGTAGGACTAACTTCTGTACCAGTAACTACTGTAGGACCGGTGGCGAATCTTTCCCATAAATAAACAGGACCGTAGTTATATTCATCATCAAATGCATATTGACCATAAACAGTACCAGCTGGAATTACTTGTCCACCACTAGTATCACTACTTGCTGTAGCTGCCCAATCTGATGTTGCTAGACCTACTGTTTTTGCAACCCAGCTAGCAGTTGTGCTACTGTACTGTGACACTACCGGGTATAAGCCACCACCAGTTGCGCCAACTTTAATGAATACCGATCCAGTAGGAGCTGGATATGTTTGGCCTGCATACCATAATGGTTGTTCTGCTGCTGTACCATATTGAAACTGAGGTTGATTATATGTTACTCCGGCTACGCTTCCATCAATACCAAGATTATATAATACGGTACCTGTACCGGCGACTATCTCAATGTTATACGGTAACATGTTGTTACCGCCAGTTTGCTTAGAGAAGATACATAATTTGCCATCTCTAACAGAAGCACTAAGATAAGTTATTAGTTTAGCATTGATCGCAGTAGCTACACCCTGTGCTGTATTATTAGGAGAGGCTGGTACTGTTATTAAAGTAGAAAAATCTCCATTAACAATAATAGAAAAGGTATCACCTACAGTTAATGTTGGATTAGAATTAGTACCTTGAACTGTTGGCCAATCTCCTAACCAAGCCGCTGAACCAATCGGTACCCAAGTGTTTAATGTAGTTTTGTAAAAGTATTGGCGTGCGGTAGATGATGAAGGAAAAGTTGTTATTTGAATGGCATTAACAGCATAGTCACCTATATTACCAATGCTAGACACCGGCACTCCACCACTTATATAAGCTGAATCTGTAATTACAAGTGGAGTTTTAGTTACGAATTGACCAGTAGTATAGTTAAATTCAGAAATACCCCAAGTTGTATTAGTTGTGTCTAACCACCATGTGCCATTTGCTGGTGCACCAACTGGTCTTGTAGTAGAACCAATTAAACTAGCTAAGTCAATGTCTGCACGTAGAATGTAGCAACGATTAGTTACACCCAACAATGAATATGCAGCTAACAAACCATATTCGTTTAATTCATAACCTTGAATAGGCGTGCCAGTAGTTGTTGTATAAAAGAAAGGCGTACCATATAAAGATACCAAATCTCTTTGACTAGTAACTAAGTATAATTTGTTTGCATTTGCGGCTGTAGTTGCAGGCGCTACTGCTGTTCCACTACCATCTGCTTTATTTTGAGCAGTTGCTAACAGAATAAACGGGACTGAATTTACTGCGGCAGGTAAATATTGACTTTGGTCAATGATTGTTACTTCTACGCCTGGACTAACTAATGCCATTTTCTTTTTCCTTATTGTAAAATTTTGAGGCTTACCACCTGTTTGTATACTCTTATTTATGAAATAAATGAAAAAAGGCGGTATTACCCAACCTTCGAAGGTTATGATAAATATTTACATGGATATATCACGCCCTATATGCAAAGAGTGCAATAAAAACTTTTGTGCGATAAATTACAAACGCAATGGTATAACCCATTACCGCAGTATATGCGACGAATGTGGCAGTAAAAAAAAGAAATTAAAACCTAGGAAACCAAAATGGATGACTAGTGGTTATAAGAAGAAAAAGCAATGTGATTTGTGTGGTTTCCATAGTATACTGGCCACACAAATCATAGTCTACCACGTAGACGGTAATTTAGAAAATACTATGTATACTAATTTACGAAGTATTTGTCTTAACTGCGTAGAAGTTGTAAAGAAAAAAGAAGTTACTTGGAAACGCGGTGACTTACAGGTTGATTATTGATTCAATCTTTTTATGCAATTCGTCAATCGTGTCATTATTTTCAACGATGTGGTCATACTCCAAACCAACGCTACTGTATTCACTGGCATGGATACCCAATTGTTCAAGATAGTTTCTCCCAAGAGCCCATCCTAAATTACCGTTTTCACCTTTATTAAAGTTTATCGCATGTGAATACCATTCAGGGTTTGGACCTCTTTCAACTCTGATGGTAATTCCACCTGCATTTTTAATAGCACCAACTTCATTGAAAAATCTACAATCAGTGATGACTATATTATCCGTAGAGGTTCTTAATTTATTTTCTACCGATGCTACCCAAACATCTGTGTGGAATGCATTACGACAGACCTCTGTTCCCCAGTGTTGTAGAATCCACCTAGGAGTAAGATGAGGAATACCTAAACGTTCTGCCCACCAATGATCAACCTGTTCACGCCATTCTCTACTGGACTTAGTAGTGCCTTCTAGCCTTTCACGATCCCAATTAAACACGGCTGCTACCGCATCTTTTAGAGAAGCGGCAAAACTTAATCTTTTATAACCATGAAACGTAGTTAGATAGTCTGCTATAGTGTCTTTGCCACTTCCAATCAAACCCGTAACGCCAATGATCATATGGTAAGCTCCTGTAAAATATATATTATATTACAGGAGCTTTACAAAATAAAGTATTTAGGTTAGCCTTGGTGTTTAAGAAAATCTTCAACAAGTTGGTCTTTTGTTTTGTGACATGCTGCACCTTTACTTGAATTTTTTAATTTTGGTATTAACCTAAGATTGGTCCAATGTCCAATAATTTCAGGTGGGATATTATTTTTAAAACCCTCGGCGATGCTATAGATATGATCTAGATGAAGGTCTTGATTTCTTTGCAATCTATTAGGGTTGATAGTATAAAAATGTTCGTACCAATTTTTGTTGGTTACTAACTTAACCGCATTGTAATATTCTTTTGCAAGAGGCCTATCTATAACTGAGTATCTGTTAAGAGCCGCTTTAGAAAGTTTTTGCTGTATAACAGGGCATTTAGACGGATTATCTACGCCATATTTCTCTAACCACGTTTTTCTTGCGGAAGCAAGACTAGATTTATAATCTCTATTTCTTTCTTCCCATAGCTTATGGTTACCATTGCGGTAACCAAAAGAGAACTTTTCATTTGCCTGTTTTGATTTTTCAGGATCTTTTTGTCTCCAATGATTACCGGTAGTTGCATTACTGATTATTTTTCCTATACCCTTGTTTTTTGCTTCTATAGACGAAAACCTACGATAATCTTTTTCATTCCATCGCAAAGGATCACCTGTTACAGGACAAACCTCAATAGAATATTTTTCATTGAGAATATGCCAAACTCGCTGTTTAGGTTTAGCATCCTCAGATAAAAAAGAAGTAGCCTCTAATATTTGGCCCCATAACTCAGGATAAGTCTTATATAGATACCTCGTTATAGATTTGTTGTAACTCGTGTCATTGGTTATAAGGTTTTCAAGTATATGTTTCATACTTGTATTTAGTCCTTATCCACAAATCCAAGTTAATTTAACCTTGCACCCATGTCAAGGGAAAGGATAAGTCCACATAGCGTTTTAATTCATCAATTAACTGTTCTTGTGATGCTTTACCTTCAGCCTTCATTGCTGCACCGTTTAATTGAGTGCCGCCACCTGGGCCTACAATCGTACCAAATTTTTCACGGGCTTCGCCGATGATGCCTTTTAAGACTGCTAAAACAAAGTCACCAATCCAAACACCAGCACCTGGATCTTGCAACAAGACTTCTTCTGTTCGTTGAACATCGGCCCAAATAAGAATGCGCTCACCAGTACCTTTAAAATCTCTAACCACACGCAATACCTTTGTCACTGGATCAAACGTATATGTAACATATCCACCAAACATTCTTGCTGCTAATTCAACATAGCCAGCATAGAAATCGTATGTTGCCATGCCACCTGTATAGTTATAATTCAACAAGTAGGTATTGAGAATAGCACTTGAAAAAGGATCAAATGCAGTTGAACTAGGTCCAGTTTCTAAACCAACCGTTCTTCTGAACAAGCAACGAACATTGATAAATTCTTGTGGTAATGTGTAAGTGTCAATGTTCTTAATAACCGTCATTAAAGTATAAGATTCAGCGGTAGCATTTTGTGCCCGTTGTCTATAAATTTTAATGGCGTAATTATACGCTGCCTCATAATGCTGAGGATCAAGTTCTAAATCAATGATACCTTGACCCAATCTAAGACTGACGTTATTAAATAATGCCTGTTTTAATTGATCTAGTGTGAATCCAGATGGGGTACTTAAAACACTTGCGACTGGTCCTATACTCATAATGATTACCTGATAATAACTATATTTATCAGGTAATCATCAATGTTACAAATCTCTTGGTTTACGATTCTCACTGTAAAAAGAATCAAAGTCTCCGCTGGGATATCTTGCTTTTAATTTAGTTACGTTCTCAGAAATAACATCATTAGGGTCTAGGTTCAATGCACGACATGCATTAGTCCAATACCACATAATATCTCCTAATTCCCTAACCATATGGAAGACAGTTTCTTCAGTAAGAGGTTTACCTTGAAAAAACAGTTTCTTAACAATTTCTTGGAACTCTCCTGATTCACTACCTAAACCAATCGCAGAGGTTAGTAGTAGAGGAACATTGATACTTGGACCCTTTTCTTCAAGTTTATCATCCCACATTCCATCGAGGTAATCTAAACGATTAATGAACGAGGTAATATCATTACTATCTCGGCTAGTTACAGCCTCTACGAATTCGCTGTATTTGTTTAAATCAATTTGTTTTGTCATATTAAAATGCCTTTAAAATAATAAGATTTTCATTGAATCTACCGTTTGGTACAGTAGACACTGCTTTGATATCTTTAAAGTATTTACGAGCGGCTGGCTTGCTACCCATAATTTCTTTTAATTGTTCAGTGGGTTTACGCAAAGTTTTCATCTCACTATTCCGAGTATCAAAACCCAAAAGAGTATTACCTTTAACCGTTAACGTTTTGCTATACTCATCAGCAACATAATGATGAAGTTTACGTTTTGCGGTATCATAAACCCAAGCTTCACTAGCACCATGCAGTTTAGTAGGATGAATGCTAGTCAAGTCTAGTTTGAGTGCTTCATCTTTAAAAGTACGCTGGTATTTCAGTTTTGAAACTTGTTTCTCTACTGAAATAGGTTTACGTGCCCTAGGTGCTCGGGTAGTCTTTTTAACTGAGATATAACTATTCAATTCGCTGAGCACCTGCTCAATGAATTTGATAATGTTTTTGATTTGGGTCTTAGTCAAGAAAGCATAACCTTGAGCTAGGTCACTGTCTTTACCTTCTAGAACCAATGAAAACTCTGCTAGCTTCTTTTTCCAAACATCGCTAATAATACTAATATGCTGGGATAGAATGTTTTTCTTTTTTACTTCATCAATGATTTTAAAACTATGATTAGCTTTTGCACCATCTTTAATATATTCATCAAAAATACCTTCAAGCTCCCCTGCTACTTCGGAAGCTTTCTCCCGCATAATTTCTTGAACATTAGGGCGATTAGTTTCTTTAACTTCTTTTACATCTGTTTTTGCAACTGAAGTCATACTTGCTTTAGCAAGCTGGGGATTGGTAAATGTTTCCGTCAATCGGAAAAGTTCATTGTTTACTTTTGTTTGTTCTTCATCTGTCAATACTAGTCCACGCATATTCATGCGAGCCAACCAGCAAAGAGACATTGCAATTTCGCTATCCTCTACCTTACGTAGAAGTTTTCCTTGCTCAGGATTACCTTTAAACTCGGTATATTGAATCATCAATTCTTTGGCATCCTTTCGACCAAAGAATCGGCTGTACCAACGAAGACCGTTCGTCAGTGCTGAGGTTCGACCCTCAACCGTTGGTTGCTCTTTGAACTCGGGTTCAGTTCCGTAATATTTCGAATCCTCGTCCTTGGGATTGAGGGTTTTTACGACAAACTGGGGTGCTGACTTTCGGCTCATACAAACTCCGTTAACTTGATTATTCTTTATTTTACACTAGCTTGGCGTTTCTGTCAAGCCTCTGATATTTAGTTGTATAGAAACAACAGATAAATACTGTATGCCCCGCTTATCACTTTACCATACAGTAAAATCCAACGATTACCGTTTTTTTGATAGGAATATATCAGAACAATTTACTGCGGGCGGAACTGATTTATACATACATAAATATTTAGGTCCCACTGATCAAGGTCCATCAATTGATTATACACAACCTCAATATGATGCATTAAACCCTAATAACATTCAAGATTTATTATTCTTAGAAAACAGAGATAGAACTTACGATACTAGTATATATAGGTTGCGTGGACATTATAGTGTACAAAACCTAGACTTTGATTTAAGTCAATTTGGTTTATTTTTAAATAATGACATTATCTTTATTACGGTGCATTACAATGACATGATTGAAATTGTAGGTCGTAAACTAATGGTAGGTGATGTATTAGAATTACCGCATTTATTAGACTACAACCCACTTAGAGAAACAATTCCAACTGCGCTTAAAAGATTTTATCAAATTACTGATAGTAACTATGCTAGTGAAGGATTTTCTCCAACTTGGTATCCGCATTTATGGAGAATTAAATGCGAACCATTAGTAGATAGTGAAGAATTCTCACAGATTTTAACAGAACCAGTTAATCAAGACAATTATTTAGGATTATGGGATAAAAATAGAACATATCCACCCGGTTATGTAATTACATACGGGGATAAAAATTATATTTCTATAACCGAAGTACCAATTGGAGTTAATCCACCCGATCCAAATTATTGGCAATTAGATACGTCACAAAATCTAAAAGATATATTAGCAACTTATAATAGAAACATTGAGATTAATAATGCCAATCTCAATGAAGCAGCTAGAATTGTACCATTATCAGGATATGATACAAGTAATCTTTATATAGTTCCTACATATGGTACATATGAAACTAATACACAATTATCAGGTAAATACAATCAACCTGCTCCTCCTATAGGAGTACTAGTACCTACCCCAACCGGTCCAATTACAGCAACAGGCACTGTTTCACTTATGAGAAGTGCTAGTTATAAAAATCCTAGTCCAGTACTCAGAATTAAAAAAGAAGTAGTAAAAAGTATTTGGGATATGACAGTTGATGCGGCACCAATAGACAAATTCATGCAGGTTAATTTGCAAGTATTGGAAATAGCACCTGAGGTAATAGGTTCAGGCTCAGGTGCAGTTGAAGGAGATATGGTATTAACTGCTACATCAACTGGTATGATAACAGGGCCATATGGAACTGCGGATAATACTTATGCAACTGCTGACCAAGATCCTGAATTACCAGGGTTTACAGGTACTGTATCACAACAAATGGACTTCCGTGCTGATTGTGATCCTAGATTCCAATTTATTGCTAGATCAACTCCAAGATCATTTGGATATACAGTTGGTTATTTGACTGGTGATGGTTCTACACCAAATGGAATACCAACTGGTGTAACTAATACTCCGCCGTTATATCCATTACCACAAAACTCAGTTGGAGCCGTCGAAGTCGCTAATATGTTAGCCGCTACTGGTCCATTAGGAGCAGTAGGTGCAGTAGGTGCATCACCAACAGGATCAGGAATCGCATTCCCACAAAATCCACAGGTCGGAGATTATTTCTTAAGAATAGATTATTTACCACAAATACTATACCGTTGGAGTGGTAAACTATGGGTAAGAATTTCTAGCAAGGTAAGAACTGAAACTGGATATGTCGAAGCCGACGAATCCTTACGCTCTAGATTTATTAATGATAGTAATGTATTCTTGTCTACTACAGGTGCTGTTATTAAACAGAAACAAGCACTATCTACTATATTAGACATTGCCCCCGATCCTCTACCACCAATACCTTAAAATTTTCTCTAATTGGCATAAATATATAATAAGGATATATTATGTCTAATTATAGAAAAATTTGGGAAACAGCATACGGTGAGATTCCATATGACAGTACAGGTAGAAGAATGGAAATACATCATATAGATGGTAATAGGACTAATAATAATTTAGACAATTTACAACTTCTTACCATTGCAGAACATTATGACATACATTTTCAAAGAGGGGATTGGGCAGCGTGTCAAAGTATATCTAATAGGATGAGTATAACACCTGCTGAAAAAAGTAAGAGGTGTTCAGAATTAGCAAACAAAAGAATTTCTGAAGGTTCTCATCATTTTTTAGATCCTGAATTTATTAAAAAAGATAGCGAAAGAAAGTCACAAAATAGAAGTGGAAAAAATCATCCTCTGTATGGTAAAAAAATGCCAAAAGAAACAACTGAAAAACAAAGTGCTTCTCATAAAAAATTAGTAGAGCAAGGAATCCATCATCTTCAAAAAGATGAGCATAAAATAAGGATGAAGGCAAGGGCGAAAAAAGAATTAGAAATTGGGATACACCCTTTTCAACAATCAACTACTAGAGAAAAAATTAATCGAACTCATTCAGAATTATTAAAACTTAATTTGCATTCGTTCAATAGACCCAATAGAGTGGATCCCAATAAAATAATGGTGTTTTGCGATCATTGTCAAAAAGAAGTAACTAAACCAGTGTTTGGCAGATTCCATAAGCACTAAATACATGAAATAATAAAGGTAATTAAATTGGCACAATTTTTCTATGATCAACAATTACGAAGATTTTTAATTCAGTTCTCAAAAATTTTTAGTTCATGGTATGTTACCAAGGGCAAAGATCCTGCAGGTAATCTAATATTAGTTAGAGTTCCTATTATGTATGGTGATAGCAGCAGACAAGCTGCTACGATTATTGCTGATAACAGTGCAAGTAATCTACCATCTGCACCATTAATAACATATTATATAAGTGGATTAGAATATAATCAAAAATGGACCCAAGAGCCTACGTTTGTTGATAAAATAAATGTAAGACAAAGAGCATATAATTCAGAAACACAAAGCTATGAAACAACTCAAGGACAAGCATTTACTGTTGAAAGATTAATGCCAGTTCCATATACATTACGAATTAATGTAGATTTTTGGACTACTAATTACAATCAAAAGTTAGAACTTATAGAGCAACTAGGTACACTTTTTAATCCAGCATTAGAAATTCAAAGTACAGATAACTATGTTGATTGGACATCCCTAAGTGCAGTATTTCAAGATGGGTTAACTTTTTCTAGTAGAAGTATTCCACAAGGAACTAATAATCCAATAGATGTAATGACTTGGAAATTTTATATGCCGGTATGGCTAACTGCTCCTGCTAAGTTGAAGAAAATGGGTGTTATTCATAAGATCATCGCTTCAATTTATACTGGTGCGTCATTAGAAGATATGCAGAATGATGAGTTCTTATTAGGGACTAGACAAAAAATTACACCATATGGTTATAAAGTTCTCTTAATAAACAATACATTGCAAATAGTTCCTGCTGATCAACCATTTAATCCACCTAACAGTGATTTGGATAACCCAACAAATCCAAATACTTCTCTGTATTGGTCAAGCTTATTAAATGTCTACGGGGCAATAAGACCAGGTATATCTCAAATATGGTTACAAAATCCATATATGACAACCGACATTGTGGGTACTATTGTACCTGATCCACTTGATGATAGATTGTTAATTTATAGTATCGATCCAGATACACTACCACAAAATACTCTAGATCCAGTATATAGTGTAGTTAATCCTCTTACTTCGGGGCCAAATGCAGGCTTACCAGGACCTATCAACGGGGTAAGATATTTAATAGTTGAAAATGTTGGTTATCCAGGTAGTAGTACATTAGCTTGGGGAAATTTAGTAGCGGCAGCTAATGACATTATTGAGTATAGTTCTAGTTTAGGTCAATGGTTCGTATCTTTTGACAGCAATGCTTCAACCACAGTAGAATATGTTACGAATCTTACAACAAATATACAGTATAGATATATTGACGGTGCTTGGATGAAATCAGTGGATGGATGGTATGACCAAGGAGATTATTCCGTGGTTATCTAGAAAGATAAATTATAATATGAACCAATCCGCAGGTGTGTTTTTTTATTGCTCAAGCACCGATAGATTTTTTTATCTTCTTAGAACCGATCCTAAAAACTCAGGTAACTGGGGAATACCCGGTGGTAAAATTGAAGAATCTGAAACTCTGTTAGAAGGCTTAGAACGTGAGTGTTTGGAAGAAATAAAATATTTTCCTGAAAATGCTAAATTAGTTCCAATACAAAAATTTGTAAATAAATCCTTTACGTATCATACATTTTTTTGTGCAGTTTCAGAAGAATTTATTCCTGTACTAAACGAAGAACATTGTGGCTATGCTTGGGTTGGCGATAATCAATATCCTAAACCATTGCATCCTGGATTATTTAGTACTGTGAACTTTGATATAGTGCAATCAAAACTATATGCACTTACGAAAAGAGAGACCTAAGTCTCTCTTTTTTATTTCAGTAATTTTGCTACTGAATCGAATCCCATAGATCCGATTACGACCCCGGCTCCCATGAGCATCCATCTCCATTTTTCTAAAGCAGTAACCTTATCAGATAATGCTTTATGAGATTTCTCATTTGACTCTTGTAACTCTTTAATCAAACGCTGAGTTTCTTCAGCGTTTGCATGAACACAGTCATGCACCTGCTTCAAGTTGTCCTTAATATCATTGATTTTAGTTTCAATGTTATTAACTTGAACTTGAAGCACCGCGATTTCAGTCTCAACTTGCTGAGCCTTAGTCATCTTTATAACAGTCATTATGCGTTTGCTATCGTTACGATTGGTCCAATTGCACCAGAAATAGATGCTGTACCGGTACCAGAACCAACCCCAGTTGCAACAAAGATTGCTCCGACCGAAGCGTTTGATGCACCAACTGCCGCCCAATCAGTATTACCAAGTGATACAATAACATATGCTACGCCAACAACAAACGACCCTGCAGTTACAGTAATTACCGAACTATTGAATGATGCAATTACTGGATATGTGTTGATATATCCTAAGTTACCAGTTGGCTGTCCTGGGGATACAATGTTAGCTGTTGCAATAGGGCTAGAATTAGCGGTGAATAATCCTGCATTATGATCAGAAAGATACTGAACATTTTGGATAATTGGTTCTAACTCGTCGCCGTATGTAGCAAGAATAGTCATTGTGTTTGGTGTCAATGCTGTATTTGCAACGTTCGCTGTTAAACATTGGGCAGTTAAACCAGTTGTGCTACCTGTTACTAGATATTTTTGCTTGCCTTTTTGACGAACAATGAATCCAGCTTCATCGTTAGCATATACATATGCGGCATTACTTGCTACAACATTTGCATTAGCTGTTAATACAACACGATTCATAAGAGCATTAGCTGTTACTGACACATTAGCTGTGACAGCCTGTACAGGGCCACCTTGACTAGTAGAAACTGTGAAAGCGGCTGCATTAGCAATAGTCTTAACAAAATATGTTGTGCCTGTAGTTAAACCACCAAAATTAGCACTAAACTGAATTGGCATATCTGCTATAAGAGTTTGTGCATTGCCTGAAGTTCCAATAACGCTACCCGATACTGTTGTATTAGCAACTGCTACAGAAACATTACCTTTCGTTGCACTTGCAAAACCTAGATCAACATAATCAGTACTGCCGTTAATGTTAGCAACAGCAACTTGAAGTGCTGCACCAGTAGCTAAATTAGCTAAATCAGTACCTACACCTACTACTACATTACTAGTGTTAACTGCGACCGGCGTGTATAATGTACCTGTACCATTGATACCAATAGCAACTTGTGCTAATACCTGTGGTCCAACAATAGCTGTATTACCACCAACTACAGAATATGTATTACTGTTTGTTGCTGGGAAACCAGAGCCACCTAATGGATTGTTGAAATAAGCATCAACCACATTAAATGATGCTTTAACTGTGCCACCTGATGAATTAGCCAATGTAGCCATTACACGTGGTTGCACACTTAGCTGTGTTTCTGAAACACTGAATGTGGTGTTTGACAAAATAGTATCAACATAATATATTGTACCGGCTACTAAACCACTAATATTTGTTGCAACTACAAATGACATACCAGATGCTATACCTACTGTAGGTGAAGTTGTTAGATTTCCACCTGATATTGTAACTATACTGCCTGTTGTTGCTGTATTAGTAATTGTTAAGACTGCTTGAGCCTTTGCGATTTTTAAAGGACGTCCCATTTGTTTTCTCCTTATAATTAGTGGGTTCTAGCCACTACGCGGTGGGGACCGCATAAACTCTCACTATGAGAGTGTATATCATATTTATGCTATCAACTCAAAATGAGTGGTTGTGACTTAAGGAGAAGTTAAAAAGGAAAAGAGACCGAAGTCTCTTTTTCTACTTATAATTTTATATAATTAAGGTCCTGCAGTCGTGGTTGTTGTAGTTGTAGGTGCAGCAGTAGTTGTAGTAGTTGTTGTTGGCGCCGCAGTTGTGGTTGTTGTAGTTGTAGGTGCAGCAGTAGTTGTAGTAGTTGTTGTTGGCGCTGCAGTTGTAGTTGTTGTAGTTGTCGGTGCTGCTGTTGTAGTTGTAGTTGTAGTTGTAGTAGAAGTTGTAACAGTAAGAGTTGCAGGAATTATGATACCTGATGTACCAGTATTAGCATGAGGCATTCCAAGCTCTGTTATTGAAAATGGTGCTGCTGATGCACCAGACACATTTAAATAAGAAACAATGTTACCCTGTCCTACTATGATAGTACGCTCAGTAGAGTTTGCCGGTATGATTTCACTATTAGCTGTTGCTATAGTATAAGGTACCCCAAATGGATTATATTTAGCCGTTGCCCCTGCAATTGCCACTTCTGCATTTGCAGAAAGAGTTAAACTAGTGTTGTTGTGAATAGCCGCAACAACCCCTACTGTATTTCCAGTAGCGTTTCCAATCCAAGCACCTATATTTAGTTCAGAAACAAATAGTGTTCCTGAACCAGTTATAACTGCACTACTAGTGCTACATGTTACGGTGCCAGTTAAAGCTACATTTGGAAAACTGTTAGTAAAATGTATAGGAGAGCTAGTAGTAGCTATTCTAACTTTGTCAGTTGCAATATTTGCTGATGCGTTTGCGCTCCCGCTTGCTGTATATACATATGATGCCATTTTTTAATTCCTATATCTTATTTAGTATTAAAGTCTACCAATTGCAACTTCAATTAAGCCTTCAGTCCCGTTAAAGTTTTCTAATGCTTTACCTATCACTGTCCCTATCATAGGGGTAGGGCTAGGTTTTGCATATCCCTCACCGCCACTTATAAGCATATCGCCTTTCTTAATCTTACCACGTACTTTTGTAGGAACCCGCCCTTGAAGAGCTAGTGCTACAATATGTTCACCTTCGCATGAAGAATTCATAACATAAGCAGGCTCTGTACTGACCACACCTGCTACTCGCTGTGTACCATCTTCAGCTATAGTTACTTCAAATTCTCCACCAAATTCCAGGACTGTACCAGGATCGTAATCAAAGTCAGCTACGTAATACTCAGCCAAGTCAGCATAGGTAGCCTCTAATCTAGAACCTGATGTTAATGTCCAATTACCTGTTATTGTTCCAGCTGTACTGCTGCCGCCAGTTGTTATCCTAGTAGTAATAAGATTACCTGTTACGGCAAGATTACCGCCTATGTTGGCATTAGCTACTACACCTAAATTACCAGTGATATTACCATTGCCACTCACAAGAATATTACCAGCAATATTAGCATTACCACCAACATACATAGAATTAGTTATGTTGACTAAACCTGTAGCAGTTAACGTAATGTTATCATTAGGATCATTAGCAACAGAAATTAATAATTCAGTTTGTTCACCTGCTACTGCATAATATTGAATTTTAGCAATATCACCTGAACCACCACCTGGATTAGCAGGGAAAATAATACCATTTGTAGCAGAATTTCCAGTGCTGGGTGATAAGTAACCAGTCACAGTGGTATTGCCATTTACTACTAAATTATTCTGAATCGTAGTATTACCTGCAGTATTACCAATATTAATATTAGATGCAGCACCTCCAAAGTTAATAGTAGTAGCAGTAGTATTGGCTAAATTAAATGTCGTATTACTTACTGTTAAATTACTGGCAACTACATTTAAATTATTTTGAACATTGGTCACACCAGTACTGGCGCCAATATTGACATTTGTACCACTGGCAGCAAAATTAACTGTAGTAGAGGTGGGTAATAAATTAAAGGTCGTTGCGGTCGAAGTTAAATCTCCACCATTAACAGCTACATCACCTGAAGCAGTAATATTAATAGCAAATATATTGCCAAATACAAAATTACCATAACTGTTTACAGTAACTATTTCGCTTGTAATTGTTACATCAGTTGCTGCTAAAAAATTTCCAGTACTATTTTGAAATCCAATAAAAGCAGATTTTTCTGAACCTGCATAATACCAAAGTTGCTCACCACGATCTTTTCCATCATTTGATGTTAGTGCTGTATTGTTAGGGCCGCGACCTAAAGAAATAATAGGATCTTCAATATTTACTGTTTCAACGTTAATTGACGTAGTATTACCATTAACTACTAGATTCCCATTAATTTGAGCATTGCCTGTAACTAATAAATTAGTGACATTTGCATTGCCAGTTAATGTTAAATTACTAGTAAGGTAATCATATGTAAAATTTAAATTGCCAGCTAGTTGCCCAGTGAGATTATACTGAACCGTGGTATTTGATCCACCTGAGGCGCCGTTACTTGCGCCACCTCCAGCAGAAGATATAATTCTACCACCTGTTACGTAAACACTACACGATCCTGAAGCAGTAGTAAGAGGTACTGGAGTACCACCTGGTGTTGTAGAAATAACTATTGCAGTTGAAGTAGGTCTTGTTCGAACGTAATACGTTACGTTTGCTGTTACATTACCAAATGTTGTGCCTGTAAATACAACAGGATCATCGGGGTTAAATGGTAATGCATTAGCTACTGTGATATAATTAGTACCTGCTGTTGTAGCACTTACGGTAGTATATGGAAATGTAGAATAACTAGTTGAATTAACAGGATTAGTTAAAAATCTATCGTAATATAGTGAAAGCGTATTAGATGTTAATACATTTGCATAATATGTGTTACCATTTAACTGAGTCATCCCAGTTACGTTAGTAATAGTTATTTGTGCTCCACTAGTAAAATAATTGTTGTCTGTTGTAGTAACTACCGCAGGATTTGTCTTAGTAACATTTTGAATAGTAGCTATAATTGAAGAAGTAGGGGCCCAACTTAAATTACCTGTGCCATCTGTTACTAGTGAATAATTTTCTTGCCCTCCAGTAATTTTAACATTGGCAACATTACCCAATGTTATCAACCCACCTAAATTTCCACCACGATTAGTCCATTCAGTTCCAGTAAAAGTTAATACTTGACCATTAGCTGCATTAGCACTGTCAATATTTAAATTACCATAGGCTCCTTCAATTTGACTAAAGCTAATATTTGAATACGAAGTAAGTACTTCAATATTTTCAGTAGGTGAAGTTTTGCCAATATAAAGTTTTTTTACGTCGGATGCAAAACCAAATTCTGCTTCGTCAAGTTGAGGTAAATCAACGATGTTACCTGAACGCTGCTGTATTTTTGAAATCTGCACGATACTCACGATGTTTCTCCTTCTTTATTAAACCAACTTCTCTTTCCATCGATGAGTTTCCAAGATTTACCTTTGCAAGCTATATTTTGATGGCCAATTTTTCGTTTATTTATATATGGTGGTAATGAATCTTGACCTTCTTTTCTAAATCTCCATCCTTTTGTTTGTTTTTGAAATAACCGGTGATTAGGATGAGTCAGGTTAGAAACGATGGTCTCGTCCACTCCGTTTTCTTTACACCATTTATAAATATTTTTTATCTTTATTTCAGTCGAGTCACTGATTTTACTTATGTACCATGTTTGGCTCCTAGTTTCACCCTGTTTAGCATGGAATTCATTACGCTCATCATCAGTTAGGGAATTAAACCAACGCTTTGTTCCGTCCATCTTGTATTGACTTCGGTCAATTTTTGCATAATTAATATGCTTGCTAAGGTCTCCGCCTTCTCCACCTGACGCAATATTGTAACTCATAGGATCGGATGTTGCGGAGGTGATTGTTATCCAATGTTTTTCGCGCTCAGATAGGTTGGCAAGGTCCAAACATTCTTCAAGGATAACTTTTGTAAAGTTCTGTTTTCCGTACTTAACTAAAGCATTTTTTAATGCTTTACCAGACCCCAAATAATAAGGTCTATTTTTGGCATCCTTACCAATGTACCATTTACCATTGACTTGATTGACCGTTTTGTATATGACCATAAATGTACTTTACTGTTAGTACATTTATTTATCTTAATACCTAGATGAAAGTTAAATGAACTTCATGTAATATTGCTCTACTCGCTTGAACCATAAATCAGAATATTTGTCAAATTCACTACCTTCTACAATGAATTCTTGATATTGATTGTCTTGGCTACACATAAAAATAACACCTTTACGGATTTTAGTTCCATAAAGTTCATCATGTGCTGCTGCATAAGCGGATAATTGGATGAAGTAATCATCAATCCATTCTCGTTTTTTAGGCTTATTGGTTTGTTTATGGTCCATAATAGCCTCACTACCTTCATGTAGTCCCACTAAGTCTGTTGTACCAGCATATATCTTTGGATAATATAAAGAAACTTCTGTACCCCAAAACTCATCACATTTTACTAATCCTTGATTAATAATACTATGAGCCATTTGATGACTTTGTAAACTATATGGGTTACTACCTGGATCACCAGTAGCACCTGTTTTTATATAGTTTTCTAGCCACTTGTGCATCCTAGTACCTCGGCCGGAAGCCTCAGTAGTAATAGCTTGCGCTTGTTTATGCCCTACTCTATTTCTCCAATTTTGTAAAGCTTGTTTAGATTCTTCGGTTTTAGTTGCATCCAAGATCGTTGTTACCGAGGGTAGCTTTTCTCCATCTGGAGTGGCATACTTACGACTACCACCAACGGTTGCTCTATCAAGAGCAGTATATTTAAATTTTTCTACTATCATATTCTAAAACTTTCGCCGCAACCGCAACGATCTTTTTCCTGAGGATTGGCAAATTCAAATCCTTCATTTAATCCTTGTTTTACCCAATCCATTTCTAATCCTTGTAAATAGGGAACATGTTTAGGATCTACGTATAGATGTACCCCGTGACTATCAAATATAGCATAAGTTTGGTCTATTTGATCAACAAATTCTAGTGTGTAGGCAAGACCAGAGCAACCGGTAGTTTTTACTCCGATCTTAATCCCTACTCCCGTACCTCGCTGTTCTAATTGTTGTTTTATTTTGGTAGCGGCTAGTTCTGTAGCTGTAATCATTTAAGCGTATTTTTAGCCATTTGAGCAACGATTTTCTTTTGATCATCTGGGGTCGTAGGTTCTACCTCAGCTTTTTTACTCTCTTGACCCTTGAATATAACCTTATCGCCTTGAATATTTGAAATGGCATTTTTTAGTGGTGGTTTCTTAATCATTTTATACAAATCATTTTTGTCTATAATGATATCATATTTTCTAAAGTAACTCAATAGCTGATCCACAGTCCAATCAGGTTTTATTTTACCATTATCTACATCAGTTTTAAGCTGATCAACAATGGTAACCAATCTAGTAATCTTTGGATCTGGTTCTGCAATTTCGGACAGAAACATCAATTATCTCTTTAATCTACCAACACCACCAACTGGTTGTGGTTCAGGTTCTTCAGCAGGAACTTCAGTAGTATCAATATTAATGTCTTGCACTTCTTCTTCAGGAGGAGCCATTCCAGGTTGAGTGTCCATAGCGAATGCATCTCCACCAGTTTGACCAGTTAACATATTCAACGCATCAGTTAGTGATGCTCTAGATTGCTGAATTGAACTACTCAAAGATGTTAGTGCTTCTGTTGCTTGAGTATTAAACTGTGTGCTTTCGTTTACACCCATTTCAGATTGAATACTAGTTACTAGAGCAGGAAGTTCTTTAACCATCATATCACTAACTTCTTCCAACATTTTTTGAACTGTATCAATCATGTCCTGCGCTGCTAGGATAACTTGTGATTTTTCAACTTCTTCATTCTCTACTACGATTCTTGGCTTAGGAGAATTCTTCAAGTTATACAAATGAGAGTTCAATGCCTGCTCCATGAAAACTAATTTCATGTAAGAAGGATTCGTCTGATTTTTGTAAAAATCTTTTGACTGTTTAGCCTCGTTGGTAAGCTTTCTTACTTTCGTAAGCATTGATGCAGCAGTTTGTAATGGCATTTTTTGAACATTGAATGGTATTGCATATGTTTCAGTCAATGCTTTTTGTGCGGTGCTGTTGTTATCAAAGTCAGTTAATTTCATAATATTTTCCCAATCTATATTATATTTATCTTAGATGTATGTTTATGAGTCTTTACGAATAAATTTCTTTTCTTGCCAATATTTAGATAGCTTGATAAATTCATCCAATTCACCAGTTAAACGCTTTTTCCTTTCTTGATTCTCTTTAAGCTTGTTAAGATAAAGTAGTTTAGAATCTAGGTTTCGCTGTTTCTTTAAATATCTCTTACACAATATGATTTTTAAATCAACACTATCCAAAAATATATCAAGTTCTTGGATGCGGTTGCATTCATTAACCTTTTGATTTCTATCAAATACACACCATGCAACAGCATTTTTTACAGATGAAAACATTTTTTCAACTGAGTTAAATTTACAAATTATTTTGTACCCTTGATTTGTATGAGGTTGAATGATGTATTGATTGAACAACTCATATGTGTTATTTTCATTTTTAAAAATAACAAAATCACCCATGTTTTGAATAAGTTCTTTTGTCAGGAACTTATTAATTTTATTAACTATTTTTTCTTCAATCATTTTATAATGTAAAATATATATTTCGTAACTCAGGGGAAGTATCTAAAAACGCAGGTAACTTGTCCCATTCTGTACCGCACAATATCATAGGAACTCTATCACAATCACTGTATAGAAAGCCAAATTCTATGATACCATTGTCAAATACACTGTTGTGGTATACATCAAATTCAAAAAACCACGTCGGATACGTTTCCTCTTCTAGTTGTTCAAACAAAAAACCAAAATTCTGAAATTTGTCAAAGCGTATATTAATTTTTTCAGGTTTCTTTATAACATCTGGCTGAGACCGTAAAGATATTGATTGTAACACTGTGTCAAAGTTTGCCTGTGTATTTCTTTTGTAACGCCATGCAGCTTCGTCAGTTACATCGGCTGGTTTTGATCTGTTAGGTACACCTGTATTGGTTATGTCAAAAAGTGTATAACATTGTATTCTATAAGTCATCAACTATTTAGCCATAAAAAAAGCCCAAGAATTATTCTTGGGCTTTTAAATTCAAAACTAATTTAATTAGTTTGTGAATGTTGCGGTAGCTGTTGCTGATGTTGTGTTGGCAATACCAGCAGAAGTTAAAGCAGCATTAATACGTGTATCTAAAGTACCTGTTGTCCAAGCACCAGCTGGATATGAAGCAAACGCAAATGTATCGTTTGTTGTATTGGTATACTCATAGATATAGATTGTTGCTAATTCCTGAACTGTCTGAGTGATGATATTGATCTGAGCACCACTTAACTCACCTGTACCTGTAATAGTAAAATACTGAAGCTTAGGACCTTGTGGTTGAACTGTGTTAGCACTGCTAACAGCATTGGCGCCACTGTTTGTGTATGCAAATGTATCTAAGTTTAGAACTGGTAGAAAGTCACCATTAACTTTTGTAAATTGAGCCATTTTAAAATTCCTTATATTTGTTGAGACCTACTGTCCCATACAATTATTTATACAAAATGACAAAAAATACTGGTTTAGACTATGTTCTTGCAGCCAAGTTCTGTCTACTGAAACCCATTCTGTCTACAAACTTAAGTCCATTAGCGACGAATCCTTCTTGAGTTTGTGTACCATCTTGTAAATATCCTTTTACAGGACTAGCTTCAGCGGCTTTGTTTAGCTGTTCAACCACATTCATCTTAAGATTATAGATATCCATCCATATGGTAAATGCACCAATTAACCCCTCAGTATTAGCTTGTAGATGTTCATCTATCTTGGATTTCATCTTATCAGTCATTGGTCTAGTTGCGACAAACTCCATGAATCCCGATAACAAATCATTCAAGTTACCACCTACAATACGTTTATTAATGTACACTGTAAACAATTGATTAAATGTGTTTCTAGCTTGTGGGGCTGAGTTCATTAACTGGTCAACAGCCGATCCATACTTTGAAATATCTTGCTTAGTTTTAGCTAATAATTTTTGATCTAGTTTCAAACTAGGAGTAATAGGCATTTTGCTAGGAATAATAGCAACATTGCTATTGTTCTTAAGCTGCCCTATTGTACCATCTAATGGCACGGCTGAATCGGTATTGGGGGCTTCAGGAGCTATGTATTGATGAACCGCTATACCAGCTGTCTTACCCTTCATCAACTTACCTGTTTCACTAGTAATGTCTACCGTGTATGTTATGCCATTGGGATTAGCTTTAAACGTATATAATCCATTATCATCAGCTAATGGCTTACTGAAAAGTAAGTCTCCCCAGTAATAACCTTTAGTTCCATTACTTGCTTTTTCTAGACCAGGCCAAATCTCAGCTATTAGTCTATGTAAGTCAGAACGATCTACTCCACGGTCTAAATCATATTTTCTAAATTCTTCAGGACTGTAAACTTGTCTTCCAGTACCATCTTTCTTGTTGAACATATGCTTGTCCATGATACTAAATTTACCATTAGTATCACGACCAAATATAAGAGCTGGATAACCATCCCACTTGATAGTAACGGTTTTTGGATTTGTAACTGTTTTCGCAATTGCATCTACCGCACGATTAGCACCGGTAACATTTCCTAAAAACACTAAATCCTCAGGATGGTCTAAGTGTCCTTTATCCTCATTCAGTGGAGGGACATCAATAGTTTCTAGCTTATTCCTAAGAGAGGCTAACGATTCAGCTAAATTCATTTTCTAACTCTGTTTTTAGATTCTTTGGCTATTGATAGCTTGGGTGAGCCTTGTGCAGGAGCATTTAATAGCGTAGGTGATGCTTGTGCAGGAGATCCGTTTACCGATGCACCTGCTGGTGCAGGGGATCCTTGTCCAGGTGTAGGGGTAACTGGGGTAGTCGGGACACCAGCCTGAAGCATTGTTTTAAGGTGCTGTACTGTGTCCATGTATGCCGAAGAATTAACTTTATATAATCTACGCAAAGCATTTATAATGATAGCGTCTAAATCGTCTGCGTCATTTCTTTGCATTCTATTAATTTGTGCCAATATATTTTGAGTATACTGTGCTATATCAGGTGCTGCTCGGGCGCCCCCTTGTACAGCAGCTACTTGTGCTCTTTGTGTGCCTTGTCCTCCAGCAGCCTGCCCTCCGGCAGTACCGGCAGTTCTACTAAAATTGGGCATTTTAGCCAAAAGGTAAGCCGCCTGTCCTAATTTAGTCAATGCACTTTTACCTTTGTCTTTAGTCCAATCGGTTTGAACTTGAGTAACAAGTTGGTTTAATGATTTAGCAACATCAGGATCGTTAGTGTTAAGTTGAGGAACATTGGTATGAAGGAAATCTTTAATAAAGGCAGGTATGCTTTTTGCCTCAGCAAGAAGAATGCTTTCAAAAATTGAATTTAATTTTTGATATTGTGTTTCACTTAGTGAGCCTCCTTTAGGTACTTTAGGTTCTCTTCTTCCTACATTAAGATCCTCATCAGGTGCTGCTGCTGTCGGAGTCACTGCTGGTTTTGCTGTTGATGTAGGTGCTGCTGGTTTTGCTGTTGATGTAGGTGCTGCTGGTTGACCGGGAGCAGCGGGAGTTCTACCTGAATTAGGAACTGCACTAGCGGCACGTTGTGCTAGCATCTGTTGTTTTGCTTGTTGCCCTAACGCACTTACAGGTGCACCAGTAGGTTTAATTGCTCCACCGCCTCCTACGCCATTAGTATCTACTATTTTAGGATCAACAATATTACTTTTAACAGCAACACCTAATGCAACTGAAACTTTATCAAGAAAATCTTTAATAAAGATATTCATGGCATGTCTATCAGTGACAGACATTCGGCTTAACTCACTACCAGTTAATTTAGAACCAAGTTGTTGAGCGGCGGCAATGCCACGACCTATTATACCTTCTTCGTTTACCTGTGCCTCATTGATTTCCTGGAGCTTCATTTTTCTTCCTTAGTGATTTTGCAAATCTAGTTTGATCCCTACCTTTTATAGCACTTAGAAGTTTTCTTTCTAATATTTCCGATTTCTCACTATCATAGTGCTTATTAATTAGTTCTAACAAATTAATGGCACTGGTAATAATGTTGTGGGCCCTATTCTCAATAATATGATTTACATCACGATTATCGCTTAAAGCTTCTAATTCTTCCAAAAGGCTGCGAGTTTTTTTCTGCATATTATATTTATTCTAAATGAAATAATTATTTCTTTAGTGAATTAAGCAGAGATTTTAACTTACTTCCCTGCACATCAGCAACTACTCGCTTGTTTTCCTGTTCTAATACCTCTCCTGTAGACTGATTTATTACCATAGAGGTTGCTTTTAGTGTACTCATAATATTATTGGGATTAGGTTTAGGAGTATATGAATTTTGCTGATCACCATGGACTTCAGGATCACTATCAGTGATACGCATAGTTTCTATATTATAATCTAAATCAATCTTTTGTCCTACACCAGTACTACTACGACTTTTCATACACTGAATCTGATATTGTCCACGTTCACGCATACTGCGACTTGTAAAAATACCAAACACGTTATCCGCTGTATTAATTTTACTGATACCACCTGCAATATGACTATGATCAAATTCAATTTCTTCTACTGCTGACCGATTCAACTGGCTAGCAGTTACCATAAGAATACCCAATTCTTTTGCCAAGTTACGTAATTCCTCTGAGACATATTTGTCTTTAATAAACTGATCATTAGGATTAACTTTTACAGATACAGGCATAACCAAATCCAAATAGTCAATCATAACAAAATCCACACGCATACCTGTTTGGATTTGTACTTCTTTCAAATAACTACGAATATCATTGACATTGCTTTGCGCTGGAAGACCCTTAACCCTATACTGGCCAGCTTTTTTACCAGCCATTTTAACTCTGAGTTCAGTAGAATCAATGTCCTTACGAATATCTCTAGTACTCATACTAGTTAACATTGCATCGGTTCTTAATGAAGTTAATTCTTCAGAAAGTTCTAATGATATATAGACCCCACTCAAACCCATTTGCAACCAATTTAGTGCAATGTTCATCATTACTAGTGACTTACCTGAACCTGATCCACCAGCAAAAATATTCAGTTCTCCCCTACTAAACCCACCATATAGAAGTTTATCAAGTTGGGGCCAGCCAGTACTTTGTTGTCCACCTGCATTAAAGTATTTGTTAATACGACCTTTAGGATCAGCAAAGTAATCAGTACCCATATCACGTTGTAAACTGATTTGCACCGCGTCTTTAATTAATTTTTCAACTGGCCCAAACTCACCCTTCTCAAGTAAGTCGGCTGACTTTAGAATTGCACGTTCTAATTCTTGTCTTTTAGTAAATGATTCAAATTCTGCTAAAAACCATTCTGTATGTTTATCACTAAAATCTTCAATTATCTCAATTTCAATACCAGTAGTTGCTTTAATTTGCGTAACATCAGGCAATAGATTATACTTAGTACTGTATTCTTTAATAAACTCAGCAACTGGCCTAATTGACCTATCAAAGTTTTCCGAGTTCATAATGTTCATTACTCTAGTATACAATTCTGCATTGGTTAGCATCATTTGTAAAAATAGTAGCTGAACGTCGCTGTTATATTCCTTTAACAATTTTCTTCCTATTTAATTCTATCTTAATTTTACTACTAGTTGCGGCTTGTAATATACTCATTAGGGTTGGTAGCTTCCCATATTTAACTACAGCATCATTTACATCTTTAATTCCCGAACCCCAATTAGGTAAACTAATTTGATATCCTAATTCTAATGCTTTACCACATAATTCTAACCCTGTTTTGTCTCTATCAGGAACTAAAATGATTGTTTTATTTAACGAACCTAATAGTGATGCTTGATCCGCATTAATGTCATTATGCATTACCGCTACCCCATCAATACTTAGTGCATCAAAAATTCCCTCAGTAACAATACAAACTTGCCAATCAGGTTTTTGACTATCAATGTTAAAAACATACCCCGGTTGTTGTTCGTTAATATATTTAGGTATTCTATTATCTAAGAATCTACTAGTATGACCAACTATTTTATTTTTATAAGTATATGGAATTATAATACGATTACCATTTCTACCTTTTTCTTGAGGGGTAATTAAAAATGGATAGCTATTAGGGTTGATACCTCTTTTTATCAAATACTCTGTAAATACAGAGTGTTGAGGATTATTAATATCAATCAATTCTCCTTCAGGAAGTTTATGGTCTTGAAATTTTATTTTACTTTTTTGTTTTTTTACTCGCACATAATCTAACAAGTCTTTATGCTGTAAACTTTCTAAGCTCCACTTTGTTATTTGAGCATCTTCGATCCCACACCATTGTAATAACTGTCTAGTCTTTGGAGAAATACTTTTACCTAAAATAAAACCGCATTTAAATTGACAGTTAAAACAATGTATAGTCCACGCATTATCTCCGTCAAACTTGATGCCACCCCGCATTCTTTGATCTGGTTTATGTCCCCTGTACCCACAGCAAATGCCATTAAAAGAAATCCAACCCGATTGGGTATTCTTTTTTTTACCTGGAACAATGGATAGGATATCAAACATCCTAGTAGTATAGCACAGTTTTAAAAGTTAGACAACTACAACGGAGAACTAGCGAGATAATATGTTGGTTATCGCGCCTGCGTTACTAGTGAAGCCAATCCTTACGAAAGGATGAAATCCAGTAATAGTATATCCAATAGTATCAGTAGTATCATCATAGGTATTACTAGTAATTGGATACCAATCTCCATCTACTATAGTAGAACCTTGAATGTCAACGTTTCCATAATACTCTAATAGTTTAACTTGGAAAGTAAGAATTGGGGCATCGCTGCTTTCAATAACACTAGAATAATATGTTAAGTTAGATGAAGAATTTTGATTTGGATTATTATTAGGAAATCCTTGACCAGTTGGAATAGTAACTTCTATAGATGGAACAAAGCTAGGCAATATTGAATTAACGATATACATATCGCCCCTAGCACCTGCATTTTGATCTACGAAAACAGGATAATCAAAATTACCAACTGGTATTTCCAATGAGTAGTAACATTTTTGTGGATCAATTGGAACTAAATCAGCAGCACTTACTTCAAGAGCCGCTATACCGGTAGCTGGCAATTGTAAGGTAAGACTCTTCTGTAACAGTATCACATTACCTTCGTAATTAATAATTCTACAGGTAATTTGCTTATCTGTAATGTCGACCGGCTTTTGTTCTTGGTTCAAAAACTGAAATTGAATTTGATTATCTACGCCTCTGTTAAGGGTTAGGGGTTTAGCATATACGGGCATGTATCTCCTGGGTGAATAACCGGTTAATAAAACAACAATTTGTCGCTGGGTATAGACGAATACTGCGGTTGAGTACACAAATTTGAGCTCCTTCTAGTATTTAGTCTCTATATATTTAATTATTAATTTGGGTAACTAGGATTAAATATTCTGTATGGTTCAAAAAGATTTTTTTACTAAATTAACCGAGCATCACCCCTTCATTACTGTATGCTCTTATGCTGATCAAGATTATGTTGGCATAGTGCAAAACCGTGATGACACCGTTACCACTATATATGATTACGGCGCAATAATTGATTTAGAAGATAAAAATACTTTTTTAAAGTTAGGTGAAACGTGGTGGTGGGAATCAAATAGATTGATTCCCATTAATTTATTTTTAAAGGAAGAATGGTCTATGTTTAGACCTTTTTTAAGAACCTTTACAAATAAAAACTTAATTATAATTCATGGACCTGTTTGTAGTTTAGCCGAATTGCATAAAAGAAGATCAAAAAAACGCAGTATTACATTAGTCAAGCGATTGCCATAACCAAACATCAGTGCCGCAATCCCATATTCTGTCATATCCATTTATTTGCATATTGTCCCATTCAGACAATGAAGAATCAAATATTTCAAGTAATTTGTTTAATTTATGCTTTTGAAATTTCACTCTAGATTCTAACTGGGAATAATTTTTTGTATAGTAGTATGCAGGAGGAGAAGAATGAGTAAATTTAAAATTCAACACTTCGTATAATTTGCCTTTATTAAACGAACGATCCGAATATGAGATAACAGATTTTGGCGAATAATGCTTAATAAAATAATTAAATAGTTTTGATGCACCACCTGCAATTGAATATTCACATACATTAGCATAACGCAGTAATTCATATTCTACCTGCTTGTTGAATCTACTTTTTCCAAAAGTCATGGCTGCTAGTATTGTACCATCATAAACTAGTCCCAATCTGATTGAAGATTGGCAAGATCCCTGAATATGATTTTTATTAAAAAACTCTTTTGCTACTTCAGTTGTTAGAACCTCAACAGTACATTTTCTAGCACCCATAACTTTATTTACCTTTAATAAAGATTTCAATCTAGATTTGATCAATTCTTTATTATTAGTCCAATCATAATCCCATATATGTATTAAATGATAATTTTGTTCTGCTGCCAACAAAGTCTTTTTATTATGAAAATCTTTTCCTCTACCATTTAATTCTGAATGCCAGTATGCACCATTGCACTCAATGGCTAATTTTAATTCAGGCAATAATATATCAATCTCACTACCTAATTCTTTGCAGTTAGTAATTAATTCACCTTGATAGTGTTGGCGTATAAAATCACAAACTTGTTTTTCAAAAATACTTCTTCGTTTACCGGTAATAGTTATATTAAATTCTTTAACAGCTTCCTTAACATAAGAAATTCCAACACCTATCAATTTTGCAGTTCCTACACAGCCAATATCGTTAATGTTTTTTTCAAGCCAAACGGCATCTGAAAGTTCAGGATATGCTGAAATTTTTTCTTGGCGCTGTTTTTGTATAGTGTCGGCGAAACCTGCTCTACATTTCTTTTCTATTTCAGGCGAAAGTATTGGATGCTTTACTCCCCATTTAGCCAACAATGATTCTTCTCGTTTTTTTCGGCAGTTTGGGTCACTAAATGGGTGATTACCTGAATATGATGACCATGCCTTTGCCATTTTCCCTTTAATAAGAGGATGTTGCTGTGCAAACTCAACCCCATATTTTCTCATGCAAGTTTCAGCCTGTTTTTGTTTTATTATTTGCATAACTGTTGGAGACTCTGACACTTTAGGTACTCCATATTTTGAAATACAAGTTGCGTCCCGTTTTGCCTGTATCTCTTTTGACTTGAATGGATTGTCAACTCCGTATTTTTCAATATTAGTTTTTTTTCTTACTTCACATATAAAGGCCGATCTACAGGTTTTAGAACAAAAACGAGACTTAGTTTTTCCGTTTTTATTTAAAATAGTATCATTAATTTTGCAGTATTCACACAGCATAGTTATCTCCTATACTGTATTTATGTTCCCACCATCAAAGTTTATTTTTCAAATAAAAAACTAATTTTGTTCCTCTAATAAATTCATATGCACAGCGACAAGCCATGAATAGGAAATGGCATGCGCCTTTTTAAAGTGATACCCATCATCGCCTTTATCCCATACAGTTTTTGCGAGTTGATTCCAAGTTTTACCAATCAAATGTTTTTTAGCAGGTCTAATAACAGCTAAAAACATAGCCAATCTAGGTATACTATTAATAGGCTCGGGCATCCTTTGTATTGAATTATAGTGGTTATTCAAATGAATCAGTTGTTCTACAAAAGCTTTATCCTTTAACTTAGACCAATCAGGCTCTTTCATTAATTCAATTAAATGTTCTTCGTTTTTAACTTTAGAATAAACATGAACATTAAGAAAATCTAATTTAAAATATCCCCTATCTTCTGCTTTTTTATAATCTATTGAAGCCATGTCATTGATAGGATCATAGGGGATATCTGTTACATAAATCCCAGTTGAATGTTTTCGTATAGGATTAACTTCTCTCATGGCAGCAGGAATATGTTTGATATGTTGAAGGATAGAATCTCTATCTCCAAAATCAATATCTACGTCTGATTTAAATTTCATCATCTTTCTCTTTAGTCCAAGTTTTGTATCGGCGAGTGAATCCAGCCTCTTTCAGTTTTTGAGAACGAGATTTTTCAACACCAAAATGTTCTTTAATCAGTTGTGCTGTTTCCCAAAGTGGGTCGGCCTCATGATAACTATATTCGTGTCTATTAACAATTTTCAAACAATCCTTAACAATCAACTCAGCAAACTTTTCATATACCGTGTCTTTAGGCATTGTAGCATATTTGACACCAGCCTGTTCTAATAGAGCTAAAATAAGTTCTTGGTTCATCGACACACCTCTACGTGTGCATCGTGCAATCTGCGGCTGTGCTTGAATTTATCGTTATCGTCACTCATCCTAAATCCTCATTGCGGTTACTAGGATATTTACTACTGGCCATCCTAACTAGTAGCAGGCTAATAGCAAGTATAAGTGTTGCCGAAGCCAATGTCAACATATTCGTCATAGATTCGTCTCCAATTGCCACCAAATCCACCATATGTCGTGTCAGTGCCGTAATAGCAATATAGATTAGAAAACGCACAGGCATATGGTTGGTTTTGAAGTATATGCCAACCATGGCCCCAATTTCCAAGTAGATGAACAGCAGTAGTAGATCGTTAATACCGGCACGGGTTTGGTTGAACATTTCTATGAAGTCAGATCCGGCCGCCCACACAGTAGCAGCACCTATGCCAAACAGTGCGATTCTATGGAATACGCCAACTAGGGTATTGCCAAAGTTATCTATGGTTTCTAGTTGTTTATTCATCGACAGACCTCTATAGTAGCATCAGGTTCTTTCCAGCAGGCATTACGGTATTCATAAACAAACTGACAAAGATTATCGTAACTACCCCAACCATTCTCTGGATTATGTTGTTTGAAACGATCAGGCTCACTTAGAAGTATGTTCCAGCCTTCGTCTAATAGTTCTGCAATATCTTTAGCCAGTACTAGGTCGTGTTGTTCATCAGGACGCCATAGAACATCATACAGCGTCAGACCATTTGACAACTTGACTTCTGAGGCCATCTTAGCCAAGTTATGGGTAATGTTGTTGACATAGACCGCTACAGGTTTAGTTACCATTAGAGATACATCAAGGCTCACGATTCAACTCCGAAATTATCTAATATTTGTGCGCCAATATTGGGCCTACCTTCATGCTCCATCAAGCCAGCAGTCAATGCACATTCCCGCACAATCAACTCGGCGAATTCCCTGTCCCTAATCTTTTGGTAGATTTTTTGGTCGGCTACATCCAGTGTGTCCGCATATGAAGTAGCCTCATCAGCAAGTTCTTTAATTCGTTCGTTCATTTACTCCCCCTTACGCGGATAGCGGCGGCGCAGTCGTGAAATTCGTTGTTCTCACCCCAAGCGCCTAAACGTGTCCACTTGTGGGCCAGTTTTATGCACTCCATCGCACACGCCTCGCGCTCGGAAAGCACAGCATCCTGCACAATCAACTCGGCGAACTTCTTACATTCTGGCATGTCCCAATGCCCAATGCCAAACATATCCGGTAGATATCCAGCCTGTAGAGCAAGTTCTTTAATTCGTTCGTTCATCATTCGTCCTTTATGAACAACAGTGGTAGAATCGTGAATAGCATCAACTAGTATCCTGTGTTGGTCTGGTGTAAGTTCGTTCATTCTTCATCCTCCTCATCACGGTCGAGACGATCCAATTCAAAGTGATCCAACAAATCACCAGGCTCGGCCCACAAACTCGCTTTAACATGGTCATCGCAGTACCTAATCACAACTTCGCATAGGATGCGTAATTGATAGTCGGAGATGTCCTCAGGCAAGCTGATGCCAGTTGCATGTATATGTTCTATTAGTGTGTCTATTGTTTCCATGACTTAATTCCAACTACCCGGTAACACATAATGCTCCTTGCCTCGAGTCTTAACATCAATTTGGCGAAATTTAAGTTTTGCTTTTTTAGCATAAAACCTTGCTCGTCCTAAACTGTGAGTGCTGGTCAAATTGCCCCAGCCACCACCAACTTGGTCGATAAATTTACCTAAAGTCACGTAGTATGTGGTTTTAGGAAAGCAACGATACTTGAGGTTGTAATACATTATCGTGCCACTCCATATCGTTCTGCCAGTTGGCGAATACTGTCAATCCTAGCCGAACCCAATGAGTCATCGTTGGTCAATTCACTTAGGATATCATATACAATAAAATTGGCAAACCTTGACACTTCATCAGGAGTGAAGGTGTAAGATTCTGGATCTTTTGGAAAGTCCCATTCCTTCTGCCCGGCACATTCTATTGCAAATTTTCGAATAAGGTCGTTCATGTTTTCCCTAGTTTTTTCAGTGTATGAATATATTATATAGCCTACTCAAATTTCTGTCAAGCCGTTGTGAAAAAACAACAATCATAACCACCTCAATGCGAAAAACACTGCATCACGCTCTTCTGCAAAAGAATAAACATATTTAGTTTCTGACCTAGGTCCCGCCCAAAGAACTGACCAAACTCCATGTCGGTTTTTAAAAGCATCCCACTCAGGCCCAACATTTTTCTCTAACCAAGCATCTACTATATATGGTTCTATATCTGTATTAACCTCATATTTAAGTTCGCTACTACGGCGATGTCGTTCTATATGATTCATAGTTTTAATTAATTCATCCATAATTCGTACATTGTGATAAGTTTACTAGACCAAATAGTTATTTGAACATGTCGAGTTCCAGCCATAAAATCCCAACCATCACCACGCTGTCCAAAATTTCTACGACACCATTGAATAATTTCTTTATGTTTGTCTTTAACGACAAATGTAATTCCTGTATGGTCTCGTGAATTTTTGTATTCTACCATGTCAACACAGTCAATGATAGGTGATAAGTTGTTAAATTCGTTTATCCCCATCTCAACATAAACCAATTGGTATGGCTGGGGTCACGAAATGTCAGGACCATGCCTTCTCTGGGATGATATCCGAATGTTTTCCAACACCATTCATCCATATCTTCGGTAGTATCCCCATCAAAAAATTCATAGTCTCTTATGATGACTACTAGGCTATCGGCTTGATTAGCTTTTAATAGTTTCATCCCCACCTCAGCATGAAAAGCAAATAATCACGTTCATATCTAAATTTAAAACACATTTCGGTATGGCTTAATATCCACCTAGAATGTCGCTCACACTTGTCAATTTTTTCATATAGCCATTCAATAATATCAGAAAAATGTTCAAATCTATCTTGTCTTATGGCATTGATTCGGCATTCATACCATCCTACTTTGGTCAAGTCCCACGTAGGTCCTTCATAGTGATGATATGTTACCCCCATATTAATAGAAACCAACTAGCTAGTTTATCATCTTTAAAAGTAAATTCACATTTTTTTGGTACTTCACCTATCATGTAATCCCAAGTACCAGGATAATATCTAAATTCATAGTGTTCATTGGCAATAAGACCATGCGTTTTTAATTCATGTATTATACCACTGATCTCACTAGTATGTTTATTATACAATGTAACAGTTGGCATTAAAATTTTAGTAAAAATATCAAAAACTTTTTCTCATCAACAACTTGATATCCATCAGTAATATTACCATTGACCAAATTCATTCGTATACCATAGTGTTTTTCTAGGTAATCTTCAAACTCATATGCGTCAAAATCTTTTTTTGATTCCATATATTCATTGCGTACCACTTTTAGCGCAGTCCAATATTTCCAACGATTAATCCTTTGATCAAAATTTGGATCATCGTCATCATAGTCTTGAAAGGGCTTAATGTTCATATCCAAACCAATCTAAACCACGTTGCGTCTATGGGTTTATCAAACTCTACTGTGATAACACTATCACCAATGGCACCATGTGGTGCTATATCTCTTCCCAATGTCATGTGCCAACCATTGCCATGCCAAAAGATAATTGGGTGACTATGCAACATCTGGCCGATGTTTTCTTTAAGCCAATGTAGAACTAGTGCCCATTCTTTTCCATAAACTTTTACAACTGCTTTCATAACCACCTTAATGAAAAATGTATAGCATCTTTTTCATCGGAAAATAAAAAATCCATGTAATCTTGTGTGGGATGTGATGTAAACTTAGTCCCGGGTAACCCAAATTGTTCTATAGCCCATATGCAGATTTCATCCCAATTGGTAATAGTATCACCCTTTTGCCAACAAATTCTTATACGATGCATTAATAACCCGCCATAGTTAACAATGATTTAACCTCATCAACCTTTTCAGGTTCACGTTTGAATTTAATTGCCCATAGTTCAGGATTCAAATAATCAATTACCATTTTTATTTGAGATTCATCTAACTTGTCTAAGAATTCTTTACCACTTGCACTATGATAAAGAATCCATGGACTCAATTTACCTGTAGTAATTGCATAACAAATCTTATTTGAATTTCCATATCTCAAATAATCTTTACTAAGAATTCGGTCAACTTCTGCCATATTGATAGTAGTTTCAATACTTCTAGCAACAGCATCTAGAGGATCTTCTATACGCAAATACTCAATTAAGAATTTAGTATAATTAGTATCTTGACACCATGAGTCAATTTTAATTTGATTTTTCAACAACCAATCAATATACCTACTTACATTCAATACATTTACATCTACACAATACGAACCAAATTTTACAAATGCGATATAATATGCACTACGGATAAATTCTTCATATGTTTTTTGCTTTTTACTAGCAGAATTTTTCTTATAAAATTCTATCCAAGATTGAAAACC
>Ga0209087_1000043_pt1 | contig 66087 bp, 66 predicted proteins | sample S_130805_EF_Meta_FD_187321 | JGI IMG/M metagenome (GOLD analysis project Ga0209087, IMG submission 187321) | Freshwater microbial communities from Lake Simoncouche, Canada to study carbon cycling - S_130805_EF_MetaG (SPAdes) (version 2) | ecosystem: Environmental > Aquatic > Freshwater > Lake ... | reverse complement strand
GCTTGGCTCAACTCGTGACAAGTTGATACCTAGTTCTTCGGCTGCACGGAAAATTTCTTCATCGTTATCGCGCATTTCAATTGCGACACCTTCAGAAGAGAGAACTTCGACATTGAGACAGAGTGACTGCATCTCCTTGATAAGCACCTTGAATGATTCTGGGATGCCTGGCTCTGGGATGTTTTCGCCCTTAACAATTGCCTCGTAAACCTTGACGCGTCCGAGAACGTCGTCAGATTTGATTGTGAGCAACTCTTGGAGTGTGTAAGCAGCACCGTATGCTTCAAGTGCCCACACTTCCATCTCACCAAATCGCTGACCACCGAACTGAGCTTTTCCACCAAGTGGCTGCTGAGTGATCATTGAGTATGGACCAGTTGAACGTGCGTGAATCTTGTCGTCTACCAAGTGGTGGAGCTTCAAGATGTACATGTATCCAACTGAGATTGGAGTTGGGTATGGCTCACCGGAACGGCCATCAAATAACTTAGCCTTTCCGCTCTTACCAATAAGTTGAACACCATCGCGGTTTTCAAGTGTGCTTGAAAGAAGACCAGAGATTTCATCTTCAAGAGCACCGTCGAAGACTGGTGTTGCAAAACGTGTTCCTGGCTCACCGTGTTCGGCGCCAATTGCACGCATGTGCTTCTGCCATGCCTCATCTACTCCTGAAATATCCCAACCTGTCTTTGCAACCCAACCGAGGTGCATTTCAAGAACCTGTCCGACGTTCATACGTCCTGGAACACCAAGTGGGTTCAAGACAACATCGACTGGAGTTCCATCTTCAAGGAATGGCATATCTTCAACTGGAAGAATCTTGGAGATAACACCCTTGTTACCGTGGCGACCAGCAAGCTTGTCACCATCTTGAATCTTGCGCTTCTGTGCAACGTAGACGCGAACCAATTGGTTAACGCCTGCTGGCAACTCGAAACCTTCTTCTGATTCGAAGATCTTTACGCCGATAACTTTGCCTGATTCACCGTGTGGAACCTTGAGAGATGTATCGCGAACTTCGCGAGCCTTCTCACCAAAGATTGCACGGAGCAAGCGCTCTTCAGGAGTTAATTCGGTCTCTCCCTTAGGAGTTACCTTTCCAACCAAGATATCGCCAGGAACTACATCGGCGCCAACACGGATGATTCCGCGCTCATCTAGATCAGCAAGAACTTCTTCTGAAACGTTTGGAATATCGCGAGTGATCTCTTCGGCACCAAGCTTGGTGTCGCGAGCATCTACTTCGTACTCTTCAATGTGAATTGATGTCAGAACGTCATCTTGTACAAGGCGCTGCGAAAGAATAATCGCATCCTCGTAGTTGTGACCTTCCCATGACATAAATGCAATCAAGAGGTTCTTTCCGAGGGCCATTTCACCGTTTTCGGTACATGGTCCATCGGCGATAACTGATCCAACTTCAACCTTCTGGCCAGTACTTACAACAACCTTCTGGTTATATGAAGTTCCCTGGTTAGAACGTGTGAACTTTGAAACTGAATATGTCTGATAAGTGCCATCATCGGCCATTACCTTGACTGAATCTGCATCTACCTCTGTAACGACACCAGGCTTCGTTGCAAGAACAACATCGCCAGCATCAACAGCTGCACGGAACTCCATACCGGTACCGATAAGTGGAGCTTCAGCGCGCATCAAAGGTACTGACTGACGCATCATGTTAGAACCCATAAGTGCGCGGTTAGCATCATCGTGCTCAAGGAATGGAATCATCGCTGTAGCTACAGAAACCATCTGACGTGGTGAAACGTCCATGTAATCAACTTCGTCAGCGATGATGTATTCAACTTCTCCACCACGACGACGAACAAGTACACGTGATTCTGCGAAGTGGCTGTCATCTGTCAAAGGCGCATTTGCCTGAGCGATGATGTGCTCATCTTCTTCATCAGCAGTGAGGTAATCAACCTGATCTGTAACGCGACCCTTTACAACCTTGCGGTATGGAGTCTCGATAAATCCAAATGCAGTGACGCGACCGTATGTTGCAAGCGAACCGATAAGACCAATGTTTGGTCCTTCAGGAGTTTCAATTGGACACATACGTCCGTAGTGAGAAGGGTGAACGTCACGAACTTCAAAGCCTGCGCGGTCACGTGAGAGACCACCAGGTCCGAGCGCTGAAAGACGACGCTTGTGTGTAAGTCCTGACAATGGGTTTGTCTGATCCATGAACTGTGACAACTGAGAAGTTCCGAAGAACTCCTTGATTGATGCAACAACCGGACGGATGTTGATCAGTGTTTGAGGAGTAATCGCCTCAACATCTTGTGTTGTCATACGTTCGCGAACAACGCGCTCCATACGTGAGAGACCGATTCGAACTTGGTTCTGAATCAATTCACCAACTGTGCGAAGACGACGGTTACCGAAGTGATCGATATCGTCCTTTTCAACGCGAACTTCACGGCCGTAATCCATCGTGACATCACCGCGGTGCAACGCTACGAGGTAGCGCAGTGTTGCCACGATGTCAGAGATGGTGAGCATGCTCTGTGAAAGTTCTAGTTCAAGACCGAGCTTCTTATTCACCTTAAAACGTCCGACCTTAGCCAAGTCATAACGCTTACCGTTGAAGTAAAGGTTTTCGATCAAATTCTGTGCAGCTTCCTTAGTTGGAGGCTCACCAGGACGAAGCTTGCGATAGATATCTAGCAGAGCCTCATCTTGTGTCTTAACAGTGTCCTTCTCAAGTGTTTGGCGCATTGAATCGAAATCGCCGAACTCTTCAAGAATCTGGGCCTCAGTCCAACCAAGAGCCTTAAGGAAAACTGTTACTGACTGCTTACGCTTGCGATCGATACGAACGCCAACGAAATCTTTCTTATCAACTTCAAATTCCAACCAAGCGCCGCGGCTTGGGATGATCTTTGAAGAGAAAATATCTTTATCTGAAGTCTTCTCAATTGTACGTTCAAAGTAGACACCAGGTGAGCGAACGAGCTGTGAAACAACTACGCGCTCTGTACCGTTGATAACAAATGTTCCACGAGGTGTCATCACAGGGAAATCACCCATGAAGACTGTCTGTGACTTAATTTCACCAGTCTCGTTATTTGTAAATTCAGCGGTAACGAAGAGTGGCTGCGCGTAAGTCATATCGCGCTCTTTGCAATCTTCGATTGAATACTTTGGTGGCTCAAAACGGTGATCGCGGAATGAAAGCGACATTGAACCTTGGAAGTCTTCGATTGGTGAAATCTCTTCAAAGATCTCTTCGAGACCTGACTTTGATGGGAGTTCACCGCGGTTTGTATTTGTGGTTACTGCAAGACGCGCGCGCCATGCTTCGTTACCCAACAACCAATCAACACTCTCAACTTGGAGAGCAAGGAGGTTAGGAACTTCAAGCGGTTCGCGAATCTTGGCGAATGAGATACGACGGGGAGCAACTGAATTTTTCTTCGCGGCCAAGAGATGTCCTTTCAGACAAAGTTTTAGTTTGCAGTTACGCAAACCCGGGGACGCACAACTATTAGGTCTCAGCCGCTATATGCCCTGACCATAGAAGATTTTTGCGAGGGGTCAGGATATAGCCCACCCCCCGACCCTGTCCAACCGACGGCTTATACCCCTAAATCCCCGGCTTGTCATGATTTTTCTCAGCCCTATGTGGGCAGCCACACAAGGAAGAGACCATCTCTAGCTCCTCACCGCACTAGCCCACCCTGGACAACCAACTGGCTCATCATGGATTGTAATTCTCCACTGGAAGCTCTCCGCCTAACGTGGAAAAGCTGCTGAGACGCCTCCATCAACTGCAATGACTGCTCCTGTTGTTCGTGAGGATTCATCCGAAAGGAGAAATGCAACTGAATGGGCAACATCTACGGTCTGCACTCGAACCTTGAGAATATTTCGAGATGCGTAAAAATCCTCAAGCTCTTCTGGCTTTACGCCATGTGCGGCGGCGCGTTGAGCCCGTATACCGCCCTCCCACAGCTTGCTGTTATCAAAGATGGCATCAGGGTTAATTGCATTCGCGCGAATACCAACTGATCCACCTTCAAGGGCTGCAATACGCATTAACTGGAGCATCCCCGCTTTAGTCACAGAGTATCCACCAAAGCCAGCACCTGGAGCAAAGGCATTTTTGCTTGCGATATAAACAATTGATCCACCTAATCCTTGCTTACGCAAAATCTGCATTGCTCCTTTAGTCATCAAGAAAGCACTAGTGAGATTGATTTCTAGACCTGTGCGAAATTTCTCGAGAGTTAAGTCTTCTAAATTATCGGATACACCAATACCTGCATTAATGACCACCCCATCTAACCCCCCAAATTGAGAAATAGTTTCACTAAGAGTTTTTGAAACGATTTCCTCCTTGGATTGATCTCCAACAATTAACAAAGGCTCAAGGTATTTCTTCGCTTTAAAAACACTCTGAACCTCTTCTAAACCTTTTTCATCCAGATCTGCCAAAGTTACGCTAGCTCCTAAACGACCGAGTTCAAGTGCTATGCCTCTTCCAATTCCACTTCCGGCACCCGTTACAACGTAGATTGAACCTGCAAACTTTGCCGGAGCTGGCTTTGATGCCAACTTAAAGAGCTCCATCGGCCAATAATCGAATTTAAACATCTCCGACTCCGGGATGGTGTCGGCTTCTCCGAATGAATCTATTACTCGGGCAGCCACACTGTGTGTATGGAAAGCAATATCAGCCAGCATCAAACACTCTTGTGAGGAGTTACCGGTGGTAATTGTGCCAACTTTTGGCACAAGGAGAACCTTCGGATCATTTCCATGGCTCGAAAAGCCAGGTTGTATATTTGCCTTATTTCGCTCAAAGTACTGTGCATAATCGTTTTGATAGCTCTCAATCGACTCTGCTGGCAGGCTAATGTCAATCAATGCCGATTTAGGTCTGATCCGCAACATGTGGTCGGCACTAGATACCGAAGATGCAACTACCCTTTGGCAATCCTTACGTGACGCAATCCGCGCTAAGCGGTGATCTGTACGAAGAATCTGCTTTTTCCCTAGCTTCTTGCGAAGTTGCAAAAGTAGATCATTGAGCTCACTCTGTGGCATATCTCCATGGTCGAAGGCAGCAACTGGCTTAACGCTAAGTGAATCTAAAAATTTATCAGCCTTGGCGACAGCTAGATGTGTCTTTTCTAAACACTTATCACTCGACTCATCCCACACCACTAATCCATGATGGGCTAAAACTATGCCTTCGCTATCTTTGAGTTTAGAAACTATTTTTGAGAGTGTAAAGCCTGGGATCATCCAATCTACATACTCAAAACCCTTTCCCAATGCATCTGCTACAGCCTTTGCGCCACCTGGATGATTTGTAAGGGCGCAAATCGCATCAGCATGTACATGATCAATGTGTTTAGCAGGCAAAAATGCATGCAATAGAGTCTCAATGGATGGGCGGCGAGAAGTCGGGTCAACTAGCGCGCGCGTTACGTAATCAACCATCGTTTCATCATCTAGGTCATCAAATGAAATCAGTTCGCGCAAATCATCTAAATACAGCGCTGGGTAATCTCGCTCTTCACCATACATCATGTCTGCGCCTGAACCTTTAACCCACATTACTTGACGCGTCCGGCCTAAATGATCAAGGATCTCACCTTTGCTTGAGGTGTTACCTCCGCCATAGACAACTAAAGACTGGTCGGCGCCGATTTTCTTTGAACGCACGACAAGTTCAACTAGAGGCAGTGGGCTTTGTTTGATAGTCATAGACGACGCTTTCTTGTTGGTTTTATTACCCGTAATTTAAACCGGCAATATTGTTATCTCTGAATCTAACTAATCTGCAACTTCTGTAATTCTTTTTAAACGTTTATCTGTAAAAACATCATATTCGTCCGTACTTCTTGTAGAGAATTCTGTAACTATTGCACCTTCTGGGCCTGCTTGAAACCAATGCAATGTGTCGGGGAAAATTGTGTGTTGATCACCTGGGTTAAGCTCAATCTCGTGCCAGACCGAATAAATATTCTTTTCTTTTTCAAATGGATTTGCCTTAGGGTTCGGAGTTCTTTCTCCCTCAACGTTTAAATATACTGTCCCTTTTCTGCATCGAAAGGTTTCTTCTTTACCTAGATGTCCCTGTACCGAAACGTGCTTGTGCTCGGGGCAAACCTGATTCGGTAACAGAACTATTTCTTTGGCACAAACTCTTTCAGTATTTATATAAACTAATAACTGAATTCCTATTTCATCGAGATTTGATAAACCAAAATCTGAAACTTCAATTTTCTCTTTTTCTTCACTTGTTAGAATAATTCCGGCGTTTTGCATTTGAGTGAATGTCCACTCTTGACGTTCTTCAATAACTTTTTTTTGAAGCATTAAATCGTTTCCCCTGCTTCTCCGAGGTAGGCTACTAAATCACCGGTTTTCAAAACTTGTCCTGGTTCTGCAACTATTTTAATTAAAATTCCCTCTTCTGGAGACTCGACATCTACTTGAGCCTTGTCAGTTTCTACGACTAATAATGCTTCTGCAACACTAACTCGATCACCAATTTGTTTTAACCAAGAAAGAATTTCCATTTCATCTGCAGTTTGACCTAGGGCAGGAAGTCTAATTTCGATTGCCATTTAAGATTTTCCCATCTTATGTAGTTGCCTTATTTTTTCTTTAATTCTTTCAACACTTGGCACAACTGCTTGTTCAAGAACTGGAGTTACAGGAAGCGGGACATCGTATGCAGCAATTCTTTGTACTGGAGCTTTCAAATCATAGAAGCAATTTTGTGAAATTAACGCTGCTACTTCTGCGCCCCACCCACCTGTGAAAGTGTCCTCATGAGCTATAAGAGCTTTCTTAGTTTTGTTAACGGACTCATAAATCGTCTCTGTGTCTAGAGGTAGTAGGGAAACTGGATCAATAACTTCGCAGTCAATTCCTTCTGCCGCTAGTTCCTCAGCGGCGGCTAGGCAACGATATAGAGTTAAGTGAGTTGAAATAATGGTTAATGATGTTCCATTACGTTTTTTTAGCGCCTTGCCAATTGGAAACAAGTACTCTTCTTCCGGAACCTCGGCTGTCAAGTCCATTCCTCCGGCAGACTCTCTTCCCTTGCTTCCGTAAAGCAACTTGTGCTCAAAAACAAGGACAGGATCATCGTCTCTAATTGCACTCTTCATAATTCCTTTTGCAACGTAAGCATCAGAAGGACACACCACTTTAATTCCCGGTACATGAATGAAATAACTTTCTGGGGATTGACCGTGCTGCGCACCGCGATTAGCAGTTCCTACTGGACATCTAAGAACTAGAGGTACTTTCAATTTTCCGCCCGACATATATCGGATTTTTGCGGCTTGATTTACAATCTCATCCATACATTCAAAAATAAAGTCTGAGTACTGCAAATCTGGAATAGGCCTCATCCCCATTAATGCAGCACCAACTGCAGTTCCCATAATTGCTTTTTCACTTATTGGCGTATCAATTATTCTTTCGTGGCCAAACTTCTCCGGCAGTCCCAAATAGACTCCAAAAGCACCACCAAAACCGCCAGGAATACCAATGTCTTCACCAATTAGAAAGACATTAGGATCTCTTTCCATTTCTTCAGCAATTGCTTCTCTAATCGCTTCACCGATGCTTAGTCTGCGATTACTCGTCATAATTGCACAACCTTTGGTGAACTCATTTTTGACGCATAAGCACCAATAAACGCATCCTCTACTGGTGGGAAATCTGATTGCTGTGCAAATAAAACTGCATCATCAATCTCCACTTGTATATCTTTAAGAATCAATGCGTATGAATCATCATCAAGAATATTGTTACTAAACAGTGAATCTTTCATTCTCTCGATCGGGTCCATAGTCTTCCAATAATCTTCTTCTTCCTTATTTCTATACTTCTTTGCATCACCTCTACTATGTCCAGCAAATCTATAAGTTTTTGCTTCAATCAGAATGGGTCCTTCTCCATTCAAAACTGATTTCTTTGCTTCTTTTGCCGCCAAGTAAACTTCCACAACATTCATTCCGTCAACAATCATTGATCTCATTCCATAGCTTTTTACTCGTTCCGCAACATCTTCGACCAGAGTTGTTTTGTTATATTGTGTCGATGCACCATACAGATTGTTTTCACAGACATAAATAATGGGTAGTTTTTGATAGGCGGCCATATTTAATCCCTCATGGAACGCACCTTCATTAGTAGCGCCTTCACCAAAAAAGCATGCAGCCACTTGCTTAGTCTTCTTCAACTTAAAGGCAAGACCTACTCCTGTCACGATACTTATTCCACCAGCAACGATCGCGATTGCTGGAATCATTCCAACGTCAGGATCTCCCAAGTGCATGGAGCCACCTTTACCCTTACAGCAACCAGTCTCCTTACCGTAAAGTTCTGCCATGGCGTCACGCATTGATACACCTTTTGCAATTGCATGCCCATGAGGTCTATGTGTTGAAGTGATCCAATCGCTTTTTTCAAGTACTGAACAAATTCCAACGGCAACAGCTTCTTGACCTTGATACTGATGAATGGTTCCTGGTAATTCGCCTTTGAGAAATAGTTGATAAACTTTGTCTTCAAATTTCCTAAGTCGATTTATATCTTTGAACAGAGAAATCAATAATTCGGTATCTTGTTCCTTTAAATCAATTTCTCGAGTAGTCATAATTACGCCATTCCTCCAGAGCCATAGAGTTTTATGAACTTTCGTGCATTTGCTTTGATTGAGTCTTTACCAACTTCTAGAAAATCACTCTTTTTATGAGACCCAACTATATCGTGAACAAAACAATTTTCGTCTAAACTTGTTATATATTCTGTTACAGATTTAAGGAAATCTGTTTTCAACCGCGTTCCAACATTAAATTTGGCAACGCCGTTTGCGATGGCCTCTTTTATTTGATTATCCGGAAAACCTGTTCCCCCGTGTATGGCTATCGGCAGGCTTACCTGACTTCTTATCTCTTTAAGTCTTTGAATATCAATGTTTGCACTACCTTTTGTCAAAAGGTGAACGTTTCCGATGGCAACCGCTAGACAATCAATTCCAGTCTCTTCAACAAATTTCTTAGCCTCCGCTGGATCTGTCATATACGACTTTGCATCGACTATCTCTCCTCCTAGATAATCTGGCAAACTTCCAAACTCAGCTTCTACTTCAACATTGTTTTTATGGGCAATATCGACTAGTTCTTTCACTTCCTTCTTTGCTTTATCAACTTCCCACCTGTGACTATCAATCATTACTGTATTGAATCCAGCTTCGACTCCCCTTATTGCTTGCTCCAGGGTGTGTGTCTCATTCAACAAAAACGCAACGGGTACTTTTGCATCCTTTATTAAGGCTCGGCCACTTGCAGCCAAGAATTCAATGCCATTTTTATCTAACCAATTGTCTTCAAGCATCGTCGCACCAAATCCCATAATTATTGGTGACTTTTCTTCTTCTGCCGTTTCTAGAATTGCTTCAAATGAGTAGCTATCCCAACTTTCAAAGTATCCAACAGCATAATTACCTTTGATTGCGTTATTCAATATTGATGAAAGAGAATGTAGTGTCATACTAGGTTCCTAACTTGAATTTTTGACATCGCATTTAGCGCTTCATCTCTAGAAAACAATGTTGTATTGCAACCAAGCCCGCGGCAGACAGATGCTCCTAAAACAGCCCCGAACTTTAATGAATCCAAAGTGGGCCATGATTCGCTAATGCCAATGGCCATACCCGCTGTGAATGCATCCCCAGAACCAGAACCGTCCACAAAATCAATTTTGTAGGGTTCAAGCTGGTAAACGCTCTCTAGATCCTTAAAGAAAACCCCCTCTGTTCCACAGGTTATCGCAACAGCTTTCACTCCCCAGTCCATAAAACACTTGGCTTGATCTTGAATTTTCTCTTGATTAGTAATTTGAAATGATTCATCTACATTAGGAAAGAAGTAGTCAACAAATGGCAAAACATCCTTTATCTTGTCACTAAGACCAGTTTGATTATTTGTGACCGCAATATCTAGGATTATTATGTAATTTTGATCTTTTAATTTCTTAAAAAAGTCTGCAAGTTCTTTTGAATCAATTTTTGGCATCAGCAAATACCCACCAAATACCAGTATCTTCTTCTGATTTGGAAAAGTGTAACTATGAAGACCATTGTCTATATCAGCAACACTTATTTCAGAATTCGCTCCAAAATAGTGAATATATCTTCGATCTTGGTTTTTTACTGGGACAATAATTGTTTGCGACGTTGATGCTTCTTTGGTTTTAGTGACTGCTTTGGTATCTATTTTTTCATTTATAAGTAATTCAATAAGTTGTTCGCCAATAGAATCAGAACCAACCATTCCAATAATTCCGGCTTTCTTTCCTAGTTTTGATAATGCAATCGCAGTGTTGGAAGCGCAACCTCCCACATGATGGGCTGGTTCATCGATTTTTATCAATTCACCCTCATCAGGAAGCTTGTCTATTGGAGGGAGAAAGACATCAGCAACAATTATTCCGGCACAAACAATTTCAATGTTTGTCTTTTCTGCCGTTGTCGTCATCCAAGGACTTTAGGCGATTTTGATTACTGTCGTCAATGACATTAAGAGTCGCTCCAAAAAGCCGGATCCTGTCCGCCCACGCCTAACCCACATTAGCTGGGCCCTGAATTGAAAGAACCCCAGGGGTTCGAGCAGAGAAATCCTTCTTGGGGATTTCGCAGCCGAACCCTGGGGTTCTTACCAACGAAGAAATTACTTGACGGTGACCTTCGCGCCAGCTGCTTCGAGAGCTGCCTTTGCCTTGTCTACATCTTCCTTCTTGCCCTTTTCGATCAGGGTTGCAGGAGTTCCATCTACAAGATCCTTCGCTTCCTTCAAGCCGAGGCTTGAATTGATATTGCGAACTTCCTTGATGACAGCAATCTTCTGTGAGCCTGCATCTTCAAGAATAAGTGTGAACTCATCCTGACCTGCATCTGCTGCGCCGCCTGCTGCTGCTGCGCCGCCTGCTGCTGCAGCTGCTACTGGAGCTGCTGCTGTGACATCGAATTCTGTTTCAAATGCCTTGACGAACTCCGAGAGTTCAACAAGTGACATTTCCTTGAACTGTGACATCAAATCTGCTTGTGAGAGCTTTGCCATTTTTATTTATCCTTTTCTTATTCCGCTGGAGTTTCTGGGGTGTTCGCATCTTGAACTGGAACCTCTGCCACAGCATCGACTGCAACAGGTTCGGTCACTTCAGCGACAACTTCTGGTGTTTCTTCTGGTGTTGCCTCAGCAACTGGAGCTGCTTCAGCTACTGGAGCAGATGCAGGGGCACCTGCCTCCATCTTGATGCGAAGTGCATCGAAGACTCGCGCTGCCTTAGCAAGCGATCCCTTCATTGCACCAGCAAGCTTTGCCAAGAGAACCTCGCGAGATTCAAGATCTGCAAGCTTCATGATTTCAGCTGTTGTTACAAGCTTTCCTTCGTAGATACCACCCTTAATGATAAGAAGTGGGTTCTCCTTCTGGAAGTTCTTGAGATTACGAGCTGCATCAATTGGATCTCCCTTGACGAAAGCAAGAGCAGACGGACCAGCGAGAAGATCATCAGAGATCTCAACGCCAGCGCCTTTTGCTGCAATCTTTGTAAGGGTGTTCTTTACAACTGCGTACTTGGTGTCAGCACCAAGTGAGCGACGCAATTGCTTCATCGAAGTCACGGTAAGACCGCGATATTCGGTGAGGTATGTCGCATTAGCTGTACGGAAGTCTTCCGTCAGTTCTGCAACTGCTGCTTCTTTATCTGGGCGAGCCATTCGGTTCACCTTTCCTTTTACATTGTGACTTTGGGATATAAAAGAAAAAATCCGTGACGCGTAAGAGCGCACGGATTATCGTGAACACCTACGCGGGTTGAGATTCCTCAATTATCTGGTTCTTGCGAACCAGACCTGCGGTCTTTGGTTATGGGGCAACCTTAAGGCTTCCCCGCTTTTCGGGTCAAATTCCCGTTCGAAGCTAGCTGCGAAATCGAGGGTGAAGCACGATTTCTCCGCTTCGCTTCTTCTCGGTCACAAAGCAATACCCGGCTAATCGCAGAGACTTTAACGAGCAAGTCTCTAGATAGCCGGGTATTGCTGGAAGAAATTAGTTAGCTGATGGCTCACGAACGAGGTTGGGATCAACTGCGATTCCAGGTCCCATCGATGTTGAGATAACAGCCTTCTGCACATAGCGACCCTTTGAAGAGTTTGGCTTTGCGCGAAGAACTTCATCCATTGCTGATGCGTAGTTATCTGCAAGCTGCTCAGCTGTGAATGAAACCTTGCCGATGATGTAGTGAAGGTTTGAGTTCTTATCAACGCGGAATTCAATCTTTCCACCCTTGATGTCCTTAACAGCCTTAGTGACATCTGTTGTCACTGTGCCTGTCTTTGGGTTTGGCATCAAGCCACGTGTTCCAAGAACTTTACCGAGACGACCAACCTTGGCCATCAAATCTGGTGTTGCGACAACTGCATCAAAGTCCAAACGGCCCTTTGACACTTCGTCGATCAATTCATCTCCGCCGACGATATCTGCACCAGCTGCGCGAGCTTCTTCAGCGCGCTCTCCGTTTGCAAATACAAGAACGCGAGCAGTCTTACCAGTTCCGTGTGGAAGGTTTACTGTTCCGCGAATTGCCTGGTCGGCTTTCTTTGGGTCAACACCAAGAACGAGTGCAACTTCAATAGTTGAGTCGTACTTAGTTACTGATGTCTCTTTGGCAAGTGTTACTGCCTCAAGCGGTGTGTAGAGGTGATCTGCCTTTACCTTTTCAGCTGCCGCGATATATTTCTTTGAGCGCTTCATTTCTTCCTCTTTCGCCAACTCATGTGAGTTGATGTAGTGGTTGTGGTTAGCGAACCAGCGAGGTTCTCCCACATCTCGAGACCGATTTGGCCTAGAGAAATTTAGTTGTTAGGCCGAAACAGTGATTCCCATTGAGCGAGCTGTGCCCGCGATGATCTTCGCTGCTGCCTCAATGTCATTTGCATTGAGATCTGCCATCTTTGTTGTTGCAATCTCCTTGACCTGAGCCATGGTGATATTTGCAACCTTAGTCTTGTGAGGAATCGCTGATCCCTTTTCGACTCCGGCAGCCTTCAAGATGAGGCGTGATGCTGGAGGTGTCTTTGTGATGAAGGTGAATGAACGATCCTCGTAGACAGTGATCTCTACTGGAATGATCTGACCCTTTTGGCTTTCAGTCGCAGCGTTATATGCCTTGACGAATTCCATGATGTTCACACCATGCTGACCAAGGGCAGGACCTACTGGAGGAGCAGGTGTAGCCGCTCCTGCTTGGATCTGCAGCTTGATGAATCCAGTTGCCTTTTTCTTTGGTGCCATTTTTTCTACCTTTTCCTTTTTTCTTATCTGTTAAATCTTGATTAGATCTTTTGGACTTGATGGAATGAAAGTTCTACAGGAGTTTCGCGTCCAAAGATGGATACGAGAACCTTGAGCTTTGCCTGCTCTGGCATGATCTCTGAGATCGATGCTGGGAGAGTCGCAAATGGACCATCCATCACAGTTACTGATTCCCCAACTTCGAAATCAACAACCTTGATATCTAGCTTGTCTGACTTCTTCACTGGACGTGGAGCAAGAATCTTCTCAACTTCAGCCATGCTTAATGGACTTGGGTGGTGAGCGTTACCAACAAAACCTGTCACACCTGGTGTGTTACGGACTGCAGACCAAGATTCATCTGTGAGCTCCATGCGAACGAGAACGTAACCTGGGTAGATATTGCGCTTGACCTGCTTGCGCTGACCGTTCTTGATCTCCATGACTTCTTCTTCAGGAACTTCGATCTGGAATATGTAATCTTCCATGTTCAGCGACTGAATTCGGTTGACCAAGTTGCCCTTGACCTTCTTCTCGTATCCAGCGTAAGAGTGGACGACATACCAGTCGCCAATGGCCGCGCGAAGTGTGCGACGGAATTCTGCGTTGGGATCGTTCTCATCTGACTCGATATCGCCATCTTCATCGCTTGCGAGCGCGAGATCATCCACAGATGAAATCTCAGCAGCAACTGACTCGACAACCTCTGCTACAGGGGTTTCGATTACAGGCTGGGCAAGCTCATCCGCGTTGGCAGCAAGTGCTGCTTCGAATGCGTCTGGCTTTACATCTTCGCTCATTGTGATCTCTTCCAACCTTTACCTAATTACCGCTACCCGAATACCCAGAACACGATCTTGGTAAGTACCAAGTCGAGCAGGGAGACGACTGCAATGATGAATAGAACGAATACAAGAACAACGGCTGTATATGTTGAAAGTTGCTTACGTGTAGGCCATACAACTTTCTTAAGCTCTGAAAGAATTTGGCGATAGAAAAGTCCAACGCGCGCAAAGATGCCAAGCTTCTGCTCGGTCGATTCAACTGACTCTGTCATCGTTCTTCCTTTCTCTCTCATACTTCTTTACTACATTTCCACTAACACTTGCAGGGCAGGAGGGACTCGAACCCCCAACCGGCCGCTTTGGAGACGGCAACTCTAGCCAATTGAGCTACTGCCCTTCGCGACGAATAGGCATGCCAAGGCAGACCTAAATTGTCGTGAGCGTCGAAGTGTAGGGGCAGAGATGGCCTCAGGTAAAACTGAGCGTGCGCAGAGGCTGCGATACGGCAGACTTAGCCCCATGAGCAGAGTCGCAGCCCGAATCGCAGCAATCGCAGAATCAGCCACCCTTGCAGTAGATGCAAAGGCGAAGGCGTTGAAAGCTGCTGGTCGTCCAGTGATTGGTTTTGGCGCTGGCGAACCAGATTTTCCTACCCCTGCCTACGTTGTTGAAGCAGCAGCAGCAGCAACAAAGGTGGTTGCAAATCATCGCTACACACCTGCTGCAGGTCTACCGGAGATGCGTCAAGCAATCGTTGATAAGACTAAGCGCGATTCCAATTACGAGATCACAGTTGATCAAGTTCTTGTTACCAACGGTGGCAAGCAAGCTGTCTATCAAGCATTTGCAACAATTATTGATCCAGGCGATGAAGTTCTTCTGCCATCTCCTTACTGGACTACATATCCTGAATGTATTCAGCTTGCTGGCGGTGTTGCAATTGAAATCTTCGCTGACGAAACACAGAACTATTTAGTTACTGTCGAGCAGTTGGAAGCAGCGCGAACACCAAAGACAAAGGCGCTTCTCTTCTGTTCACCATCAAATCCAACTGGATCTGTCTACACACCAGCCCAAGCTAAGGCGATCGCTGAGTGGGCCGTTGCACATAACATTTGGATTATCTCGGATGAGATCTATGAGCACCTTCTCTATGACGGTGCTACAGCACCTTCACTTCCAGTACTTGTTCCAGCGTTGGCCGATACCTGCATCATCATTAACGGCGTTGCAAAGACTTATGCAATGACTGGATGGCGCGTAGGTTGGATGATCGGTCCTAAAGATGTCATCAAGGCTGCGACTAACTTGCAATCACATTTGAGCTCAAATGTATCTAACGTTTCACAGCGTGCTGCAATTGCTGCACTCACTGGAGATCTCACAGCAGTTCACGAGATGGGCGTTGCCTTTAATCGTCGCCGCAAACTTATTGTTGATCTTATTAATGAGATTCCAGGGTTTGAATGTCCTGTTCCGCAGGGTGCTTTCTACGTATATCCATCAGTTAAGGGTGTACTTGGTAAGACCATTCGTGGAAAGACACCAAAGACCTCTGCAGAGTTAGCAACACTAATTCTTGAAGAAGTTGAGGTTGCAGCAGTTCCTGGTGAAGCTTTTGGCCCATCTGGATATCTACGTTTTTCATATGCGACAAGCGATGAAGATATCGTCGAGGGAATTGGTCGAATCAAAAAGCTACTTACAGAAGGTTAAATCTCTACTCCAACAAGATTAACCTCTGCCTCAAGTGTTATTCCAAACTTCTCTTTCACATGATCTCGCGCACGCTTAGCTAGCTCTGCAATATCTGATGCCGTTGCATCACCTGCATTTGTCAGCGCTAAGACGTGCTTTGTAGAAATTCTGGCACCGCCGACTTCATCGCCCTTATGCATTCCTGCATTTTCAATCAACCATGCAGCAGAGATCTTTACTCGTCCATCAATGAGGGGCCACTTTGGCGCAGCATCAGGGAGTGCATCCGCTGCTTGCTGAGAAATAATTGGATTGGTAAAGAAAGATCCGGCAGACCAAGAGTCGTGATCGTCATTCGATAACAACATTCCCTTACTTGCGCGAAGTTCTAGTACAGCCGCGCGGGTTGCAGCTACTGGTGCTCTATCGCCCAGTTGTACACCCAACTTTCTTGAAAGTTCAAGATAGGTAATTGGATCACTCTCTTCACCGATGCGAATCTGGAACTGGACCTCTAAAACAACGTATCGACCAGGATGGGCCTTGAAATAAGAGTTGCGATATGAAAACTCACACTCACTATTTGTGAAAGTTTTGAGAGCCTTCTCTTGGCGATCATAGGTGCGCACTCGTGTAATGAACTCTGAAACTTCATGGCCATATGCGCCGATATTTTGGATCGGTGCAGCACCCACTGTGCCAGGAATGCCACTTAAGGTTTCAAGACCAGCAAAACCACTATTAATTGTTGTTTGGACAAATAAGTCCCAATCTTCGCCAGCGCCGATAGTCAGCGTTGCACCACTGCATGCATCGACTTCAGCTTGCACAGAGTTATTTGAGATTCGAATAACAGTTCCATCAAAGCCCTTATCTGCAATAAGAACATTGGTTCCGCCGCCCATAATCAAGATTGGTGTATCGCCTGCTTCTTCAATTGCGGCAATGATTTGAGCTTCAGTTGATACCTGAACAATTTTTGTAGCCGGGCCACCCACGCGAAGGCTGGTGTATTGGGATAACTCGGTCATGTAGAAAGATTACCTGCGCGGAGACAAAATTGCGCTTTTACCTCTGTACTTATCCAAGATACGGTCGTAATTCTTCTTGGATTGCAGATCGCGGAATTCGGGATCAACATCGTGATAACCATGGTGACGTTCTTGTGTGAGAGGAAGCTCCATCTGCAGCAACCGGCCTCGAGCTTGGCGGATCTTGAGTGAGTATTCGATATCGGCATTTCGATAATAGAGCGCACGAGGATTAAATCCACCTACTTCGATCATCGCTGCACGATTAAATGCCATGAAGTAAGAGAAGAGAACATCAACTTCACCAACGCCTCTGTCATCGACACTTCGCCATTCATCTTCAGTGTTGATCAATCCCCCGCGCCAACCAACTGCGACGTATTCACCCTTTTCCAGTTCTGCAACCACAGGAGTAATAGCATCACCAGTAAAGCGTGTTGAAGGATCCATGATCACTATATACTTACTTTCAACCTTTTCCAGAAAAACATTTGCGCAATCTCCCCACGCTGCACCTGGGTTAACTGAGACTAAATATGTGCGCTTATCTATCTCTTCAAAGAGTGAGCCAGCATCGCCAATTGCAATAATGGCGACAGCGCAATCACTGTTGGCCTTGATGGCCTTAACAGTTTCTAAAGCATCCTCTGTAAATCCTTCAACGATCAAACCAACCGTGACATCATTTTTAAGATTGATAGTTCGAATATCGCGGGGGTAAGCGAGAGTGATGTAAGGCTTCTTGGCTTTTAATTCGTAGCTACCTGCAACATCTACAACTTCAAAGCCAGCGGCTGCAATTTGATCTCGGAGCTGATCAGATCGGGCCCAATCTTTTTCCGAACGTGCTTCTAGGCGAGCATCTGCAAGTGCCTTTACTGAATCAGGAACGCTCACTTCTTCACAACCGCCTTCGCCATTCCTAAAACCTTTACACCGGCAGAGGTTGCAGTTAAATCTAAAGTGACCGAGCCGTCTTCTACTGCGCTAATGACTGCAGAGACCGTAAGGTCTACATCTGTATTGGCAGGGACAATCACTGGCTTAATAAAGCGAGCGCCGAAGTGAGTAACGTTGCTTGATCCGCCTGCCCAATCAGTGACAAATTTTCCAACCAGAGCCATTGTCAGCATTCCGTGGGCAATTACGTTTGGAAGACCAACCGAGAGAGCAAATTCTTCATTCTGGTGGATGGGGTTTTGATCTCCGCTTGCATCTGCATATGCCTTAAGTAATTCACGGTTAATGGTGAAAGTGTGTGTAGGAAGAGCTGCTCCGACTTCAATCATGCGCGCACCACAAGAGTTGACCAAGAAGAGAGCGCAATGGCAGATCCTGACTTGAGATCTGATCGCACTGTCACGATCTCATTACCTGCCGCTACGCGATAATTTTCAATCGTTGAAGAACAGGTGAAGGTATCTCCGCCTTTAATGGGAGAAAAGATTTCAAATTTCTGATCGCCATGTACGAGGCGAGTCCAATCAAGGCCGATCGATGGATCTGACAGGATCGATTGCGATTGCTCAAGGCTGATGCGTATTGAAAAGGTGGGTGGCGCAACGGTTGTATTGGTTTCACCGATGACGGCACAGAAGGTATCTATTTCAGATTGTGTAACCGTAATGGAATTCGCACCTTCGAAGGTGCGCCCGACCGAATCGGGATTGAGCATTAGCGGGTTTCGCGGTGAAGAGTTGAAGACTTGCAACGTGGACAGAACTTCTTAAGTTCCATGCGGTCTGGATCGTTGCGGCGGTTCTTCTTGGTGATGTAGTTACGTTCTTTGCAATCAACGCATGCCATGGTGATCTTTGGACGTACGTCCGCGCTCTTGCTTGCCATGGTAAATCTCCTTCTACATCGGTTCTTAGCTCTGATTCGAGGTGCTTAGGTTACCCACAGCATCCCGTTTGGGCGAAATTGGTGCTTAAAATTTGGTAGCGGGAGCGGGATTTGAACCCACGACACAGCGATTATGAGCCGCTTGCTCTACCAAGCTGAGCTACCCCGCCAAATCTAGATATGTAGTTGTAGTACTGCGAGCCCCCCACCGGAATCGAACCGGTGACCTTTTCCTTACCATGGAAACACTCTACCGACTGAGCTAGGGGGGCAGATGGTAGAGGTGTGAGTGTACGCGAAGGGCGCAAAAGGAGAAAATCGCAGCCGATTAACGCGTTGGATCAAGCGTAATTTTGCCGACAGATCCGCGTGATCGCATCTGTGTGTGAGCCTCTACCGCTTCGCTCAACCCAAAACGTGCACCAATAACAGGACGCACGGTACCGGCTGCGATCATCGCAAATAGTTCTGCGATGACATCGTGAAATAACTCTTTCTTTCCGAAGCAATGTGACAACCAGAATCCGCTGACTGTCTTTGTTCCCGCCATTAAGGCACCCGGTGCGATCGATGTTGCCGCGACTCGAGATGCCATTCCATATGTAATCAACCGACCAAAGTGAGCCAATGAATCAAGGCTTCTATCAAAGGTTGCTCCTCCAACCATTTCAAGAATGATGTCTACTCTCTTGCCACCATTTGCGGCGATGATTGCAGACTTCAAATCCGGATCATTGGCATCAACTGCAACATCTGCTCCGAGTGAAAGTGCGAGCTCTCGTTTTTCTTGTGATGATGCGACTGCAATCACTTTTGCTCCCCACAGCTTTGCAAGTTGTATTGCAATAACACCTACTCCACCAGCAGCAGCGTGAATGACAACGCTCTCCCCCGGCTTTTGATGTGCCATAGTTTTTAAAACGTGCCATGCAGTTGATCCCTGAACCAACATACAGAGCGCATCTTCATCGCTGACAGCATCTGGAATCGGAATCATTGCGCCCTTATTGGCTGTTGCCTTCTCTGCATAGCCACCTGATGACACTAAAGCCAAGAATCGTTTGCCATCTGGAGTTCGGCCTACAACTTCAACTCCTGGAATAAGTGGAAGAGTCTGGACTGAAAGATAGCTATTTTCAACTTGGTGAGTATCCGCATAGTTTATGCCGATCTTTACAACATCAAGGAGAACTTCGCCTTCGCCAGGAACTGGATCTGCGATATCTATCAGCGCCATCTTTTCAGGGCCACCAAATTCAGTTATTTGTATCGCTTTCATCATTTCTTTAGCTCCTGACATCTTCCTCTAAGTAAAGAGGGCTACGATTATCTGATGAGCAAAGTTATCACTAGCGATAGCCAATTGGCAGAGCTGCTATCCAAAACTAAGAGTGTGGCTGTTGTTGGTATTTCAGATAAAGAAGACCGCCCTAGCAATGGTGTCAGCCGTTGGCTCATGGAGAATTCTCACTTCGAGCTCTACTTTGTTAATCCTGCTTTAACAACAGTTCTCGACAAACCTTGTTATGCCAGCCTTGCAGATATTCCAGTCAAGATTGATATGGTCGATATCTTCCGCAAAGTCAGCGATATTCCTGCAGTAGTTGATGAAGCAATTGCAATCGGTGCGCAATCTATCTGGATCCAACTAGGACTTGTCGATGAAGAAAGTGCAGAACGTGCGATTGCTGCGGGGCTAGATGTTGCAATGGATCTCTGTATCAAAGTTGAATACGAAAGACTTGCGGGATCTATTTCTCCTCAAGAATAAGTGCCACTGAATTAATGCACCATCTTTGATCTGTCGGCACTTCATACCCTTCGCCTTCGAAGACGTGGCCCAAATGAGAATCACAATTAGCGCAACGTACCTCTGTGCGAACACGTGGAGCTAATGAACGATCTTCGATAAGTACTACCGCATCATCGGCAGTTGGCGCATAGAAGGATGGCCAACCACAACCTGAATGAAACTTGGTCTCGCTCTTAAATAATTCAGCGCTACATGCCTTGCATCGGTAACTTCCGACTTTATCTGAATCTGTATATTCACCGGTGAATGGACGCTCAGTTGCACCATTGCGTAGAACCTCATATGACAAAGGATCTAGTCGTGCCTTGAGTTCGTCTTCGTTAATTGCGCTCATATCGGAAATCTTATCCAATCCTTTTACACATTAGAGACGACCTGCCTCGTGTACTCGCTTGAGGAATTCTTTAGTCTTCTGATGGCTTGGAGCCTTAAGGACCTGTTCGGGAGTTCCACGTTCAAGAATCAGACCTGATTCAAGGAAACAGACTTGATCGGCAACCTGAGTTGCAAAGCCCATCTCATGTGTGGCTAGGACCATCGTCATTCCATCTGATTTGAGGTCGCGAACAATGCTCAAGACTTCATTTACGAGTACTGGATCGAGAGCCGAGGTCACTTCATCAAGTAAGAGAAGACGTGGATTCACTGCAATGGAGCGAATAATTGCTGCACGTTGTTGCTGTCCCCCACTGAGGCGATCTGGATATTCATCGGCTTTTTCCATCAGGTCAAAGCGCTTGAGCAATGCATCAGCCAACTCGTTAGCCTCATCACGACTCTTACCTTGAACTTTAATCGGTGCCAATGTGATGTTTTCACGAATTGTCATATGAGGAAAGAGATTGAACGATTGAAAGACAATGCCGAGTTTGCGACGAATAACATCGACGTTAATAGCTGGGTCACTGATCTCTTGTCCATCGAGCAGAATCAAACCATCATCGATTGGCTCAAGGAGATTGATGCAACGTAAAAGGGTTGATTTTCCAGATCCAGATGCGCCGATAAGCACTGTGGCTGTGTGCTCAGGCACCGTCAGATTCATATCATGAAGGACCAGGGTCTCTCCAAAAGATTTACGTAGATCAACAATTTCTAGGACTGGAGTACTCATGCAAGACCATCCGAATTCTGCTTCTCAGAGCGCAAGCGAATGTGGCGGTCAATAAATCGAGTGAGAGGAATTGTGATGAGCAAGAACAAGATCGCCGCCACAACATATGGCGTGTAGTTAAAAGTTCGGCTGGCGTTAATCTGCGCAGCTCGCACCGCATCAGTAACACCCAAGATCGATACAAGACCGGTGTCTTTAAGCAGGGATACGAAGTCATTAAGTAGTGGTGGGATTACGCGACGAATCGCTTGCGGCAAGATCACATAACGCATCGCTTGGTTGGATGTAAGTCCCAGTGAGCGAGCAGCAGCTCGCTGACTCTGATGAACCGAAAGAATTCCACTTCGAATGACTTCTGCAACGTAGGCAGAGTAAGTAAGTACAACTGCGACTGTGCCAAGAACAATCACATTGCTAGTAAGCCCTTGAATACGAAGAGCAGGTACTCCAAATCCAACAAGAAGAATAATCAAGATAAGTGGTGCGCCACGGAAGATATCGACGTAGGCGGTAGCAATAAATCTAAATGGGGTAAGTGCTGGTGATTTAGTTGTGCGAAGCAGCGCAAGCGCCAGAGCAATGATTCCAATAGCTACTCCACCAATAAGTGTGAGCTGCAGGTTAACCATTAAGCCCCGAACTACTGTGGGAAAGACTTCTCTGCCGTAATCGATATCAAAGAAGGTGGTCTTAACAGATTCCCAGCCCGGAGATGTAAGCAAAATTATGGCAAGTGTTCCGAGAACCCCAACGGTAGAAATTAAAGCTATGAGCCGTTGGCGATTGTGGAGAGCCTTACGAAATGACTTTCTTTCACGTTCACGCGCGCTCGGTGACCATGGCGTTGAATTACTCACCACAGTCACCGAGCACGTATGAATTCACTTACTAATCTGTAGAACTTATGGCTTCAATACTGGTGAACCAGTATTGGTTGCAAGCCATGTATCAGTGATCTTGCCGAGAGTTCCATCTGCTGTGATGGCATCTACCGCTCCAGAGACACATGATGTCAAGGCGCTTCCCTTTGTGAGGAGAAGACCAAATTGATCACCTGAACCAGTTGATGGAAGCTGTCCAACGATGATTCCGTTTTCAATCTCGACACCTGAAAGGTAGAAGGCAGTTGGAAGATCTACTACGAGACCATCAATCTGCTTGTTCTTGAGTGCTGAAACTCCAGCAGCGTTGTCATTGAATACGCTTGGCTTAAGACCAAGTTGTGATTCGATAGCATCAAGTGATGTTGTTCCAACTGCTGCGCCAAGCTTTGCATCCTTAAGATCTGCAATCGATGTCTTTCCATCGATCTTGCTTCCCTTAAATGAAACGATCGCTTGAGGTGCGGTGTAGTAAGGAGATGAGAAATCAACTGCCTTTGCACGATCTGTTGTGATCGAGAATTGCTGCAAGTTAAAGTCGAAGTTCTTCTCACCTGGAGTTACGGCGCTATCAAATGTTGTGCGAACCCACTTGACCTCTTCTTTTGAGAAACCAAGTTGTGTCGCTACAGCGTATGCAACAGCTGCTTCAAATCCTTGTCCTGACTCTGGAGCGTCATCGATCACCCATGGGTAGTAGGCAGGTTCTCCAGTTGCGATGGTAAGCATTCCACTTTCGATGGTTGCAAGATCTGCTTTTGCACATGAAGCTGATGCGCTCTCCGTTGAGTCGCTACTTGAACACGCTGAAATTCCGAATGCAAACGCAACGGTCAACGCGATTACTAATCCTTTACGGTTTTTCATGAATTGCCTTTCATAGTGGTTCGGTACGCGGTAAAGGCTAATCAGCCACTGAGGACATGTCTACATGCGAGCAACATGCAAAAAGTCCACTAATTGACCTTGCGAGGGTCTAAACCTCCGTTTACCCTTGGACAATACTTAAAAAGGAGCTGGCATGAAGTACAAATCAGTCAAGGGTTTGCTTACAGGCGATGAGTCTCTCATTCCGACTACCTTCATCGATAAGCTCGAAGATATCTTGCACGGCTTTCTTGGCATCGTCTTGTTTATCATTTCAATTCTAGCTGCTGGCTATACATTGCAGCGCCTCATCGAAACTCGACCATTCTTTCCAGCAGGAATGATTCAAGCAATCAACGACATTCTCTTTGTTGTCATTATCCTAGAAATTATGCGAACCGTAATTGTCCGCTTTACTGACGGAATTTTCCAACTTGATAGCTTCTTGATCATCGGCGTTATCGCTGCCGTTCGTCACATTCTTACCGTTGGAGCTTCACTTACTATGGAGAAAGAGAAGACCACCGAGTACTTCAACCGTTCTCTCACCGAAATGGGCGTTAATACCGGAATCGTATTAGCACTCGTCTTCGCTCTATTCTTGTCCCGCGCATCACGCAAAAATAACTCACGCGCTAAGTCCTAAGTCGAGCTCCATTTTTTTGTAGCTCTTCAATGTTCCGTGCCCCTGAAAGCGCCATTCCGTTCTCAAATTCTCTTCGAAAAATCTCGATGACCTGCTCTACGCCAGCTTCTCCATTTGCCATCGCTCCATATAGATAAGCGCGGCCAATAAAGACCGCCTTTGCACCTAGTGCGATCGCACCGAGTGCATCTAGGCCCGACATGATTGCGCCATCGATATAGACCTCAACCTTGCTACCCACTGCCTTCACCACATCAGGAAGTATTTCTAGCGGTACCGGGCCACGATCGAATTGGCGACCACCGTGATTGGAGAGAATGATTCCCTGGACGCCAAGCTTTGCAACAGCTTTTGCATCCTCCACACTTTGAATTCCCTTAACAATAATTGGTCCATCCCAGACCGAACGAAGCCACGTAATATCTTTCATCGTTGTTCCTGGATCATAAATAACGCTGGCAAGTTCAGAGAGTGATCGATCCCAACCTCTAAAGGCAGCGAACTCTAATTTGCCGGTGGTGAATAAATTGAGCCACCAGATTGGCTTTCGAGCGATTGCAAAAACGGTATTGATTCTGATCTTTGGTGGCACCGTGAGGCCGTTTCGATTATCTCTATAGCGAAGCCCATTGACTGGAGTATCGACAGTAAGGACGAGTGCTTCAAAGCCACTATCTTTTGCCTGCTTAATTACAGCCAGGCTATCGCTTCGCTTCTTCATAATATAAAGCTGGAACCATCGTCTGGAATCTGGAACAGCTGCTGCAAGTTCTGCTGGTGAGGTTGTTCCCATTGTTGAAAGTGCGTAGACCATATTCTTTTTGCTAGCAACGTTTGCAACGGCAGGCTCACCCACGTGATACATCAATCGGGTATATCCGGTGGGAGCAAAGCAGATAGGAATATCTACAACCTTGCCTAAAATTGTTGTGCTGGCATCAACTGTCGATACATCGCGTAAAACACGTGAATTGAATTCAATTCTTGAATATGCATCACGACTTCTGGAGTAGGCCATCTCATCGACAGCACCACCTTCAACATAATCAAAGACAACTTTGGGGGTGCGCTTTCGTGCAACTTTTGCGATATCGCTCACCGATTGCGCACGAAGTAATTGACCCTTGTATGGATTGAGTGAGGGAAGGGTCCAATCAATTAAGGACCAAAAATAAGGGAGGCTCGGAAATTTACGCTTGCTCCGAATCATCGCCATAATTGACAATTTAATCACTCGCCCTGAAATCTTGCTAGGGCTATGCGTTGAACTTACTGGTGGCGGGTGAAGGATTTGAACCTTCGAAGGCAGAGCCGGGGGATTTACAGTCCCCTCCCATTGGCCGCTCGGGCAACCCGCCATGTGTAATACATGAGGAAAATTTCTTTTCCTAGCCTTGTAGTGCTGGCGTATCGTAACAAAGAGGGCGGGCGCAGACCAATTCACTTTCTGGCCTCACACCCGTAGAATCCCGTAATGAGCGCAAATATTGACTGGGATTCAATCCATAACCTTGCTAAAGATGCGATGAAAAAAGCATATGCCCCGTATTCCAAATTTCCAGTGGGTGTTGCAGCCCTTGTCGATGATGGTCGACTCATCAGCGGTGCAAATGTTGAAAATGCAAGCTATGGATTAGGTCTCTGCGCAGAATGTTCACTCGTCAGTGCACTAACAATGTCCGGTGGCGGGCGCCTCGTAGCAATCGTATGTGTTGATGCACACGGCAATTTCTTAGCTCCGTGTGGTCGCTGTCGCCAATTGATCTTTGAGCATGGTGGAAGCGAAGCGCTCTTTATGACCCCAGATGGCCCAGAAAAGATGAGTGCGATGTTGCCTTGGGCATTTGGACCAGAAGATCTCAAGTAAATGACTCTTTTGTTAAGTTCTGAGGTCATTGCTCGCGCGCCAAAAGTTCTGCTCCATGATCATCTAGATGGTGGATTGCGCCCGCAGACGATGATTGATCATGCGTTGGCTAGTGGTTACACAAAATTACCTAGCTATAACCCAGAAGAGCTCGCGACCTGGTTTGTGAACGCGTGCAGTTCAGGAACGCTTGAGCTCTACCTCGAAACATTCGAGCACACGATCTCTGTCATGCAGACCAAAGAAGAGATTGAAAGAGTTGCTCGCGAGTGCGTTCTTGATTTGGCTGCAGACGGCGTCGTCTATGCCGAAGTACGTGGTGCGCCAGAGCTCTTTACTCGTAAAGGTTTAACTCTTGACCAGGTCATCGAGGCAACGGTTGAGGGTCATAAGCAGGGAATGGCTGAAGCCAAGGCTGCCGGACGAGAAATCCGAGTTGAAGTTTTACTCTGCGCGCTTCGTCAAAATAACTTTAGCGATGAAGTTGCGACCAAGGTTGTAAAGTACAAAGGTCGCGGAGTTGTTGGCTTTGATATCGCAGGACCTGAGGATGGTTTCCCGCCTACAGATCACATCAAGGCTTTTGATTACTTACGCAGCAATGGCGCTCACTTTACGATCCATGCCGGTGAAGCTTTTGGCGTGGAATCTATTGCCCTTGCAGTGCGTGATTGTCACGCAGAACGCATCGGCCACGGAATTCGCTTGATCGATGACATTGATTTCTCTTCTGGTAGTGCAGTAATGGGTTCATTGGCGCAGGAAATTCTTGATCGTCAGATCTGTCTGGAGATGGCTCCGACATCAAATTTACAGACAGGTGGCGCTGCATCGTATGAAACACATCAAATTGGTGTGATGAAGAAGCTTGGCTTTAACGTAACGATCAACACTGATAACCGCTTGATGAGTGCAACGTCGATGATCCGTGAAGTGACAGAGATTTCGCGTGGATATAGCTGGACTATCGATGATCTTCACGATGTTGCTCGTAACGGAATTATGAGCGCGTTTATCTCAGAGGATGAAAAGCAAGATATTTACAAGAACCAGATCAAGGCAGGATTTACTGTCCTAGGTGCCAAGTGATCGATTTTAAAGATCTAGCGTTTATAGAAAATCCATATCCAGCGCTGAAAGAGTTACGTTCTTTTGGTAAGCCAATCTGGCACGAAGATCTCAATATGTTCTTAGCTGCAAAACACAGTGATGCTAATGATGTACTTCGCAATAAATCGTTGGGACGTATCTTTGCTCCTAAGACTCCAGAGACTGAATGGTTCGAGTTCAACTATCTCCACGCAGATTCGATTCTTGATAGCGAACCACCAAAACACACGCGTCTACGTTCATTGGTAGCTAAGGCATTTAACCGCCATCGCATTGAGGCGCTTCGTCCCGATATTGAACGTTTGACCAACCAGCTCCTTGATCGCATCGAAGCAAAAGATGGCGAATTCGACATCATCGCCGATTATGCAGAGCCTTTGCCGGTAAAAGTTATTGCAGCTCTCCTTGGATTTCCAGATAGCGATGAGCACCTACTTCGTCCGTGGTCGCAGGCGATCGTAAAGATGTATGAAGTGAACCCTTCACAGGCTCATAAAGATGAGGCGAAGAGGGCAGCAAAAGAGTTTGCAGATTATGTACATGGGCTGATGCTGGAACGTCTTGAGAAGCCAGGTACAGATCTCATCACTGAACTTGCACAAGTTTCAGAATCTGGCGAAAAGCTCTCTACCCACGAATTGATTGCTACCTGCGTTCTGCTTCTTAACGCTGGGCACGAAGCGAGTGTTAATGGTTTTGGTAATGGAATTGTTGCCGCATTTCAACATCCAGATCAATGGAAATTGCTACAGAGTCAACCCGATGCAATTGCAGATACGGCCGTAGAAGAGTTCTTGCGCTTTGACGCTCCCCTTCACTTCTTTGACCGTACCGCCACTGCAGATACTGAAATTGGCGGGGTTGCTATCAAAGAAGGTCAAAAGATCGTCTCGCTTTTGGGATCCGCCAACCGCGATGAAGATATCTTCGTAGATAGCGATCGTATGGATCTGACTCGAAACCCCAACCCACATATTGGTTTCGGCGCTGGAATCCACTTCTGTCTCGGTGCACCACTAGCGCGCCTTGAGATGGCGGTCTCGATTCCTGCTCTCTTCAATCGATTCCCACAACTTCAATTAACATCTACCCCGGTTCGTCGTCCGACGTTCTCGTTACGAGGCTATGAATCTGTCATGGCAAAGGTAAAGTGAAAACCATGAAAAAGAATCTCATCCTCGATGTCGATACCGGAATTGATGACGCCTTCGCACTTTTATTTGCAGCTCGTCACCCTGAGATCAATCTTTTGGGCGTTACTTGTGTTGATGGAAATACCAGCCTCAAGCAGGTTGTGATTAATACCCTCAAAGTTCTCGATGCCGCAGGTGCTGGAAATATCCCTGTTTCAAGTGGTGCAACACGTCCACTGATAGATGAGCCTCGCTACGCCGAATACATCCACGGTAGCGATGGACTTGGAGATCTAGGAACTCCGGCATCTACTCGTGCGCTAGATCCACGCCCAGCTGTTGAATTACTTCGCGATCTTGTTGAGGGTGCTGATGGCCCTGTCACTCTTGTTCCACTTGCCCCTCTTACAAATATCGCACTTTTCTTACGTTCTTATCCAGAGACTGCGGCAAAGCTAGAACGTATTGTTTTGATGGGTGGTTCAGCTTCATCTGGAAATGCAACACCTGCTGCTGAATTTAATGTCTGGCACGATCCGGAAGCTGCAGCAATTGTCTTTAGTAGTGGCGTTCCGATCACTATGTATGGTCTTGATGTATTTATGGAGCCGCGCGTGAGCGCTGCTCAAGCTGCCGCACTTATTGCAGAAGGTACAGAGTGCACAACATTTGCTGGACGCCTGATCGAACACTTTATCAAGCAGGTGGGACACGATGTCACTCTCGGTGATTACGGCGCAGTTGCAGTAGCAATCCGCCCAGAACTAGCAACATATAAAACATTTAAGATTGTCGTGGATACAACATTTGGTCCAAGTCGCGGACAGACTCTTTGTGATCGCCGTGAATGGAAAGATGAAGAGCCTGAATCCACTCATGCTAAAGCACCTCACGTGAAGGTGGCGATGAAGGTAGATGTTCCAGCGATGATCTCTCTCTGGTTAGAGACGATCTCTTCGAAGTAGCCTGCGAACTAAACCCCGATTGGGTGCCAGACTGTTTTATTCTCCATAAAGGCGAGTACTCGCTGAGGGCTTGCGCCATCTTTAAATGAAGAGATTCGCTTGAGATTATCTGCACCCGCAATGCGAACTTCCTTCTCTTGCGTCGAGTTAAGTCCCGTTGCATCGATTCCATCAATATCCATATGGGATGCTGCCCATGGAGCAAGTTCTGCTGCAGAGCCGGTGAGAATATTTACTACTCCCCCAGGTACATCACTTGTTCCGATTGCCTCACTTAAGGTGATTGCACTTAAGGGGTACTTTTCGCTGGCAATAACTATTGCTGTATTTCCACCTGCAAGAACTGGCGCTAATGAGTGCACAAGTCCCAGTAGAGATGGTTTAGCTGGAGCAAATACAGCGACAACACCGAGTGAATCTGGGATGGTGAAGTTATAGAAAGAGCCTGAGACAGCATTTGTTGAGCCGTAAATTGAACCGATCTTGTCACACCATCCGGAATACCAGACCCAGAGATCGATTGCTTCTTCAACCTGCTTCTTAGCAGCAGATGGTGTGAGGCCTTCGAGTGCGATGATTTCGTCAACGAATTGCGCACTGCGTCCTTCCATCATCTCTGCGATGCGATAGAGAATCTGTCCGCGGTTAAATGCTGTTGCACCAGACCAACCTGCGCGTGCGCTACGTGCAGCAACGACTGCATCGCGAAGATCTTTGCGTGACGCCAGTGATGGGTTAGCGATGAACTCGCCCTTAGAATCTGCGACTTGGTAGGTACGGCCAGATTCGCTACGTGGGAATGCTCCACCGATAAAGAGTTTGTAGGTCTTCTTCACATCAAGACGCATCGCACGTGACTTTGAGTTCGACATTACTTTGCTCCCTTCAAATAAGCAGCAAGTCCATGGCGTCCGCCCTCGCGACCCCAACCAGATTCTTTATAGCCACCAAATGGGCTTGCAGGATCGAACTTGTTAAATGTATTTGCCCAAATAACACCTGCGCGAAGATGCTTTGCAGTCCAGAGGATTCGTGATCCCTTATCTGTCCAGACTCCAGCAGATAATCCGAATGGAGTGTTATTTGCCTTTTCAATCGCTTCTTGCGGTGTTCTAAATGAGATCACTGAGAGAACTGGACCGAAGATCTCTTCGCGTGCGATGCGGTGCGCTTGTGTGACCCCAGTAAAGAACGTTGGTGGATACCAGAATCCCTTAGCAGGAATTGTGCAGGCTGCTGAGAATCGCTCTGCACCTTCGGTATCTCCAGATATCGCTAGCTCTGTAATTTTCTCTAACTGCTCACGAGAGTTGATCGCACCGATATCGGTGTTCTTATCTAGCGGATCACCAAGGCGAATTTGCGACATACGGCGCTTTAGTTTTTCCAATAGCTCATCTTGAATATTTTCCTGCACAAGAAGACGTGATCCAGCACAACAAACGTGTCCTTGGTTAAAGAAGATGCCATTAACAATGCCTTCGACGGTTTCATCCATCGGTGCATCTTCGAAGACGATATTGGCACCTTTGCCACCGAGCTCAAGGGTTAAACCCTTGCCGGTACCGGCAACTGAGCGTGCGATCAGCTTTCCAACATCAGTGGAACCAGTAAATGCGATCTTGTTAATTCCTGGATGGTTAACGATTGCAGCACCTGTTGCGCCATCGCCGGTGACAATATTTACAACACCTGCTGGAAGTTCTGCTTGTTGACAGACTTGAGCAAAGAGAAGTGCCGTCAGTGGAGTTGTCTCTGCTGGCTTAAGAACAACAGTGTTACCTGTGGCAAGAGCTGGAGCAATTTTCCATGAGAGCATCAAGAGCGGGAAGTTCCACGGAATGATCTGACCAACAACTCCGTACGGCTTTGGATTGTCGCCAACGCCTGCATGCTCTAACTTATCTGCCCAACCTGCGTGATAGAAAAAGTGTGCTGCCGCAAGTGGGATATCAACATCACGAGTTTCACGAATTGGCTTTCCGTTATCCATTGTTTCAAGAACTGCAAACTCGCGTGCGCGCTCTTGCATGATGCGAGCGATACGATAGAGGTACTTGCCGCGCTCTGACGGCGCCATCTTTGACCAGACCTTAAGTCCTTCTTGGGCAGCTTTGACTGCCTTATCAACATCTGATTTCTCTGCGTAGGCGATCTTCGCCAATACTTCTTCGGTGGCAGGATTAATAGTTGTAAAAGTCTTGCCCGCCTTTGGCGCTACGAACTTACCGCCGATAAAGAGTTTGTAGACAGGATCAATCGTGACGATCGCCTTTGATTCAGGTGCACTGGAATACTCAAATGTCATTGTGGTTTCCTTAATCCAACGTCACGTAATTAGCTCCGCCGTAATGGCCAGAGGTGAGTTTTTGTCTCTGCATCAAGAGATCATTAAGCAGAGCACTGGCTCCGATTCTAAATAGCCCTGGATTGAGCCATTCTTCTCCTGCTGTCTCTTTAACGAGTACAAGTTGTTTAATCGCATCCTTTGTTGTTCGGATTCCGCCTGCAGGCTTTACTCCGATTCGAACACCTGTCATCTGGTAGAAATCTCGGACCGCTTCAAGCATGACGAGTACTACTGGAGCAGTTGCAGCGGGCGCTACTTTGCCGGTGCTGGTCTTGATGAAATCAGCCCCTGCTGCCATTGCAAGAAAGCTCGCCCTGCGAACGTTGTCATAGGTAACAAGCTCACCAGTCTCGAGAATGACCTTGAGATGGGCCTTATCCCCACATAGGGATTTAATGTAAACGATTTCACTAAATACCTTCTCGAGATCTCCCGATAAGAACGCTCCGCGATCGATGACCATATCGATCTCTGTTGCGCCATTGGCGATGGCATCTTTTGTATCGCGCTCTTTAACTTCCAATGAAGCGCGTCCTGATGGGAATGCTGTTGAGACTGCAGCTACCGGAATATCGTGGCCACCACTTTCATCTAGCTGCTTTCGCGCAACGGTAACCATGTCGTTGTAAACACAGATCGCACCTACATGAGGAACCGATGGATCGGTTGGATCTGGACGAATAGCTTTATTACAAATCGCTTTTACTTTTCCGTCAGTATCTGCACCTTCAAGAGTTGTTAGATCGATCATACTAATTGCCATATCGATCGCCCATTTTTTACTTGCAGTCTTTATGCTTCGAGTTGCCAGCATCGCTGCGCGCGCATCAGCACCTACTTGATCAACGGGAGAAAGTGTTTTCAAAAATCCCTTGATCGAAGAGAGCGAGCCATCGGTGAGAGCTGCGGCGGTTGTGACCATCTGCATATCTTAACCGCGTAGCCTCTTACTGAGAAGTCCCTTTTTCGTTAAACTCGCCGCTATGAAGCCAACTCCGATAGTTCTCGACTGCGACCCTGGTCACGATGATGCACTAGCCATGATTTTAGCTGCCTACAATCCGGCAATTAATCTTTTGGCAATCACAACTGTCTCTGGAAACGGAATTATTGCAAAGGTGACTGCTAATGCGCTCTCTATCTGCGCACTTGCAAAAATCAACGTTCCAGTTGCAGAAGGCGCTGGTAATGCAATTCTTGGATATATAGAAGCTGCCACAGATATTCACGGTGAGACCGCACTCGATGGTGCGCCACTTCCTCCACCTGCATTCGAACTGGAGAAGATTTCTGGTGTTGATCTAATCGCAAAGGTAGTTCGCGAGCATCCTGAAAAGGTAACTCTTGTTGCAACAGGACCACTGACAAATATCGCTCTCTTTCTTAAGCTCTATCCCAACCTTCGCGGCAACATCGCAGAGATTGTTTTTATGGGCGGAAGTGCTTCTCGTGGAAATCGCACACCATATGCAGAATTTAATATCTGGATGGATCCAGAGGCTGCAGATGTTGTGATGAAATCAGGTATCCCGCTGACTATGTGTGGCCTTGATGTCACCCACCAAGCACTCGTTACCAAGCCAATCTTCGCCAAGTTAGAGGCGATGGGGACTGAACTTTCCAAGACCGTGATCGGATTGCTTAAGTTCTTTGCCTCAACCTATAACGATGTCTTTGAGATGCCAGATCCGCCGTTACATGATCCAGTAGCGATTGCGCTATTGATTGATCGAAGCGTCGTGAAGACTCGCAGATCTAACGTTGAAATCGAACTCAATGGAAAATTTACGCGTGGTGCAACCGTTGTCGATATCTACAATCGAAGTGGATCAGCGGCCAATGTTGATGTCGCCCTCGAATTAGATTTCGATAAGTTCTGGTCGATGATGCTTGATGCGGTAGAGAAAGCCGGCAAGGCTTAATTTACTTAATTTACTGCTCGACCATTTTCCTTATCGAAGGCGATGATTTCGCGCAGGGCATCGATGGATGTGTTGAGCAAAATATCTAGCGGTGGCATTGGCTCTTTTGCATGAACCATCATGACTCCGCCTGCACGTACTCGAAGCATTGAAGCGATCACAAAGAGCGCTGATGCCTCCATCTCAGAACAGATTGCCCCACCGATCTCCCACGCCTTCCAGCGATTGAGAAGATCTGCTGCAACGCCCATGCGCTCAGGTTCATGTTGACCGTAGAAAGAATCTTTCGACTGGGTAATTCCGATTCGGTAACGGGCCTTGTTCTTCTCGGCCGCGCGCTTAATTGCCATAACGAGATCGATATCGGCAATAGCTGGGAATTCAATAGGCATGTAATGCTTTGATGTTCCTTCATCGCGAATTGCCGCAGAGATAATTGCGAGCTCACCAGAGACGCTATCTGGCTGAATATGTCCTGAAGTACCCACACGAATAAAGGTATCTGCACCCACGCGAACAAGTTCTTCCAGCGCAATTGCAGCAGAAGGACATCCGATTCCTGTTGAAGTGACAGAGACTTTAACTCCGTCAAGGTAACCGGTGTAGGTGTTGTATTCACGGTTACTTGCTACATGAACTGGGTTATCAAAGAGTGCGGCGATTGGCTCGCAACGTCCGGGATCTCCTGGCAGAAGAACATACTTTCCGACATCACCCTTTTTTAATTGGATGTGATATTGCTTCTCATCGTTAAGCATTCTGATCTCCCTTAATTAGTTCACGTACGGCAAGTACTGCAGTTTCAATCAGCGGTTCAAGTGAACCAAGTTCGCCTTCTCCATGCATCACCATAATTCCTCCGGCACGCACTCGAAGCATAGAAGCAACAATGAAAAGTGTCGAAGCTTCCATCTCAGAACAGATTGCACCACCAATCTCCCACGCTTTCCATCGATCAAGTAGACGTTGCGTCACGCCAGAGTGCTCGGGTTCAACCTCACCATAGAAGGAATCCTTAGATTGCGAGATACCCACTCGGTGAGCCAACCCTTTTGCTGTGGCAGCCTTTCGAAGCGCCTGGACAACTTCGTAGTGCGCAACTGCCGGAAAATCTGCCGGCATGTAATGAAGGGATGTTCCCTCATCGCGAATTGCACCGGTAACGATCGCTAGCTCACCAGATTGAGTTCCGGGTTGAATGGAACCTGATGTCCCCACACGGATGAAGGTCTTTGCACCAACACGGACAAGTTCTTCCATGGCAATTGCAGATGAAGGACAACCGATACCCGTTGAGGTAACTGAGACTTTTACGCCATCAAGAAAGCCGGTGTAGGTAACGTATTCACGGTTAGTTGCTACATGGACGGCGTTATCGAAATGGCGAGCAATCACTTCAGCGCGACCTGGATCTCCCGGCATCAAAACAAACTCACCGACATCACCTTCTTTAAGATGAATATGGTGCTGTAGTTGGCTCATAACGTTTTGACCCTTTCGATGAAGAAGTCCATAAATGCATCTACATCAACTTCCATCGCCACCTTTGCATTAGGCGCTTTATCTGAGGCGTTGAAGTGATCTGCTGAAATCTTTGCAGTGGTGAACTCACCATGTAACTCAACATCGACATAATAGTCACGCAGCTTTACTAGATCTGGTTTTACCAAAATCGCTGCAGCGAGAGGATCATTAATTGCGCACCCTTGGATACCTTGATACTCGGCGTGAAATTCCATATAGAAGGCAGTTGATCGATCGATAAAGTTACGAACATCCTCGCGCGCACCTGCCAATCGCTCAATGTGTGCCTTAGTAAAGAGGCATTGATAGGTGACATCGAGCGGAACAATCGTCAGGTCGATCCCTGAACGCAAGAGAATATCGAAGCTCTCTGGATCACAGAAGACGTTGTATTCAGATGATGGCGTGGCATTACCTGGATAGTGAATTGTTCCGGCCATTGAGACTACGTTCTTAATCTTCTTACGAAGTGATGGATCTTTAAGAATAGCTAACGCGAGGTTTGTCACGGGTCCTATGCACAAGATAGTGATTTCACCCGGGTTCGCATTAACAATATCGATAATCAAATTAGCAGCATTACTGTCAACAATTGTGGTTGTTGGATTGGGTAGGACAGCATGACCCAAACCTGTATCTCCATGCGTCTCTTCAGCAACCGAGAGTGCTTTTACTAGAGGTTCTGTTGCACCCATCGCGACTGGAACATCTCCCATACCTAGAAGCTCAACGAGCTTGAGTGCATTGGTCGTACATTTCTCCACAGTTGTATTGCCGTGTGTCACTGTGATTGCCTGCAATGAAATTTCGGGCATAGCTTTAAGCAAGATCAATGCGAGTGCATCGTCGATGCCAGGATCGGTATCAAGAATTACTTTCATCCTTGCTCTTCCCCCACTTCACTTTTGTGGAAACCCCACCCAAAGCATGAGATAAGTGTGGCAAGAGCAGTCGCTGCTGTCATGAAGTAAAAGCCGGACCACCCATCAAAAGTTTGGACAATGACGCCACCTGCCGTGCTTCCGATCGTAATTCCAATAGAAAGTGCTGCGCTGACGAAGGCAAAAGCTTCATTGAGGCGGCTCAACGGTACAAGCTCCTTCATGTAGGCGTTGGCAGAGATAAGCGCTGGGCCGATTGCGACACCCGAGATGATGATCCAGAAAACGATCGTATCCAGATCCTGAAAGAAGAGAATGCCTGATGTACATACGGTCATCACTGCTAAAGAGACCGTAAATCTAATCGAGCTAGAAATTTTCCAATGGATAAATCCATATACAAGTCCCGAGATCGTGCTTCCGATTGGGTATAAACCAACCCAAAGCCCACCCTCGCTGACTCGTCCAGCTTCTTTTGCAACTGCGATGATAACGACGAAATTTGAACCAAAGAGAAGTCCAAGTGCAATGAGTGCGAGCAATAGTGATTTCACATACGGGATCGCTAAAATTCCTCGAGAGTGATCATCGTGAACTCGCTCAAAGCCACCGTGATCTGTACTTGTAAGAGCAAGACCGACTGCTCCGGTTACAAGAAAAACAATTCCTGCCAATAACGGAGAGTGCGATCCGTATAGGGAGAGTAAAAATCCAGCAAGGGCTGGTCCTACAACAAATGCGGTTTCATCAAAGACTGATTCGAGAGAGAGCGCCGAACCAAGTTCTTTCTGATCATCAATTGATCTACTCCAGCGGGTACGTGTGTAACTACCAATATTTGGAAAAGTACCTCCACAGACTGCCGCAATTAATAAAAGTCCAACGGTGGAGTGATTAATGAAATAGAGAAGCCCTAGTGTGGCCACTGCGTTAATGGCAGTAACTGGAAGCAAAACAGAACGGGTGCCATATTGATCGGCTAACTTTCCAACACGCGGACTGAAAATTGCTCCCGAGAGAGTGTAGAAAGCTGAGGTAATGCCAGCTAGAGCAAAAGAATCTCGTACATCTGAAACTAGAAATACGATCGCCACAGTATTCATCGCCATCGGAATTCGGCCAATAGCACCAAATCCGACTGTCGATAAAGCGTGGGGCTTGCGCATTATTGACGCGTAAGAGCCAGCCAAGACGTCCTCAGTTTCTCTTTATTTCTCTGAATTTAAAAATAGACTAGAAAATTAGGAGTCTATTTCTTGCTGCCACGTGAGCAGAATATCAAATGCTTTATCGAAACTATCAACTACGTGACCAGCATCTTCCACGCATCCACGAACGAACAGGTTAATACCCTTTCCATCAATCATATTTCGATCACGAATTACTCTGGTATCTGTGACCAAACCAATCATTCCCTTTTTACTCTTATCGTGACGCATCTCCGCCCAGAAGATGCCGATCTCATTAGCTGTTCCGTCATCAACCATAGGCCCATCAAGGAGAGCCAAAACTACGTTTGCACCAAGGACCTCACGCGCATCGGTATCAAAGATGAACTTAGGAGTTACTGGATCTGGCAGCGCAATCTCATGAGGGACAAATACTTCCATTCCGGCATCACGCATACGCTTTGCGCATTGATCGATAAAAGTTCGCTCATACGGTGTAAAGAGTGGGCCAGCAAAGTAGATCTTCATTGTTAGTACATCACAGTCTTTGTGAGGTGGTGTGGCCAATGTGTTGCGTGATAGGTCTTCCAGAAACGGAAATCAACTTGTGGTTGCAAGAGTGGTTCCATTCCAGGGCGACGCTTATTAATCTCTTCAGTGAGTTTGGCTATTACATAGATGGAACTGGCACGTAGTTCGATCTCGGCTTCACTATCCCGCTTGACCTCAACAAGGCTATTAATCTGCTTTTCAAGTTCAGGTGTGTATTCAAAGATATTCATCACGCGCAGACCAACCGGAACAATGTAATCAGCAAATGCGGTGAGGTTGTTAGCATCCTCTAATTTCCATGCCCCCCGTGGTGAAAGCGCAAGATGCATTCCCCAAATACCAAGCTGGGCTAATTTAAAGATATGAACTTCTGAGCCGTGATACATGCTGACATCACGAAAACGAGGAAACTCTGTAGTTAAACGTTCGAGTAGGCCGTCGCCATTGGCATAGAGACGAGGTGCGCACGAGCGAACAAAGTTGGAGTAACGCCCCTGATATTTCTCAACTAATACGCGACCCACCTCATTGAAGAGGACTACGCGTTCATCGAGCATCGGCATTTCAATCGTTCCCGAAAATACTGATTCCAGATCTTTCCGCGTTACTTTGGATAGATATTCACCACTAAAGAATGGAATCCCAGCGTTGATGGCACGATGTAGGCAAGCCAGCATTGCTTCAGAATCACACCAGCGCTTGCCCATGTAATCTGTTTCAAATTTCACACCGGTAGAGAAATCTGTAAAGGCAAAGTTCATGGTGTTTACAACCAAGGTGAAATCCATCAGCACATCAGGATCATTACCAAAGTCAAAGAGCATCGAGCCATCTGGCTTAGCAAACTCTTCGTATGCCATCCAATTCGCTACTTCGGTGATCTTTTCATGGTTGATGCGAACGAGCTGTGCACCATCTACTACTGGTTGCAGGCTCGCTAAAACAGGAGAGTTCCAATTAACTGTCATTGTCGCCGCTATTCCGAGCCGCGTCGATAAGGCATACCTGCCGCTGCCGGCGGTGTTAATCGCTGGGCTAAGAAGGTAAGAACAATCAACGTTGCAAAGTTAGGGAAGACAGTTACGAACTCTTGAGGGATTACATCAACACGTTGATGGATCCAGAGAGCTAGTAGCGCAAGGACACCCGAAATGAGACCTGGCTTCCATCGACGATTGATCGAGTAGAAGATGGATAGGACTAGCGCCACAATTCCTGCAACCATAATGAGGGACATTACTGATTCACTTTGACGCACACGGAGTGCATCTGTAAATCCAAAGAGAATTGAGCCAGCAAAGACGCCACCTGGTTTCCAATTACCAAAGATGACAGTTGCTAACCCGATAAAGCCTCGGCCCGCAGTCTGCCCTTCTCGGTATACAGATGAAGCAACAAGAGAAAGGTATGCGCCACCAAGGGAAGCAAGCATTCCAGAGATAGAGATTGCAATGTAGCGAATGCGATATACGTTTATACCAAGTGACTCTGCAGCCATTGGATTTTCACCAGAGAAGCGCATGCGTAGACCAAATTTACTACGCCAGAGAATCCATGAGGTCAATGGAACGAGAAGTAGAAGCGCAATCGTTACAAGTGATACATCCTTCACTAGACCATCAAGAACACCAGCAAGGTTTGAAATAAAGAAGATGTTTTGAGCATCAATTTTTTCAAGCAATGGAGCTATGACAGGAACTGTAAAGGTAGGGAATGAATCAACTGGCGGCGAAACTGTTCGGTCTCCACCTACAGGTGGGAAGAAGACACCGGATAGGTATCTCGCACCGCCAGCTGCGATGAGGTTGATCGCAAGTCCAGAGACCGCCTGATCAATACCAATCTTGACTGTAAGGATTGCATGGAAGAATCCAGATGCTAAACCAAAGATTGCCGCAGCTACAAAGCCCATCAATGGACCGTGAAGATATCCAAACCAGGCTGCTGTCCATGTTCCTACAATCATCATTCCTTCAAGACCGATGTTGATGACTCCAGCACGTTCTGCCCAAAGTCCTCCGAGACCTGCCATAAGAAGAGGAATAGCAAAGCGAAGCGTTGCACCAGATGTACCTGGTGACGAGATATCTGTAGCACCAGTTAAGTTCTCAACGAGTGAGAGAACGAAGAAGAGCCCAGCAATCATGAGTGTGATTCGGGCAGGAGATTTAAATAAAGATTTCACTTTACTTGGACTCCTTTACAAGTTCTACATTCGCTTTACCCACAGCGCGCTGCTGTTGGCTCAAGTTGATGCGTGCCACGACTTCGTAGGCAATAACAATCGAGAGAACAATCGTTCCCTGCATGACGATCACAATTTCTGGTGGTACACCTTCGTACTCCAACACTGGTGCAGCGCGTTCAAGGAATGACCAGAGGAACGCTGCAAAGAAGATTCCGATCGGATGATTTCTTCCCAACAAGGCCAGCGATAGCCCAGTAAAGGCGAAGCCCGATGGAAATGCCATGCTGTACGAGTGAGTATCAGAGAGCAGAGTTCCGAGTCCGACCAAACCTGCAATTGCGCCAGAGAGAACTGTTGTAATAAAGATCATTCCTGGTGCGTTAACACCGCTTGATCGCGCTGCACGGAATGATAATCCTGTTGCCCTTAAGTTAAAGCCGAAGACAGTCTTGTTGAGCATAATCCAGTAGGCGATACCTACAAAGATTGCGACAAAGACAAATGAGTAGATCTCACCATTAAAGATCTTAAAGGTAGGCATCTGACCACTGAGTGGAATCTGCTTAGTTTGAACGTTCTGGGAACCTTCAGGAAGAATTCCAAGAAGGTTCTCACCCAATAAGAATGCGATGATTGCAGCTGCAATAAAGTTGAGCATGATGTTACTGATAACTTCAGAGACGCCTCGCTTCACCTTGAGATATCCAGCAATCGCTGCCCACAAACCACCAGCGAGCATCGCGGTGATGACAATGAGAAGAACATGTAATACAGGTGGAAGACTTACGGCGGCGCCAACTACTGCGCCAAAAAACGCACCCATTCGGTATTGACCATCAATACCAATGTTAAAGAGGAGCATCTTAAATCCGATGGCAGCGGCTACTCCTGCAAGGTAGTAGGAGACAGTCTGATTAAGTTCTGAGACTAAGTTGCGAGGGTCAAAGCCGTAAGAAATCATTACTTGGAAAATATTGATGGGATTCGCCCCGCGCAGAATAAGGATTACTGAAACCAAAAGTAGTGAGCTCACTACAGCAGCGAGTGGAGCAACCGTCCCCCAGAAAATACGATCTTTCTTCATGCGCTCTTTGCTCCAGTCATTGCTAGACCGAGATCTTCGGGCGTGGTTTTTTGCGGATTAAGAATTGAAACGATGCTCCCACTATAAATAACTGCGATTCGATCTGAGAGAGAGAAGAGTTCTTCGAGATCTGCAGAGATAAGAAGTACTCCTGCACCCGCTGAACGCGCCTTCATGAGGTGATCCCAAATAATTGCCTGTGCGCCGACATCAACTCCTCGGGTGGGTTGGGCTGCAACAATTAATTTAGGGTCTCCACTTAACTCGCGACCAACAATAAATTTCTGTTGGTTTCCACCCGATAGCGCACTTGCCAAGACATTGACTCCTGGTGTTCGCACATCAAATTCTTCCACTACACGCTTTGAATCTTCGGCGGCGGCGGCTTTATTGACCCACATACCGTTAGCCATTGGTGTTGCAAATTGATGGCCAAGAATTCTGTTCTCCCAAAGTGGAGCAGTCATAAGTAATCCATCACGTTGGCGATCTTGTGGAATATAGGCAACGCCTGCATTGCGAATATCTTTTGTGTGGGTAGTTGATGCATCCAGCCCGAGTACTTCAACACTTCCAGTGGTCGCTGGAAGAAGACCCATGATTAACTCGATCAGCTCGCTCTGACCATTACCTTCAACTCCAGCAAGACCAAGGATCTCTCCACCATGGAGCTCAAGGTTGAGATGGTGAAGAATTTCTCGTCCATCGTGGCGAGAGTACGAAGCATCCTTGATCGAAAGAATGCTCTTCTGGCTAATATTTTGAACTCCAGCAATTGGCTTTGGAAGTTCACCGCCGACCATGAGCTCTGCGAGTTCTTTCTTATTGGTCTCGGCAGGCTTTTTAGTTGCCACTGTTGTGCCTTGTCGCATAATCGTAATGTCATCTGCAATAGAAAGGACTTCATCTAATTTGTGAGAGATAAAGAGGACTGTAAGTCCCTTATCAACCAAATCACGCAAGTTTTCAAAGAGCTCGGTCACTTCTTGTGGAACCAAGACTGCTGTGGGTTCATCAAGGATAAGAATCTTTGCTCCGCGGAAAAGCACCTTTGCGATCTCTACACGTTGGCGTTCTCCGACACCTAAATTTGCCACTGATTCATCGGGATCAATATCCAAGTGATAAGTCTTTGCGATCTCAAGCAATTTCTTACGCGCTTCATCATATTTAATAACAAAGCCAAAGCGAGATGGTTCCCCACCCAAAATAACATTCTCTAAAACAGTTGCGTTATCAGCTAACTTGAAGTGCTGGTGAACCATGCCAATTCCAAGTGCGATCGCATCTTGTGGAGATTTCAGCGAAACATTTTGACCAAAAACTGTGATCGTTCCCGCATCGGGACGAATCAAGCCGTAGAGAGTCTTCATAAGAGTGGACTTTCCGGCACCGTTTTCGCCGATGATTGCGTGGATGGAGCCTTCACGTACTTGGAGGGAAACATCACGGTTTGCAATTACACCGGGATATTTCTTTTCAACTCCTACTACTTCGAGGATATTTCCCACGCAGAACTTCTTTCTCTAATTTAAGTGTGAAGTGCGCCGCCATGTCAGCGGCGCACTTCACATTACCTAATTGATTTTTACTTTGTTACTTCTGTAGGAACTACAACTTCACCAGAAGCGATCTTTGCTGAGTACTCATCGATCTTTGAAGTGATGTCGTCGATGTATCCACCAGTGGTTGTGTATCCAACTCCACCTTCTGCGATACCCCAGACCTTAACTCCTGCTGTTGGTGTTCCAGCGAGTGCATCCTTAACGAATGCTCCAACTCCAACGTCAACGCGCTTGAGCATTGATGTAAGAATTGTCTTTGTGTAAGCAGCGTGTGCTGGGTAGGTTGCTTCGTCAGCATCTACGCCGATTGACCACTTTCCAGCCTCAGATCCAGCCTTGTGCATACCAGTTCCGGTTCCGCCAGCTGCTGCATAAACAACATCTGCGCCGTTCTCGTACATACCCTTAGCAGCTTCGTATCCCTTTGCAGGATCGTTAAATCCTGAGAAGTCTGGGAAGTTGCTGATGTAGGTTGACTGAACCTTGATCTTTGGGTTAACAGCCTTCGCACCTGCGATGTAGCCAGCTTCGAACTTAGCGATAAGAGGTGTATTAACTCCACCGATAAATCCGACGTTGCCTGACTTGCTCTTCAAAGCTGCTGCCACACCTACGAGGTATGAACCTTCTTCTTCTTTAAAGACAATGCTGTGAACGTTTGGAGCAGTTACTGATGAATCATCCACGATTCCCCATTGGGTATCAGGAAATTCTGGAGCAACTTTTCCAAGTGCAGCGGCATATGTGAAGCCAACTACAACGATTGGGTTTGCACCCTTTTGTGCCATGAGACGAAGACGCTCTGCGCGCTGATCATCTGTAGCTGTTGGGTTATCTTGTGACTCAATGAGTTCAAGATTTTCGTTTGCTGCAAGTAGTGGCTCTACACCAATATATGCAAGCTGGTTAAAGCCTGGTACATCGCGTCCACCGAGGCTGTAGGCGATTCCAATTGTGCCTGCTGCTGTTGATGCTGCGTCTTCGCTGTCGCTACCGCAACCGGTAACAACTGAAGCGGCTAGGGTTGCAGCTACTGCAAATACTCCCCAACGGCCTAGAAGTTTCTTCTGCATTCGGTATTTCTCCTTTTGGTTATTTGAGTGATCACTCGTTTACTCAATGGTCTATCTTGTTGGAGCGGATCTTTTGCGATTCGCGAGGAAGCGCACACGACCCTCTCTCAACAAGCTGTACATCGACCATTGAATGCTCTGGTGGGGTTGCTCCCCCGTTGTTGAGATGCTTAATCATGAGATCCATCGCTTGCGACCCTTGAAGGCGCGCATCTCGAGCGATGACTGTAAGTGGTGGGTTAATAAGTTCTGCACATTCAAGATCGTCAAAACCAATGATTGAGATTTCTTGTGGAATGCTCACGCCTCGATCGCGGAGTGCGTGGAGAGCCCCCATTGTCATCAAATTATTTGCGACAAAGACAGCAGTCGGAGGAGCATCGATTTCTAATAATTGGCACATCGCGGCATAACCACCGGCTTCCGAGAAGTCTGATTCGATGAAATAGTGATCTACAGATGCAATCTCACCCTTTTTGAGCGCTGATCGGTAACCATCTGCACGCTTCTTACCGGGCGTAGTGCTGCATGGCCCACCGATCATTGCAATCTTTTGATGACCCTGACTGATCAAGTAATCGGTTGCAAGCTGGGCGCCCTTGGCGTTATCAGTAAGGACGGAGCTAAATTTTTCACCATCTTTAGTCACTCGATCTACAAAGACAATTGGTAATCCGAATTGGCTATAGAAAGATGGAGCTTGCTCATCTTCAGTCAGAGGAGCCATGATCACCCCATCGACTCGCCCAAATAATTGGCTCAACGCTTTCTCTTCGCGTTCACGAGAATCTCCAGTATTGACCAGAAGAATCATCCGATCTTCACCGACCGCGCTCTCTGCACCCTCAACGATCGAGGCGAAGAAAGGGTTTGTAATATCTGGAACAACGATCGCAATAATTCCTGTACGCCCTGATTTTAGATTTCTAGCGGCAGCGCTAGGGCGATAATTTAATTCAATAATTGCTTCGCGGATTTGTTCTTGATTACGAACTGTAAAGCCACTGAGATAACGAGAAATAGTTGCTACCGAGACGCCGACGCGCTTTGCAACGTCAGTGATTGTTACAGTAGACAACGCCGTCCCCTTTTTTCTGTAAGGATATCGTTACTGAGAACGATTGCAGATAACCTATCTTGTGGAGTAGATTCCGTCTAGAGAGTTCAGCCTTTATTTCTTCGTGTCGTAAGGAGCTTAAATGTCAGCGCAACCGCATGTTCCACATGTTGTCGTCGTTGGAAGCACAATGATTGACATGGTTGCCTACGTTAAGAAAGTTCCACATGCAGGTGAAACAGTTATTGGTGATTCATTTGCATTAGGTTTTGGCGGCAAGGGCGCGAACCAAGCAGTGATGGCAAGACGTTTAAATGCAACAGTCTCGATGGTGAACACTCTTGGTGACGATGTATTCGGAGACACTACTCTGAGAAATTTCCAAGAGCAAGGGATCGACATCACATTTGTCTCTAGAGCACCGGGTGCCAGCGGCGTCGCACCAATTTGGGTAGAACCTGATGGCACAAACCGAATTATCTGCGTTCCGGGGGCCAATAATGCGATGACTCCCGCACAGGCTAAATCTGCACTTGAGACTTTAAAGGGTTACCAAATCGTTATCGGCCAACTTGAAATTCCACAGGAAGTAACGATTGAAGCTTTTAAAACTGCCCACAAATATGGCGCAATTACAATTCTTAATCCCGCTCCATTTGCAACCATCTCAGAAGAATTAATTGCAGAGTGCGATTGGATTATTCCAAATGAAAGTGAATTCGCAGGAATGCATCCTCAAGGTGCAGAGCCAACAAGTGATCAAATAATTCTTGAACTTGCTGCCACTTTAAAGACACGATTTGCAGTAACACTGGGTGACAAGGGTGCTGCATTTACAACCATGGATGGAAAAGTCCATCGTGTGAGCGCCCCAACTGTCACAGCAATTGATACAACTGGGGCAGGTGATGCTTTTGTGGGGGCTTTTGCCGTTGGATTAGCGTTGGGTCTAGCCGAAGAGCGGGCCATCGCACTGGGATGCGCCTGTGCCTCCGATAGTGTCACTAGACTTGGCACTCAATCTTCATATCCAACACCAGCGCAGGCGCAAGAGATTCTCACAAGAATTCCTTAGTCCGATAGCACGAAAGAGGTACTCCCTGTGGCAGATGCCAGTTTTGACGTAGTGTCCAAGATTGATCGTATGGAGCTCGATAACGCTATCAATCAGGCGATTCGAGAAATTGATACACGATTTGACTTTAAGAATACTGGCGCAAAAATTGAGTTGGTCGGCGAAAAGATTAATATCGAAGCTGACACAGAAGAACGCGCGAAGGCAACCTTGGATGTTGTGAAGGATAAGTTAATTAAACGTGGAGTCTCACTGAAGCATATTGATCCAGGCGAGCCACAACTATCTGGAAAGATTTATAAGATCTCTTGTCCTCTCAAGGAGGGGATCTCTACTGAGAATGCCAAGAAGATCGCTAAATTCTTACGCGATGAAGGTCCAAAGTCAGTCAAGAGTGCGATCCAGGGCGATGAATTACGCGTCACGAGTAAGAGTCGTGACGATCTTCAAGATGCAATTGCAATGATCAAAGATGGAAAATGGGACTTCGCAGTTCAGTTCGTGAACTTTAGATAACGATGGTTGAAGATAAGGCGAAGGTTCGAAGCCTTGGCCTACTCTTTGGAGTCAGCGCCTACACACTGTGGGGGCTCTTCCCTATCTACTGGCCACTTCTTAAACCTGCCAACCCGCTAGAGATTGTCTCTCACCGTGCAGTCTGGACTTTAATCTTCTGTTTTATCATTCTCGCTCTTACCAAAACACTTAAATCAACTCTTGCACTTCTCAAGCGACCCAAGATTGTTGCAGGCCTCTTTCTTAGTTCGATCCTGATCTCAATAAATTGGATCATCTACATTTATGCCGCCAATACCGGTCATGTGATTGAAGCTTCTCTGGGTTACTTCATCAATCCACTCGTTGTCATCGCCACAGGCGTCATCGTCTTGAAAGAGAAGATGCGTCCCTTGCAGTGGTCGGCAGTGGGTATTGCAACAATCGGTGTCGCAGTACTCACCATTGATTACGGTCGCCTTCCTTGGATCGCACTCGGCTTGGCTCTCTCGTGGGGAAGCTACGGATTAGTCAAGAAGCAACTTGGTTTAGGCGCACTCGAAGGGCTCTCCATTGAAACTCTTCTCTCTAGCGGTGCCTACCTTGGCTATCTCATCTGGCTTGGCAACCGCGGTGAAGGCCAATTTTCACATTCGCTCAAGCTAACACTTCTACTTATTGGTGGAGGCGCAGTTACCGCCATTCCACTTCTCTTATTTAATGGTTCTACCAACCGACTTCCATTAACACTTGTCGGTCTCTTGCAATACATCACACCAACAATTCAGTTCTGCATTGGTGTCTGGTATTACCACGAAGATATGCCGGCAGCGAGATGGGCAGGATTTCTTATTATCTGGGTTGCTCTGATTAGCCTTGCCTTAGATCTAATTAGATCAAGCAGAACGGTCGATCACAGCATCGCATAGCGAGAAGAGCGCACCTGTTGCATCATTGACAGGTAGCGGGCCAAGCAGTGTTCGTGCTTCCTTTGCAATTGCTAAGAGTTGCTCGCGTGATTGTTCAAGTGCTGGATGGATCCGTAGCTCTTTAAGTACATGGTTTACTGTCTCTTGATCAGCAATTGGCGCTGAGAGCAAGTGTTGGAGTTCTCTATCTTCGGCTCGTGTTGATTTCATGACATTGAGCGTTACAAGAGTGGGTACACCTTCTTTAAGGTCAGTACCTGGAGTCTTTCCTGATTCTTTCGAATCACTTGCAATATCGATGACATCATCGGCCAACTGAAATGTCACACCAATTTTCTCTCCAAAGATTGCCAGTGCATCAATATGTTCACGTGGTGCACCTGCAAGCATTGCCCCAAATTGTGCACTCGCTGCAATCAGCGAACCAGTTTTATCTGCAACAACTCGAAGATAATGTGCAAGTGGATCTTCACCTTCTGCAGGTCCCTGTGTCTCCATGATCTGTCCAATAACCAGACGTTCAAAAGTTTGCGCTTGTAGATGCACTGCTGCAGGGCCAAGATCGGCCAACATATCTGAGGTGCGTGCAAAGAGATAATCTCCGGTAAGAATTGCAACGGTATTTCCCCAACGATTATTAGCACTTTCTACTCCACGGCGAAGCGGAGCTTCATCCATCACATCATCGTGATAGAGAGTTGCAACGTGTGTAAGTTCGCAGACCACTGCAGCTTCAATAATGCCTGGCGCTGCAGGGTTTCCAAAGTGAGATGTAATCAAGGTTAATAATGGGCGTAACCGTTTTCCGCCTGCTTCAACGAGATGGCGTGAAGTCTCAACAACCAGTGGGTAATTTCCGCCGATCTGCTTACGTAAGAGCACCTCGACCTCTGCCATACGTACGGCTAGATCTGCCTCAAGTTCTGGTGAGAGATCGGGAATTCCAAATGAAGACATTAGCGAAGGAAGGACGCGGTCTGGGCGATGTAATCAAGAACTGGTGCTGGAAATACTCCGAGCACCACTGTGATTGCTAGGGAGGCGATAATCGTAATTCTTGTATAAATTGATGGAATCACAACGCTGGTTCCATCATCGACTGAATCCTTGAAGAACATTAAGACAATAACTCGAATGTAGAAAAATGCTGCGATCGCAGATGAAAGAACACCGGTAATAAGAATTGCTGTATTTCCACTCTCATATGCTGCTGAGAAGATGGAGAACTTTCCAACGAATCCGCTTGTCAGCGGAATTCCAGCAAAGGCTAGAAGTAGGAATGCAAATGATGAGGCGATCCATGGAGATCTCTTGCCAAGGCCTGCCCAGCGATTGAGATCTGTGACTTCACCCGATGAGTCGGTGACAAGGGAGACAATCGCAAAGGCTCCAACTGTGGCAACACCGTATGCAAAGAGATAAAAGATTGAGGCATCCAGGCCAGCTTTGTTTAGTGCGATAACACCTGAGAGCAAGAAGCCCGCGTGTGCGATGGATGAGTAAGCGAGCATTCGCTTTACATCTCGCTGTGAAATAGCAACGAGTGAACCAAAGACCATTGTGATGAGTGCAATTGCTGTCAGTAGCGGACGCCACTGCCAGACATCGCCTGCAAAGGCAACGTAGAAGATACGCAACATTGCACCGAAGGCGGCAACCTTTGTTGCGGCAGCCATAAATGCTGTGACGGCAGTAGGTGAGCCTTGATAGACATCAGGAGTCCATGAGTGGAATGGGACTGCGCCTACTTTAAAGAGGAGACCGACGCTGACAAAAGAGATACCGATAAGAAGGAAGACATCATTCGCTGTTCCACCTGAAATTGCCGATGCAATTCCGGCAAAAGTAATCGAATCTGAATATCCATAAAGGTAGGCAACTCCAAAGAGGAAGAAGGCCGAAGCAAACGCACCAAGTAGGAAGTACTTCAGCGCTGCTTCCTGTGAAGCTAGGCGACGACGACGAGCAAGGCCAGCCATCAAATACAGTGGTAATGAGAGGACTTCGAGCGCAACAAAGAGTGTGATGAGATCAGTAGCAACTGGAAAGAGCAACATTCCAGCGATTGCAAAGAGTGTCAGAGGATAAATCTCAGTCACGCGAATATTTGCTGCTTGGGCCTGACGCTCCTCATCGGAACCTGGAACAGCAGTGGGAGCTGCTGCAAATTTATCGCTATCGGCAAGAAGCAAGATGGCAATCAGAGAAATAATAAGGATGCTTCCCTGTAAGAGGAAACCTGCGCCATCGAAAGTGACCGATGACATTGCAGCTTTTGCCGAATAAACACCCCGTGTGCGAAGAAGTGCGGCTAGCGCAATCACAAGGGTCAGAACAGCGATAAAGAGTTGTGATGAGCTCCGTGACTTACGTGGAGCAAACGCTTCCACAAGTACTCCGACAAGTGCTCCAGCTAGAACAATGAGGATTGGGGCCAAAATTCCATAGTTAAGAACTGGCGCGGTAAATGTAACCATTTACTTTCCTCCATTCATTGTCGGTGCGGGATCGCTATAGCCCATCTGGCTTACAACATGTGCTGCAGCAGGATTAATAATCTTGAGCAGAGGTGATGGATAGAAACCGAGAACGACTATGATTGCAATGACCGGAGCGATCGCAATCTTCTCTCTGAGATTCAAATCCTTAAGATCTTCATTTCCAGGGATTGTCGGTCCATGAAGGGCTCGCTGTACAGGAATTAAAATGTAGAGGGCTGCGAGAACAATTCCGAAGGTAGCGATAATCGCTGCAACCGGATAACGCGTATATGTTCCAACCAGAACGAGAAATTCGCTGACAAAACTGGAGAGTCCCGGTAGCGCCAAGCTCGACATTCCTGCAATAAAGAAACTCCATGCCATAACGGGTGTGACTCGTTGTAAGCCGCCAAAATCTGCAATTGTTGAAGATCCTCGACGGGTTGCCATCCAGCCCGCAGCTAAGAAGAGCGCTGCTGTAGAGAAGCCGTGGTTAAACATATAAAGAGTTGCACCACTTTGAGCTTGCGTTGTCATTGCAAAGATGCCAAGTGTGATGAAACCAAAGTGCGAGATCGATGTGTATGCAATGAGGCGCATAATATCTTTGGCACCAATTGCTAAGAATGCACCGTAGAGAATTGAGATAAGCGAAAGAACAATAATGATCGGTGTAAATGTCTTACTCGCATCTGGAAAGATTGAGAGACAGAAACGGATCATTCCGTAGGTTCCAACCTTGTCGAGAACACCTAAGAGAAGAACTGCGCTTCCCGCTGTTGCACTCTTTGCCGCATCTGGGAGCCAGGTGTGGAATGGCCAGAGTGGGGCTTTGATAGCAAAGGCGATGAAGAATCCTAAGAAGAGAATGTTCTGCGTAGTACTGCTCATCGATGTGTGGAGCTGCGAGAGAGCGGTGATATCAAATGTATGGCCGCCGTTATTTCCAGAAATTACATAGAGCCCGATAAGTGAGGCGAGCATTAAAAGTCCACCAAAAAGACCGTAGAGGAGGAACTTCACCGCTGCTGCTGCACGTTCGCCACTGCCATAACCACCGATGAGAAGGTAAACCGGAATAAGCATGGCTTCAAATATGACATAGAAGAGGAAGAGATCTGTTGCAGCAAAGACTCCGATAATCATGGTCAAAAGCACCAAGATCAAAATATAGAAAGTCTTCACTCCCCAACGACCGCCTTCAGATTCATTCCATCCTGCCAAAATCACAACAGGGGCAAGAACGACCGACATTAAAATAAGAACAAGTGCAATTCCATCTACGCCCACTGCCCAGTTGATTGCAAAAGATGGGATCCATGAGTAACTCTGTCGGAATTGAAGTGCGGTATTTTGAGTATCAAAGCTCAGCGCTTTCACAATTGTCGCGATAGCAACCACAAGAGTTGTTCCCAACGCGACCTGCTTAATAAGAGTTGTCATTGCTGACGGAATTGCGGCAACGATTGCAGCACCAATGAGAGGCAAAAGCATGATGATTGTCAGTGTGAGTTTCATTATTGAGTCACCACCCAGATTGCTGTGAGTAGTGCCAGTGCCCCGACAAGAATCAATGCAGCATAGGAGCGAACATATCCAGATTGAGTACGACGCAAGGTTGAACCAGAGCCAACTGCCATCGCTCCAACACCACGTACTGCACCGTCAATGACAACTTCATCAACAGTAACGAGACCGCGAGTGAGCGCTTGTCCTGGACGCATAAAGACCGCCTCGTTAAAGGCATCCTGTCCCAAATCGTTGCGTGCAAAACGAGTAGCTAATGAAACTTCCGTTGGAGCAACTGCTGCCACATCCTTAAATTGATACTTCAAGAGCGCTATGGCAATACCTGCTGCAACCATGGTGAGTGCAAGTGCTGAAACGACAATCGGCGGCAGAAGCTCTTCATGATGTTCATGATGTTCAAAGAGTGGTGAGAGCCAGTTAACGAGAGCATCTCCCCGACTAAAGAGGAAACCAGTAGTGACTGAACCAATAGCTAGAACTGCCATCGGAAGCCACATAAGAATTGGTGATTCATGAGGATGAACTTCGTCATCCCAACGAGCCTTGCTTGTAAATGTAAGGACCATGACGCGAGTCATGTAGAACGCTGTAATTGCCGCACCAAGAAGTGCAACGCTTCCAAGGATGATGCCCTTTGCGCCACCTGCATTGAATGCTGTCTCAATGATCATATCTTTTGAGTAGAAACCAGCAAATGGTGGAACACCAATGATTGCCAGATAACCAAGACCAAAGGTAATAAAGGTGATCGGCATAAATTTACGAAGCGCTCCGTATTTGCGCATATTCACTTCATCATTCATGCCATGCATGACCGAGCCAGCACCAAGGAACATTCCAGCTTTAAAGAAACCGTGAGTAAGTAGGTGCATGATTGCAAATGCGTAACCAACTGGTCCAAGGCCAGCAGCCAAGATCATGTAACCGATCTGCGACATCGTTGATGCAGCGAGTGCTTTCTTAATGTCATCTTTTGCAGTACCAATCAGTGCACCGAACATCAATGTGACAGCTCCAACGATGACGACAAGTAGTTGCGCTGTTGGGGCGGCATCAAAGACAAAGTTAGAACGAACGATGAGGTAGACACCGGCTGTCACCATCGTCGCCGCGTGGATAAGAGCTGAGACTGGAGTTGGACCCGCCATCGCATCGCCGAGCCATGCCTGCAACGGGAACTGCGCAGATTTTCCTGCAGCTGCAACGAGTAACATAATTCCCATAGCTGTAAGCGCTGGAGTACCGGCACGTTCTGCAGCTTCTTTTACACCTTCAAATGAAACAGTTCCCATGGTGGCAAAGGCGATCATGATTGCAAAAGACAATCCCATATCACCAACGCGGTTCATCACAAATGCTTTCTTTGAAGCAGTGGCATAAGCCGGCTTCTGATTCCAGAATCCAATAAGTAGGTATGAAGCAAGGCCCACACCTTCCCAACCTACATAAAGGTTGAGATATGAATTACCAAGAACTAAGAGCAGCATCGCTGCGATAAAGAGGTTGAGATAGGCAAAGAAGCGACGGCGGTTTTCATCATGTGACATGTATGAAATTGAGTAGATATGAATAAGTGTTCCAACGCCTGTAATCAATAGAACGAAGCAGATGGAGAGTTGATCAAGTAGCAGGGCGGCATCAACATCGAAATTTCCAACCTTGATCCATGAAAACAAAGTCTGTGTAAGTGCGCGCTCTTCACTGGCACGATTAGTCATTGCGAGGAAGTGCGCTACGCCGAGAGCGAATGAGCCAGCAGACATTGCCGTTGCAAGCAAGTGTCCCCACTTATCGGCTTTGCGACCCACAAGAAGAAGGAAGGTAGCTCCAAAGAGTGGAAGACCGATGAGGTAAACGAGTGAGCTTGAAGTAACCATGGTTATCGCCTCAACAAACTAGCATCATCGATCGATGCTGAACGGCGTGAACGATAAATAGCCACGATGATTGCTAAACCAACAACAACTTCGCACGCTGCAACGACCATCGTAAAGAAGGCAATCACCTGACCATTGAGATTTCCATTGAGGCGAGAGAATGTAACAAGAGTGAGATTTGCTGCATTGAGCATGAGCTCGACACACATAAAGACAACGATTGCGTTACGGCGAACAACAACTCCAACTGCTCCGATAGTAAATAGCAGGGCAGCGAGGTAGAGGTAGTTATATGGATTCACTTACTTCTCCTCTTTAATCGTTGGATCGACAACATCGAGTTGGAAGTTTGCAGATTCAATAATGTCGCCACGAGCTTTTAGCGTTGCAGAGATCGAGGTAGGGGCTGCTGTTCCATCTGGAAGAAGTGCCGGCACATCGACTGCGTTGTGAAGGGCGTACACACCTGGACCTGGAAGGCCAGCAGCATCGCCTAATGAACCGGTGCGAAAACGTGCAATCGCTTGTTCGCGCTGTGATGGTCGGTAATTTGTGCGCTGATGGTGAGCTAGGACCATCGCACCGAGTGCCGCTGTAATCAGAAGCGCTGAAATAACTTCAAATGGAAAGACGTAATCTGAAAATAGCAGCGGTGCAATTCCTTCGACATTTCCATTGGCATTTGCTTGCTCTAAGCCAACGTAGGAACGGCCTAGCGTTGCTCGGCCAATTAACGAGATCATCAATCCACCAAATCCAACAGCTGCTGTGATTGCAATCCAACGCAGACCCTTGATTGTCTCAACGAGTGAATCTGATGCATCGACGCCGACCAACATCAAGATAAAGAGGAAGAGCATCATGACAGCGCCTGTATAGACAACGATCTGAACAATTCCAAGGAAGAGCGCTTCCTGAGCAATATAGAAAATCGCCAAAGTGATCATGACCCAAGCGAGCAATAACGCTGAGTGGACCGCCTTCTTCACTAGAAGCATTCCGAGGGCTGCCACCACTGAAAGTGGAGCAAGTGCCCAGAAAAGAATAGCTTCGGGTGTAGCAATTTCTAACATTACTTACTGCCCCCTTCTTGTGAAGGATGAGCAGTAGTTACATCGCCGTTGTAATAATTTGTATCGGTCATACCCGGATACATTGGGTGTGGTGGCTGAAGCATTCCAGCGCGCAATGGCGCAAGTAAATCTTCTTTTTCAAAGATTAACTTTTCACGTGAAGTATCTGCCAATTCATACTCATTTGTCATTGTCAGGGCACGTGTTGGACATGCTTCGATGCAGAGACCACAGAAAACACAACGCAGATAATTGATCTGGTAGGTCTTTCCGTAACGCTCTCCCGGTGACATTTGATTCTCTGGTGTGTTATCGGCACCTTCTACAAAGATTGCATCGGCAGGACATGCCCAAGCACAGAGTTCGCATCCAATACATTTCTCTAAACCATCTGCGTGACGGTTGAGTTGGTGGCGTCCGTGAAAACGTTCCTCTGTTGGAGCCTTTACATCAGGGTAGGCAACGGTGAGGTTCTTCTTAAAGATAGAGCTGAATGTGACCCAGAATCCCTTTGCTTGTTGAAAGAGTGAACCTGGACCTGGCTGATCTACCTCTGTAAAGGCAACGTCATCAACATTGGCAGCGGCCCCTGATTTCTTTGGCTCGATGGAGTTACTCACTCTTATCTCCTGACTGAGTTGAGGCGTTAAATGATGAAACACCTGGAAGAGATGGGATTGGGAAATCTGGAGCTTGCGCTTCGGGAAGTGGCTCGTCAGATTTCTTTTTGCTTCGCTCAAAGAGTGAGCTCACTGCAGTTGCAACTAAGACGAGTCCAACGGCGAAGGCAACGATCACAGTACGTGGCGCTCCTTGCTGTTGGATCACACGCAAAGTTGCAACGATGAGAATCCACAGTAGAGATACCGGAATCAAAACCTTCCAGCCAAACTTCATGAACTGGTCATAGCGAAGACGTGGAAGCGTTGCTCGTAGCCACATGAAGATAAAGAAGAAGATATTTACCTTCAGGAAGAACCAGACGATGGTGAACCAGCCACCTAACCAGGCTTCAGTAAATCCAAGTCCTGGAGGTGCGTGATAACCGCCGAGGAATATTGTGGTTGCTAGGGCTGAGACAGCAACAATATTGACGTACTCAGCCAAGAAGAAGAGTGCGAATTTCAGTGATGAGTATTCAGTATGGAAGCCGCCGACGAGTTCGCCTTCTGCTTCAGCTAAATCAAATGGTGCGCGGTTTGTTTCGCCGACCATTGAGATTACGTAGATCACAAAAGATGGAAAAAGAACTACAACGTTCCAATAATTGGCATGCTGAGAATCAATAATCTCAGAGGTAGACATCGACCCCGCATACATAAAGACTGCAACAAGTGAGAGTCCCATCGCAACTTCGTATGAAATCACTTGCGCGCTTGAGCGGAGACCACCGAGAAGTGGATATGTTGATCCAGAAGACCATCCCGCCAACACAACTCCATAAACACCGATCGAAGTCACGGCCAAGATATAAAGAACGCCGACAGATAAATCTGTTAACTGCATGGCTGTCTCTTGTCCAAAGAGATTGACCTTGCCGGTCATTGGAATCACTGCAAAGGACATAAAGCACATCGCTGCTGCAATGATCGGTGCTGCAATAAATACAACTTTGTCGGCAGCTGCAGGAATGATGTCTTCCTTCAGCGCCAGCTTTACTCCGTCAGAGAGTGATTGCAGAAGACCAAAAGGTCCTACGCGGTTAGGTCCTGTGCGCAGCTGCATCTTTGCAAGAACGCGACGCTCAGTCCAGACCGCCATCAGAGTTGATACAACGCAGATCACAAAGACAATGAGCGCCTTTGCTGCGATGAGCCAGCCCGGATCTTTTCCGAGAAGTTCTGCTGTTGTCATGCCTTCACCACCGTAACTAGATCGCCGTGAACTGCATTGAGAGTCTGTAAAGGTGTTGAACCAATTGAATTACGTGGAAGCCAGACTGCATCATCGTGAATATCTTCAACGAGAGCTGCAAGTGTGATCGAACCGTGTGAGTTTGAAATTCGAAGCTGATCTCCTGATTGAACACCGAGCGCTGCTGCACGTTGTGGTGAGATCACGGCAATTGTTGGGCGGCGTGTGCCGGCCAAATTATCTTCTCCAGCTTGCAACGTTCCTTCATCAAGAAGCCTGCGCCATGAAGTGATGATCGCTTCGTTGCCAGAAACTTTCTGTGAAGCGGCCGCTGCGATTGAAGTAAATGGAGCGCGTGCGCCATCCCACTTACCGAGCTGAGCAAATTCACGAGCTGCAGCGGTAACTGTTCCAAGCATGATGGATTCACCCATCGCATCAGCTAACGCAGACAAAATTCTTACATCGCTGCGGTTAAGGGAATCACCGACCGCAGCAGCAAATGTGCGTTGGCGACCTTCCCAGTTGATAAATGTTCCATATTTTTCGGTGACAGCTGCAACAGGGAGAACAACATCTGCAATTTCCGTAACGGATGAGTGCGCGATTTCTAGTGAGACAACAAATGCTTTCTTCAACGCATCGGTTGCACGGACAGCATCTGGAAGATCTGCAATATCTACGCCACCAATAACGAGAGCATCAAGGCCATCGTTATGAATTGCATCAATCATCTGCGCACCACTGCGGCCAGTTTCGGTAGGAAGTGTGCTCACTCCCCATGCTGCTGCGATGTCTACGCGAGCAGCTGTATCTGCAACTGGGCGACCTCCTGGAAGAAGAGCCGCGAATGCGCCAGCCTCGAGTGCGCCACGTTCGCCTGCGCGACGAGGAATCCATGCCAACTTCGCACCTGTCTTTTCAGCGAGTGCGATTGCTGCTGAGATAAGGCCCGCACTTTCTGATGCGCGTTCTCCAAGAAGAATCACTGACTTAGCTGTGAGTGCAATTCCTGAAAGTGCGGCACCTTCAGCACCTGGCGCTACCTTAATAAAGTTCGCTTTCAATTTATCCATGGCGATAGATGCCTTAGATGCCACTGAAGTAACGGCAAGTCCACGCTTCTTAAAGATCTTGTTAATACGTAAGAAGACAATTGGAGATTCTTCTTCTGGCTCGAAGGCAACGAGAAGTACATGATCAGCCAGATCAATATCGCGATAGTGCACAGATGATCCGACGACATGTGATGCTAAATAGTTTGCCTCTTCATCTGATGTAACGCGTGCGCGGAAATCTATATCGTTGGTCTTCAGTGCAATACGTGCAAACTTTGCATATCCGTAAGCATCTTCCAGAGTTGGGCGTCCACCGACCAGGACTCCTGCGCGCTTGCCAGCAAGTCCGGCTGCAGCTGCCGCAAGCGCTTCTGGCCATGATGTAACAACAAGTTCACCATCAGCGTTACGAACCATCGGTGAAGTAATTCTGTTTTGGGAGGTGACATATTTAAATGCCCAGCGACCCTTATCGCAGTTCCACTCTTCATTAACTTGCGGGTCATCTCCTGCAAGGCGGCGAAGTGTCTTGCCACGACGTACATCGGTGCGCATTTCGCAACCGGATGCACAGTGCTCGCAAGCAGATGGAGTTGAAACAAGATCGAATGGACGGGCACGGAATCGGTATGAAGCACCGGTGAGTGCACCCACTGGACAGATTTGAATCGTATTTCCTGAGAAGTAGGATTTAAATGGATCGTTCTCGTAGATTCCTACTTGTTGTAGCGCTCCGCGCTCATTCAAAGTAATAAATGGATCTGATGCGATCTGCTCTGAAAAACGTGTGCAGCGTGCACACAGGACGCAGCGTTCGCGATCGAGCAATACTTGTGAAGAAATATTGATCGGCTTTTCAAAGGTGCGCTTTACTCCACCAAGTCGAGCTGTTGGATTTCCATTTGTCATCGCCTGGTTCTGCAGCGGACATTCGCCGCCCTTGTCACAGACTGGACAATCAAGCGGGTGATTTCCAAGGAGAAGTTCCATCACACCCTTCTGCGCTTTATCAGCAACAGGTGATGTGAGTTGAGTCTTTACAATCATATTTGGCTCTACAGGAATGGTGCATGAAGCCTGTGGCTTAGGAAATGCGCGACCGTTAATTTCAATATCTACAAGACATTGACGACAAGCACCGACTGGATCAAGAAGTGGGTGATCGCAGAATCGTGGGATCTGAATTCCAAGTTTTTCAGCAGCGCGAATAACTAGCGTTCCCTTAGGAACGGTTACTTCAAAGCCGTCGATGACAACGGTAATCATCTCGACTGCAACTGCATTCTCTTGTGACTCTTGTGTTGTCATTACTTACTCGCCCCCACAAAGAGTGTTGATTGCACTGGATCAAATGGGCATCCACCATTGGTCAAGTGTGCGATGTACTCGTCGCGGAAATACTTAATGGATGAAGTGATCGGGCTTGTCGCACCATCACCGAGTGCGCAGAATGAACGACCCATAATGTTGTCGCAGAGATCAAGAAGCTTCTCAAGATCTGCCTCTGTGCCGACGCCTGATTCGAGATCGCGGAGAATCTGTACCAACCACCAAGTGCCTTCACGACATGGTGTGCACTTTCCACATGATTCGTGCTTGTAGAACTCTGTCCAGCGAAGTACAGCGCGCACAACACATGTTGTCTCATCAAAGATTTGAAGTGCTTTTGTTCCAAGCATTGATCCTGCTGCTGCTACACCTTCATAATCCAACGGAGTATCAAGGTGTGCATCGGTAAAGATTGGTGTTGATGATCCACCTGGAGTCCAGAACTTGAGCTTATGTCCGGTACGTACTCCCCCGGCAAGTTCAAGAATTTCACGCAAGGTAATTCCAAGAGGTGCTTCAAATTGTCCTGGGTTATTTACATGGCCAGAAAGTGAGTAGAGCGTTGCACCCTTCGACTTTTCAGTACCCATTGCCTGATACCAGGCGGCACCGTTTGCAACGATCGCCGGAACTGACGCGATTGATTCGACGTTATTAACAACTGTTGGCTTTGCATAGAGACCAGCGATTGCAGGAAACGGTGGACGCAGACGTGGTTGCCCGCGGAAACCTTCAAGTGAATCAAGGAGAGCAGTCTCTTCACCACAGATATATGCACCAGCACCGACGTGTAAAACAATGTCAACGCCGTTACCAAGATGTCCTGCCTTGTAAGCCTCAGTGATCGCTTGGTTCACGCGACGCACAACATGGGTTACTTCTCCGCGAATATAAATAAATGCTTGCTTCGCGCGAATTGCATGGCAAGCGATGATGCAACCTTCGATAAGTACGTGTGGGTTAGCCATCAACAGTGGCGTATCTTTACAAGTACCTGGCTCTGATTCGTCAGCGTTAACAACAAGGTAGTGATCTTTATTATCGCCCTGAGGAATAAATCCCCACTTCATTCCTGTAGGAAAACCTGCACCACCGCGACCGCGAAGTCCAGAATCTTTAATCATTTGAATAACATCATCAGGATTCATCGCAAGCGCTTTTTCAGCAGCCTTGTATCCACCGTGACGCTTGTAGCCCTCGATGGTAAATGAATCCTTCTCATCCCAATGTGCAGAGAGAACAGGCGTGAGCTTTGTCATTACTTTCCAACCTTCTCTGCACCGCGTGCAATTTCAAGACCAAGCAGAGTTGGCGCACCAGCTTGAACACCTTCACCAGCAAGGCCATCATCGAGACCGGCTAACACTGCAGATGCTTGCTTGTATGTGACTAGACGATTTGGTCCGCGAGTTGGCGCTGGAGGATTGCCAGCACGCGCACCATCAACAAGTGCCTTCGCTGATTCAACTGTCTGGTTATCGTAGAACTCCCAGTTAGCCATAACCACAGGTGCGTAATCACATGCTGCGTTGCACTCGATATGTTCGAGAGAAACTTTGCCATCTGCAGTTACGCCATCGTTTTCAATACCGAGGTGCTCTTTAAGTGCACTAAAGATCGCATCCCCACCCATGATGGCGCAGAGAGTATTTGTGCAGACACCGACGTGATACTCACCGATTGGGCTGAACTTATATTGAGTGTAGAAAGTAGCTACTGCTGAAACTTCTGCAGTTGCGATTTCCAGCATCTCTGCAATGTTTTCGATACCAGAGTTTGTGACATAACCAGCAACTGACTGCACATAGTGCAGCAGCGGCATGATCGCAGAACGCTTTCGTGGGTAGCGCGCAACGATCGAGTTCATAATCTCTTGATCAAGGGTGAGGTCTACAGATGACATTAGCGGTCAACGCCTCCCATCACAGGATCGATAGATGCAACAGCTCCGATGATGTCGGCGATCATTCCACCTTCACTCATTGCAGATGTTGATTGCAAGTTATTAAATGATGGCTCGCGGAAGTGTGCGCGATATGGACGTGTTCCACCGTCTGAGACGATGTGAGCTGCAAGTTCACCGCGTGGTGATTCGATTGCAACGTAAACCTGACCGGCAGGAACGCGGAATCCTTCAGTGACAAGTTTGAAGTGGTGGATCAGAGATTCCATCGATGAACCCATGATTTCGCGGATGTGATCGAGTGAGTTGCCGAGTCCATCTGCACCGAGTGCAAGCTGTGCTGGCCATGCGATCTTCTTATCAGCAACCATGACTGGTGCACCTTTAAGTGCATCAAGTTTGTCGACTGCTTGTTCAATGATGCGAAGTGATTGTTCGAGCTCTGCCATACGGATAAGGAATCGACCATAGACATCGCAGGTATCTGCAGTAACTACATCGAAATCATAATTTTCATATCCGCAATAAGGTGCCATCTTGCGAAGATCCCAAGGCAGACCAGTTGAACGAAGTACTGGACCTGTAATTCCAAGTGTTGTACATCCAGCCAAATCAAGATAACCAATACCAACGGTGCGCTTCATCCAGATGGTATTTCCGACCAAGAGGCGCTCGTTATCTTTAAAGTTCTTGCGTAAAGTTTTAACTAGTTCGCGAAGACGCGTTGTCATTCCTTCTGGAAGATCCTGCTGCACTCCCCCGGGACGCACATAAGCCATATTCATACGAAGACCAGTGATTGCTTCGAATGTATCGAGCACAATCTCGCGTTCGCGGAATGCAAAGAACATAGGGCCCATTGCACCGAGCTCGAGGGCTCCAGTACCAAGTGCGACCATGTGAGATGAAATGCGGTTGAGCTCCATCATCAGAACGCGAATAACAGATGCGCGCTCTGGAACATCTTGCGTAATTCCTAGAAGTTTTTCAATGGCAAGGCAGTAAGCAGTCTCATTGAAGATCGGGCTCAAGTAATCCATACGTGTTGCAAATGTTGTTCCTTGAGTCCATGAGCGAAATTCCATATTTTTTTCAATACCTGTATGCAGATATCCAATACCTGGACGCACTTCTGTAACAGTCTCGCCTTCTAGTTCGAGAACTAAGCGAAGCACACCGTGAGTTGATGGGTGCTGTGGACCCATGTTGACGATGATGCGCTCTTCTTTGGCTTCACCGATTTCTGAAACGAGTGAATCCCAATCGCCACCAGTAACTGAATAGACAGTGCCTTCAGTGGTTTCGCGTGAGGATGCGTATGGATCAAATGTTGTGCTCACTCGTATGCCCTCCGCTGTGATGGAGCAGGCGTTGTTGCACCCTTGTACTCAACTGCGATTCCACCAAGTGGATAATCCTTGCGCTGTGGATGTCCATCCCAATCATCTGGCATCAAGATGCGAGTAAGGCCTGGGTGTCCATCAAAGATAATTCCGAACATGTCGAATGTTTCGCGCTCGTGCCAATTGTTTCCGCCCCACACCTCAACAAGTGAAGGAATATGTGGATCTACATCTGCTGTGCACACCTCAAGGCGAATGCGTTGATTCTTAGTCATTGAAAGCAGTGGATAAACAGCTACCAATTCGCTACCGGTGCGCTCTGGATAGTGCACTCCTGAGACTCCCATGCACATTTCAAAGAGCAACTTATCGCGCAAGATGCGAGCAACTTCCACAAGACGCTCTTTCTTTATATGAAGTGTGAGTTCGCCGCGATCAACAACAACGCGAGTAATTGCATCTGCAAAATCTGGATATGCGCGCTCTAGATCATCGGCTACCTGATCGAAGTAGCCACCGAATGGACGCTCTGTTGATCCAGCAGAGGCACCCTGGCGAACAAGTCCACCGTAACCTGAAGTATCACCGGTGCCAGTAGCGCCGAACATTCCCTGTTGAGTTTCGCTCATTATGCGTGTGTCTCTTCTAGAGGGAAATTGCCGAGCTGAATCGTAGGGCGAGCATTTAACGCTGCTTTTTCGACTTCCTTGATCACTGCTTCGCGATTAGGTCCAAGGGTTGTGTTGCTAATAATTTCGTGCAATTTAATGATCGCATCCATCAACTGCTCTGGACGCGGTGGGCATCCTGGAAGATAAATATCTACAGGGACGACGTGATCAACACCTTGCACAATTGCGTAATTGTTAAACATTCCACCTGAAGATGAACATGCACCCATTGCGATAACCCATTTTGGCGCAGTCATTTGATCGTAAATCTGACGAAGTACTGGTGCCATCTTCTGTGAAACTCGACCGGCAACGATCATGAGATCTGCTTGACGAGGAGATGCGCTAAAGCGCTCCATTCCAAAACGAGAGATGTCATGCTTTGGCGCAGAACCCACTGCCATCATCTCAATCGCACAGCACGCTAAACCAAAAGTTGCTGGCCAGAGCGAGCTCTTGCGCATATATCCCGCTAAACCTTCAACGGTTGAGAGAAGAATTCCGCTCGGTAATTTATCTTCAAGACCCATGGCTTAATCCCATTCCAATCCACCACGTCGCCAGACGTATGCGTAAGCGATAAATACCGTTCCAATAAAGATTGCCATTTCAACTAATCCAAAGAGTCCGAGCTGATCAAATGTCACAGCCCACGGATAGAGGAAGACGATTTCAATATCAAAGACGATAAAGAGCATTGCTGTAAGAAAGTACTTCACTGGAAAGCGTCCGCCTTCAAGCGCTTGTGGTGAAGGTTCGATTCCGCACTCATACGCCTCTTGCTTTGCGCGGTTGTAGCGAGCTGGTCCGGTCACTGATGCGATTCCGACTGAAAAGGCGGCAAAGCCAAATCCGATTGCAAAGAGAATCAGGATCGGGACGTATGGATTAGCGCTCACGGGGCGTAAGTCTAGGCGTTGTGAGCGTGAGGGGAAATCGACTAGGGGGCAACAGCCATGTGAATTGCCACAACTCCGCCGGTCAAATTCTTCCAACCCACCTGAGTCCACCCCGCATCGACAATCTGGGAAGCGAGCGCCTTTTGATCAGGCCATGCACGAATCGAATCAGCCAGATAGATATAGGCATCGGGGTTAGATGAGGTCTTGCGTGCGATAAAAGGCAGGGCACGCATCAGATAATTCATATAGATGGCTCTGAATGGAGCAAAGGTCGGGCTGGAAAACTCAACGACGACCAAACGTCCCCCAGGTTTGACCACGCGACGGGCCTCAGCCAGCGCCTTGGCGGTGTTCTGGGTATTGCGTAGGCCAAAAGAGATAGTAAAGAGGTCGAAGGCGTCATCGTCGAAGGGAAGGTTGAGGGCGTCGGCCTTCACAAAGGTCAGATCCGGGCGCACCTTCTTGCCGGCTGCGATCATTCCTTCGGAGAAATCAGCTGCGATCACATCAGCTCCAGCAGCAGCCAATGGGGCCGAGCTCGAGCCTGTCCCTGCCGCCATATCCAGGATCTTCATCCCTGGGGCCGGGGCAATCACCTTGGTCGCCGCCCTGCGCCAGGCCTTGGTGCGACCCAGACTCAAGAGATCGTTGACGATGTCATAGCGACGGGCGACCCCATCGAACATCGCAGCTACTTCCTGCGGATTCTTATCCATATTCGCCCGTGACATGCGCTTATTCTCGCCGAAGGTAGGCTTAACCACAACTTCGAAAAAGGATGGAACCAGGGATGACTTCAAGTCGTGCAACCTCACAAACACTGCGTAGCGCTGTTTTTCCAGCGTCCACCGTTTTGACGCAATCCCTCTTCCTCGTCGGCGGCGTCCTCTTCCTTTCGGCGCTCGCCCAGATTTCAATCCCAGTTCCTGGTTCACCTGTTCCTGTCACAGGACAGACCCTCGGCGTCTTCCTTATTGCAACCACATACGGCGCTCGCCTTGCCACTGCAACTTTTGCTTCATATCTTTTAGCTGCAATCGCTGGTGCTCCACTCTTTGCTCCATCTGCAACTTTGCCAAGCCACGGCCTTGCACGAATCACTAGCGCAACCGGTGGATATCTCATCGGAATGTTAGTTGCCACCATTGTTATTGGTTACCTAGCCGATAGAAAAGCAGATCAAAAATTCCGCACATCTTTTCCCATGCTTATTCTTGGAAGCGTCATCATCTTCGCATTCGGTCTTACCTGGCTTCACTTCAGCTTAGATATGAGTTGGTCACAGACCATAGCCGCAGGCCTCACACCATTTATCTTTGGTGAAGCACTTAAAATTGCAATCACCGCAACCTCACTTCCGCTTATCTGGAAGAGAATTTCGCGAAAACTTAACGCTTAAATTTCTATGACTTCCCTTATTCCTGTAACAACATCCAAGGTTTCTTCCCACCTGCCACTTCTGGATCTACTTCCTGAAAGTGGCGCGCTCTCTTGGGTTCGCGGCGGCCAGGGTCTTGTTGGTTGGGGTCAATACGCAAAGACAACGGTGAGTGGACCCAATCGCTTTAGAGATGCTCGCCAATGGTGGGCCGAACAGCTTGCAACCTTTAACGTTGTGAACACACTGAATGTCAGTGGAACCGGACCAATCCTCTTTACATCTTTTTCATTCGATGAAAATGAAGAGTCAGTACTCGTTATTCCACAGGTCGTTGTCGGAACGCGATCTGGTGTCTCATGGATGACCTGGATTGGCGATAAAGCACAGCCATACTTGCCAAAGAAGGCACCGGAACTCAATCCCGCAGAGTTTGCCTGGGCAGATGGGTCTCTTACTCCGAATGAGTGGATGTCTCGCGTTGCAACAGCTAAAGGTGAGATTGAAATTGGCGAGTTAGAAAAAGTTGTCTTGGCGCGCGATTTAGTTGCAGTGGCTGATCGCGCCATTGATATCCGCCCGATTCTTAACAATTTAAGTGAGCAATATCCATCCACCTATGTATTTGCTGTCGATAATCTCGTTGGAGCAACCCCTGAACTCTTGCTCCGTCTCACTCGTGGAATGGTGACCTCGCGCGTACTCGCCGGAACAATTAGCAAAACAGGTGATGACGAGAAAGATTTAGCACTTGCAGCATCCCTTGCACGATCTTCAAAAGATCTCGAAGAACATGAATATGCCGTTCGCTCTGTCGCGGACGCTCTCGAACCTTTCTGTACTTCCACAAACGTTCCTGAATCCCCATTTGTTTTACACCTTGCAAATGTCATGCACCTTGCTACTGATGTCACAGGTGCTCTGATCGAATCAAAAATCGATGTCGATGCTTTCTCACTTCTCTCTCGACTTCATCCATCAGCTGCAGTCTGCGGAACCCCAACGCATCTAGCTTCTAAGGTGATTTCATCTATCGAAGGTATGAGCCGCGGACGCTATGCAGGGCCAGTGGGCTGGATTGATGCACGTGGTGATGGCGAACTCGGAATCGCACTTCGCTGTGGTCAGGTCACCGATACAACAATCCGTATCTTCGCCGGATGTGGAATTGTCTCAGGATCGAATCCAGAGAAAGAACTTCAAGAAAGCAACGCAAAGTTTGCGCCGATGCGCAGCGCTCTAGAGTGATTCCATCTTTGCGTAAATACTCTTGAGATAATCGCCGTTTTCTTGGCGTGAAGGAACCTGAACCACAACAATTTCGAATCCTTTGACGGGCTCTGCGACCAACTTCGCGAGCTCGGCACTTGTTGAAATCTTTGAAGTCTTGACTCCAAAAGATGTTGCGATTGCTTGGATATCACGACCGTGCGGAGTGCCAAATATCTTCTCAAATCCATCAACTCCGGCTTGTGGAAGTGTTGAGAAGATTCCGCCACCGTTGTTATCGATGACGAAGAGTCGTAAGTCAGGATTGCCCGCATGTGAAAGCGCGCTTACATCATGCAAAAATGCAAGATCTCCAAGTACTGCAAAAGTTTTCTCTGATCGTGAGGCGATACCAAGTGCTGTAGAAATATTTCCATCGATACCTGCCAATCCACGATTAGCAAATACCTGTACGCCCTTTCGAGGTTGAGCAAACCCTTCGAAATCGCGAATTGGTCGAG